>JAABUN010001166.1_pt1 | contig 61155 bp, 65 predicted proteins | sample 5559311 | NCBI WGS metagenome assembly JAABUN01 (sample SAMN10711877, study PRJNA513370) | rock metagenome | isolation source: Antarctica rocks | place: Antarctica: Victoria Land, Siegfried Peak sud
TGGCGAGCAGGATGCCGAGGACGGCGGTGGTGCGGGTGGCGCGCATGTCTCTCCCTAGGGCTTGACGACCTCGAACTGGGTCATCATCGAGTGGTCCTCGTGTACGAGGTTGTGGCAGTGCAGGACGCAGCGGCCAACGTGGTGGTGACTCCACCTCCCGGGTGCTCGGGTTGGAGGTGTCGGTGAGCCGCACGAGCCCGGTCCCGTCCCGGCGGATGCGGAAGAGGTCGCTGGTGCCGCAGGTGTCGCACTGGTTGTCGTTGAACACCAGGCTGTGCCCGTCGGGGGAGAAGTTCTGATCGCCGCCGATCTTCTGTCAGGGATCAGAGAGCCTCCCAGCAAGTGCCTCACGGCGTGAGGCCGAGCCGGTTCCAGCCTCTGCGCTCAGCCCGTGGACATCTGCGCCCACTGGTCGCCGTGCCGCGACCAGGTGTGCACCGACCCGTCGGTGTGGTCCCACGTGCTCGCGTGCTCGGCACCTTCGGCGGTGGCATCGTCGTAGCTCAGGGTGGCGGTGCCATGCCAGGCGCCTCCGTCCAGGATCGCGTCGCCGGACAAGCCGTGGTCGCTGCGGTGGCACAGTGCGAGGAAGACCTCGGCTGGGCGTAGCGAGGTGTCGCCGCCAGGGCTCAGCGCCAGCGCCACCAGCGTCGGCCAGGGCGCGATCTCGAGCGCGTGCGCCAGGACTTCCGGGGCCAGCAGGTGAGCGATCTCCTCGCCGACCTCCTCGGCCTGCCCAGCCCCGTCCGGTTCGGTCGGCGCGCTGAGCTGCGCTTCGGCTGCCCCGACGGAGTATCCCTGCCGGTAGCGCCCCTGGGCGGTCTCCTCGTAACCGGAGTCGTCGGATTGCGCGCCGCGCAGCCCAGCGGCGTAGCCGTCGGCGTACGCATCGTCGCCGCTGAGGGGGTCGCCGGACGAGCCCGGTTCGCCGACAATGGTGGTTTCCGGGAGGGTGACCGTGTCCTGCTCGCTCATGACATCCCGTTCTGGTGGGGATCAAGCTGGGTCCGGTCGGCGGTTGCCGGCGGATCACACGTAGTGGTGGGCGAGGTGGTACTTCACGGCGTCGTTGAACCCGCGCTGGCCGTCGGCGCCCAGGCTGGCCCGGATGTTTTCCGAGCCGGGTCCCATCAAGGTGTTGCCCTGGGCACCCAGCGCTGGGTTGCCGAAGATCCCGGTGGCGATGTCGAAGCCGAGCCAATACAGCCCGGCGGGCTCTATCGCCGCGCGCGCCACCGCGTCCTCGGGGTCCTTGGCCGCGATGGCTGCGCCGCGGGCGGCGAAGTCGGCGTTGTTGTTGCGCTGCAGGCAGTACTCGGCGGCCAGGGCGAAGCCGACCTGCTCGGCCGGATCCAACCCATCCTTGATCGACTGTGCGCCAGGGCCCCACAAAGTGTGCTCGGCCATCACAGCCATGCCGATGTGGAACCCGGTGCGCGCCGCCGCGGGCTGCCGGTCGCGGATGGCCGATGCCAACGGGTCGGCGTTGGTCTTGACCTCGCCGGCGGCAGCCAAGGCGTTCGACTCCCCCTCGCGCCGCTTGGGCAGCGCAGTGGGCTGTGCGGTAAGCGTCGGCAGGGCGGCATCGCGCGGGTGGTCAAGAGCGAGACTGGCCGCCTTGGCCACCGCCTCGAGGTCGTTCTCCAACGCGCTTCGGTAGGTGATGAGAGACGCCAGGTCGTAGCCCGGTACTGACGTCTCGAACTGCCCCGGATTGGCCAGCACGTAGTCCACCGTGTTCATCGCGGTCCAGAGCGCATTGCGCTGCTTGGCGCAGTACGCGAGCACGTCCATCTGGTGCTCGAGGTCGATGTAGTTCGGCGGGTTCGGCAGGTCGAGGATGGTGTACTTGTCCAGCAGCACGGCGTACGGCACGGCGTGACCCTCCACGCCGGCGGCGAAGGTGGACGCGACCATCTGAACATCCTCCAGCGACGTCGGCTCGACGGGAACCACGCCGCCCTCGTGATAGCACGTGATCTTCATGGACCGGCTGGTGAGCGTTTGGCTGAACTGCGAGCTGAACGACGCCGAGCCGCTCATCAGGCCGTAGCTGCCCTTCAGCGACACCGACAGCGACTCCTGCTCGCTCTTGCTGCTGGTGAAGACCTCGACCACCGCGAAGAACTTGCCGCCCGTCTGCATCCCGCGCACGAAGACGTCGCCGTACATCTCCTGAAACCGGGTCGGGTTGCCCTCCGAGAGCTTGGCGGCGGCCTCCGGGTCAATTTTGGGGGTACGCACCTGGGAGAAGGCCAGGTTGACCTTCACCGACACGAGCAGGAACACCGAGCTGGTGTGCACATGGCACTTCTTCGCGAAGTCCAGGCTGGCCGAGGCGCTGAACAGGCCCACGCCTCCGCTGGCGGACGCGGAGATGCCGAGCGAGGTCTGAAGGTCCTCGTCGCTGGAGATCTGACTGAGCTCGAAGCTCACGATGCTTCCGCCGGCGTTCGGGATGGTCGTGGGCGTCCCGAGCACCCCGACGTTTCTGGTGTCCCCGCTCGGCGAGTCCAGCCCTATCCCGTACTCCATCCCCTGGCGGTACGGAATCAGGTCGTCAGCCATGAGCACCCCTCTCCGTCGTCGCCCCGGCGGCCCCGGTGCCGGTGATCGTCCCCGTCGGACCGGTCGAGCAGAAGGGGCGGTTCCATCGGGTCACCGGACGTTGACCGCGGTCGCACAAAGTGCTTGTCGGCCCGGCGGGGGGGTGGGACGGTCGGTGCCGATGCCGAGGAGAGCCGCGATGGTGCATCTGGACCTCCAGTGTGTGGAGAGCTTCCTCGCGCTCGTGGAGGAGGCGCACTACGGGCGCGCGGCCGCTCGCCTGCACGTGACCTCGCCGGCCTTGACCAAGCGCATCCAGCGGCTCGAGCACCAGGTCGGTGCACGCCTGCTCGAGCGTGGTCCCGCGGGCGTGCTGTCAGCCACGCCCGCCGGCGTGCGCTTCGGCCCAGCCGCCCGACTGCTGCTCGAGCAGGCGCGGGCCGCCCACGAGGCGGCAAGACCGGCGCGCACTAACCGGGCCCTGTACCTGGGCGTGCCCGACGACGGCGGAGCCGCCGGGCTCCGCCCGCACGAGTTGGTGACCGCGCGCCAGCTGCTGTCCGCCGCGGAACCCGGCGTCCACCTGGTGTGTCGGCGCCTGCCGTTCAGGGACCTCGGGACCGGCCTGCTCTGCGGCCGGGTCGACGTACAGCTGACCTCAGATGCGGTCGAACACCGGGCGGTGCAGTCCACGCCGGTCAGCCAGGTCGCACGGGTGGCGGCGGTGTCGGTACGGCACGAGCTCGCGGACGCCGAGGCGGTGGACGCGGGCTGTCTCAGCGACCTTCCGATGCTGTACGACCCCTGCCTGCCGCCGGAGTTCATGCGGCCCTTCTACCTCGGTGACCTACGGCCGGCGAGGGCGGCGCGGCTCGTGGAGATCGACGCACCGGACGGGCTGGCCGTGCTCCGCGAGGTCGCGCGTGCCACCGGTGTCACGGTGCTGCTCGCCGCCCAAGCATCCGGCGTCGGACCGCTGGTCCGGGCAGTCCCGCTGGTCGATGCGCCGCCGCTGGTACTGCACGCCGCCCACCGTGCCGCGGACCGTCGCCCGGCGGTGCTCTCCCTCGTCCGGATCCTCGCTCAGGTGAAGCCCGGCCGGTGCCGGACAGCGCCAGCCGACCGAACAGGCAACCGGTAGCTCAGATCTGGCACCGGCTCGGGTGGGGCCAGCCAACGCTGCCACATTCAGCCGGCCTGACGCAGCTCAGCACTCACCCGCGATGACAGCACCCTGACGATCTCCCACGACGACGAACCCGCGCCTCGGGATGACCGCACGCCGATCGACCGTGCGACGGCCAGGCCGCTGATGCGGTCCGTCCGTAGGACACCGCCGGGCCCTCAACGGCAACGGTGATTCGTCGGCGCGTGCATGGGTTCACAAGGGCGCATCTTGTGCATCTGCTTGCGAACCGTAGCCAGCGGCGTCATCAACGATCGCCTACAAGACATAGTTGGGCCGCGGTTGAGCGCGAGCAGAGGCTCTGAGCTCCAGCGGAAAGGTGGCATCCCTTCCGGGGCTACTTGGCATACGAAGCTGTAGGCGGGCCCCGCAGGCCTCCTGCGCGCAAGAGGTGGAGCCGGTAGAAGGCCATGGCGCTTACTCAGCACCAGGGGTCGCTACCGGCTGCCGGCCGCAGCACCGCTCGTCAAGGACTGGTTCCGAAGCGGAACCAGAGGTGTTCCGGACCGCGGTGGCGCGGGATGGTCCACGAGTCGGGCGGCTTGCGGCCCGCAAGCGCAGCTCGGGAGCGAAGGGCGACGACGCCCCTGGAGCAGACGACTCGGCGGCTGAGCGTGCAGTGAAGGGAGCGTGCGCCATCACGACAAATGGAGAACTGAGGCGGTATCGGCATCTGGTGTACGACAGTGCTCGTTGGGCGGAGCTCCGGTTCAGGGCCGGTGATATTGTTATCAGCACGCCACCGAAGTGCGGTACCACTTGGATGCAGACACTGTCCGCCATGTTGGTGCTCGACGGGCTCGAGTTCGACCGCCCGCTCGCGCAGATCTCACCCTGGCTGGACATGCTGAGCACCGAACTCGACGCGGTGGTCCTCGCACTGGAGGCGCAGGAGCACCGGCGGATCATCAAGACGCACACCCCGCTCGACGGGCTCCCCTACGACGAGCGGGTCACGTACCTGTGCGTCGGCCGTGACCCTCGCGACGTCGCGCTGTCCTTCGAGCACCACATGGCGAACCTGGACATGGGTGCCTTCATGGCCGCCCGGGCCGCCGCGGTCGGGCTCGACGACCTCGCCGAGCTCGGGCCGCCTCCGCAGCCGCCGCCGACGGATGATGACGAGCGCTTCTGGTCCTGGGCGAACGGCGCGGCCGGTTCATTCATGGGACCGACGCTGTCGGAGATCCTGCACCACCTGCAGACGTTCTGGGACCGGCGCGAGAATCCGAACATCGCGTTGTTCCACTACAGCGACCTGCTGGCCGACCTACCGGGCCAGCTGCGAAGGCTCAGCGATGTCCTCGGGATCGACGTCACCGAGGAGCGGCTCGCACAGTACAGCCAGGCTGGAACATTCGAGCGCATGAAGCAGCGCGCCGACGACCTGGTGCCCGACGGCGGCAACCGTATCTGGCGCAGCAACCGCGAGTTCTTCCACCGTGGCCGGAACGGGCAAGGGCGCGAACGCCTAGATGAGGACGGCCGGCGCCGCTACGAAAAGCGGGTCGCCGAGCTCGTACCCCCTGACCTGGCCATCTGGGCACACCACGGCTGGCACAACGCCGACACGTGTAGCCGGCTATAGCCCAGGGGACCCGACCCGCGAATCGAGACACACCGACTGGCACCAATGGGAGGAAGCGGTCATGACCCCAGGAGCAGAACAGGTCAGAGACTCTGACTACCGTCGTCGGCCTATGTAGGTTCGGATCGGCGGATCGGAACCGCTGCTCACCGGGCGCACCGTCGTGCCCCGCCTCGAGGGGAGCGGGGTCGCGCTCCTCGAGGCGGCCGGCCGGTGACCAGGACCGGGGCGCTCGCCGCATCGACGGTCGAGCGGCCTCCGCCAACAGCCGTGCGGGCGGCCCGGCTCTTCGACGGCGTCTCCGACGACCTCGTCCTCGAGCCCATCGTTGTCCTCGACGACGAGCGCATCGTGTCGGTGCCGCCGCACGGCCAAGTGCCCGACGACGCCCACCTGCTGGACCTGCCCGGGACCACGCTCCTGCCCGGTCTCATTGACGCACACGTCCATCTCTCGTTCGACGCGAGCGACGACCCGGTCGGGGCGCTTGCCGCCCCAGACGACAACGCCTGACGCCCCGACCCACACCACCGCCGGGTCGAGATCGGCGAGCCACAACCGATCCAGCTCCTAGCGGCTCTCGTACGGCAGATGACCCCGGTCGTCGCCGACCAGAACGACCCGCTGTAGTGCCGCTGACCTGCATGACCTCACACCCGGCGCACCGGCAACCCAACGGCCAGCCGCGACACGTCCACCTCGCCCAACGTGGTCACCACCGCCGCGCCATCGGCCCCGAGGTACCGCAACTCCGTCGCCAGCCCCGCCGCCACCGGCTGTCGCCCACCTCCCGCCGCAACCGAAACGCGACAGATCGCGACTGCCGACACGGCACCGACACAGTAACGCGAAGGCGACATGCTGAACGCGAAACGACAGCGGGGCGGGACAGGGACAGCGAGGGGCAGGTGGGGGGGCGGGGAGGGGCACGCGGCGGGCGGGTCTGTCAGGCCTGCTCGGACAGCTCCAGCCAGGCGTCCTCGAGGGCGGCCTTGTCGGCCTGCAGGGCACGCAGCTGCTCGTCGAGGCCGACCACCGCCGTGTGGTCGGCGGCCTTCTCGACGAGCTGGGCATGCAGCTTCGCCTCGGCCTTGTCGAGCCGGCCGATCTCGCGCTCGACGCGGGACAGCTCCTTCCTGGCCGCGCGGCTGTCACCTCCGGACGACTTCGCCGGCCCGGCCGACGGCGCGGCCTTCACCCGGGTGGCGAGGTACTCGTCGACGCCGCCCGGCAGCGCCTTGACGCTGCCGTCGCCCATGAGCGAGGAGGTCGTCGTGGTGACCCGCTCGAGGAAGTAGCGGTCGTGGCTGACGACGAGCAGCGTGCCGGGCCAGCCGTCGAGGACGTCCTCGAGCGCGTTGAGCGTGTCGATGTCGAGGTCGTTGGTGGGCTCGTCGAGCAGCAGGACGTTGGGCTCGCCCATGAGCAGGCGCAGCAGCTGCAGGCGGCGACGCTCCCCGCCCGACAGGTCGCCCACCCGGGTCCACTGCGCGTCGCCGGTGAAGCCGAACCGGTCGCACAGCGAAGACGCCCCGACCGGCTTGCCGCCCAGGTCGACCGAGCGCGCGACCTGCTCGACCGCCTCGAGAACGCGCAGCGCCGGGTCGAGCTCGGCGACCTCCTGCGAGAGGTAGGCCGGCTTGACCGTCAGCCCCACCTTCACCGTGCCGGCGTCCGGGCGGACCTCTCCGGTGAAAATCTTGAGCAGCGTCGACTTGCCGGCGCCGTTGACCCCCACGACGCCGACCCGGTCGCCCGGGCCCACCCGCCAGGTGACGTCGTCGAACAGCACCCGGCCGTCGTAGGCCAGGCGGACGCGCTCGGCTTCGTAGACCTGCTTGCCGAGCCGTGCGGTGGCGAAGCGCTGCAGCGCGATGTCGTCGCGGGCCGGCGGCTCGTCGGCGATCAGGGCGTTGGCCGCGTCGATGCGGAACTGCGGCTTGCTGGTGCGCGCGGGCGGCCCGCGGCGCAGCCACGCCAGCTCCTTCTTCACCAGCTGCAGCCGCTTCTGCTCTGCGGACCCGGCCATCCGGTCCCGCTCGGCGCGGGCGAGGACGTACGCCGAGTAGCCGCCCTCGTAGGCGTCGACGGCCCCGTCGTGGACCTCCCAGGTGCGGGTGTTGACCTCGTCGAGGAACCACCGGTCGTGGGTGACGACCAGGTGGGCCTGCTCCCGGCTGCGGGCCACGAGGTGCGCGGCGAGCCAGGCGACGCCCTCGACGTCGAGGTGGTTGGTCGGCTCGTCGAGGACGAGCAGGTCCCACTCGCCGACCAGCAGCGCCGCCAGGGCCACCCGGCGGCGCTCCCCGCCGGACATCGTGGCGACGGCGCTGTCGAGGCCCACGTCGTGCAGGCCGAGCCCGTCGAGCACCTCGCGCACCCGGGCGTCGCCGGCCCAGGTGTGCTCGGCGGCGTCGCCCAGGACGGCCTGGTGGGCGGTGAGCCGCTCGTCGACCCGGACGTCCTGCGTCAGCACCCCCACGCGCAGCCCGCCGGCGTGGGTGACCCGGCCGGACTGCGGCTGCTCGGCCTTCACCAGGGTGCGCAGCAGCGTCGTCTTGCCGCCGCCGTTGCGCCCCACGACACCGATGCGGTCGCCGGCCGACACCCCCAGCGACACCGCGTCGAGCAGCTGGCGGCTGCCGTGGCTGACCGACACCGCCTCGAGGTTGACCAGGTTCGTCGCCATCAGGCGGTCACCACGTGGGCCCCGCGCACCGGGCCGGCCGCGACCCGCACGGAGCGGCACACGCCCTCGGCCGACAGCGACGCCGCCAGCGCGGCGGCGTGCTCCCCGTCCCGGACGAGCAGCGCCACGGTCGGTCCGCTGCCGGACACGACGCCGCCGAGCGCCCCGAGCTCGCACCCGGTGGCGAGCAGGCGGCGCAGCGGGGGACGCAGCGCGACGGCGGCGGCCTGCAGGTCGTTGGCCAGCGCCCGCCCGAGGGCCACCGGGTCGCCGCCGCGCAGCGCCGCCAGGGTGCCGACGGGGTCGCCGACGACCGTGACAGGTCCAGTCGCACGCAGCCGGTCCAGCTCGGCGTAGACAGCCGGCGTCGACAGGCCGCCGTCGGCGAGCCCGAGCACCCAGGCGTACGTCCCCTGCCCGAGCACAGGGGTGAGCCGCTCCCCCCGCCCGGTACCCAGCGCCGTGCCGCCGCGCAGCGCGAAGGGCACGTCGCTGCCGAGGCAGGCACCGAGAGCGGCGAGCTGGTCGGGGGACATGCCGGTGCCCCACAGGGCGTCGCAGGCGACGAGCGCGGCGGCGGCGTCGGCCGAGCCGCCCGCGCAGCCGCCCGCGACCGGGATGCCCTTGTCGATGCGGAGCGCCACGCACGGGTCGTTGCCGGTCTGCCCGGCGAGCAACTCCACCGCGCGCACTGCCAGGTTGCCCCGGCCGGCCGGGACCTCTGCCGCGCCCTCGCCGCGCACCTCGACGGTCATCCTGGCCGCCCGCGTCACGGTGAGCTCGTCCCACAGCCCGACGGCGTGGAAGACGGTGGTGAGGTCGTGGTAGCCGTCGTCGCCCAGCGCGCCGACCGTCAGGTGCAGGTTGACCTTCGCCGGGGCCCGGGCCACGACGCGGTCGGGCGAGGGGCGGGCGGGCAGCGGACTCTCCTGTCGGGTGGGCCGCAGCGCACTGCGGGCGGCGGGCCCGGGCGACGCCGGCGGGCACCGGCGGACTGCGGCCGGAACCCCAGCCTACGGCGAGCCGGCGGCGGCGAGCCGGGCGAAGTCGGCCACCCCGAGCTGCTCGCCGCGGGCGCCGGGGTCGAGGCCGGCCGCGACGAGCCGCCGTTCGGCCTCGCCCGCGGAGCCGGCCCAGCCGGCGAGCGCCGCCCGCAGCGTCTTGCGGCGCTGTGCGAATGCCGCGTCGACGACCGCGAACGTCGCCTGCCGGTCGCCGACCGGCGGTTCACGGCGGGCGAACGCCACCAGCCCGGAGTCCACGTGCGGCGCCGGCCAGAAGACGGTGCGCCCGACCGAGCCCGCCCGGCGTACGTGGGCGTACCAGGCGGCCTTCACCGACGGCACGCCGTACGTCTTGGAGCCCGGGCCGGCGACCAGCCGGTCAGCGACCTCGGCCTGCACCATCACCAGCCCGGTGCGCAGCGACGGCAGGTGCTCGAGCAGCCGCAGCAGCACCGGCACCGCGACGTTGTAGGGCAGGTTGGCGACGAACGCGGTCGGCGGCGGGCCGGGCACCTCGGTGAGGCGCAGCGCGTCCTGCAGCACGACCTCGAGCCGGTCGGCCCGGCTGGGCAGGCGCTGCGCGACGGTGGCGGGAAGCTCGGCGGCGAGCAGCGGGTCGACCTCGACGGCGACGACCCGGGCCGCCTGGGCGAGCAGCCCGAGGGTGAGCGAGCCGAGCCCGGGCCCCACCTCGACGACGACGTCGTCGGGGCCGACACCAGCCGTCCGGACGATCCGGCGCACCGTGTTGGGGTCGATGACGAAGTTCTGGCCGAGCGACTTCGTCGGGCGCAGCCCCAGGCGGGTGGCGAGGCGGCGGACGTCCGGCGCGGTGAGCAGGTCGTCCACCCGCCATGCGTACCAGGCGCTACAGGTACTTCCCGCAGACCGGCCACGGGGAGCGGCCGGCCCGGGCGTACAGCAGCTGGGCGCGGTAGGTCTGCTCGGACGCCGACGCCGCCGCGGGGTTGCCGGAGCCCCCCACGCCCTGCCAGGTCCCGAGCGAGAACTGGTACAGGCCGAAGTACCGGCCGCCGCCCCCGACCGCGCGGGGGTCGCCGCCCGACTCGCACTGGGCGAGCGCGGACCAGTTGAGCCCCGACGAGCCGCCGCCGCCGGCCGGGACGGGCGGGGCGGGGCGGGGGGCGGGGGCGGGGGCCGGCTTCGGCTTGGTCCCGACGCTCACCCGCTGGGCCACCGGCTCGGCGGTGCGCACGGCCGACAGCAGGGTGCGTCCGGTCTCCACGCCGTCGACGAGGGTGACGGTGAAGGTGCGCCGCTCGCTGCCGGGCTGGCCGGCGGAGGCGACGCGCTCGCTACCGAGGAGGGCTGCTGCGTCCGGGGTCTTGACCGTCGGGAAGGGCACGGCGACGTCCTCGGCGACCTCGCGGGTGTCGTGGCGGGTGACCCGGACCAGCAGTCCCTCGGTGACCGGCGCCTCGACCGCCAGGTCGACCGTGTCCGAAGCCCGCACGGTGACCCCGGCCTCGGCGAGCAGGTCGCCGACCGTCGCCGCCGTGGTGGTGCGGGTCGTCGTGGCGCCGTCGACGAGCACGCCGGCCTGCTTGGGCAGCCGGACGTCGAGCGAGAGGCCGTCGAGGCCGATCGGCCGGGAGCGGGAGGCCGACAGGGCGGCGCCGTCGGCCCGCAGGCCGATCTGCTGCAGCGCCTCGTCGACGTCGTCGGCGGTGACCCAGACGCTGCGCGCAGCGCCGTCGACGACGAGCTTGAGCTCGCGGCCGCGGCGCAGCGAGATGGTGTCGCCGTCGGAGACGGGCCGGTCGGCTGCCGGGGCGAGCACGTCGTGCTCCCCCGCTGTCAGCCCCTGCGCGGCGAGGACGTCCGCGACGGTGTCGCCGTGCAGGCTGACCTCCCGCGACGCGCCGTCGACGCTGAGCGAGACGGTCGTCGTGGTGGCCACCCAGGCGGCAGCGCCGGCGCCGACGACGGCCGCGAGCGCGACCCCGACGACGGCAACGGTGCGGCGCGAGACGTGGCGGGACAGGGAGGGCAGGCTCACAGTGCTCCACAGGTCGGGAGGTCTGGGGCGGCGGGCGGCGCGAAGGGCTGCCCGCTCATGCCGAGGGACGGCCGCGCCACCCAGGGTCCGGCCCCGGGCTGGTCACGTCACGGTAACGGGCCGGCGGGCGGGCGTGGTGAGCGGGGTGGGGGCAACGGGCCCTTCCGGGACACCAATGCGCTTGCCGGTGGAGGAGAATCGCCAGGTCAGCGCAGTTCCGGCCGGCCCGCTGTGGGATCGCCCACTCCCGGCGGGGGCCGTACGACCGCCTCAGGTCAGCGAGAAGGTGCGCCGCCCGTTCGCCATGAGCACGCCGCACAGCTCGTCGACGTCACTTCCCCTGGTCGCCGCCAGCGCCCGGACGGTGAGCGGCACCAGGTAAGGGGCGTTGGGGCGGCCCCGGTGCGGACCGGGCGTGAGGAAGGGCGCGTCGGTCTCGACGAGCAGCAGCTCGGCGGGCAGTGCGGCCGCCGCCTCGCGCAGCCCGCCGGCGTTCTTGAACGTCACCGTGCCGGCGAAGCTCGCGGTCCAGCCGTGCTCGGCGCAGGTGCGGGCCAGCTCCGGCCCGCCGGAAAAGCAGTGGAAGACCACCCGCTGCGGGGCGCCCTCGGAAAGCAGCACCCGGATGACGTCGTTGTGGGCGTCCCGGTCGTGGATCATCAGCGCCTTGCCGGTGCGCTTGGCGATGGCGATGTGCGCCCGGAACGACTCCTCCTGCCGCCGGTGCCCGTCCTCCCCCTCGGTACGGAAGTGGTCGAGCCCGGTCTCGCCCACCGCCACGACGTGCGGCAGCGCGGCGAGCCCCTCGATCTCGCGTAGCGCCTCGTCGGTCGCCGCGCCACGGCCGGCCTCGTTCGGGTGCAGCGCGACCGCGGCGTGCACCTGGCCGTACGACGCGGCGAGCTCGGCGGACCATCGGCTCGACGGCAGGTCGACGCCGACCTGCACGACGGTGCCGACGCCGACCGCCTTTGCCTGCGCGAGGGCGGTGTCGACGTCGGTCGCCATGATGTCGAGGTGGCAGTGGCTGTCGAGCACCTCGACGGCGAGCGGCTGCGGTGCGGGCGGCGGGGTCTGGTCGCGTGGCCCGTTCCGGGTCGCCCGGCTCACGAGTCCGGGTCCAGACGGGCCAGCTCCTCGTCCACGATCGCCGGGTCGAGCTTGCGGAACAGCGGGACCGGTTTCGCGATCGGCGCTCCCACCCGTACCGGCTGGGACTCCCAGACCGCCGCGGTGTCGTAGTCCCCCATGAGTACTGGGTAGGCCGGGCCGCCGTCGAGGTCGTCGACCTCGCGCAGCTCGGGCTGCCCGCTCCAGACACCTTCGCCGCCGAGCATCCGGTGCACCTGCTCCGAACTGTCCGGCAGGAACGGCGTGAGCAGCGTCTTGGCGTCGTCGACGAGCTGCAGCGCGGTGTGCAGGACGCTCTCGCGGCGCGCCGGGTCGGACTGAAGCTTCCACGGCGCCTGGTCCGACAGGTACCTGTTGGCCTCCGCGACCACCTTCATGACCTCGGCGAGCGCGGCCTTCTGCTGCGAGCGGCCGAGCAGGGCGCCGACCGGCCCGAAGGCCGCGCGGGAGGCGTCCAGGACCTCCTTGTCGGGGCCGAGCAGCTCGCCCGGCCCGGGGATCGCGCCGATGTTCTTCTCCACCATCGCGACGGTGCGGTTGACGAGGTTGCCCCAGCCGGCGACCAGCTCGGTGTTGTTGCGGGTGACGAACTGCTCCCAGGTGAAGTCGGTGTCGCTCGTCTCCGGCCCGGCCGCGGCGAGGTAGTAGCGCAGCGGGTCCGCGCCGTAGCGCTCCAGGACGTCGCGGACGTAGATGACCACGCTGCGGCTGCTGGAGAACTTGCGCCCCTCCATGGTGAGGAACTCGCTGCTGACGACCTCGCCCGGCAGCTCCAGCTCGCCGTACTCCCCCGCCGCGCCGTGCGGCCGGCCGCTCGCGCCCAGCAGGATGCTCGGCCAGATGACGGAGTGGAAGACGACGTTGTCCTTGCCCATGAAGTAGTGGCCGTGGGCGTCCGGGCCCTGCCAGAACGGTCGCCACGCGTCGGGGTCGCCGGTGCGCCGGGCCCACTCCACCGACGCCGACAGGTAGCCGATGACCGCGTCGAACCAGACGTAGATCCGCTTGTCGTCGCGGCCGGCCCAGCCCGGCAGCGGGATCGGCACGCCCCAGTCGAGGTCGCGGGTGATCGCCCGCGACTTGAGGTCCTCGATCAGGTTTGTGCTGAACTTCAGGACGTTGGGCCGCCAGTTCTGCCGGGTCTGCAGCCAGCTGCCCAGCGCGTCGGCGAAGGCCGGCAGCTCCAGGAAGAACTGCGCGCTCTCCACGAAGCGGGGCGGCTTGCCGTCGATCCGGCTGCGCGGGCGGAGGAGGTCCTGCGGGTCGAGCTGGTTGCCGCAGTTGTCGCACTGGTCGCCGCGCGCCCCGTCGTAGCCGCAGATCGGGCAGGTGCCCTCGACGTAGCGGTCGGGCAGGCCGCGGCCGGTCGCCGCGTCGATCGCCGACAGCTGCGAGCGCTCGGTGATGTAGCCGTTGGCGTGCAGCGCCCGGAACATCGACTGCACGACGGCGTAGTGGTTGCGGGTCGTGGTGCGGGTGAACAGGTCGTACGACAGCCCGAGGCCCTGCAGGTCCTCGGCGATGATCCGGTTGTAGCGGTCGGCGAGCGCCCGGGCGGTGACGCCCTCCTTGTCGGCCTGGACCTGGATCGGGGTGCCGTGCTCGTCGGTGCCGCTGACCATGAGGACCCGGTTGCCGGCCATCCGCTGGTAGCGGCTGAAGATGTCGCTGGGCACGCCGAAGCCGGCGACGTGGCCGATGTGGCGGGGGCCGTTGGCGTAGGGCCAGGCGACCGCGGTCAGGACGTGGCGGGGCATGACCCGAGTCTAGGAACGCCGGCACGGGGAACCGACTCCCGCAACCGCCGGCGTTGCATCGTGATGCGGCGCTATGATGCGGCGGTGCGGACCACGGTCGACCTGCCGGACGACGTCCACCGCGCCGCAAGCCGACTGGCCCGCGACCGTCATCAGAGCCTCAGCCGGACGGTGAGCGACCTGCTGCGCGAGGCCCTGCAAGGTCGGCCCGAGGGGACGCAGCTGCAGATCGACCCGGTTACCGGCTTCCCGCTGTTCCGGGTAGGTCGTCCGATCAGCCCCGAGGACGTCGCCACCGCGCTGGAGGACGACTGACCGTGACCGCGCTGCTCGACGGCAACGTGCTCATCGCTCTGGCCTTTTCGGAGCACTCCCACAACGCGTCGGCGCAACGCTGGCTGCCGACCGTGTCGCGGTTCGCGACCTGCCCCACCGTCCAGGGCGCGCTGCTCCGGTTCCTCGTCCGGCAGGGCTTCCGACCAGCAACCGGGTTGCTCGGGCTGAGGGCCATCCTCGACCTCGAGCGGCACGAGCAGTGGTTCGACGACCTGACGTACGCGCAGGTCGACCTGTCGCGCATGCTCGGGCACGCCCAGGTGACCGACGCCTACCTCGCGCAGCTGGCCCGCTCGCGCGGCGGCCGGGTCGCGACCTTCGACCGGGGCTTCGCCGCCAGCGCCCCCGACGTGGTCGACCTGCTGACGGCCTGACCCCCGCTCACCGTTTGGCGGCGACCACCGCGTCGTAGACGTCCCGGCGCGGCAGGCCGGTCTCCGACGCGACGGCCTGCACCGCCTCCTTGCGGGTCAGCCCGGCCAGCTCCCGGACGCCGACGAGCCGGGCGAGCTCCGACGGCGTCGCGTCGACCGCCGGCTCCGGGGCGCCCGCCAGGACGAGGGTGATCTCCCCGCGCACCTCCCCCCGCGCCCAGGCGGCAAGCTCGCCAAGCGTGCCACGCAGCACCTGCTCGTGGGTCTTGGTCAGCTCGCGGCAGACCACCGCGCGGCGCTGCCCCCCCAGCACGTCCGCCATGTCGGCGAGGCAGTCGGCCAGCCGGTGCGGCGCTTCGAACAGCACCGCCGTACGCCGCTCGGCCTGCAGAGCGGCCAGCCGGGTGCGGCGCTCGCCGGCCTTGCGCGGCAGGAAGCCCTCGAAGCAGAACCGGTCGCTGGGCAGGCCGCTGACCGCGAGCGCCGCCGTCACCGCCGACGGCCCCGGCAGGCAGGTCACCGGCAGGTCCTCGGCGGCGGCGGCGGCCACCAGCCGAAAGCCCGGGTCGGAGACGGTCGGCATGCCGGCGTCGGTGACGAGCAGGACGGTGCGCCCGGCGCGCAGGGCGTCGAGCAGCTCGGGCACCCGGCGCTCCTCGTTGCCCTCGAAGCAGCTGACCACCCGGCCGGTCGGCGTCACGCCCAGGTCGGCACAGAGCCGGTGCAGCCGGCGGGTGTCCTCCGCCGCGACGACCTCGGCGGTGGCGAGCGCCGCCGACAAGCGAGCGCTGGCGTCGCCCGGCCGGCCGATCGGCACGCCGGCAAGCACGAGGGGCACCGGGACAGTCTGCCTCTCCTAGGCTCGGGACATGACCGCCCTGCTGTCCGCCCCGGTCGACGAGGGCGCGGCTGCGGCCCCGTGGCGGCAGCGCCTGCGACCGCTCGTCGGCGCCGGCGGATGGCCCGCCTCACTGGCGATCACCCTGCTCGCCGGTCTGCTCCGCTTCGTCCGGCTCGACCTGCCGTACAACGGCGGGACGTCCGGCAAGATCTTCGACGAGGTCTACTACGCCTGCGACGCGCAGAACCTGCTGCGGTACGGCGTCGAGCACGTCACCCGCTCCGGCGACCTCGCCGGGCAGTGCCTGCCGACCGGGGGCGGGTCGTTCGTGGTGCACCCGCCGCTGGGCAAGTGGGCGATCGCGGTCGGGCTCGAGCTGTTCGGGGTCACGCCGTTCGGGTGGCGGGTCATGGCGGCGCTCGCCGGCACGCTGACGGTGCTGCTCGTCGTCCGGGTGGGCCGCCGGATGACCGGCAGCACGCTGCTCGGGTGTCTCGCCGGGCTGCTGCTCGCCGTGGACGGGCTGCACTTCGTGCAGAGCCGGGTCGCGATGCTCGACGTCTTCCTCGCCTTCTGGACCACCGCGGCCGTCACCTGCGCCGTCCTCGACCGCGACCAGCTGCGGGCGCGGCTGGCCGCCGCGCCCGACGCGGTCATGACGGGGGCCGGGCCCCGCCTCGGCGTCCGGTGGTGGCGCCTGGCCACGGGGGCGTGCCTGGGCGCCGCCGTCGCGACGAAGTGGAGCGGCGTCTACTACCTCGCCGTGGTCGGGCTGCTGGTTCTCGCCTGGGAGGTCGGCGCCCGCCGCACGGCCGGCCTGCGGGCGCCGTTCCGGGCCGCGCTGCGACGGTCGGCGGTGCCGCTCGCCGGCTCCCTCGTCCTGCTGCCGCTCGCGGTCTACCTGCTGTCGTGGACGGGCTGGTTCGTCTCCGACATCGGCTACGACCGGCAGTGGGCGAGCGGCCGGCCGGGCGGCTGGGGCCTGCCGGACGCGCTGCGCTCGCTGTGGCACTACCACCGGCAGGTGCTCGACTTCCACGAGGGGCTGTCGACCCCGCACCCGTACCAGTCGCACCCGGCCGGGTGGCTGCTGCTCGCCCGGCCGGTCTCCTACTACTACCCGCCTGGGATCCACGCCGGGACGTACGGCTGCGAGGCGGCCACCTGCGCACGCGAGGTCCTCGCCCTCGGCAACCCGGTGCTGTGGTGGGGCACCCTGCCGGTGCTGCTCGCGCTGCTGTGGTTGTGGGTCTCGCGGCGCGACTGGCGGGCCGGCGCGGTGCTCGCGCTGGTCGCCGCCGGCATCGTGCCGTGGGTCCGGGACGACCTGAACGCGCGGACGATGTTCAACTTCTACGCCTTGCCCTCGGTGCCGTTCATGGCGCTGGGCGCGGCGCTCGTCGCCGGCTGGCTGCTCGGCGGGCGTGAGGCCTCGCGCACCCGGCGCCAGTGGGGCGCCGTCACCGTCGGGGCGTACACCGCGCTGGCCGTCGCCGCGTTCGCGTTCTTCTACCCGGTCCTCGCGGCGGTGACGATCCCGCTGTCGCAGTGGCAGGACCGGATGTGGTTCCCCAGCTGGGTGTGAGCCACGGCCGGAACCCGGTAGGCAGAACGCCCCGCCACCCGGACGGGATGCGGGGCGGCGTCAGTCTGCGGAAGCCGTGGCAGCGGGGTTGAACTCATCCGCTGGCCTACAGGTGAGTACCAGCGCGTTCGCTCCGGGCGTTTCAAGCGGGCACAAGCACGAGAGTCGGACTGGCCACAACCACGAGAGTCCTCGCCGCCCTGTGGAGCTCTACTCCACGATCGTGGCAGCGCAGCAGAGACCGTTGACCGCCCGGGACCGGGCGAGGACGATCTACTCGACCGGACAACCTCGCCCGAGGCTCAGGGGCATCCCGACTGGCTGCCGCCGTGCCGGACGCGGTCCGGTCTTGCATATTTTTCATATTCAGATGGAGGGAAGACCCGCGATGGCCAGCATCGAGACGAAGAGCATGGATCAGCCCGATGAATCCCGGACCCCGGAGAAGACCAGCGTGGCGATGGTTCAACTTGGCCACACCACGGTAGGCCGCTTCACGCTCCAGCCAGGGTGGACGTGGTCGGACTGCATCAAGCCGCTGGCCGGCACAGACAGTTGTCAGGCTGCACATCTGGGATACGTCGTGTCGGGCAAGATTCACATCGCCGCCACCGACGGCGCGGAAGCCGACCTCGGCCCGGGCGACGCCTACCGTCTCGAGCCGGGCCATGACGCCTGGGTCGTTGGTGACGAACCGTTCGTCGCGTTGGAGTTCGAAAGCAATACGGCCGAAACGTACGCCAGGGGCTGATGAGCGCGCCACGGCACGTTGGTCCCGACTGATACCTGGCCGAGGCGCACCTACCGCCTCGGCCAGGTACTTCGGCCCGCAGGCCGAAGAAGTCCTCTCACCGAGCGCATCGCGGCTGTCTGGCGGGAGCGCTACAAGTGGGCCGACAAGGCCATGGCGGGTGTCGTCCCCGACGACGTCGCCCGCGAGAAGCAGCAGCAGCTGGCGGAGCAACTGCGTCGGCGGGACGACAAGCACGCGTGGTGGCGCGTGAACAACAACGCCGCCAGAGCCTGGGCTCCGACGGCGTCGAGCGTGGCGCGGGTTCCACCTACGAACTTCTGGTGGAGCTGAGGGGATTCGAACCCCTGACCCCCTCGATGCGAACGAGGTGCGCTACCAGGCTGCGCTACAGCCCCGAGGCCGGAGGCGACACTACCAGCCGCCGACGGCCCGCCGAGCCTCTAGGACGGCGTCGTGATCGGCGCCGCGCCCAGGGTCGTCGAGAACCGTGTCGTCCACCCGGGGCGCCGGGCGGGGCCGGTCCTGGGCGGCGACGACCTGGGCCGGTGACGGCGCGACGGCCTTGGTGACGTAGATCGGCAGTGGCACCGGGACCGGCTGCCACTCGCCACCGAGCGCGCCGCTCAGCGGCCGTGGGGAGGCAAGGGCCGAACCTGCGGCGGGGACAGGCCGCGGCGCGACGGGAACCGACCTGGGCGCGACAGGGACAGCCGGTGGCGTGATGAGGGGGAGGTCCACCGGCTCGTGCCGCGCCGGGGCGGGGTGGCGGGTGGGCAGGGGAGCCGCTGCGCGCTCGCGCCGGAGCAGCTCGGCTTCCCACCCGGCCTGGAGCAGCGCCCGACGGGACCGGCCGGCGACCCGGCGGTGGCAGGTGGCGACGAACAGGACCGCGAGGCAGGCGGCGAGGCCGCTGACGGCGAGCAGCCAGGCCGGGCCGACGAGCCCGGCGAGCAGGGCGACGGCCGCGACGACCAGCAGGGTGAACAGCACCCGGCGCCGGCGCGCGGCGGGTGAGGACACCGCCCGTGCGGTGCGGCGCTCGGTACGGGTCCCCCGAAGGGCCGTGAGCCGCCTGCGCCACGCCTGCCGGCGGCCGCCGCTGCCGCTGTCCTCGCCGGGGTCGTCGCCGTCGTCCGCCGGGTCGGGCGCTGCCGCCGAGCGGCGCGACAACACGCGCATCGCGTCGCTGAACCGTTCGGCGGAGCGGGAGGAGGCGGGGCCGTCGTGCGAGCGCAGCCCCATGGGGACGAGCACGGCGAGCCAGGCACCGACGATGACGAGGAGGATGATGCCGCTGCCCACCTGACAGACGGTAGCGACAGCCGGGGCCGTGGGGTGGACCCCGGCCGGTGTGTCGCACCCTTCTCGTGCTGCCAGGTGCCCCGAGGGCGGCAGCGCAGCACTCGGAGGGGGTTTGATCGGGGCGGACGAGCGCAAGAATCCCCCCCTTGTGGGGCTTGCAGCACGTGCTCCCACCTTGCCGACGGAGCGACCCGTGACGCTGCTGGACCCGGACCGCACCCAGCCGCCCCCGGTGTGCCCGACGGCCCCGGGCGCCGCACCGGGGACAGCGCTGGGCCAGGTCCCGGCCGGGCCCGGCGCGCGCCCGACGTCCAGCGTCAACCTGCCCAACGCCCTGACGCTGGGGCGGCTGCTGGTCGTGCCGGTGTTCGCAACGGTCCTGCTCACCACCGCCCTGGACTCCGTCGCCCTGCGGCTGCTGGCCTTCGCGCTGTTCGCGGGGGCCTGCCTCACCGACGTGATCGACGGGCGCCTGGCCCGGGCCCGCGGGCAGGTGACCGCGTTCGGGGTGATGGCCGACCCGGTCGCCGACAAGGCTCTGGTGGCCGCCGCCCTCGTCGGCCTGTCCCTGCTCGACCTGCTGGAGTGGTGGGCGACGGTGCTCATCCTCACCCGCGAGCTCGCCGTCACCGTGCTGCGGACCGCCCTGCTGCGGCACGGCCTGCTGCCGGCGAGCCGCGGCGGCAAGCTCAAGTGCCTCACCCAGAACATCGCCGTCGCGCTCTACCTGCTCCCGCTGGACGGGGGGTGGGCGCAGCTGCGCGAGCCGGCGCTGCTGATCGCCGTGGCATTCACGCTGGTCAGCGGGGTGGACTACGCCCTGCGTGGCGCCGAGCTGCGGCGGTCCGGACGCAACGTCACGGCGGTGCGCTCCGGCTGACCAGCGGCGCTGCGTGGCACCCGTCGGCGGCAGGCCGACGGGCGGGTGTTTGGGTCTGCCTGGGTACGCGTACAACTATGACTCCGCGCCGCGAGGCGCTCCACCGCAGGAGGTCCCGCCCGTGCCGCCGTTCGCCGTGCGCTCGTGGACCGTCGACCTCGACGGCCCGGTGCACGTCACGGAGCACCCCGGTCCCGGCGGTCACGACACGCCGCCGCTGGTGTGCGTCCACGGGCTCGGTGGTTCGCACGCGAACTGGCACGACCTGGCCCCGTTGCTCGCGCAGCGCCACCACGTCTACGCCCTCGACCTGGCCGGGCACGGCCGTACGCCTCGGGCCGGCAGGTCCGCCGCGCTGGCCGCCAACGCCCGCCTGCTCGACCGCTTCCTGGCCGAGGTGGTGGGTGAGCCGGCGGTGATAGTCGGCAACTCGATGGGCGCGAGCATCGCGGTGCTGACAGCCGTGGCGTCGCCGGAGAAGGTCGCCGGCCTGGTGCTGATCGGCCTGCCGATGCCGCGGGGCCTGCGTGAGCGGTGCGACCCGGCGCTGGCGCGCCAGATCGCGCTGTGCGCCGTTCCCGCGATCGGCGCCCGGGCCCTGGGCCGACGTCGCAGGCGGCTCGGACCGGAGGGGCTGATCCAGGCGACGTTCGAGATGACGACCGCGGACGTCTCCCGCGTCTCGCCGGAGATGCGCCGGCTCGCGGTGTCGCTGGTGGCCTCCCGGGCCGCCGGTCCGGACAGCGAGGCCGCCTTCCTGGAGGCCGCCCGGTCGTTGGGGCTGCTGCTCGCGCGGGCGTCGGCCTACCGGGCCGCCGTCGCCGCGGTGACCGCGCCCACCCTGGTCCTGCAGGGCGCGCTCGACCGGCTCGTCCCGGCGAGCGGTTTGCTCCAGCTCGAGGCGCTGCAACCCCGCTGGACGCTGAACCTGCTCCAGGGCGTCGGGCACGTCCCGCAGATCGAGATCCCCGAGCAGACCGCCCGGGTCGTCCTCGACTGGCTCGGCGGGCAGGCCCTGCGCCCGCGCCGGGCACCCGCGGAGCCGGACCGCCGCATCCCGCTCGACCCCGGGCAGCCTCGGGCCGCGGCGCGGGGGGCGCCGGGCACCGGAGGCAACCGGCGGTTCGTCCGGCGCCGCCGCCTGCTGCGGAGCAGGTGACCGTCCGGGCGTGGCGCGCCACCGGGACCACCGCGGCGCCCGCGTCGTGACCGGCCACGACCCTGACCACTGCGGCCCCGAACGGGGCAGCCGACGGGAGACGCGCATGTCCTGGTTGAGCCGCCTGCTCGCCCCTGGTCCGCGAGAGCGTGGACCGCAGCGTGCGAGCCGCCCTGCAGGAGCACCTGGCCCAGGCCTCGCACGTGCCGCCGAACGACCTCCTGGAGCACCAGATGGTCTACGGCGACCGCGCGAAGCTGCACGTCCACCCCACCGCGGTACTGAACAACGCGCTGTTCAACCTGTCCTCCGGCGAGATCACGATCGAGGAGTACGCCTTCTTCGGCCACAGCGTGTCGGTGCTCACCGGCACCCACGACATCAGCAAGCGGGACCGGGAGCGGCAGGTCACCGTGCCGAAGAGCGGCCGGGACGTGGTGATCGGACGGGGCGCGTGGGTCTCCAGCAACGCCCTGGTGCTCGGCCCGTGCCGCATCGGGGAGCACTCGGTGGTCGCCGCCGCGTCCGTGGTGACGGCGGACGTGCCGCCGTACACCATCGTCGCCGGTATCCCGGCCAAGCCGGTCAGGACCCTCGCGCGCCCGGACCAGGAGGCGGAGACGTTCGGCCAGGAACAGCCGCCGGCTGAGCCGGCCGGGGCGCCGTGAGCCCTGGCTCGGGGGCGCCGGCCGAGCCGGACGGCACGGCCGAGCTCACCGCTCTGCGGGCCGAGGTCGAGGTGCTGCGGGCCGAGGTCGAAGTGCTGCGCCGACGCCTGGACGCATGGGACCGGCCGAAGGGGGTGGTGCAACACGGGGCTCGCTTCGACGCGGTCTACCCCGCCTTCCAGGACCGCTTCCGGGGCAGCGAGGCCGACGTCCGCGCCCGGCTGCAGGTCTACCTGCCGCACGTGGAGCGGGTGCGCACCGGACGTCCCGTGCTCGACGTCGGACCGGGGCGCGGGGAGTGGGTGGGCATGCTCGTCGAGCAGGGCGTGCCCGCGTACGGCGTGGAGGCCAGCACCGAGATGGTTGCGGCGCTGTCCGCCCGCGGCCTGCCCGTCGTCCACGCCGACGCGGTCACGCACCTGGCCGGGCTCGCGCCCGGTCAGCTCGACGCGGTCAGCGCCGTTCACGTCGTCGAGCACCTGGACCTCGACACGCTGCTGGGACTGTTGGCCGCCGCGAGAAAGGCGCTGCGTCCCGGCGGGCTGCTGATGCTGGAGACGCCCAATCCCACCAACCTGGTGATGGCCGCCTGCAACTTCCGGCTCGACCCGACCCACCTGCAGCCGCTGCCGCCCGGGCTCACCGAGTTCCTCGTCAGCGCCGCGGGTTTCCGCGACGTCGAGGTCGTGCCGCTGCACCCCAAGGAGCCGGTGGACCTGCAGGGGCTGCGCGTCGACGGGGTGCCCGACGGGGCAGCGGCCCTGCTCGGCCAGGCCCTGACGAAGGCGTTCTTCGGCCCGCAGGACTACGCGGTGCTGGCGTACGCGCCCGCGGCGGACACCGGCTGAGGGCCGGCCTCAGCGCGGGGCGGCCAGCCGGCGCAGCAGGCCCTCGGGGACGTCGTCGCGGACCACGGCGTACGACAGGTGGTCGCGCCAGGCCCCGTCGATGAACAGGTAGCGCTCGTGTCGGCCCTCGGGCCGGAAGCCGAGCTTCTCGACGACCCGCAGCGACGCGGCGTTCTCCGGGCGGACGTTGGCCTCGACCCGGTGCAGCCGGGCGACGTCGAAGACGTGGTCGACGACCAGTGCCACCGCGGTCGGGGTGACGCCACGGCCGGCGACCCGGCGGTCGACCCAGTAGCCGACCGCTCCGCTGTCGAAGGCGCCGCGCACCACTCCGCTGACGTTGACCTGCCCGACGAGCCGGCCGTCGTAGGTCACCGCGAACGGGAAGGCCCGGCCGGCCCGGGCCTCCCGCCGCAGGCCCCGCAGCAGCGCTCCGAACACGGCCGTGGTGTGCCGGTCCTCCCACGACAGCGCCGGCTGCCCCTCCGGCGCGCCCTCCCACGGCTCCAGCCACGCCCGGTTGCGCCGGCGCAGCTCGCTCCACGCCGAGGCGTCGCGCAGCCGCAGCGGCCGCACCGCGACCGGACCCTGCGCCGCGCTCGCCGGCCAGCCCCTCAGTGGTCGCCCCCGCGCAGCTGCGCGACGGCGTGCGCCAGCACGGGGGCGAGGGCGGCGACGCCGTCCCGCACCCCGCCGGTGGAGCCGGGCAGGTTGACCACGAGCGTGCTGCCGACGGTGCCGGCGACACCGCGGGACAGCACGGAGGTCGGCACCTTCTCCCGGCCCTGCTGGCGCACGGCGTCGGCGAGACCGGGGGCCTCCCGCTCGAGCAGCGGCCGGGTCGCCTCGGGGGTGACGTCGCGCGGCGACAGCCCGGTTCCGCCGGTGGTGAGCACCACGTCGTACGCCTGCGCCACCCCGTCCCGCAGCGCGGCCTGCACGGCCGCGACCTCGTCCGGGACGACGACCACCGGGCCGACCTGGAAGCCCAGGCCGGCGAGCAGCTCGGCGAGCAGCGGGCCGGAGGCGTCCGGGCGCTCCCCCCGGAAGGAGCGGTCGGAGACGGTGACGACCAGCGCCCTGCCCACCGGAGGGGCGGCGGCTACCGGGTCCACGACCCGCTCTTGCCGCCGGTCTTGGACTCCACCCGGATGCCGGTGATGACGGCCCGCTTGTCCACGGCCTTGCACATGTCGACGACGGTGAGGCAGGCGACGGTCACCGCGGTCAACGCCTCCATCTCCACGCCGGTGCGGTCGGCGGTACGCGCGGTCGCGCTCACCGCGACACCGGCGTCGTCGACCCGCAGGTCGACGGTCACCCCGGACAGTGCGATCGGGTGGCACAGCGGTACGAGGTCGGGGGTGCGCTTGGCGCCCATGATCCCGGCGACGCGGGCGACGGCCAGCGCGTCGCCCTTCGGCACGCCCTCGCCCCGCAGCAGCGCGACGACCTCCGGCGACAGGTCCACCCGGCCGGAGGCGGTGGCCGTACGCGCGGTGACGTCCTTCGCGGTGACGTCGACCATCCGCGCGGCGCCCGCCTCGTCGAGGTGGGTCAGGCGCCCGTCGCTCACTGGGCCCGCCGCTCGAGCAGCATCACGGTGACCGGCGCGCCGACCGCGACGTGCTCGACCTCCTCCGGGATGACCGCGAGGGCGGTGGCCCGGGACATCCCGGCGAGCAGGTGCGAGCCCGGGCCGCTGACCGGCGTGACCGTGTAGGCGCCCTTGCGCACGGCCAGGTGCACCCGCAGGAACGACCGCTTGCCCTTCGCCGACGACAGCGGCTCGGTGGTCACCGCCGACACCCTGGGCCGTTCCAACGGCTCGGCGCCGATCATGCGGCGCAGGGCCGGCCGGACGAAGACCTCGAAGCTGACCAGCGCCGACACCGGGTTGCCGGGCAGCCCGAACACCGGCGTGCTGTCCGGGCCGATGGTCCCGAACCCCTGTGGCATGCCGGGCTGCATCGCCACCCTGTCGAACTGCACGGTGCCGATCCGCGAGAGCACCTCCTTGACGACGTCGTAGGCCCCGACGCTCACCCCGCCGCTGGTGATGAGCACGTCGGCCCGTACCAGCTGGTCCTCCAGCGTGCCCAGCAGCGTGCGCGGCTCGTCGGGGACGATCCCGACCCGGTAGGCCTGCGCGCCCGCCTCGGCGGCGGCCGCGGTGAGCGCGAAGCTGTTGGCGTCGGCGATCTGCCCGGGGCCGAGCGGGGTGCCGGGCTCGACGAGCTCACTGCCCGTCGACACCACGACCACCCGGGGCCGTGGGCGTACGGACACCCGGCTGCGCCCGACCGCGGCGGCCAGGCCGATCTGCGCGCTGCCCAGGGGCGTCCCGCGGGCCAGCACGCTCTCGCCCGCCGCGACGTCCTCGCCGGCCCGGCGGATGTAGGCGCCCGGCTCGACCGGCCGGTCGATCCGCACCCGCTCGACCCCGCCGTCGGTCAGCTCCACCGGGACGACGGCGTCGGCCCCGGCTGGCAGGGCGGCGCCCGTCATGATCCGTACGCACACCCCGGGCTCGACCCGCAGCGTCGACGCCGGGCCGGCGGCGACGTCGCCGGTCACCGGCAGCTCGACCGGTAGGTCCTGCAGATCGGCGGCGCAGACGGCGTAGCCGTCCATCGCGCTGTTGTCGAAGCCGGGCAGGGGCGCCGGGGCGACGACGTCCTCGTCGAGCAGACAGCCCTGCGCGTCGAGCAGCCCGAGCCCGAGAGGGGACAGTGGCTGGACGACCGCCAGAATCCGGGCAAGGTGCTCGTCGACACTGATCATCTGGTCGGAGGTCATCGGAGGGGGAGCCACGGCCATACCGGCGACCCTACGGGGCAGGTTGGGCCCCATGTCGAAGCAGAGCCTGCGCTCCCAGATGCTCGCCGCGCGCACCGCGCTGGCCCCCGAGGCGCGCACCGCCGGCGACGCGGCGCGCACCGCCGCCCTCGCCGTCCTGCTCAACGGGCGGGTGGCGGCGTACCTGTCGTTCGGCACCGAGCCCGGCACCGCCGGCCTGCTGACGCCGTCGACGCTGGTGCCCGTCGTACGGCCCGATGCGGACCTCGACTGGAGGGCCTACGGCGGCGGGCCACCGCTCGACGTCACCGCGCTCGCCGCCTGCGACGTCGTGCTCGTGCCCGCGCTCGCCGTCGACCGGCGCGGGGTGCGCCTCGGGCGGGGCGGCGGCTCGTACGACCGCGCGCTGCGCCGCGCCCGCGGGCTGGTGGTGGCGCTGCTGCACGAGGGCGAGCTCGTCGACTCACTGCCGGCCGAGCCGCACGACGTCCCGGTGCACGCGGTGGCCCTGCCCTCGGGGATCCTCCGGCTGCGTGAGACGGGCCTGGGACACTGAGATATGGACGCCTCCTCCCCCGCCGGCACGGACCTCCCGGACGCGGACCGCACGGCCGCCTTCCGTGACGTGCTGGACGCGAACACCCGCTACGCCGAGCAGTTCACCGACACGGGCCTGCCCGGCCGGGCTGCCCGCGGCCTGGCCGTCGTGACCTGCATGGACTCGCGCATCGAGCCGCTGAAGATGCTGGGGCTGGCGAAGGGCGACGCCAAGATCCTGCGCAACGCCGGGGCGCGGGTCACCGACGACGTCCTGCGCACGCTCGTGCTCGCCGTCGCCCTGCTCGGAGTCGAGCGGGTGCTCGTCGTGCCGCACACCGACTGCGGCATGGCGAAGGTCGAGGACCGGGACGTGCAGGAGGCGGTGCACGCCTGCACCGGGGTGGACGCCCGCAGTATCGACTTCTTCACGGTCGAGGACCAGCGCGAGGCGCTCGAGCGCGACGTCCAGCGGGTGCGCAGCTGGCCGTTCCTGCCGGGCGTGCCCGTAGCCGGCGCAGTCTACGACGTGCGCACCGGGCGGCTCGACCTCGTGGTGCCGTAGCCGGCCGCCGTACGCTGCGGCCGTGCCGGAGCCTCGCTGGTTGACCGACGAGGAGCAGGTCGCCTGGCGTGAGCTCGCGGCCGTGCTGACGCGGCTGCCCGCGGCCCTGGACACGCAGCTGCAGCGCGACGCCCAGCTCACCCACTTCGGCTACTGGGTGCTGGCGATGCTGTCCGAGGCGCCCGGCCGCTCGTTGCGCATGACCGACCTCGCCGCACGGGCCAGCTCGTCGCCGTCCCGGCTGTCCCACGGGGTGACCCGGCTCGTGGCGCAGGGGTGGGTGCGCCGGGAACGGTCCGCGGACGACGGGCGCGGCCAGGTGGCGGTGCTCACCGACGCCGGCTGGGACAAGCTCGTCGCGGCCGCGCCGGGGCACGTAGCGGCCGTGCGCCGGCTGGTGTTCGACGGGCTGCAGCCTGACCAGGTGCGCACGCTGGCTGAGCTCTGCCAGGCCCTGCTGGCGCAGGTCGACGCGGCGCAGCAGCCCGCTCAGCCGTCCGGCAGCAGGGTCGAGACGAGCGTCCCGCGCAGCCACCGCTCGTAGCGCTCCGCCGGCCAGGCCCAGTCGACGCGCAGCATCCGGTGCACCTCCGGGCTGGTCAGCGTCCACAGGACCGCGGCCGCCTCCTCGACCGGCATACCCTCGCGCAGCGGTCCGTGCGCGTCCTCGGCCTCGAGGCCGCGGACACCACCGGGATGCCGAAGCCGCTGCGTCACGCGGTGCCGCAGTTCTGCCGGCTGCGGCGCGGCTGAGCACCCGCCGCTGGCGCACCGCGGCCCCGCGCGTTGGACGCCCACCCTCGCCTTGCCGCACACTGGCACTCACGACCTATGAGTGCCAAGTCGAGGAGCGACCCGGGGTGCCGACCTACCAGTACGCCTGCACACAGTGTCACGAGCGGCTGGAGGCGGTGCAGTCCTTCACCGACGCCGCGCTCACCGAGTGCCCGGTCTGCGGTGGGGCGCTGCGCAAGGTGTTCTCCGCAGTCGGCGTCGTGTTCAAGGGGTCCGGCTTCTACAAGAACGACTCGCGCCCTGCCGCCGCCGGCGAGAAGGGGGCCGCCGAGGGCGGCGACGGTGCCAAGAAGGACGCCGGGGAGAAGGGCGGCGACGGTGCGAAGAAGGAGACCGCAGCCGCGGCGTCCTCCCCGGGCGGGTCCTCCCCGGGCGGGTCCTCCCCGGGCGGGTCCTCCCCGGGCGGGTCGTCCCCGGGCGGGTCGTCCTCGGGCGGCTCGTCCTCGGGCGGGTCGTCCTCGGGCGGGCCAACCTCGAAGGGCAGCAGCACCAGGACCAAGCCCGCGGCGAAGAGCGCCTGACCGGAGCGGCCGGCCTGTGGATGGCTGCAACGTCTGTGGAAAGCCCCCCGGCACGACGTACGCGGTCGCCCCTAGGGTCGGCGGGGCGGCGGGCACCCGGCGCCCGTGGTGCGCGGAGGGAGCGGACAGGTGGCCCAGGCCGAGATCGGCGTCATCGGGGGCTCGGGGTTCTACGACTTCCTCGACGAGGCCGAGCAGGTGCTGGTGGAAACCCCGTTCGGGCCGCCGAGCGAGCCGCTGACCGTCGGCACCGTCAGCGGAAGGCGCGTGGCCTTCGTCCCGCGGCACGGGCGCGACCACCGTTTCCCGCCGCACCGCATCCCCTACCGCGCCAACCTCTGGGCGCTGCGTGCGGTCGGCGTGCGCCAGATCCTCGCGCCGTGCGCCGTGGGGGGTCTGCAGCCCCGCTTCGGGCCCGGTGCGCTCGTCGTCCCCGACCAGCTGGTGGACCGCACCAACGGGCGGGCGCAGACCTTCCACGACGAGGGCGCCGTGCATGTGCCGTTCGCCGACCCCTACTGCCCGACCGGCCGCGACGTCGTCGCCCGCCTCGGCGTCGCGGCGGCCTGGCCGCTCACCGCGGCGGGCACGATGGTGGTCATCGACGGGCCGCGCTTCTCCACGCGCGCCGAGTCGCAGGCCTACAGCCGCGCCGGGTGGGACGTCGTCAACATGACCGGCGCCCCGGAGGCGGCCCTGGCCCGCGAGCTCGCGGTCTGCTACACCGCCATCGCGCTCGTCACCGACCTCGACGCGGGCGTCGAGGCGGGGGACGCGGTGACCGCGCAGGACGTGTTCCGGGTCTTCGCCGACAACATCGGTCGGCTGCGCGCGCTGCTCGGCGAGGCCGTCGCCGCTCTGCCGGCCGACCGGGACTGCCTGTGTAGCCACGCCCTCGACGGCCTCGACGTGCGCCTCGAGCTGCCGTGAGCGGGCTCCGGTCCGCCGCGCAGGACCTGCTGCGCGCCGCGGTCCGGCGGCGCTGGCTGCTCGCCGGTGGCCTGGCCGCGGCCGCCGTCGCCACCGCCCTGCCGGCCCTGGCACCCTCGCCGCCGCCCGCCACGACGGTGCTGGCCGCCGCCCGGGACCTCACCGCCGGTGCCGCGCTCACCGAGGCCGACATCGCGCGGGTGGCGTTGCCGGCCGCGGCCGTGCCCGACGGCGCGCTGCCCTCGGCCGGGCAGGTGACCGGGCGCCTGCTCGCCGGGGCGGTGCGCCGGGGGGAGCCCCTCACCGACGTGCGGGTCGTCGGCCCCGGCCTGCTGGCGTCCCTCCAGGAGGGACGCACCGACCTGGTCGCCGTGCCGGTACGGCTCGCCGACCCCGCCGCGGCGGCCCTGCTGCGGCCCGGTGACCGCGTCGACATCCTCGCTGCCGGCACGTCGCCGGACTCCCCGCCGTTCGCCGCGGTGGTCGCCGCCGCCGCGCCGGTCCTCGCGGTCCCCCCGAGCGGCAGCGACCTCGAGGGTGCACTGGTCGTCGTCGCCACCCCGACCACCACCGCCGCCCGGCTGGCCGCCGCCGCGGTCTCCAGCCGGCTGTCCGTCGTGGTGCGGCCGTGACTCCCGGCACGACCCGGCCGCGGCGTGGGCGCCTGCTGTAGGAACCCGCCGGATCTGTTGTAGCTGGCCCAAGGGCTCTCATTTGCTGACCTGCACCTTCTCGCGGCCGTCGTACGCGTGCCGTCTCAGCAACGTGTCGACCTTCTCGGGCCGAGCGTCGGCGGAAGAGTAGGCGCCCGGCTGCCGTGTCGTGTCGGGCGACGCTCCGCTTGGCTAGGCGCTTCATCGCGTGGTCTGGGCGCCGAGGGCAGCCCTGCCGCCCAGACCTCCGGCCTCCTGACGAGCAGACGGTCCCTTCACGGTCTGCGCACCAGGGCAGGCCGAGACCGATCATGTGCCGTATGACTCTGGTCTGCGAGAGTGCAACTCGGACGGGGCTGCTGGGACAGCTGCCCCGTCCGGACCCCTGCTGACCTGCGACGCTCCCGGTAGGCGTTCGACTACCGGGACAGCCGTCGTGCGCTCCTGGGTACCGTCCCGACCATGGTTGAGCGGATGCTGGACGGCAGCGCCGGAGACGCGGACTACGCGGCGATCAGCACGGCCTACTCCAGCTACCGGCGCCCAGACCCGCGGATCGCCGCGGCTGTGACTGCGGGGCTTGGCGATGCGCGCACGGTGCTCAACGTCGGCGCTGGTGCAGGTTCGTACGAGCCGACGGACCGGACGGTGACAGCAGTCGAGCCTTCCGCGGCCATGCGCGCGAAGCGGCCGGCAAACCGGCCCTGGCTGTCGATGCCACCGCGGAAGCGTTGCCCTTCGTGGACGGCTCGTTCGACGCCGCAATGACCACCTTCAGCGTTCACCAGTGGCAGGATCTGGCCGCCGGCCTGCGGGAGGTCCGGCGCGTGACCCGTGGCCCAGTCGTAGTGCTGACCTGCGATCCGGAGCTGCTCGGCCGGTTCTGGCTGGTCGACTACGCCCCCGAGGTGATCGTCACCGAAACTCGTCGCTACCCACCCCTTCCTGTGCTCGCCTACGGGCTTGGCGGGCGGACGACCAGCCACGTTGTTCCCGTCCCATCGACTGCACCGACGGCTTCAACGAGGCGTACTACGGCCGCCCCGAAGGCCTGCTCGACCCACACGCGCGCTTGGCCTGCTCGGCATGGAGCTTCGTCGACACGGGCGTACATGAGCGCTTCCGCACCAGGCTCAGCCGCGACCTCGAGACGGGCGCGTGGGACGAGCGGTACGGCGCGCTACGTAACCAACCAGCCTTCGACGGCTCTCTCGTCCTGGTCGTCGCAGAGCCCTAACTCTGGCCTCTTGGTTGGGTTCCAGGGCGCTCGAGCAGCACCTCACTGCGGGGGCGAACCCGAAGCGGGCGTACAAACCGTGCCCATCTGCAGTGTGCAGCAGCCACCTGAACTCGACACCGGGGGCCGGCGTCGATCATCTCCTCGACGAGCCGGGTCCCGGCCGGCGCCCCCGGTGCGCGGGCAGCACGAACACATCCGCGAGGTAGTCGAGGGCCACGCCGTCGGAGACAGCACGGGCGAACCCGACCATGGCGCCGTCCGCTTCCCGGTAGACCCCCACGACGCGCCAGGCGCCGCGAACCTGACGGGCCACGTCCTCGCGGGTCCGCCAGCGCCCCCGATACGCCTGCGTCGACAGGAAGGACCACACCACATCCCGGTCGACGCGCGTCGGGTCGTCGCTGAATGCGTAGCCGGGCCGGACTGCGGCACTCACGGTCGGACCCGCTCCCACGCCCTCGAGTCCCGTCGCGGTCACGCCCGCGGCGTGCTCAGATCAGGAGGTCTCGACGATCGACCGCCGGTCACCGCCACCGGCGGGAAAGTGCCGTGGGCCGGGGCGGGCAGACTGGGCGGGTCGACATTCGCAGGGGGCCGCTGATGTACGTGCCGTCGCACTTCGCGGTGGACGGGGCCGCGGTCGAGGAGTTGCTGTCCAGCCACGGGGCGGCCGATCTCGTCACCGCGACCCCTTCAGGCTTGCGCGCAACGCTGCTGCCGTTCGTCTACGACCCCACCGTGGGCCAGCGCGGTGCCCTGCTCGCGCACCTGGCCCGCAACAACGACCACTGGCAGGCGGACGTGCTCGGCGAGGCCCTGGTCATCGTCCGCGGCCCGGACGCCTACATCTCCCCGGGCTGATACGCCACCAAGGCCGAGCACGGCCGGGTCGTGCCGACGTGGAACTACGTCACGGCGCACGTCTACGGCCGGCTAGTGGTGCACGACGACCCGGCGTGGGTCGACGCCCTGGTGCGACGGTTGACCGACAGGCACGAGGCGACAAGCCTCCACCCCTGGTCCGTGGACGACGCCCCGCCCACGTTCCTCGCCGGACAGCTACGCGCGATCGTGGGAATCGAGCTCGTGATCAGTCAAGTCGAGGCCAAGGCCAAGCTCAGCCAGAACCGGCCTGCCGCGGACCTCGACGGGGTCGTCGCCGGTCTGACGGCCCGAGGCGACACCACCAGCGCCAGCGCAGTCTCCGCCGCCCGTCCACGACCTGGAGCTTGAGCAACGCTCAGCGACGCCGTCCTGGGTCCGGAAGTCGATCGACGACTGGGACGGCCGCCACGCGCCCTGACCCATGGCGTGCCGATGAGGAGCCCCCGTGAGTTCATCGGCTCCTGGCGCTCGTCGTAGCCTTCGCCGGTGGCCAAGGTGGAGATCGTAGAGGTGCACCTGGAGGCGCCCGCAACGTGCGTGGACGAGCTCCGGTCGTTCTACGTCAACGTCCTGGGTCTGCGGGAGGTCGCTGGCACCGAGGTCGCGGTCGCCGTCGGCTCATCGCAGCTGCACTGGCGTGCCAGTGACAGCGAGCTGCCGTTCTACCACTTCGCGCTGCTGGTTCCCGGGCAGCGCTTTCAGGCTGCGTATGAGTGGCTGCGTGAGCGCGTCGAGCTGTTGCCGTACAAGGGGAGCCCGGTGGTCAGGTTCGAGGCGTGGAACGCCTTCGCGGCGTACTTCCACGACCCGGCTGGCAGCATCGTCGAACTTATCGCCCATCTCGACATCGATGACCCGGAGGGAACAACCGGGCCGTTCGGTCCGGCGGAGTTGCTGGGGGTGTCGGAGGTGGGCCTTGTCGTGCAGGACAAACGGCGGGCCGCGGAGGCCCTGCACGGCCAGTTAGGGATCGACGTCTGGTCGGCGAGCGATGCCGCTGCCCTCGACGACCCCGGCGACCTGGCCTTCATCGGGCGCAAAGCCCACACCCTCATCCTGTCTCCGCCTGGACGAGGGTGGCTGCCCACAGCACGCCCAGCCGAGCCGCACCCCGTCCAAGTCCTACTGTCAGGCACCAGCGCTGGCGGGAGCGTGCAGCTCGCTCACGGCGTGGAGGTCCGTGCCGGTTGAGGATGGTCTACCGGACACTCGCCCGCACCTGACTTGAGGGCCGCGCTCCTGCCGTGGCCGGTGTCGGAATCGAGTCCGGACGCGGCCGCTGCCACCCAACGCGGAAGCCGCACTGCATATCCATACAGCCCCGGCATCCGGTTGACAGTCGACAGCACTCGCGGAGGACGACCCCGCGGCTCAGCGAGGTCCTCACCGCACGAACCTGAGACACCGAAAAGCTCCCGACACGAACTTGAGACACACACGAAATCGGAGTTCCGACACCTGCGCAGCGACGGCTTACACCCCACGGTCGTGGTGCGGCGGCCGGTCGGCCTGCAGCCGCTCGTCGTCGTCCCGGTCAGCCGGGCCGGGTTCGTCGTCCGCTCGGAGCAGGTGCTCGGAGCGGAGCCCCGGCGGCTCGTCCAGCGGCGGTCGCGCACCCGGCGGGCCGACGGCGCGGCGACGGGGGCGGGAGCGGGAGGTCATGGCTGGTGAGGAGCGCAGGAACCGCGAGCGGTCCTGGTTCCCCCTCCCCCTTTCCCTGCGTGCGTGCGTGCGGTTCTCCCGCACCCGGCTCACCGACGGTCTGCCGCACATGTCACGCCACCTTCCGGTAGCGGACGGAACCAGGCCTCGGTCCACCCGCCACTGTCCCCCACGTACCGGTCGAGCCTGCCGCCCGGCCGGGTGCCGCCGCCCTTCTCCCAGGCGGGGCAGGATGGCGCCATGGCCGCCCCGTACGACGTCGCCCGGGTCCGTTCGTCCTTCCCCGCGCTGCGCGAGGGCGTCGCGCACTTCGACGGGCCGGGCGGCTCGCAGGTGCCCGAGCAGGTCGCCGCCGCGGTCGCCCGCGCCCTGACGTCGGGGATCGCCAACCGTGGCTCGGTCACCGCAGCCGAGCGGCGCGCCGACGGCGTCGTCGTCGGCGCCCGGCAGGCCGTCGCCGACCTGCTCGGCGGCGACCCGGCCGGCGTGGTGTTCGGCCGGTCCATGACCCAGCTCACCTACGACCTCGCCCGCGCGCTCGCCAAGCAGTGGCGCCCGCAGGACGAGGTGGTGGTGAGCCGGCTCGACCACGACGCCAACATCCGCCCGTGGGTCGACGCGGCGGCCGGCAGCGGGGTCACGGTCCGCTGGGCCGACCCGGACCGCTCGACCGGTGACCTGCCGGTCGAGGCGGTCGCGTCGCAGCTGTCCGACCGCACCCGGCTGGTCGCGGTCACCGGTGCCTCCAACCTGCTCGGCACCCGACCCGACCTGCCGGCGATCGCGGCGGCGGTGCACGACGCGGGCGCGCTTCTGCACGTCGACGGCGTGCACCTCACCCCGCACGCGCCGGTGGACGTCGCCGCGCTCGGCGCCGACTTCTACGCCTGCTCGCCGTACAAGTTCTTCGGGCCGCACCACGGCGCGCTCGTCGCGGCCCCCGCGCTGCTCGAGACGATCCATCCCGACAAGCTGCTGCCGTCGACCGACGCCGTCCCGGAGCGCTTCGAGGCCGGCACGCTGCCGTACGAGCTGCTGGCCGGCACCACCGCCACTGTCGACTTCCTCGCCGGCCTGCTGACCGGCGAGGAGCCGGCCGGGTGCGACCGGCGGGCGCGGGTGCTGGCGTCGATGGCCGGCGTGGAGGAGCATGAGGACCGGCTGTTCGCCCGGCTGCTGACCGGCCTGGCGGGGATCCCCGGCGTGACGCTGCACGGCCGGCCGTCCCGCCGGACCCCGACCGTGCTGTTCACGGTCGCCGGCCACGTGCCCCGCGAGGTGTACGAGCTGCTGGCCGCGCGCGGGGTCAACGCCCCCGCCGGCAGCTTCTACGCGCTGGAGGCCTCCCGCTGGCTCGGGCTCGGTGACACCGGGGGCGTACGGGCCGGGCTCGCGCCCTACACCGATGACTCCGACGTCGACCGGCTGCTCGAGGGCGTCGCCGCGGCTGCCGCGTGACGCGGGCGCGCATGAGTCGGACGGGCCCATGAGCCGGGCGGTCCTGGTCACCGGTGCCTCCCGCGGCATCGGCGCCGCCGTCGCGCAGGCCTTCGCCGCGCAGGGCGACCGGGTGGCGGTGCACTGGGGGACGTCGCGGGCGGCGGCCGAGCAGGTCCGCGCCGCGCTCCTCGGCGAAGGGCACGTCCTGGTGCAGGCCGACCTCGGCGACGCCGGGCAGGTGCGGCGGGCCGTCGAGGAGGCCGCCGACGCGCTCGGCGGCCTCGACGTCCTCGTGAACAACGCTGGGGTCTTCACCGCGCACCCGCCGCTCACCACGCCCTACCCGCAGTGGCAGCAGGCCTGGACCGAGACCCTGTCGGTCAACCTGCTCGGCGCCGCGCACGCGACCTTCTGCGCCGTGCCGCACCTGGTCGCCGCCGGCGGCGGAGCGGTCGTCAACGTGTCGAGCCGCGGGGCGTTCCGGGGCGAGCCGGACTGTCCGGCGTACGGCGCCAGCAAGGCCGGGCTCAACGCCTTCGGGCAGTCCATGGCGCTCGCGCTGGCCCCGTACGGCGTCTCCGTGGCGACCGTGGCACCTGGCTTCGTGGAGACCGACATGGCCCGGGAGGTGCTCGACGGGCCGGCCGGCGACAGCGTGCGCGGGCAGTCGCCGTTCGGCCGGGTCGCCCGGCCCGAGGAGGTCGCGTCGGCGGTGCTGTGGCTCGCCTCCCCCGGCGCCCGCTTCGCCAGCGGCACCGTCATCGACGTGAACGGCGCCTCCTACCTGCGCAGCTGAGCCGCCGACGGCTAGCCTCTGGCCATCCGCCTCCGTAGCTCAGTGGATAGAGCGCCTCCGTCCTAAGGAGGGCGTCGGGAGTTCGATTCTCTCCGGGGGCACCGACCGGGCTGCGCCCCGCCCGGACAGGACCTACCGTCCGCGGGTGACCCTCTCCGTGCTCTGGCTGCGCCGTGACCTGCGCCTGGCCGACGCCCCCGCCCTGCTCGCCGCCCTCGACGCGGCCGACGAGGTCCTCCCGCTGTTCGTCCTCGACGACGCGCTGCGCGGCCCGGCCGGCGCGCCGCGCCTGGCCTTCCTCTACCGCTGCCTGCGCGAGCTGGAGGAGCGCACCGACGGCCGCCTTCGGCTGCTCACCGGACGACCGGAGGACGTACTGCCCCGGGTCGTCCGCGACGTCGGCGCGTCCAGCGTGCACGTCAGCAGCGACCACGCGCCGTACGGCCGGGAGCGCGACGGGCGGGTCGAGCGGGCCCTCGGCGACGTGCCGCTGGTGCGCACCGGCTCGCCGTACGCCGTCACGCCCGGCCGGCTGGTCAAGGGCGACGGCACGCCGTACCGGGTCTACACGCCGTACGCCCGGGCCTGGGCCGCCCGCGGCGTGCACTCCCCGGCGCTCAGCCCGCCGGTCGTGCCGTGGACCGACGGCGGCCTGCCGACCAACGGGGTGCCGGCCGACCCCGCCACCGGCGAGGTGCAGCTGCCGCCGGCGGGTGAGCTGGCGGCCCTCGAACGCTGGCGTGAGTTCCTCGCCGAGGGGGCGCAGACCTACCACACCCGCCGCAACACCCCAGGCGTCGACGGCACCAGCCGGCTGTCGGTCTACCTGAAGTACGGCTGCATCCACCCCCGCACCGTGCTCGCGCAGCTGCCGCGGGGCGAGGGCGGGGAGGCGGTGCGCCGCGAGATCGTCTTCCGCGACTTCTACGCCGACGTGCTGCACCACCACCCGCAGTCGGCCCGGCACGAGCTGCAGCCCCGGCTGGCGGAGCTGGCCTACGACGAGGGACCGGCGGCCGACGCGCTGTTCCAGGCGTGGGCCACCGGTCGCACCGGCTACCCGATCGTCGACGCGGGCATGCGCCAGCTGCTCGGCGAGGCGTGGGTGCACAACCGGGTACGGATGATCGTCGGCTCGTTCCTGTGCAAGGACCTGCACCTGCACTGGCGGCGGGGCGCGCGGCACTTCATGCGGCACCTGCGCGACGGCGACCTCGCCAGCAACCAGCAGGGCTGGCAGTGGGTCGCCGGCACGGGGACCGATCCGTCGCCGTACTTCCGGGTCTTCAACCCGGTGAAGCAGGGCCGCGAGCACGACCCCGCGGGCGACTACCTGCGGCGCTGGGTGCCGGAGCTGCGCGGGGTCGAGGGGCCCGCCGTGCACGAGCCCTGGACGCTGCCCGGCGGGCTTCCGGCCGGCTACCCGGATCGGGTCGTCGACCACGCCGCCCAGCGGCAGGAGGCGCTGCGCAGGTACGCCGCAGTCAAGGGGTAGCGCGGGAGCGAGGTCGGGCCGCCGCAGGGGCGACGCGGGGCGCGCCGTGCGGGTAGTGCACCGGCATGCCCCGCCCGGACTGGCCCACCGCCGCCCCCTTCGTCCCTGACACCGCCGACCTCGATGTGCTGCGGGCCGCCGCGCCCGGCTGCCGCGGCTGCCCGCTGCACGAGCCGGCGACGCAGGTGGTCTTCGGCCGGGGCACCACGGCCGCGCGGCTGATGCTCGTCGGCGAGCAACCGGGCGACGTCGAGGACCAGAAGGGCCTGCCCTTCGTCGGGCCGGCCGGGCGGCTGCTCGTGCAGGCGCTCGACGAGGCCGGCGTCGACCGCGGCGCCGCGTACGTCACCAACGCCGTCAAGCACTTCAAGTTCACCGTCCGGGGCAAGCGCCGCATCCACGCCACCCCCGACGCCTGGGAGGTGGCCGCCTGCCGGCCCTGGCTGGCGGCCGAGCTCGCCGCCGTACGCCCCGAGCTCGTCGTCCTGCTCGGCGCGACCGCCGCCAAGACGGTGTACGGCGCGTCGTTCCGGGTCACCCAGCAGCGCGGCGCGGTCCTGGACTGGCCGCAGCCCGGCGGCCCCCGGGCGCTCGCCACCATCCACCCCTCCGCGGTGCTGCGCGCCGACGACCGGGACGCCGCCCTCGCCGGCCTGGTCGACGACCTGCGCGTCGTCGCCGAGGTCCTGCGCTGACGAGGACGGGGGTGCGAGGCTGTCCGCCCTCGGGGGACCGACAGTGGCGCGTGGGCGGGCAGAGGGAGACGGACGTGGCAGCGCAGTACGGCGACTACCAGCTGGAGATTTACCTGGCGGGCCTGCAGGGAGTGGTGCCGAAGTACCCCGTCGACTTCGAAAGCCTCGAGCGCAAGGCGGCCGAGGCCCTCCCACCGTGGATCTTGTCCTACGTCGCGGGCGGAGCCGGCAACGAGCGGACCCAGCGCGCCAACGTCGAGGCGTTCGACCGCTGGGGGCTCGTCCCGCGGATGTTCAACGGCGCCTACGAGCGGGACCTGACGACGACGCTGTTCGGGATCGAGCTGGCGTCACCGCTGTTCCTGTGCCCGATCGGGGTGATCGGCATCTGCTCGCAGGACTTCCACGGCGACCTGCACACCGCGCGCGCCGCCGCCCGTACGGGCGTGCCGATGGTGGCGTCGACCCTGATGCAGGACCCGCTGGAGGACGTCGTCGCCGAGCTCGGCGGCACCCCCGGCTTCTTCCAGCTCTACACGCCCAAGGACCGCGACGTCGCCGTCAGCCTCATCGAACGCGCGACGGCGGCGGGCTACCGGGCGCTGGTTCTGACCCTGGACACCTGGGTGACCGGGTGGCGCCCCCGCGACCTCAACACGGCGAACTTCCCCCAGCTGCGCGGCTACTGCCTCGCCAACTACTTCAGCGACGAGCACTTCCGCAAGCGCCTGGCGAGCAGCCCCGAGGACGACCTCGGCGCTGCCGTCAGGCACTGGGCGGGGATGTTCGGCCACTCGCTGCGCTGGGAGGACCTGGACTGGATCCGCGCCGCCACCGATCTGCCGATCGTCCTGAAGGGGATCAGCCACCCCGAGGACGTCCGCAAGGCCAAGGACCTCGGGGTCGACGGGATCTACTGCTCCAACCACGGCGGCCGGCAGGCCAACGGCGGCCTGCCCGCCCTGCAGACCCTCCCCGACGTCGTCGCGGCCGCCGACGGCCTGCCGGTCCTGTTCGACTCCGGGGTCCGCAACGGCAGCGACGTGGCCAAGGCGATTGCCCTCGGTGCCGACGCCGTCGGCGTGGGTCGCCCGTACGCGTACGCCATGGCCGTCGGCGGCGAGGACGCGGTCGTGCACTACCTGCGCTCGGTCCTCGCCGAGACCGACCTGCTCATGGCCGTCGACGGATACCCCGACATCGCCGCGCTCAAGGCTGCCGGTCTGCTGCGGGTGCACTGACCTGTCAGCCGAGGTCCTGGGCGACAGTGCCTGCCGGACGGGTTACGGGTGCGGGTCGCGGGCGTCGTAGGCCCGAAAGCGCGGCACGACGGCGGCGATCGCGAGCACGAGCGCGACGCAGGTGACGCCGCCGGCGACGACGGAGCCCTGCAGCCCGACCAGCGAGGCCCCCGCGCCCGCCCGGGCGTCGCCGAGCCGCGGCCCGCCCGCGACGACGACGATGAACACCCCGCCGAGCCGGCCGCGCATCTCGTCGGGCGCCGCCGCCTGCAGGATCGCCGTGCGGAAGACCGCCGAGACCATGTCGGCGGCGCCCGCGACGGCGAGCAGGACCAGCCCCAGCCAGAGCCGGTCGGTGAGCCCGAACAGCGCGATCGCCACCCCCCAGACGACGATCGCGGCGAGCACGGCGACGCCCTGCCGCCGCACCCGCCCGAACCATCCGCCGCCGAGCGCGCCGAGCAGCGCGCCGGCCGCCAGCGCGGAGTAGAGCGCACCGGCCGTCTCGGGACCGCCACCGTAGAGCTGCTCGGCGAGCGCCGGGAACAACGCCCGCGGCATCGCGAACACCATCGCGACGAGGTCGACGACGAAGGTAAGCAGCAGCACCGGCCGGGTCGCGAGGAAGCGCAGGCCCTCGACGACGCTGGCCAGCCCGGCCTTGCGGCCGCCGCCGGCCGGGGACATCGCCGGCAGCGAGGCGACCGCCCACAGCGAGGCGGTGAAGGAGACGGCGTCGAGCCCGTACGCCGAGGCGAAGCCGAAGCGCCCGACGAGCAGGCCGGCCAGCAGCGGCCCGGCCGTGACCCCGATGTTGAACTCGACCTGCCGCAGCGCGTTGGCGGCGGGCAGCAGGTGCACGGGCAGCAGCCGCGGCACGAAGGCCTGCCGCGCCGGGCTGTCCAGCGCGAACAGGCCGGACTGCCCGGCCACGACGAGGTAGAGCAGCCACGTCCACTGCAGGCCGGCGACAGCCTGGGCGAGCAGCACGGTCGACAGCACCGCCTGCCCGAGGGTGGTCGCGAGCACGAGGCGCCGGCGGTCGACCGCGTCCGCAACGGCGCCGCCGTACAGCCCGAACGCGATGAGCGGCAGCAGCCCGGCCAGCCCGACGAGACCGACGGCGAAGGCCGAGCCGGTCTGGTCGTAGACCTGGATCGGCACGGCGACCGTCGTGACCTGGGTGCCGATGACCGAGACGGCGTCGCCGACCAGCAGGTTGCGGTAGGGCCGGGACAGCCGTAGCGGGGAGGTGTCGAGCGCCAGGCCGCGCGCCCGGGAGCGCAGCGACCAGGCGCGCTCCAGCGTCTCGGGGCGGCCGTCCCCGGGCGAAGGGCCGGTGCTCACGGCAGCGGTGTCAGCGTCACGGCGCCAACCGCTCGACCACCCAGGAGCCCCCGGCGCGCCGGTAGCGGAGCCGGTCGTGCAGCCGGGAGGCCCGGCCCTGCCAGAACTCCACCGCGTCCGGCACGACCCGCACCCCGCCCCAGAAGTCCGGCACCGGCACCTCGCGGCCCGCGAAGCGTTCCTCCAGCGCTGTCTGCCGGGCGTCGAGCACCTCCCGACCCGGGATCACGGCGGACTGGTGCGACACCCACGCCCCGACCTGGGAGCCACGCGGCCTCGACCGGAAGTAGGCCGCCGTCTGCTCGCGGGCGACCTGCTCGGCCGTGCCGGTGACGACGACCTGGCGTTCCAGCTCGACCCAGGGGAACACCAGCGAGACCGGCGGGTTGGCGGTCAGCTCGCGGCCCTTGCGGCTGGTGAGGTTGGTGAAGACGACGAAGCCGCGCTCGTCGACGTCCTTGAGCAGCACCGTGCGCGCGCTCGGGACCGCCTCGGGGCTGGCCGTGGCGAGCACGACGGCATTGGGCTCGAGCAACCCCCCGGCGTCGGCCAGCCACCGGTCGAACTGCGCCCACCAGGTCGCGGCGAGGTCGGCCTCGGCCAGCCCGGCGAGGGTGTAGTCGCGGCGCTGGGCGGCAAGGTCGGGGCGCACGTCAGGAGCCTGCCGCACGTCGCGCCGGGGGGCACGGCATGATGCCCGTCGGAGCCCACCCCGGACCCCCTCACACCTCCGCGGAGCCACAACATGGCCGACGAGACCATCTTCAAGCCGGGCCTCGAGGGCGTCGTCGCCTTCGAGTCGGAGATCGCCGAGCCCGACAAGGAGGGCAGCGCGCTGCGCTACCGGGGCGTCGACATCGAGGACCTCGTCGGCAACGTGTCCTTCGGCAACGTCTGGGGGCTGCTGGTCGACGGCAAGTTCAACCCCGGGCTGCCGCCGGCCGAGCCGTTCCCGCTGCCGGTGCACTCCGGCGACATCCGGGTCGACGTGCAGTCCGCGATCGCCATGCTCGCCCCGGCCTGGGGCCTGCAGCAGATGCTCGACATCGGCCTCGACCAGATCCGTGACGACCTCGCCCGCACCTCCGTCATGGCGATGGCCTTCGTCGCCCAGTCCGCGCGCGGGCTCGGCAAGCCGATGGTCCCGCAGCGGGAGATCGACAAGGCGCACAGCGTCGTCGAGCGGTTCATGATCCGCTGGAAGGGCGACCCGGACCCGGCTCACACCCGGGCCGTCGACGCCTACTTCGTCTCGGCCGCCGAGCACGGCATGAACGCCTCCACCTTCACCGCGCGGGTGATCGCCTCCACCGGCGCCGACGCGGCGGCGAGCATCTCCGGCGCCATCGGCGCGCTGTCCGGCCCGCTGCACGGCGGCGCCCCCTCGCGGGTGCTCACGATGCTCGACGACGTCGAGGCGACCGGCGATGCCATGGCGTACGTCAAGGGCGAGATGGACGCCGGCCGCCGGCTGATGGGTTTCGGGCACCGGGTCTACCGCGCCGAGGACCCGCGGGCCCGGGTGCTCCGGCGGACGGCCAAGGAGCTCGGCAGCAAGCGCTACGAGGTCGCCGACGCCCTGGAGAAGGCGGCGATCGAGGAGCTGACCGCGCGGTTCCCGGACCGCCCGCTGCGCACCAACGTGGAGTTCTGGTCGGCGGTGGTCCTCGACTTCGCCGAGGTGCCCGCGCACATGTTCACCTCGATGTTCACCTGCGCCCGTACGGCCGGGTGGAGCGCGCACATTCTGGAGCAGAAGCGGCTCAACAAGCTCATCCGGCCGTCCGCGAGGTATGTCGGCCCCGCCCCGCGCCCGGTCTCCGACGTCCCGACCGGGGAGCTGCCCGCCGGCAACCAGGTGTAGTCCGGCGTTCTGATCGCGGGCCGCCGGCCGCGGGGCGTTCGGTAGCGTGGCGACGGTGAGCACCCCGCAGATCACGATCCCCGCGGCCCTGCTGCCCGCCGACGGGCGGTTCGGCGCCGGCCCGTCCAAGGTGCGGCCCGCCCAGGTCGAGGCCCTCGCCGCCACCGGGCATGGCTACCTCGGCACCTCGCACCGGCAGGCGCCGGTCAAGCGGCAGGTCGCCCGGCTGCGGGTGGGCCTGCGCCAGCTGTTCTCGCTGCCGGAGGGCTACGAGGTCCTGCTCGGCAACGGCGGCGCCACGGAGTTCTGGGACATCGCGACATTCGGGCTGATCGAGCAGCGGTCGCAGCACCTGTCGTTCGGGGAGTTCTCCTCCAAGTTCGCCGCGGCGGCCAAGGCGGCGCCGTTCCTCGACGATCCGTCGGTCGTGACCAGCGAGCCCGGCACCCACCCGCTCCCGCGACCGGAGCCGGGCGTCGACCTCTACGCGCTGACCCACAACGAGACCTCGACCGGCGTGATGATGCCGATCCGGCGGCCGGCGGGCACCGACGAGGGCGCGCTGGTCGCCGTCGACGCGACCAGCGGCGCCGGCGGGCTGCCCGTCGACCCGGCGCAGTTCGACGCCTACTACTTCTCGCCACAGAAGTGCTTCGCCTCCGACGGCGGCCTGTGGCTGGCGCTGCTGAGCCCCCTGGCGCTGCAACGGGTCGAGCGGATCGCCGCCACCGGCCGCTGGGTGCCGGCGTCCTACGACCTGACGATCGCGCTCGACAACAGCACCAAGGACCAGACCTACAACACGCCGGCGCTCGCGACGATCTTCCTCATGGCGGAGCAGGTCGACTGGTTCCTCGGTCAGGGCGGGCTCGACTGGGCGGTGGCGCGCACCGCCGACAGCTCCACGCGGCTCTACACCTGGGCGGAGAAGAGCCCGTACGCCTCGTGCTTCGTCGTCGACCCCGACATGCGCAGCCAGGTCGTCGGCACCATCGACTTCGCCGGCGAGGTCGACGCGGGGGCGGTGTCGGCGGTGCTGCGGGCGCACGGCGTGGTCGACACCGAGCCCTACCGCAAGCTCGGCCGCAACCAGCTGAGGATCTCGATGTTCCCGGCGGTCGACCCAGCCGACGTCGAGGCGCTGACCGCCTGCATCGACCACGTGGTGGAGCGGCTCTGACCCGGCCGCCGCTCTCCCCGGCTCCGCTGCCCCAGGCCTGGGTGCCGCGCGTGGTCAACGCGGCCCTGGCGGTGTTCCTGCTGTGCTGCGTCTACCCGATCGTCACGACGTTCAGCGACCACTCCCGGCTGGTGCAGGCCTACCTCGTCCTCGCCGTGCTCCCGGTGCTGCTCGTCGCCGGGCTGTGCCTGGCCTCTGCGCTGCGGCCGGGGAGCCTGGGCCGGGCGGCCCGCCGGGCCCGGGCCCGCCGCGGCTGACCCGGCCAGCGAACGGGGAGCGCTCGGGGTGTGAACGGCGAGCCCGCTAGACCCGTACGTGCACGTGCGGGCGCCGGCGCAGCAGGTGCGGCTCGAGCCGCAGCGAGCGGGTCCGCAGCAGGTAGGCCGCGCCGGCGACCGCCGCCGCCGCGCTCACCGCGCCGCCGAGGAGCATGCCCGAGCGCGGGCCGAGCACCTCGGCCACCGCCCCGATCAGCGGCGCCCCGACCGGGGTGCCGCCGACGAACACCAGAATGTACAGCGCCATCACCCGTCCGCGCACGTGCGGCTCGCTGCCCAACTGCAGCAGCGTGTTGGCGGTGGTGGTGAAGGTGAGCACCGCGACGCCGGTCGGCACCAGCAGCGCGCACATGAGGAGGTAGCTCGGCGCCAGCCCGACCAGCACCTCCAGCAAGCCGAACGCGAGCGCCGACAGCAGCAGCCGTTGCACCCGGGGCGGCCCCGTCCGGCGGGCGCTGGCGAGCGCGCCGATCAGCGACCCGACCGCGAGCATCGAGCTGAGCAGGCCGAAGGCGCCGGCCCCCCTGCCGAACACCTCCTTGGCGACCAGCGCCATCGTGATCTGGAAGTTGAGCCCGAAGGTCCCGATCACCGCGACGAGCAGGATCGGCACGAGCAGGTCCGGTCGGGTGCGGACGTACGCCAGGCCCTCGCGCACCTGCCCCTTCGCCTTGCGGACCGGCGGGGAGGTGCGCAGCTCGTCGGAATGCATCGCGAGCAACCCGGCGACCACGGCGACGTACGACACCGCGTTGCCCAGGAAGATCGGGCCGGTGCCGACCGTGGTGATGAGCACACCGGCAAGCGCGGGACCGAGGATCCGGGCGGAGTTGAAGGTCGCGCTGTTGAGGCTGACGGCGTTGGGCAGCTCGTCGGGGCCGACGAGCTCGCTGACGAACGACTGGCGTACGGGGGTGTCCAGCGCCGAGGCGATGCCGAGGGCGAAGGACAGCGCGTACACCTGCCAGAGCTGCACCGCACCGCTGAGATCGAGCAGGCCCAGCGCGAGGGCGAGCAGGCCCATCGCGACCTGCACGCCGACGAGCAGCAGGCGCTTGTCGTAGCGGTCGGCGAGCACACCGCCCCACAGGCCGAGCAGCAGGACGGGCAGGAACTGCAGCCCGGTGACGACGCCGAGGGCGACGCCGCTGTTGCCCGACAGGTCGAGCACCAGCCAGTCCTGGGCGATTCGCTGTGCCCAGGTGCCGGTGAGGCTGACGACCTGGCCGCCGGCGAACAATCGGTAGTTGCGTACCCGCAGGGAACGGAAGGCCGGGCTCACCCGGTGGCCAGCCGGTCAAGGACACCGGCGGCCTGCCGGAGCACCGCGAGGTCGGCGGGGTCGAGGGCGCGCAGCCGCTGCGCGAGCCAGGCGTCCCGGCGCCGGCGGTCCTCGCCCAGCAGCGCGCTGCCGGCCGGGCTGAGGGCGAGCAGCACCTGCCGGCGGTCGCTGGGGTGCTCGGCGCGGGTCACCAACCCGGCGGTCTCGAGGGCGCCGGCCAGCCGGGTCACCGACGGGGGCTGCACGCGCTCGTGCGCGGCGAGCTCGCCCGGGGTGAGGGGGCCGTGCCGGTCGAGGGTGGCGAGGGCGGAGAGCTGGCTGAGGCTGAGCGAGGTGTCGACCCGCTCGGTCCGCAGCCGACGAGCCAGGCGCATGACCGACAGCCGCAGCGTGCTGGCCAGGGCGGTGTCGGCGGTCGCGGGCATATCGTTAGCCTAGCTCATTAGCCTGGCTAACGACCGGGCTGAACTTCCCCGTGCGGATCCCCGCCCCGGGCAGGCCGGCTCAGGTCAGGGCGTCCTGCAGCGGGTTGATGGCGAAGTAGACGACGAACAGCGCGGCGACCACCCACAGCAGCGGGTGCACCTCGCCGGCGCGGCGCGCGGTGAGCTTGAGCAGCACGTACGACACGAAGCCGGCGCCGATGCCGTTGGTGATCGAGTAGGTGAACGGCATGAGCACGATGGTGAGGAACGCCGGGATGGCGACGGCGTAGTCCTCGAAATCGATGTTGCGCACCTGTGTGATGAGCAGGAAGCCGACGATGACCAGGGCGGGTGAGGCGGCCTCGAAGGGCACCACCTCGACCAGTGGCGTGAACAGCAGCGCGAGCAGGAACAGCCCGCCGGTGACAACGCTGGCCAGACCGGTGCGGGCGCCGTCGCCCACGCCGGCCGCCGACTCGATGTAGGTGGTCACCGACGAGGCCGACGCGGCGCCGCCCGCCGCGGCCGCGAGGCCGTCGACGAGTAGCACCCGCTCGCTGCCCGGCAGCTGGCCGTCCTCGTCGAGCAGCCCGGCCTCCGCGCCCACGCCGACGATGGTGCCCATCGTGTCGAAGAAGTCCGCGAGCATGAGGGTGAACACGAGCAGCAGCGCGGCGACGACCCCGACCCGGTCGAACCCGCCGAACAGCGAGAAGTTGCCGAGCAGGCCCAGGTCGGGGGTGTCGACGACCTTGGCGGGCAGCCGCGGGACGTTGAGCGACCAGCCGTCCGGGTTGCCGGCGCCGGGGGCGTTGGCGCCGACCTTGGCGACCGCCTCGACCACGACCGCGAGGACCGTGGTGCAGATGATGCTCAGCAGGATGGCGCCCCGGGTGCGGCGGGCGACGAGCACGGCGGTGAGCAGCAGCCCGACCACGAAGACCAGCGTCGGCCAGCCGCGCAGCTGGCCGGTGGCGCCGAGCTGCACCGGCACGGTGGTGTTGGCCGCGTCGGTCACCCGTCGGACGAAGCCGGCGTCCACCAGGCCGATGAACGCGATGAACAGCCCGATGCCGACGCTGATCGCCGTCTTGAGCTCGGTGGGGATGGCGTGGAAGACCGCGGTACGGAACCCGGTCAGCACCAGGACGTGATGATCAGGCCCTCCAGGACGACCAGGCCCATCGCGTCGGCCCAGCTCATCTGCGAGGCGATCGAGAACGTCACGAAGACGTTGAGCCCGAGCCCGGTGGCCAGCGCGAACGGGTAGCGGCCGACCAGCCCCATGAGGAGGGTCATCACCGCGGCGACCAGTGCCGTCACCGCGGCCACCTGCGGGATGCCGAGCATCCGGCCGTCGGCGTCCGCGGCCGTACCGATGATCAGCGGGTTGAGCACCACGATGTAGGCCATCGTGAAGAACGTGGCGAACCCGCCCCGTACCTCCCGCTGAACGGTGGACCCGCGCTCCGAGATCTTGAAGTAGCGGTCGAGCCCGTTCCGCGGGGGCCGGCGGACGTCGGCCCGGGTGCTGGTCATGCGGCAGAGGGTGCCAGATCCGCGTTGCGCGGAGGTGACGCCCGCCGGGGCTAGCCTCCTGCCATGTCCCTGCTGCGCGGCAGCGCCCCCCGGCCCGACCCCGAGCCGCTCGAGCTCGACGACACCCGGGTCGTGGCGGCCGGCACGGCGCTGTGGCTGGCCGGCCTGCTGGTGCTGCCCGTTGCCGCCCTGTTCGGCGCGGACGTGCACGGCTGGTGGATCGCGATGTGCCTGTGCGGGGTCGCCCTGGGCCTGGTGGGGCTGCGGGTCGTGGCCCTGCGCAAGCAGGCCCCGCGCCGCCGCTGAGGCGCCGGGCCCCGGCTACTGCACCAGCCGGGCCCGCAGGCTGCGCACGGCGAGCAGCCACATCCCGGCCGCGAACGCTGCCAGCACGGCCACGTGACCGGCGTCGGCCAGCGGTCGCAGGCCGAACGCCGCGTGCCTGACCAGCTCGACGCAGTGGTAGAGCGGGTTCGCCTGCGAGGCCGCCTGCGCCCAGCCGGGCAGCCCGCCGATCGGGAAGAAGGTGCCCGCGACGAGGAACACCGGGGTCAGCACGCACGAGATCACGTAGTTGAAGCTGTCGATGCTCGGCACCACGCCGCTCACCCAGATCCCGAAGCACGCCCAGCCGAGCCCGGCGAGCACACCGATCAACGGCACGAGCAGCATCCCGGGGGCAGGGTCGAGCCCGAAGGCGAGCGCCACGCCGAGCGGCGCCAGGCCGTACGTGCCTGCCTTGAGCGCGAGGAACAGCGCCTCGGCGGTGACGAGGTCCTGGGTGTCGACGGGGGCGGCGAGCATCGCGTCGTAGGTGTGCTGGTAGGTGCGTTTGATGAAGGTTGAGAACATGCCGGGAAAGGCCGAGCTGAACAGCACCGAGGTCGCGACGACCCCGGTACCGACGAACTCGACGTAGTCGTAGCCGTTGACCTGGCTCACGATCGCGCCGAGCCCGAAGCCGAAGGCCAGCAGGTACATCACCGGCTCGACCACCGCCGCCACCGTCGTCGACGCCCAGTAGCGGCGGTACATCACCCACTCGCGGGTCATGACGCCGCCGACCGCGGCCGGCTCGACCGACGGCATCACGCCACCTCCTCGCCGGTCAGCACCACGAACACGTCCTCGAGGACGGCCTGCCGCCGGCGCAGCGCGACGTCGGAGCCGCCGGCGCCGAGGTCGCCCGCCGACACCCCCTCGGCGCGCAGGACCGACAGCGACGGTCCGGTACGCCGGGTCGGCAGTCCCAGCAGCGCCGCCCGGCTGCCGACGGCGGCGAGCGTCGCGGCCGGAGCGAGCACCTCCAGGGCCTCCCGCCCGGCGTGCTCCACGACGAGCTCGGCCGGTACGCCGCGGGCGACGACCCGGCCGGCGGCCATCACCGCCACGGTGTCGGCGAGCCGCTCGGCCTCCTCGATGTAGTGCGTGCTCATGAGCACGGTGACGCCCTCGTCGCGCAGCCGGGCGACGAGCGACCACAGGTCGCTGCGCACCTGCGGGTCGAGCCCGACCGTCGGCTCGTCGAGCAGCACCAGGCGCGGCCGGTGCACCAGCGCCCGGGCGATGAGCAGCCGGCGGCGCATGCCGCCGGACAGCTCGCGGACCCGCGACCCGGCCCGGTCGGCCAGGGTCGCCAGCTCCAGCGCCCGGTCGACCGCGCCGGCCCGCTCGCGGCGGGGGACGGCGTACAGCCGGGCGAAGACCTCGAGCACCTGGCGGGTGGTGAGCTCCTCGTCGAGGTTGTCCTGCTGCGGCGCGACGCCCATGAGCGCCCGCGCCCGCTTGGACTGCTCCGGCACCCGCAGGCCCAGCACCTCGATGCTGCCGGTGTCGGCGAGCGCCTGGGCGGTGAGCAGCTTCATCGTCGTGGACTTGCCGGCGCCGTTGGGCCCGAGCAGGCCGACGCAGGTGCCGGCCTCGACGTCGAGGTCCAGGCCGTCGACCGCCCGCAGGTCCCCGAACGTCTTGACGACCCCGCGCAGGGACACCGCCAGGTCCAGGATCGGCGGCGCGAGGGTGGTCACCGCAGCAGCGTCCCCGGACCGCGCCGATGCGTCCAACCGGTTGTCCGGCGTTGGGGTCAGGCGCCGGGGTCACGTGCCGGGTCGTCAGGTGCCGGGTCGAGGTCGTCCTCGGCCGGGTCGGCGTCGCCGCGCAGCTGCGCCTCGACGGCGTGCCGCCGCTCCCAGCGACCGGCCCGCCAGGCCAGCGCCCGGGCCCGTCCGGCGACGCCCACCACGTGGTCGGCCCGGCCGTCGACGGCCCAGCCGACCGCGACCTCGTCGCCGCCCGCGGTGGGCAGAACCAGCCGCTCGTGCTCGACCACGCCCGCACCCCCGAGCCCGGGGTCGGGCACCAGCTCGGAGGTGAGGGCGACGCCGAGCAGGTCGGCGAGCGCGGCGGCGTGCTCCAGCGGGCAGGGCAGCACGGCGTACGGCGCGACGCGGGCGAGCAGGTCGGGCCGGTCGACGACGACGGCGTCCTCGGCCGGGACGACCACCGGCCCGCCGTCGAGGACCGCCCGCACCGCGTCGGGCGGGTCGACGTCGGGTGCGGCGGCCGCGAGGGCGGCGTGCACCGCCCGCAGCTGCCCGCGGCCGACGGGCCGCGTGGGGTCGGCGAGCCGGTCGAGCAGACCCTGCGGATCGTCGGCGAGCACCTCGGCCAGCGCCCGCCGCACCCCGGGCAGGTCGGCGGGCGCCTCGTCGTACAGCCCGGTGAGCAGCGGGTCCGAGCCGGCGGCGCGCAGGTCGGCGGGACGCTGCCCGGCCAGCACCGGGTGGATGGCCAGCCACCAGGCGACGTACGGCAGGCGCAGCAGGTCCTCGCGCCGGAGCAGCGCGACGGCGGCCGGCCAGGCGTCGTCGCGCACGAGGTCGAGGTCGCGGACGACCGGCCCGGGCTCCTCGCCCGGTGGGAGCTGCGCGAGCCACTCGTCGAGCCCGTCGACGTCCTCGGCCTCGTCGACGGGCACGACCGCGAACCCGGACAGGACGCCGACCGCGGCCAGCACGTCCGGGTGCGCCACCCCCTGCCGGACGACCCCGAAGCCGGCACCGGTGTCGACGACCGCGGCGAGCGGGCTGCCGGCCAGGAGCAGCTCGCCCGCGGCCCGCCACCCGCCGTCGTCGTCCGGCAACGGGAGCGCGGCGAGCCACGGCAGCTCACCCGCGCGCAGCCCCGCCCCGCCGACCAGCGCGAGCACCGCCTCGGTGACCGGCCCGGGGTCCTCCCCGTCGAGCGAGCCCTCCAGGGCGGCCTCGACGGCGGCCCGGACGCGGGGGTCGTCCAGCAGCGCCCGCGGCTCTGCCGCGACGGCGCCGAGGCGCAGCAGCAGCGGGTGCGCGGCGTCCGGGTGCACGACGCGCAGCCCGAGCGGGCCGAGGTCCACCGGGAGGCAGGCGAGCAGCAGGCCGCGGGGCGACGGGGCGAGCCGGCCGCCGGCGAGCGGCACTGGCAGCGCACCGAGCTGGTCGCGGTCGGGGGGCAGCAGGTCGTACAGCGCCCGCCACCAGGACGGCGGCTGCTCCAGGCCGGCGAGGCGCTCGGTGAGGTCGGCGAGCGTCATCCGCCGCGCCCCGAGGGCGCGCAGCGGGGCCGCCCACCGCGACGCCGACCAGGGCGCGGGCAGCAGGTCGGCGACCGGGTCGAGCAGGTCGACCAGCGCCGCCGAGGCGCTCTCGAGCACGACCGCCCGGTCGGCGCGCCGGCCGGCCAGGAACGGGACGGTGCGCAGCTGCCGGAGCACCGCCGCACCGAGTTGCGCGTCGACCTCCCCGGCGCCGAGCGGCCCGGGGACCAGGGTGAGCCGCTCCGGGCCGTCGGCGAGCTTCAGCACCAGGTCGCCGAGCACGGCGGCGGCCCGCTCCAGCACCGCCCCGGTCAGCGCGCCGGGCTGCACCCGCCGGCGGTCGGGCCCGAGCGGCAGCGTCGCGGCCAGCACGCCGGGCAGCGCGAGCGGGTCGTCGGTCGCGGTGGGGGCGCGGACGACCGCCGGCACCGGCACCGGCAGCGGCTGCGGGGCGCCGGCGTCGTCGACGGGGACCGCCCAGGTGACCGCCCAGCGGGTGTGCGACCGCTCCTCGACCGGCCGGTCGGCGAGCAGCGCCGGGTCGAGGGCGCCCTCGCCGCGGGCCAGGCGCCAGCGCACCCCGTCGAGCAGCACGTCGTCGCCGTCCGGCTCGGCGCGCAGCACCCGGCTTGCCGCTGCGGCGCCGGTCACCGCGATCTCGGTGAGGCCGGCCAGCACGAGCAGCAGCGCCGGGTCCAGGCCGTCCAGCAGCGGCCGCAGGTCGACGCCCGGGCGCGCCAGCACCCGCACCTCGGTGGCCCATCCCGGCGGCGGCTCCTCGTCGGCGGGGAACGGCAGGCGCAGCAGGGGCACCCGCCCGTCGCGCGCGGCGAGCTCGGCGGCGAGCGCGGGCACGGCGCGTACGGCCTGGGCGGTCCGCTCCCGGCTGAACCGCACCGCGCCGGTCGTCGAGGCCACGACGACCTCGTCAGCGACGGCGGCGACCGCCGCGAACCCGACGCCGAACCGGCCCACCGTGCCGCCGTCACGCTTGCCCGACGCCCGCAGGCTGGCCAGGGCCGCGATCCCGGGAGCGTCCAGCGGGCGCCCGGTGTTGGCGGCGCGCAGCAGCGCCCCGTCGTACGTCAGGCGCAGCACCCCGCCCGCACCGGCGGCGTCGGAGGCGTTCTGGGCCAGCTCGACGACGAGCCGGTCGCGGTAGCCGCCGAGCGCGAGGTCGTCCTCGGCGTTGGCGTCCTCGCGGAACCGCGCCGGCGAACCGGCCCAGGCGGCGAGCACCGCGGCCCGCAGCCGCGCCGTCTCGAACGGGTCGGGAGCGGTCAGGGCGCTCGGCCGGGCTCGGCGGCCTCGACGGTCTCGGCGGCCTGGCCCGGCACCAGCTCGAACTCGTCGTCCTCGACCGCCATCCCCGCCGTCGCCGCGTGCGGCGCCTCCACGACGGTCTCGCTGTGCGCCCCGCAGCCGTGCGCGAGCGCGACCACCCGCCCGTCGTCGGGCGCGAAGGCGTTGGCGCAGACCCCGAAGGCCTGCCGCAGGCCGCCCGCCAGCAGCACGAGGAAGCCGCAGTCCACGCATCGGCCGGGGGCCTGCCGGGCGGTCGGACTGTCGGGGCCGGCCTCGCCCTCCCACCAGCGCTCCGCGGCCTCGAGCCGGCCCTCCAGGGACAGCACCCGGGGGCGGCCGAGACCCAGCTCCCAGTGCACCGCGTCGACGAGGGCGGCGTCGGCCTCCGGGTCGGCGTAGGAGGCGACGAGCCGCTCGTCGCCGGCGGCAGGCGGCAGCAGGTCACCGGCCGTCAGGTCGCCGGACTGCACCCGCTCGCTCCAGGGCAACCACTGCGGCGCGAGCAGCGCGCCCTCGCCGGGCAGCAGGACGACCTCGTCGACGGTGACCCGCTCCGAGCCCTCCGCGCGGGCGACGGTCACCGCCCAGCGCCACCCGACGTACGCCGGGTCGGTCGTCGCGAACGAGTGCGTGAGGACCGGCCCGCCGCCCTCAGGCCCGTCGACGAGGGCCCCGAGGTGCTCGCCGACGGCGTCCCCGCCGACCTCGCGGGCGGCCGCCCTGGCCGGCTCCACCGCAGCGGCCAGCAACGCATCGGGCGGGCGCTCCGGCTCCGGCTCCGGCTCCGGCTCCGGCTCCGGCGACGCGGACTCGGTGACGGCGGGCCCGTTGACGAGCGGGTCGGAGACAGCGGTCTCGGCGGTCTCGGTCACGGGCGGCTCCTCCTGGGCGGACGCCGCTGTGCTGCGGGTGCCGTTCTCACCAGTCTGCGGCAGCGCGGCCCCGGCCTGCCGGCGCTCGTCGGCCTGCCGGGCCACGTCCACCTGCTGGCCCGCGTCCGGCTCCAGCGCCGGATCGGGCTCCGGGGCCGGCGGACCGTTCGGGCCCTCGCCCAGATGGACCCCGAGCACGCCCGATACCGTCTTGCCCACGTCGCGCAACCTGCGCCGCACCCCAGCCACACCGCCAGTCCACCACCTCGCCGTTCGGAGCACCGCATGCAGGCCCGCCGCCGTCGTCTCGTCGCCGTCCTGGGCGCGTCTGCCGCCCTGGCCGGCCTGACCGGCTGCGAGAAGCCGACGCCGCTGGTGACGCTCTACAGCGGGAACGAAAGCATCAACGACAGCGCGTTCTCGTTCTGCTTTGAAGGGCAGGACCGGGCCAAGGAGCCCGGCACGCCGGGCGCATGCCGCTACGACACCGGTGACGGGCGCCAGCCGAAGGTGCTCACGGTGCGACCGGGCGACGAGGTCACCGTCGACGTCGACAAGGACCTCGCCGAGGCCGGCTGGTTCGTCGCACTGCGCGGCGCGCAGGGCCGGTCGAGCCGGCTCGCCACGCAGTCCGAGCACGTGACGAGCTTCCAGCCCGACTTCAGCGAGTCACCGACGATCACCGTCGAGGTGCAGAAGCTGGAGAGCCCCCGTGACGACGCCAAGGCCGTCGGCGTCTGGCAGTTCGTGATCGTCCCCGGCTGATCCCGGGTCGGGCGAGCCCCGGACTAACCCTCGAGCTCGGCCGCGACCGCCCGCATGATCTGCGCGATCCGCTTGGCGGTCTCCCGGTCGGGGTGCTTGCCGCGGCGCAGGCCCGGCTGCACGCGCGCCTCGAGCATCTTGATCAGGTCCTCGAGCATCGTCCCGAGGTCCTCGGCCGGCCGGCGGGCGGCGGCGAGGGTGGGAGCCGGCTCGAGGACGGTGAGCGACAGGGCCTGTTCGCCGCGCTTGCCGGCCGCGACGCCGAACTCCACGCGGGCGCCCGCCTTGAGCTCCTCGACCCCGGCAGGCAACGCCGTCTTCGGCACGAAAACGTCGCCGCCGTCGTCCCGGGAGACGAACCCGAAGCCCTTGTCCCTGTCGTAGAACTTGACCTTGCCGGTGGGCACGTCGACCTCGTCCGCTCCTGGCCGGCCGGGCGGCCGGGCACGGGAACGAGGCTATCCGGCCCGGCGCCGTCCCACACCGGCCGTCCCACACCGGCCGTCCCGCACTCGCGCGGTCCCAGCCCGCCGTGCCACACCTGCGCCGTTCCCCACCCGAGGCGCCACCCCCCGTACGCTGGTGGCCGTGACCGGTCGGCATGCTGCCCCTGACCCGGCCCGGCCGGGTGACGCCCTCGTACGGGTCGGAGCCTTCGTCTTCCTCCTCGGCGTCGTGGCCGTCGTCGCCGCCGTCGTCCCCAGCGTGCTGACCGGCGAGCCGGGCCGGCTGCCGCTCGTGGTGCTCGCCGGCTCGCTGCTCCCGCTCGGCCTCGGCATCGCCCTGCTGGGCCTGCTGCGGGCCGCCCGGACCGCCCGGCGCAGCGCCCGGCGCCGGCGGACGCACGTCCCGTCGGCCTAGCCGAAGGCGACCCCCGCCGACCGGGCCACGTCAGCCACCAGCTCAGGCCCCGGGTGCCAGCGCGCGGTTGAGCGACCCGGAGGCGAACTGCGCCGCCACCACCTCCCCGAACCCCTCAGACCGCACGACGTCGAGCGCCCCCTCGTCGCAGCGGGCGAGCGCCGCGGGGTCGAGCTCCACCCTGGCGGCGCCGTCGCCGAGGTCGCGGACCCGCAGGTCCACCGGCGGGACGCCGGCCGCGGCGAGGTGCGTCCGCAGAGCGGTCTCCGCCCGGTCCACCCGCGCCAGCCTCGACGGCGTCACCTGCACGCCGTACGCGATCCGGCTGGCCAGGCACGCCAGCGCCGGCTTGCCGGCCGTCGGGAGCCCCCAGCGCCGGCTGGCCTCCCGGACCTGGGCCTTGCTGAGGCCGGCGTCGAGCAGCGGGGTGAGCGCACCCCGCTCGGCGGCCGCCCGGATCCCGGGCCGGAAGCCCGCGACGGCGTCGTCGGCGTTGGTGCCGGTGGCCACGTGCGCGAGGCCGAGGCTGGCGGCCAGCGGGCGCAGGGTGTCGAGGAGGGTGGCCTTGCAGTGGAAGCACCGGTCGGCGCCGTTGGCGACGTAGCCGGGCCGGGCGAGCTCGTCGGTGCCGGGGACGACGTGGCGTACGCCCAGGCCGGCCGCGTAGTCCCGGGCGGCCGGCAGCTCGGCCGCCGCGAGGCTGGGGCTGACCGCGGTGGCGGCGACGACGTGGTCGGGCCCCAGCGCGCGCACCGCGGCCGCGAGCAGCAGCGCGGAGTCGGCGCCGCCGGAGAAGGCGACGAGCACGCCGCCGAGCCCGCGCAGCGCGTGGTCGAGAGCGGCGAGCCGGGCGTCGAGGTCGTCCACCCGGCGACAGTAGGCCGCGTGCGGCGGGCCCTCCTATCCCTCGCCCTCCTGCAGCTGCTGCCCGGGACCCTGCTCCGCTCGGGCGGTACGCGCCTGCTCGCTTTCCATGTCGACGGGCCCGGCCGCCTGGGCCTCGTCCACCGGGGCGCCGCGGGGCGGCTCGCCCAGCAGGTCGCCGCCGCCGCCGGACTGCGGGCCCTCCTCGGTGGAGGCCGCCGAGCCCTCGTCGACGCCCTCCTCGGGCACCAGCCCACCCTGCTCGCTCACGTCGTGCTCCCGTCCGTGGTCGTCCGCCGCGTCCTGCCCGTACCGGCCCGGGCACAACCGGCCGGCGGCCCGCGCGGCGGCTAGCCTCGCCCGGATGGACACGCCCGCGCGCAGCCTGGCCGACTGGCTGCGCGCCTGGCCGGACGACCGGCTGGCGGCGCTGCTGCGCGCCCGGCCCGACCTGGCGGTGCCGGTGCCGCCCGACCTCGGCGTGCTGGCCGCCCGGGCCGGCGTACGGCTGTCGGTGCTGCGGGCGCTCGAGCAGCTCGACGCCGCCACGCTCGCCCTCGTCGACGCCCTCGTGCTCGCCGACGACCCCGCCGCCTCTGCGGCGCTTCAGGTCCTGACGGGCAGGGCCTTCTCCGCCGGGCAGGTGCAGGCCGGCGTCGACCGGCTGCGCGACCTGGCGCTGGTCTGGGGCGGCGACGACGCCCTGCACCTGGTCGGCGCCGTCCGCGAGGTCGCCGGCGTGGCCCCCGCCGGGCTCGGCCGGCCCGTCGCGGCCTGCCTCACCCGGCACACCGACAAACAGCTCGCCCCCCTGCTGGCGGCCCTGGACCTGCCCGCCGCCGCCGGGCTGGCCGGCATCGCCGGGCTGTTCGCCGACCGGGCCCGCCTCGGGGCGGTGCTGGCGCAGGTCGACGGGCGGGGCCGGCAGGTCCTCGACTCGCTCGCCGCCGGCCCGCCCTTCGGGCAGGTCCGCGACGCCCTACGGCCGGTCGCCGGCGAGCCGGACGGTCCGGTGCGCTGGCTGCTCGCGCACGCGCTGCTCGTGCCCGTCGACGCCGGCACCGTCGAGCTGCCCCGCGAGGTCGGCCTCGCGCTGCGCGGCGGCGCCCCGCTGGGGCCGGTGGCGCCCGACCCGCCGGAGCTCGTCCTGTCCGCACCGGGCGCCGGCGAGGTCGACCGGGGCGCCGCGCTCGCCGCCGCCGCCACCGTCGCCCGGGTCGAGGCGCTGCTCGAGGCGTGGTCGGTCGACCCACCGTCGGTGCTGCGCGCGGGCGGCCTCGGGGTGCGGGACCTGCGCCGCGCCGCCAAGGAGCTCGACGTTCCCGAGCAGGTCGCCGCGCTGCTCGTCGAGGTCGTCTCCGGCGCCGGGCTGCTGGACCAGACGCCCGGCGCCGATCCCGACTGGCTGCCCACCCCGGCGTACGACGCCTGGCTCGCCCTGCCACCCGAGCAGCGCTGGACCGCGCTGGGCCGGGCCTGGCTCGAGCTCGCCCGGCTGCCGGGCCTGGTCGGCCAGCGCGACGATCGGGACCGGGTGCTCGCCCCGCTCGGACCCGAGCTGGAGCGGCCGGCGGCGCCCGCCGACCGGCGCCGGGTGCTGGACCTGCTCGCCGAGGCGCCCCGCGGCAGCGCCCCGACCCACGCCAGCGCCGTCGCGCTGCTGGTGTGGCGGGCGCCCCGCCGGGGCGGGCGGCTGCGCGACCTCGTCGTCGACCTCGCGCTGCGGGAGGCCGAGCTGCTCGGGGTCACCGGCCGCGGGGGCCTGTCGTCGTACGCCCGGGCGCTCCTGGACGGCGACGACCGCGCCGCCGCCCGGACGCTCGCCGACCTGCTGCCCGAGCCGCTGGACCACGTCCTGGTGCAGCCCGACCTCACCGTCGTCGCGCCCGGGCCGCTGGAGCGCGACCTGACCCGCGAGCTCGCCCTCGTCGCCGACGTCGAGTCGACCGGCGGCGCCACCGTCTACCGGGTCAGCGAGTCCTCGGTGCGCCGGGCGCTGGACGCCGGGCGCAGCGCCAGCGACCTGCAGGAGCTGTTCCGCTCCCGGTCGCGCACGCCCATACCGCAGGCGCTGGCCTACCTCCTCGACGACGTGAGCCGCCGGCACGGCCGGCTGCGGGTCGGCGCGGCGACGTCCTACCTGCGCTGCGACGACGAGGCGCTGCTGGGCGAGGTGCTCGCCCACCGGCGGGCGGCGCCGCTGCGGCTGCGCCGGCTCGCCCCGACCGTCGTCACCAGCCCGGTGCCGGTCCACCAGGTGCTGGAGGACCTGCGGGCGATGGGCTACGCGCCGGCCGCCGAGGCACCCGACGGCGCCCTGCTGCTCGCCCGGCCGGACGTCCGCCGCACCCCCCCGCGCCAGCGCTCGGGTCGCTACGCCGAGCCGGCGCCGCTCGGCGAGCAGTCCGCGGCGCTCGCCGTCACCGCCCTGCGCGCCGGCGACCTGGCGGCCCGGGCGGCCCGCCGCGCCCCGGTCAGCACCAGCCGCAGCACCACCCCCGACACGCTGGCGTTCCTGCAGGACGCCGCGCGCGAGCGCCGCCAGGTCTGGGTCGGCTACGTCGACGCGCAGGGCCGCTCCACCTCCCGGGTGGTCGAGCCGCGCAGCGTCGAGGGCGGCTACGTCACGGCGTACGACCACCTGCGCCGCGAGGACCGGACGTTCAGCCTGCACCGCGTCACCGGGGTCGCCGACGTCGAGGCGGGCACCCCGGCGTGACCGATCGGGCGGCGGCGGAAGCGACGGGCCCGGCCCGGCGTTGGACCCTCTCGTGGTGAACCCCCCCGACGGCCCGCTGATCGTGCAGAGCGACAAGACCCTCCTGCTGGAGGTCGACCACCCGATGGCGGCCGAGTGCCGGCAGGCGATCGCGCCGTTCGCCGAGCTGGAGCGCTCACCGGAGCACGTGCACACCTACCGGCTGACCCCGCTCGGCCTGTGGAACGCCCGGGCCGCCGGCCACGACGCCGAGCAGGTCGTGGACGCCCTCGTCCGCTACAGCCGCTACGCCGTCCCACACGCGCTGCTCGTCGACGTCGCCGACACGATGGACCGCTACGGCCGGCTGCGCCTGGAGCTCGACCCGGTGCACGGGCTGGTACTGCGTACGACCGACCGCGCGGTGCTCGAGGAGGTCGTACGGTCCAAGAAGGTGAGCCCCATGCTCGGCGTACGGCTCGACCCGGAGACGGTGCTGGCCTTCGCCTCCGAACGCGGCCGGCTCAAGCAGGCGCTGCTCAAGGTCGGCTGGCCGGCCGAGGACCTCGCCGGCTACGTCGACGGCGAGGCCCACGAGATCGGCATGAAGCAGGACGGCTGGCACCTGCGCGACTACCAGCAGCTCGCGGTCGACGGCTTCTGGCACGGCGGCTCCGGCGTGGTGGTGCTGCCGTGCGGCGCCGGCAAGACGATCGTCGGGGCGGCGGCGATGGCCCGCGCCGGCGCCACCACGCTCATCCTCGTCACCAACACGGTCAGCGGCCGGCAGTGGAAGGACGAGCTGCTCAAGCGCACGACGCTGACCGAGGAGGAGATCGGCGAGTACTCCGGCGAGAAGAAGGAGATCAAGCCGGTCACCATCGCGACCTACCAGATCATGACGACCAAGCGCAAGGGCGAGTACGCCCACCTCGAGCTGTTCGGGGCCCGCGACTGGGGGCTGGTCGTCTACGACGAGGTGCACCTGCTGCCCGCGCCGGTCTTCCGGATGACCGCCGACCTGCAGTCGCGCCGCCGGCTCGGCCTGACCGCGACGCTGGTGCGCGAGGACGGCCGCGAGGGCGACGTCTTCAGCCTGATCGGCCCCAAGCGCTACGACGCCCCCTGGAAGGACATCGAGAGCCAGGGCTACATCGCGCCGGCGGACTGCACCGAGGTGCGGGTGACCATGACCGACGCCGAGCGCCTGACCTACGCCACCGCCGAGCCGGAGGACCGCTACAAGGTCGGGGCCACCGCGCACACCAAGGTCGCCGTGGTGCGCAAGCTCGTCCAGACCCACCCCGACGACCAGGTGCTGGTCATCGGCGCCTACCTCGACCAGCTCGAGGAGCTCGGGGCGGCGCTCGACATGCCGATCATCCAGGGTTCGACGAAGAACGCCGAGCGGCAGCGGCTGTTCGAGCTGTTCCGGACCAAGCAGCTCCCCGGGCTGGTCGTCAGCAAGGTCGCCAACTTCTCCATCGACCTGCCCGAGGCCTCCGTCGCCATCCAGGTCAGCGGCACCTTCGGCTCCCGTCAGGAGGAGGCGCAGCGGCTCGGCCGGGTGCTGCGCCCGAAGGCCGACGGGCGCACCGCGCACTTCTACACGGTGGTCAGCCGCGACACCCTCGACCAGGACTACGCCGCGCACCGCCAGCGCTTCCTCGCCGAGCAGGGCTACGCCTACACGATCGTCGACGCCGACGACGTGCTGTCGGGCTGAGGGCCGGCCCCCCGTTTGCAGAGCAGGATGAGGTCGCCGGTTCATCGTTAGCCTGCCCGCATGACCACCCCCGTACGAGCAGCCGCGATCTACGCACGGATCAGCAGCGACCAGGACGGCACCACGCTGGGTGTGCAGCGGCAGTTGCAGGACTGCCGCAAGCTCGCCGCTGATCTCGGCTGGGAGGTCGGGGACGAGTACGTCGACAACGACCTGTCGGCCTACAGCGGGAAGCGCCGGCCGGAGTACGAGCGGATGCTGACTGATCTGGCGGACGGCTCCCGTGACGCGGTGCTGATCTACCACGTGGACCGGCTGACCCGCCGCCCGATCGAGCTCGAGCAGTTCCTCGACGTCCTGACGGCCGCGAAGGTCCGGCACGTCCGGTTCGTCGCGGGTGGTGACCTGGACGTCGGCAACGGCGATGGGCTGATGGTGCTGCGGATGCTGCTCGCGGTGGCGGCGAACGAGTCGGCGACCAAGAGCCGGCGGGTCAAGCGCAAGATGCTGCAGAACGCCGAGGCCGGCCTGCCACACGGCGGCTACTACCGGCCGTTCGGCTACGACGCTGACCAGATCACCGTTCGGCCCGACGAGGCGCAGGTCATCCGTGCGCTGGCCGAGCGGTTCCTGGCGGGCGAGAGCCTGCGCTCCCTCGCCACTTGGTTGGACGAGCAAGCAATCGCGACGGTCAGCGGCAAGCCGTGGCGCACCCCGACCTTGCGGGCGCTGCTGGCGTCCGGACGGATCGCCGGTCTACGCGACCATCAGGGGCAGGTGGTCAACAAGGCGGTGTGGGAACCGATCATCACCGAGCAGACGCGGACGCGGATCCTGTCCCGCATGGCCGAGCAGAGGACCAGCGGACGGCGCAGCCCGCGTCGCTATCTGCTGTCCGGTCTGCTGCGTTGCCACAAGTGCGACCACACCCTTTACAGCGCAGCCCGCGAGCAGGTCCGCCGCTACGTCTGCTCCTCCGGGCCGGACCATGGCGGTTGCGGCGGCACGTTCGTCGTCGCCGGTCCGGTCGAGAACCTGATCGCCCAGGCGGTGCTGTTTCGCTTGGACACCCCCGAGCTGGCCGACGCGCTCGCCGGACGCGCCGCCGCCGACGAACGGACCGCCGCGCTGGCCGAGACGTTGACCGGGGACCAGGAGCAGCTGGCCGAGCTGACCGCGCTGTATGCAGCCAAAAACATCACTGCGCGGGAATGGATGGAGGCCCGCAACCCGATCCAGGCCCGGATCGAGCGGACCGAGCAGACGATCGCGCGGGCAACCCGCAGCGACGCCCTCACCGGGCTGGTCGGCAACGGTGAGCAGCTACGCGCTTCGTGGGCCGACCTGAACCTGACCCGGCAGGCCGCGATCGTCCGGGCCGTGCTCGATCACGCGGTCATCGGACCCGGAACGCGCGGAGTGCAGTCCTTCGACCCCGACCGGGTCCGGCCGCTCTGGCGGCTGTGACCGCCCGGCCGGTGCGCTCCTCCCGCGCTGACGCGCGGGTGCGGTGCGCCCGCCCTGGCCGGACTTCCGAAGATCATGGGCACACGAGCGGGCCGGGCGGTGTAAAGGTGCTGGTCAGGGGCTCGCAGGTGGGCCGGGAGGGCGTGTGGCTGTAGGCACACGACTGGGGCGTGTCGGCTCGACCT
>JAABUN010001167.1_pt1 | contig 61140 bp, 54 predicted proteins | sample 5559311 | NCBI WGS metagenome assembly JAABUN01 (sample SAMN10711877, study PRJNA513370) | rock metagenome | isolation source: Antarctica rocks | place: Antarctica: Victoria Land, Siegfried Peak sud
CCAAGTTTCGTTCTTTCTTGCGTCTCTTTGTCACCTGCTACAACCTCTGCTGCTTGTCGCGCTATAAATACCCAGACCGCATCGTTCATCCCTCAGATTTTTTACCCACTCTATTTTAGGCACTCCCTCCACTTCCAGTTCATCGCCCTCTTGAGCGGGCAAAAGAAACTCTTGACAGGCCACAACACCGCTGCCGTAGCGCTCTAACAGGACAGCATCCAGGACAGCATCGTTTTTTTTAGCCACTTGGCGACCGTCTGGCGTGCAACCCCAAAGGTGCGCTCCAAACCACGCAGAGACGAACGTTCTTCGTAGGCCCGCAGAATGCGCGCCTTGTCTTCTTCGCTGTAGCCATTGCGCTGAGTGTTCTCGCGGAAAGTGCGAGAACACCCATGACAGCGATACCGCTATTTGCCGTTGCGCGTTTGCCCATTGCGAACCACATCTGCGCTTTGGCAATGAGTGCAACTCACCTGTGTCGTGACTTCAACCATAAAAAGAGATTACTATATCTCTCCCCACTCAACCACTACCCGCGACGTCTAATCTGTCTAAAACTAACCACAATTCGAAGTCTTCTTCTTCTAATGCCTCGTTAGCCGTTTTAAAAAGCTCATCAATGGAGGAAAATCCTGCCCTCTTTTCATCAGCGCTCGGAGCACGCAGAGAAATCTTTCCAGTAAAACCCACGGGTGTTTGTAGGACTGGATCCAGATTTACTCCTGCCTCCATAGACTCAGGTTTGAGCAGATGCCGCACAAAATCTAATGCCACACGGATGTATCCACTAAGATCAGTGTCAGCAGGCAGCAAATCGGCGGATTGCAAAGCGGCAACTAATTTCTTCGAATGAGCATTTTTGATCCCATATTCTTTGAACACGGCACCTGTCAAAGATAGTAGATACACCTTCCACAAAGCGCGGAACTCTTCCTCAGAACTCGGAGGGTCATTCACTAAGTCTTTGAATGCAGGAGTGCCACGAGGATTCTCAGCAGCTTTGACCAAAATACTTCTCTCGAAGAGTTCATCCGACTTCCCCAGCAACACTCCATATATAGCGCTTTTTCCAGAGCCTTTGGAACCGTATATGATGTCTATTTCGCCAGAGTAAATCTTTTGCCATTGATCGGTCTGAACAAAATATGAACTCAATTCTCTAATTTCTTCTTCAGCGATTCGCTCGCCAAAAGAACATTGGCGCAGAACATCTTGTTTTGTCGAATTCATCAACCGCAGTATACAAAAAAAGCCCGTCTCTTTCGAGACGGGCTTTTTCAAAAAAATCGCGGCGGCGACCTACTTTCCCACACAGACAACCGTGCAGTATCATCGGCGCTGAGAGGCTTGACTTCCGTGTTCGGAATGGGAACGGGTATTTCCCCCTCGCCAAAACCACCGCAAAATGTTAGAGTTGAGACTTTAAAAAAGTCTTCACCCTGAAAACTGCGTAGAGTGTGAGCCATACATCTTCGTTCGATGCGTGTTGTATAAGGCAAGTAGTCAAGTCCTCGACCGATTAGTATCGCTTAGCTTCGTGTGTTAACCACACTTCGACTTGCGACCTATCCACCTGGTTATCTTCCAGGGGTCTTACCCTTTCGGTGGGAAAATTCATCTTGAGGTCGGCTTCGCACTTAGATGCTTTCAGCGCTTATCCGATCCAGACTTAGCTACCCGGCGTTTACACCTAGCGGCATAACCGGTACACCAGAGGTCTGTTCATCCCGGTCCTCTCGTACTAAGGACAACTCCTCTCAATTTTCCTTCGCTCATAGCAGATAGGGACCGAACTGTCTCACGACGTTCTGAACCCAGCTCGCGTGCCGCTTTAATGGGCGAACAGCCCAACCCTTGGGACCTAATACAGCCCCAGGATGCGACGAGCCGACATCGCACGGTATTCACGTCATTACTGACGGCGTAGACTATATCTTCACCTTTTCTAAGCGTATGGCGCTTAGATGAAGGGCTGGCGTGTTATGGACACTATAAATTTATCGTCTTCAACGATAGAATGTCCATCGGAGTTAATTCTAACTCTCAGTCGTTACGGGGTCATACCGATAAATCGGTAGACTTCCCACGGTATTGTCCTCATCCTTGTTCACAGGATGATAGGAGTTCACCGTTATAAGCCAGTACTTTTGACCAATGTTTCCATGGTCACACCCCTGATGTTTGTGCAAACATGAGTTGAGGTGCCAAACCTCCCCGTCGATATGAACTCTTGGGAGAGATAAGCCTGTTATCCCCAGGGTAGCTTTTATCCGTTGAGCTTCGGCGATCCCACTTTCCACCGTCGGATCACTATGTCCTGCTTTCGCACCTGCTCGACTTGTAGGTCTCGCAGTTAAGCTCACTTTTACCATTGCGCTCTACAGACGATTGCCAACCGTCTTGAGTGAACCTTTGAACGCCTCCGTTACCATTTGGGAGGCGACCGCCCCAGTCAAACTACCCACCTGCCACGGTTCCTAAACCCGATAAGGGTGTAGGTTAGAGCCGTCAGAATGAAAGGGTAGTATTCCACCAGCGGCTCACCACCCCCCGAAAGGGATGGATCAAAGCCTCCTACCTATCCTCTGCATTCATTCCAACGACTCAATGACAAGCTATAGTAAAGCTCCATGGGGTCTTTCCGTCTTGCTATGAGAAACGAGCATCTTCACTCGTAATACAATTTCGCCGAGTCCCACGTTGAGACAGCGTTCAAGTCGTTATGCCATTCGTGCAGGTCGGAACTTCGCATAATTCACCGTTTCCGGTGTTGCAGACTATACCTTTATCTCAAAGCCGAAGCTATGAGATACCAGCGTGTTATGATGTTTGTAAATTTACTTTTGCAAGTAGTAAACACCATCGGCCAACTCGAAAGTTAGCTCAGTCGTTACGGGGTCACGAAGACTTCCCTCGGTATTACCCGCGCTTACAAAGCGGGAGGGCTTCACCGATATGAGCTGGCTTTCTCCAAACATCGCTGTATGGAGGGGCAAATTCAAACGGGACATTGTCCCGCTCCTTGTTTTACCCGACAAGGAATTTCGCTACCTTAGGCAGTGGTTACATCCCACATCGCTGTGGGCACTGGACCATATCTTTATCGCGTCAAATCAAGCTTGATTTCTGACGGAATGTCTGGCGTATGGCCTCTGAGGATTCTTTCTCGCACTTCTTCCAACGTTCGTGAACGTTGCTTGCCTTTGCTGTGGGGATTCATAACATACGCTTTTTCAACGATGCCAATCAATCCTTCCGCAGTCAAATGCTCTTTTCGATCCATCATCTCGCAAATCTCTCGAAAGCGTTCAAAAGCCGGTGTCTTACAACTGAACGGATAAACATACCGCTCAAAGAAAGGCAAAACCTTCTCTTGAATACTACGGCGTGCAGTGACGCCATAAGTTAGCACTCTCGGACTTCCCGATTTCCGGTTGATTCTCCCACAACTGAACGTTTGTTGCGCCAATTCAAGCAACGCGATTCCGCTTTCGTGCTGATACAGATAGAACTCTGGATCAACTAAAAAGCCGAATTTGCTACTCGGATGGTGCTTAACGCTCACCGTGAGCGAACCTTCTCCTTCGATGAATCCGCCCAGAAAGTAGTTGGTTTGTTCGGTGACTCTCCAAACTCTTCCTGAACTTTCGATGCTCGAAAGTCTTTCCTGCTGATTGACTCCATCCATTACATTATCACCTCGCTGGGTAGTATGGAATACTGAGTTGTTCCAGCATATAGCCAGATTTTAAAACGGCCCTCCTGTGCATCCAGCACAGTTCTACCGTTATAGTTACGGCCGCCATTGACCGGTGCTTCAATTCAAAGCTTCGGCTTACGCCTAACCTCTCCTCTTAACATTCCGGCATTGGGCAGGCATCAGCCCCTATACGTCGTCTTACGACTTCGCAGAGACCTATGTTTTTGGTAAACAGTCGCTTGAACCGATTCTCTGCGGCCCCTTCTCGCTCCAGGAGCAAGTCCTTTCACCAGAGTGGGGCTACCCTTCTTCCAAAGTTACGGGTACAGATTGCCGAGTTCCTTAACGTGGGTTCTCTCGCGCGCCTGAGGATACTCTCCTCACCTACCTGTGTCGGTTTGCGGTACGGGCACCCATAGACACATGTTACAAGCTTTTCCAGGCCGTATAGGTTTAACCACTTCGAGCTAAGCTCTCGCGATTCCCCTTGGTTATAGGAACCGACTCCCCTGCGGGAGATGGCTGACCAACCGACGCACTTGTCAACTAATCTATGAGTGGGGCAGGAATATCAACCTGCTGTACATCGTCTACGCCTTTCGGCCTCGACTTAGATCCCGCCTGAGCATCAGCGGACGAACCTTGCTGATGAAACCTTAGGTTTTCGGCGGCAAAGATTCTCACTTTGCTTTTCGCTACTCATTCCTGGATTCGCACTTGGGGTTCGTCCAGCCGCGCTTACGCTCGACCTTCGACCTACTACCCAACGCTCCCCTACCACTGATACACCCTGTATGCTTCGCAGCAATACAAGCCGTATATCAATCCGTAGCTTCGGTGCCTGGCTTAGCCCCGTTGAATTTTCCGCGCGTCATCACTCGATCAGTCAGCTATTACGCACTGTTTAAAGGGTGGCTGCTTCTAAGCCAACCTCCTGATTGTCTGAGCGACGTCACTTCGTTAACCACTTAGCCAGAACTTTGGGACCTTAGCTGACGGTCTGGGCTGTTTCCCTCTCGACAATGAAGCTTATCCCCCACTGTCTCACTCCCGCACTTAAAAACAACGGCATTCAGAGTTTGATAGGGGTCGGTAGGCTTGTAGGCCCCCTAACCCTTTCAGTGCTTTACCACCGTTGTTCAACATGCGAGGCTAATCCTAGAACTATTTCGGGGAGAACCAGCTATATCCGAGTTCGTTTAGCGTTTCACCACTACCCACAGCTCATCCAAAGCGTTTTCAACCGCCACTGGTTCGGACCTTCACGAAGTTTTACCTTCGCTTCATCCTGTCCATGGGTAGATCACTCGGTTTCGGGTGTGTCGCGTGCAACTTGTCGCCCTATTAAGACTCGCTTTCGCTACGGCTGCGGCCCTACGGCCTTAACCTTGCCACACACGGCAACTCCCAGGATCATTCTACAAAAGGCACGCCGTCAGGCTGCATAAATGCGTAGCCCTCCGACTGCTTGTAGGCACACGGCTTCAGGGACAGCTTTTCCCCTCTCGGGGTGCTTCTCACCTTTCCCTCACGGTACTTGTTCACTATCGGTCAATTGGAGTGTTTAGCCTTAGGGAGTGGTCTCCCCAGATTCATGCAGGATTTCTCGGGTCCCGCATTACTCGGGTACACATCAGCAGGCCAGTTCGTTTCGTCTACAGGACTTTCACCTTCTATGGTTCATTGTTCCAAAGAGATTCGACTACAAACTGACTTTATAAACTGCTTTCCATTTAAGGAAGTTGTGCCCCACGACCCCAATCCTGTAAAGCCAGGACTGGTTTAGGCTGATCCCGTTTCGCTCGCCACTACTTGGGGAATCGCATTCGCTTTCTTCTCCTCCGCTTACTGAGATGTTTCAGTTCAGCGGCTTGCCTCTACCCTGCCTATATATTCAGCAGGGAGTTGTATGGTATGACCCATACAGGGTTGCCCCATTCGGGAATCTCCGGCTTAGGCTGTGAGCGCCTAACCGAAGCCTATCGTTGCTTACTACGCCCTTCATCGGCTCCAATTGCCAAGGCATCCACCGTGCGCCCTTTCTAACTTGACTACGCAAAACCGGTATCGCTACCGGCTTTCGCATCTTTCAGTTCTTGGTTCTAGTTCAATACTATCATCCAGATTTCTGTCAACGCAAAATGTTGTTTCTTTGCCTTATTCATCACGAGTTATCCATCTCAATCTAATGAAAGATTAAGTGGGAACATCTCGAACGAAAATGTATTTCTCACACTCTATGCAGTTTTCAAGGTGCCCAGCATCGAAATTCGTCGGATCTCAAAACGAGACTTTTCAAACTCCGGCTGATGAGAATGAACCGCTCAGGCTCACTCTAATCAACCGTTATTTCGCTGTGTTTTAAAGGTTCGCGCCTCTGATTTCGGAAAGCTCTTCGTCAGGGGCAAGAAGAAATTTTACGCTAACCGGCTCGGCTTGTCAAGGGGAAGTTCAAAACTTTTTTCGCGGTTCCTACCGCGTGGTTGAACAACCTCTCTGCCAGAGCGGGTTATCTAAACGCAGCGTAAAACTTGGGGTTCCAAACTTTTTCAATTTTATTTTTGGACGCTGCTTTCTGCTTGCTCGCCGACTGAGAAGCCGAAGCTCGTTAATCAGGTCGCACTCGCATTAATTTTCTTTCAAGGAACAGTGCCGCTCAAAGCAGCGAAGAGAAATTCTACGGAATATCTGAGGGTGCGTCAAGGGTTTTTTAAGAAAATTTTAAATTTCACGTTTGCGTCAAATTTTCCTTAAGCGAAACTTCGATTTCAACCTTGCGCTTATAATTGTTCTGAGTTAAGGTAGAAGCGGCTCTGATTCTCGTCTCGCTTTATGGAAGACGAATTAGCGGCTCTTATTTAGAATTTGCGCGGTTGACTCACTCTCGCTGACGTTTAGCATTTCACACTCACAACTGGGTAAGTTCTCCCCCTGGAGAAATCCCATGAAACATTTGCTGTCCCTGCTGGCGTTGACTCTGTTTGCGTCCGCCCCACTTCTGGCGCAACCCGCCGAGAAGCCCGCGAAAAAACCTGCCACCAAGAAGTCTGCCGCCGCCAAGACGACGACAACCGGCGGCACCGCGCACGTCCGTTTTCTGCACGCCGCGCCTGGCGCCCCCGCCATTGACATCTATGCGCGCGAAGGCGAAAAGATTAAAACCGGTCTGGCTTACAAAGGCCTTACCGAATACACCGACGTGCGAAGCGGCAAGATGGCGCTAAAAGTTACGGCGGCCAACAAAATGGAAGCGCTCGTCAACGATGCAGCGACGCTAACAAAAGACAAATGGTATTCGATAGCCATCTGCATGGACAAGGCGACGCCGATGATGGTGCTGGTCAACGAATCGAGCGGCAAAGATTATCCCGATAAAGCGCGCGTTCGCGTAGTCAATCTGGTTTCCGGCTCCGACGGTCTCGCCGTGACCAAGCCTTCGACGCGCGGGACTGATGGCAGCGCCAACTTTATCTCCAAGCCGGTGCTGTTTGGCAAAACGCTGTCGAAGACGGTAAAGCCGATGACCGAGACGATCCAGTTTCGCGACACGGCGGGCAAATCGCTCAAGGAAATGCCCGATATGAAATTGGACGCGGGCGAGCGTTACACTGCGTTCGTCGTCGGCAAAGCGGGCGCGACGGGCGAAGACGCGGTTGACGTGATCGTTAAACCGGCGGCGAAGTAGACGCTTTCTTTTCGGGAATGGGCCGTAGAGACGACGATTTATCGCGTCTAAAATGTTGGATTTGCTCTCATATTGAAGTTCGACTTTTTAGACACGACAAGTCGGCGTCTCTACGTCCACATCAACCTATTCAGCGTCGCGCCCGCTAAACTTTCGCTCCCATGCAAAGAGTCGAAGGCACCGCCGCTACACGCGCCGCTATTGAAACAGCGAATGCCGCCCGCGCGTTCACCGCTTCCCCGAAAATTGAAGCCGCCGTTCGCCAAATCTGCGACGATGTGCAAACGCGCGGCGACAATGCCGTTATAGAAAATTGTCGTCAATTCGATTGTCCCGATTTACAAATCGCCAATCTGCGCGTCACCGAAACGGAAATCGAAGCCGCCTGGAACGCCCTGCCCGCCAAAGCACAAGGCGCTTTGCAACGCGCCGCCGCTAATCTCGACGCATTTCACCGCGTGCAAAAGCCGCAGGATTTTACCTTCGATTCGCCCGATGGCGCGCGCCTTGGCAATCGTTGGACGCCCATCGAACGCGTCGGCATCTACGCGCCCAATGGTCGCGCGGCTTATCCATCAACGGTCTTGATGCTGGCGATGCCCGCGCGCGTCGCGGGCGTGAAAGATGTTGTCTTAGCCACGCCCGCCAACAAAGATGGCAACGCGCACCCCGTTATTCTGGCGGCAGCTCGTGTTGCGTGCATCCGCGAAATTTACAAAGTCGGCGCCGCCGCCGCGATGGCCGCGCTTGCTTACGGAACCGACACGATTCCGCGCGTTGACAAGCTCGTCGGCCCCGGCTCGATTTATCTGACGCTGGCCAAAAAACATCTGTTTGGCGTCGTCGGCGTTGACGGACTTTACGGCCCCTCCGAAGTCGCGATTGTCGCCGAGCAAGGCGCCGATGCCGCACAAATCGCTGCCGATTTACTGGCGCAGGCCGAACACGGCTCCGATAGTTTCGTGGCGTTTCTGACGCCGTCGCAAAATTTGCTTAACGAAGTCGAAGGCGAAATCGAGACGCAATCACAGCAATCTCCGCGCGCGCAGTTGGCAAGACAGGCATTGGAAAGCTCGCTTTTGTGTCGCGTCGAAAGCATGGGAGCCGCGTGCGAACTATGCGATTTAATCGCCGCCGAACACGTCGAAATCTGGAGCGATGACGCGCACAAATGGGCCGATCACATTCCCAACGCGGGCGCGATTTTCCTCAATTGTCCGGTTCCACTCGGCGATTATATCATCGGCCCATCGCACACTTTGCCGACCGGCGCGACAGCGCGTTTCGCGTCGGGCGTGGGCGTGGATACCTTTCTCAAACGCACTTCGATTATCGAAGCGCCCAAAGCCAGCATTGAGAAATTGGCCGACGATTTGGAAACGATTGCTTTATTGGAAGAGTTGCCAGGCCACGCGGCGGCGGTCAGGCGAGCGGCACATTGACCAACAAAAAGCCCGCAGAGTTCGCGCGAACTCTGCGGGCTTTTTGCCGGAAAAATCAATCGTCGCCGCCCATTAATTTCTCGAATTTGCGGCGCTCCTCGCGACGTTGCCACCAACGCAGCGGATTTAGATTGCTCAAGGTGAATCGGTCATCGAGCGGCTTATTTTTGTCTGGCACCAACTTTAACCTGGGACGATTGCCCGCGCGATTGTTCGTGCGATTGTTCGTGCGCGGGGTGGGACGCGACATTGGGATGAGACCATCGCCCCAGCTTTGGATTTGGTAAGTGATGCCATACTTTAGCCAGCCGAAGGCAGCCAAAGGGCCGACCATAGCGAAGGGCACCGCGCCCCAACCGGCGCTTCGAGCGTAGACGAAGAAGATATAGAGAATCGCGATGCCCGCGAAGTGAATGCCGCGCATCGGCAGGAAGAACAGGCTCATCTGTTGTTCGGCGTTGAGGAAGCCCCACACCACCGCCGCGCCCGCGACGACAAACAGGTTGTCGGCGAAGATCGGCCCGCCCAAAACGGCTCCGCCCACGCTAATCGAGAGCGCCGAAATGATGCTGATCGTCACATAAAACAGCGCGAACGCTTTGGTGCCCCACGACCGTTCGAGCGACGAACAAAACAGGTAAGTCATCCCAAGGTCGAACAATAAGGCAAAAATATCGGGCGTCCCCATCAACGGGTAAAGCAGCATCTTCCAGGGCCGCGCCAAATCGGTCGGCCCGACGAAAAAGAAGTTGGAAAGCAAAGGGGCGGCAGCGGGAATCGTGGACAGAATCGCCGTCAAAAAAGTCGCCGCCATCATGAAAATGGTGAACGGGAAACCGCTGGCCGTCCAGCGTTGTTGCGTGTTACCCCAGGGATTGGACTGCATAAGAAAACTCCCAACTTAGACGAATTCTCGCGCTGCGCGTGCCGCTTCAAAGATTAACACCGTTCTCATTTGCTCACGCGATTTGATGGCGCCCGACACAGCTTTGTGCGTCGGTTCAAAGTTCAATCGAAATAGGGGAGCGCCGCACGCCTTCATCGTTTCGGTCGCCATCAGGAAATTATGCCCGCCTCACCACTCGTTTCGCCGCCCGCCCGCAAATACAAAAATCAGGTCGAAGAACAAGAACTCGTGCGCATCGAACGCGACGAGCGTCGCCGCGCCGCCGGACTTGGCGACCTGATGCGGCAAGGCGTCGAAATCAGCGAAATCGAACCCGATTCCATCGCCGAAGAGTTGGGGTTGCAACCTGGCGACCGCCTACTGGAAATTGACGGACAACGGGCGCGCGATATTATTCAATTGAAGAAAGCCGACCTGGGCGAAATCATCAATCTCACCGTTTTGACCGGCGAGGAAATCACCCAGTTCGACATCGAAAAAGATGTCGTCGAATCCATCGGCATCGGCGTTGACAGCGAACTTTTCGATGGCGTGACGCGCTGCACCAACAAATGCCCGTTCTGCTTTGTTGACCAACTGCCGCCGCGCGTCAAAGGCGGCGACAACCTGCGCCGCACGCTTTATGTGCGCGATGATGATTATCGTCTGTCGTTTTTGCACGGCCACTATATCACGCTGACTAACCTCAAGCAGCACGATTACGAGCGCATCATCGAAGAGAAGCTCACGCCGCTTTGCGTGTCGGTTCACGCGACCGATCCCGCGACGCGCATCAAAATGGTCGGCAACAAAACCGGCGGCAATATCATGGAGCGGCTGCGTTATCTCAACGATAACGGCATCCGCGTCAACGCACAAATCGTGCTGTGCCCCGGCTGGAACGATGGCGAAATTTTGCGCCAATCGGTCGAAGATTTGATGGGCCTTTATCCCAACGTCGAGTCAATGGCCGTCGTGCCCGCCGGTTTAACTAAATTTATGCCGACCGATAGGGGCATGAAGTTGGTCGAACCCAACGAAGCGAAGCAGTGTTTGGAGCAGCTCAAGCCGTTCCAGAAAATGGCGCGCGAAAAGTGGGGCGTGCGCTTTGTCTACGCTTCGGACGAAATGTATTTGCTGGCGGGCGAGCAAGTGCCGAGCAACGCGTTTTACGATGGCTTCCCACAATTCGCCAACGGCGTCGGCACGATCCGCTCGTTTTTGGACGACATAAGCAAACTCAAGCGTCGCAAAAATCGGGTGGGCCGCGCCCCGAAAATTACGATGGCGACCGGCGCTCTGGCCGCGCCCGCGTTGCGCGAACTCGCCGAAGTTTTGCGCGCCAAAAACCTCGCCGACGCGCACGTTTTGGAGATTCGCAACACCTACTGGGGCGGCAACGTCGCCTGCGCTGGCTTGATTATGGGCCAGGAATTAGTCGCGCAGAGCAAGGGCATGGACATGGGCGAAATGCTCTTTCTGCCGCCCGACGCCGTTGACGGACAACGCCGAATGCTGGACGACATTACTTTGGATGCGTTGAGCGCGCGTTTGGGAACGATGGTGCGCAGCGATGCCAACGGGCCGCTCGATTTAGTGGATATTCTGACAAACCAATTTTAGACAGGATGGACAGGATGAAACAGGATGGGTTCAAGAGAATTGAACTTTTGAAGAAAGAACATTCCATTGATCTTTAGCTTGTTCATCGCAACTCTTACCCGCTCGAACCCATCCTGTTTCATCCTGTTCATCCTGTCTAAAATTTCGTCCCAATCGCGCCATATAAAACCCGTCGAAGCCGGTTTGTGCCGTCGAAACCACGCGCTCTTCGCGTAGTTCCCATTCGGGAAATTCGCCGACAAACCAGGCGATTTGCTCGCCATTTTCCGAAGGCAAAATCGAGCAGGTCGCGTAAACGATTTCGCCGCCATCGGCGACCAACGTGCGGTAATCGCGCAGAATTTCGCGTTGCGTCACGCGCAATCGCTCCAACCATTCGGGTGACAAACGCCATTTCAAATCGGGTTGACGACGCAATGTGCCCGTTCCCGAACACGGCATATCCAAAATTAAGCGGTCAGCCCAGCCACGCAATTGCTTCAGCGATTTTTCGTTTGCGAGGGCGACACTTACATTCGCGCCAGCGCGCGTGGCGCGGCGCGTAAGTTCGACCAACTTCGACTCGCTCACATCCAAAGCACGCAATTCGCCCTGATTGTTTATTTGCGCCGCCAGATGCAGTGTTTTGCCGCCCGCTCCAGCGCACGCGTCCAACACTTTCATGCCCGACACGGCGTCCGCAAACGGCGCTACCATTTGCGAAGCCGCGTCTTGAATCTCGAATAATCCCGCTTTATACAACTCGGTTCGCGTTACGGCTTTACGCTCGGATAATTGCAGCGCGTCGGGCAAATTTTCGATTAAGGTCGTCTCAAAACCCAATTCGCTCAACCGCGCGCGCAGTTCGTCGCGCGAAGTTTTTAGCGTGTTGGCGCGCAACACAACCGGCGCTTCACGGTTCAAGGCCGCGATTTCGGCGGGCCAACGCTCGCCTAATTCGCGTTCGCCCAACTCGTCGATCCAATCGGGAATGGACTGCACAACTGCGCGCTCGATTTCGGGTATTTGCAAACGCGTGCGCAACCAGGCGGCGTTGAATGGCTTGAATTCGTCCCAATCGGGCAATGCCTGCTCCGCTCGCGCCATTTGCGCGGCCAACAACGCCCAATTGCTTTCGTCTTGCGCGGCAAATTCGAGCAAGCGGCGCCAGCGCACGATTTCGTAGACCGTCGCGGCCACGAACGAACGGTCGCGCTTGCCCCATTTTGGATGCTTCTCGAACGACGCGGCGACGGCGCGTTCGGCGACTTGATTGTTATCGAAAATTTCGGCGAGGGTTGCGACGATGGCGTCGGCCAGATTGCGATGCAGTTTCACATAGTAGAGTGTGACGGCTTTCAGTGGCTTAAAAGCCACAGAAAGCCGACGTTTCGGGTGCGCTGAGCGATAGACTGAAAGCGATGTCAACCGAAATCGGCACCCCTCTGCCCGACTGGAAACCCGCCACTTTGCCGCCGCACGAAATCATGTGCGGGCGCTATTGTCAGTTGCAACCGCTCGAATCCGCGCACGCGGCCTGGTTATGGGATGCCATAGAAGATCATCCCGATTTGTGGACGTATCTGCCCGACGGCCCTTTTGAAAGTGGCGGCGCGTTCCTGCGTTGGGTCGAAGCGCAACTCGCGCGCGAGGACATGATCTTTTTCGCCATCTGCGATTTGTCGGGCCTACCAATCGGATTATGCGCGTATCTGCGAATCGATGCCGAGAACGGTTCGATTGAGATCGGCAACATCTTGTTTTCGCCGCAGTTGCAACGCACGCGCGCGGCGACCGAAGCGATGTTTATGCTGATGCGCGCGGTTTTCGAGAACGGTTTCCGGCGCTACGAGTGGAAGTGCAACTCGCTCAACAAGCCGTCGCGAAACGCGGCGCGGCGGTTGGGTTTTCGCTTCGAGGGCACGTTTCGTCAGGCGTCAATTGTCAAGGGATGCAACCGCGATACCGATTGGTTTTCGATGCTCGATAGTGAATGGGCGGGGCAGCAAAAAGCCTTCGAGCGCTGGCTTTCGCCCGCAAACTTCGATGCATCGGGAAGACAAATCAGGCGACTGGAAGGATTGCGCGCTAAGTAAGTGCCGCAGTTCGCTTCGCGGAAAGCGCTGAGGTTCTTCCCTCACCCACTTTCGTCACGACTCCGATGCCGCCGCCACTTTCGCTTCTGGCGCCACCACCGGCAGCACCAACGCGCGCTCAAACGGTGACGACAAACCAAAACGTTCCTCGACTTTGGCCACTGATTCGGGGCGCCCGAAATAATAGCCCTGACTTTTGTCGCAACCCAGAAACTTCAACTGCTCGACTTCTTCGCGCGTCTCGGCGCCTTCGGCGACCACGACCAATTTTAACGCGTGCGCCAACGTCACCATCGAAGTCACGATGGCGCTGTTGTCGGGTTCGCGATCAATACTCGAAACGAATTGGCGATCAATTTTCAGGAAATCGAACGGGAACGCGCGCAGATAAGCCAGGCTGGAATAACCCGTCCCGAAATCGTCAATTGCCAGACTCACGCCCAATTTTTTCAATTCGTTCATCGTCACCAAAACCTGCTCGGTGCGCTCGACGATAGCACTCTCGGTGATTTCCAGAATCAGATGTTGCGGGTCTAAACCGCTCTCTTCCAATGCCTGCGCCACCAGCGGCACCACTTCGGGCAAATGAAGCTGGCGCGCCGAAATGTTGACCGCCATGCTGAGCGGATGTGCGCTCGCCGCGTTCCACGCGACCGCCTGCGCGCAGGCGGCGGCCAGAACCTGAAAGCCCAACGGCACGATTAAACCGGTTTCTTCGGAAAGCGCGATAAATTCGCCCGGCACCACCAATCCGCGCGTCGGATGGTTCCAGCGAATCAAAGCCTCGAAGCCACTGACCTGATCGACATCCAAGTCCCACGTCGGCTGAAAGTGCAACTCGAACTCGCCGTTTTGCAGCGCGCGCCTTAAATCGTTTTCCAGTTCCAGACGCTTGAGCGCCTCGCCGCTCATGCTGGCTTCGTAAATCGCGAAACAGGCCTTGCCGCGTCGCTTGGCCTCATACATCGCCGAATCCGCATGGCGCAACAATTCGTCGGCGTTACCGCGCCCTTCGCCCGAAAACGCGATGCCAATCGAAGGCGTAGTGAAAACTTCGTGACCGTCAATCAAAAACGGTTCGCGCATCGCTTCCAAAACGCGCTCGGCCACGCTAATCGCATAGAGCGGCGTGTCCAAATCTTCCAGCAGAATCACGAACTCGTCGCCGCCAAAACGCGCCGGTGTATCGCCCGCGCGCAGTGAAGCGCGCAGGCGTCCGGCGAGCGCGATCAACAGTTCGTCGCCCGCGCTGTGGCCCAGACTGTCGTTGATATATTTGAAGTTGTCCAGATCAATGAAAATCACCGCGACCCTATCGGCGGTGTGGGCGCGCTGTTGGAGGGCGTGTTCGAGGCGGTAACGCACCAGAACGCGGTTGGCCAGATGAGTGAGCGGATCGTGAAACGCCTGATGCTTGAGGCGGTCTTCGAGCGCGCGTCGCTCGGTGATGTCGGCGACCGAGACGACGACGCCCGAAAACAGACCGCGATCATCCAACAAAGGAGCCGCGTTGAGCGAGGCGATGATGGTGCGTCCGTCGGCGCGGTCGAAGCGAAACTCGAACGCATGAAGCGGTTCGCCAGTCGCGCGCACGATCTGAAAAGGATGCTCGCCCTCGGCAAAGGCGTTGCCCTCTAAATCGGCCATGTTCCAGCGCGCATCGAAGAAAGTGCGTTGCTCGATGCTGGCGCGTTCGAGCGCAAAGGTGCGTTCGGCGGCGGCGTTGGCGAAGGTAATCTGGCCTTCGGCGTCGATGACCATGAAGGCATCGGCGGCGGTCTCGAAGATGCGCTGCAAACTCTGGCGACTCGAATGTAACTCTTCCTCATTGCGCCTTTTTTCGGTGATGTCGGAACAGACCGCCAGCAATCGCGGCGCGCGGTCGTCCGAGTCGAAGACGCGTTGCAGCAGTCGTCCGCGCAGGTGCCAGACGCGGGTTTCGCCATCGTAGCGAATCAGACGAAAATCAATTTCGATGGTCTCGCCCGGTCGCAACGGTCGCGCACAGGCGCGCCGCACCTGATTCTGGTCGGCGCTGTGAATATGCGTCATCCACGCCTCGAAGGTGCGCTTCATACCGCCCGCGTTGTGGCCCATCATGCCATCTATATCGCCGTGCCACTCCAAAAATTCGGCGCCGACCTTCCAGACCCAGAACGCATCGCCCGCGCCCAACGCCAACTGCGCCATCTGCAACTGCAACGCCTCGCCCTGCCGGTGACGCCGCGTCGCTTCGTCCAACGCACTCAGCGCCCGATTGACGCCTTCGCCAAACGCCGACCACTCGTCGCGCCCGCCAAATTGTAGCGGCGGCGCCTGACCGTTGCGCCGCACCGCTTCGAGGTATTCGCCCAATCGCGCCAACCGATAACGGTAGATTTCGCCGGGCAAAAGCCCCAGCAACAGCATCGTCGCGCCCAGCGTCAGCAGCAAGAATGGCAACAGTGTCAGCAATCCACGCGCGCGCGCGCGGGCGCCGGTCACGCCCAAAATCAGCAGGGGCGCGGCCTCGGCATCGCGCACCGCGCCGTAAGCCGTCGTGCCGTTTGCGTCGGGCACAAAGACGATTTCGCTGGCAACCCTCTGCCCGCCAATTAAATTTTGAGCGGCGGGTGGCGCCTTGGCGGGCGCCCACACTTGCGCGTCGCTCTTCAGTTCGCGCAACCGCCCGTGAATCTGAGCGAGCGAAACGCGCTGTCCGATCACGACATATCCCTGGCCCACGATAGGCGCGGCGCTCAAAACCCACAACTGCTCGCCCTGCCGGAAGAACAATCCACGCGCCGTTTTAAGCGATTTGAGCAAGGGCAAGTCGGGATAAAGCTGGCTGCGAATCGCTGCGGGTAATTCGGCGATGCGCAACTTATCGTCGAGATAAAACTGGCTGCGCACGCGCGCTTTCTGGTCGAGAACCACCAGCACGCCGAGGTCGAGCGCGCGCAATGCCGAGGTCGTCGCGAAGGTGCGCTCCCAACGCGCATCGCGCGGGCGGTCAAAATCGTATTGCGCGCCCCAAACGCTCCAACTCTCGGCGGCGCGCGCCCCGCGACGCGGATAACTCTCTATCGCCGCGCGCCCATCCTCGATTTTTTCACGCGCGCTACTCTGTTCGTAACGCACGACGTAATCGCTGAGAAACGGCATGCTCCAAGCGCCAAAGCCGAGAAGAATCGCCGAAATAACGAGGATTAAACTGCCCAGGGTTAGCGCGCGCAAACTCATAGTTAGAGGGATTTGGCGCGTCCGTAAGAGAGAATACCAGCGCTCCTCTTCAACCTCGCAAGTTTTTCACCCTTTAGGCTTAAAGTTGGCTAAAACCAAAACGAGCCGCCAGCATTGAGCTGACGGCTCGTTGAGTTGTGATGCTTTCTGTTATCCCGCAGAGACACCGACTTGTCGTGTCTAACCAGGTTGAACTTTCTTCAAGGCCACGGCAAATCCAACGTTTTAGACAGACAAGTCGGTGTCTCTTCGGAATAACAGAGAACTTCGACTTCCGTAAGCGGCCTTACATCAATTCACTCAACTGCACTTCGCGATTCTCTCTGGCACTCTGAATCGCCGCGAACACCATCGCCAGCGATTTCAGATTGTCCTGTGCGCAGCATTCCGGCTCGCGATTGTCTTTGATGGCGGCGAAGAATTCGTCCAACATCGCCTGATCGCCGGGCGCGGTTTCGTCCAGACTGATCTCGCGATTATCCACCTTTTCCTCCGCCCGATGCAGATGCGAGTGGAACAATTTGTCGCCCTTCCAATCAAGCGAACCCTGCGGCCCTTCAATGCGCCAATCGCCGTTGTAAGTTGTGCGCGAACCAACGGCGGCGCCGTTAGCAACGTGAGTGGCCATAAGGCCCGACTCGAACCCAAAGGTAATCGAGTGACAGGCATCGCCCGCGTGCCAGCCCCAGGGCTGATTCCAGGTTTTTGCCTGCACGCTAATTGGGTCTTCGTTCAGCACATAGCGCATCAAATCGAAGTGATGCACCATCATATCGTTGATGAGCATATAAGGCTCGGTCACATAATGCGAGCCAGGAGTATCGGCCCAGTTCATGTAGAACTTGAGGTCGCATTGTCCGGGCTTGCCGATGAGACCTTCGTCTAACACGCGGCGCGACGTGCGCGGTAGCGCGCCGAAACGGTAGTTCTGCGTAATCATGTGCGTCAAACCGGCGGCTTTACCGGCGTTGGCGACTTTTTTAGCGATCTCGAAGTTATCCGACAAAGGCTTTTCGCCGATGACGTGCAAACCATTTTCAAACGCCTTGAACGCGACTTCGGGGTGAACCGCCGGAGGCGTCACGTCCAAAACGAAGTCGGCATCGGAGTTTGCGATGGCTTCATCGAGCGACGAGAAAATCGTGTCGCGCGCGACATCGTGTTGCTCGACAGCGCGGGTAATCGAGCCTTCATAGGGTTCGACAAACGCGACAACGTCAACATCGGGGTGCTTACGGGCGTTACCAAGCCAGTAAAGGCCGCGACCGCCCAATCCAGTAAGAATTGCTTTCATGTGTTTTGTGTTGTGGGTTATGAGAACTAGCGCTCGAATGAATTCGACGTAGGTCGAAAGTCAGCGAACTTGTTCGCCGATAGCGCCGAATTCATTCGAGCGCTAAATTCAAGCTTTGTCGATGCACGAACGAATATAATCCAGACTTTTAGCCAGGTTCGCCGCTTTCTCTTCGGCATCGTTGCCGCTAATGCCGCACTCGTAAGCCATGAAGCCGTCGTAGCCGTTGGCCTTGAGCACCTTGAACGAGGCGACGAAATCAATGTTGCCGGTGCCGGGTTCCATGCGCGTGTTATCGGCCAAATGAATCGCTGTCGTGTAACCTTTGGCGACGGCAAAAGCGGCGGGCAAATCGGTTTCCTCGATGTTCATGTGGAAGAAATCGGATAGCAAACCGAGGCCCGAAACTTTGGCCTCGTCCATAATGCGCATACCGTCGGCCTGCGTCTTGAGGTAGTGCTGCTCGTAACGGTTGAGCGGTTCGAGCATGAACAGCGTGTTATGTTCGGCGGCAAACGGGCCGAGTTCGCGGCAGGCTTCGAGCATCAGGGCGTCTTCGAGTTGGGCGATGGTGAAGGCGGGCGACAGATCGGGCACCAGCGGCCCGCCGAAAATCGGTGGCGCGATTTGGCCGACGGCACCGACTTCGCCGCAGAACTTGAGAACGGCTTTAGAGCCGTCAATGGATTCGCGCCGCTTTTTCTTTTCGGGATGCAGAAAGTCGAACGATTTGGTGCCGTCGGGTTGCGCGTTGGCGCATACGCTCGAAATCGGCACCAGACCGTTGATGTCGTCGGCCTGACAGCGCAATTGTTCGTTGGAAACGCCAAAGACGCCCAGCTCGATGCCCTGCACGCCATTGTCGGCGGCCCATTTCGCTTTATCGGCGGTGGTTTGGCCAGGAATGAGACCCAGTTGCAATGCAATTTTCATGATGGTTTACGGGAGCAGAGCCCAGTGTAAAAGAATTGCTGCGATTGGGAGCACATCATCAAGATAAATATAGGAACACTTTCGAAGATTGTGTATTTTGAAATGTGGAGCGGCGCTAAAACGCAAAAGTGCCCGTCTGAGAAATCAGACGGGCACTTTTGTTCTCCCTATCAGAGTTGACCTGTTGGCAAACACTCTTTGGCTCCATCGCTGTAGCGTTGGCCCGATGGACAGGTCAGGTCGTTGATTTTAGGTCTTGGCGTTGGCGTCGGAGCGGCAGTTGGTGTTGGAGCGGACGTCGGAGTTGTGACAGGACAGGATGTTGCCTTATCAATGTCAAATGTTGCGGTGGGGTCTGTGTATGTAGTTCCAAATACGTTAACTGGAACAACTTCTTCATTGGAATAGGTAACGTAGAGAATTGCCGTAGATACCGAAACTCTTTGAGACCATTTCCATGGCACTTCATTGTGCCCTGAGGCCACTGTTTTCTCTGAGAGAAACGTCTTTTCGAAACCGAGCTGGTTAGTGCCCGGAGGCAAAGAGGGCCCACCTGCTGTTCCTTGAACCAAGTCGAAAACCCCTTGATATTTGCTTTTGACACCTGATTCGTATGAGTCACCAGCATACTCTATTGCCGTGCCAACTTTAGCGTCGATGGGAGGAACTTCTTGAGGGCCTCCAGTGCAGGTATTCAATGTCCCTTCACTTAACACCCCCACTTGAGACGTGCTATCACTTGCACTAACTGCTACTCTACTCGAAGCCACAGTTGGCTTGCTGCCGAGTTTGAAACCAAAAATGTTGATGTATGGAACATCAAATTTGAAAGTGACGGAAAACCTAATTCCGTTCACACTCGGTGTGAATTCGATACTGGCAGTGCTGCCTCCTGACGGATTTTGGGTAACAACTATGGGGGTAGGACTAGGAGCAGGCTTAGGTGTCGGCGTTGGTGCCGCGACTTGGGCGTGCGACTGGTAAGAAACTATGCCTTTGTTTCCGAGAGAGGGTAATGGTGATACGATTGTTCCTTCTGGGGAATTCTGATTGGCAATGCGAATTGTATTTCGTTGCAAAGACATCGAACGGTTATATCCGACTTCCTTTTTCAGAACATCTTTGATGGACTCTGGAACTTCAAAATAAGCCCTATCCCTAACAGCCCAACCAAACCCCGTCTGAGGGAACTTTTGCCCCATTACGACACCCTGGAACACAATCCACTTCTGCGGAACATCGACATCTACCATCAAAAATGGCAGAGCAGGGTTTTCTCCTCCGGCCAGAGCCGCGAAAGCAATTTCCGACTTGTCATCGGGAGCAGTAAAACTCGCAGTCAACTCGTAATCGGTGTTCAAGTAACCAACTTCGGCATCATCCAAATCGAAGAGATCGAGAGTTTTGGTGACGAAGGGAGATTTCGGGTTAGCATTGTCGCTCAGATCAACAAAGTCACCACCAAGGATGCCGCGAAAGCGCGCACCATTAGCAGTAACTTCTCGTTTGGCTTGGGCTGGCACTTGGAATGGTGTTGAATGAGTTACCACTGTCCAACTGGCGCCAGGCGCCATGAGGTCTTCAGCTTTTAGGTCACTTTCGATATGGATGATTCTGGAAGGACGACTTAGCGTTACTCCAATGGTGTTAGAGCGATTTTCTTTTTTAACACCTTTTTGTTCAGTGCCACCAATAGTTAAGCCATACAACGGCTCTCCTAAGCTAACAACAACAGCGCTGAGATGGTAAGTTTCCCCTTTGATCAAACTTCGGTTGTTAGAAGCGTTGACTTTCAACGTCTCATTGATGACAGCGTTGTTTTTTAGGTCAACGAACGCCCCTGTGAGGTTGGCCCCCAAACTAAACTCTGGTTCTTTTTGACCCGCAATTAAGGTCACTCCGCGAGGCCCTCGTTTCTCTATGGGAACGAAAGAGCCGGAAGCAAAAGCAGTAGAGTATGCTGGATGCTCTTGTAACGTTACAATACTATCCTTCTTAGACGGCGTATTTTGCGCGGGTAACTGCACAACAAAAGCGCCCGCCAGAGCGATGGCTGAAAGCGCCAGCACAGTTTTGAGGTGAATCACGCCTCGCAGTTGATTCCATTTGGTTTGGTTCATGTTGATGTCTTGATGAGGATGAAGTTAGAATTTTGCTCGAAAGCAATAATTCAAAAAGAGGGAAACACAAAAAGTTGTGTTCGGGTTAAAAATCGTTAGCCGCGTGCAATGGTGATTGGCACGCGAAGTTCGTAAGGTTTCTCGCCCAAGACGGTGATGAGGATGCCCGTCTTTAAATCGCCTTCGCCAGGCGGAAGCAATGCGGGATCAACTTCCAAATCCAATTCCTGTTCAGCGTAGTGAAATTTTTCTTTCGTCCAACTATCGTCTCCATAGACCAGCGACGCTTTGAGATAAGGCGCTTCGCTTTTCAACTTAAACTCGGAGACGCGATAGGTGCGTAGCGAGAGCCGCGCTTTGGTAGGTTGCGATTGGCCATCCATACTCTTGACGGTCAGATTTACCTCTTCGGGCAACACGCGGAGCGGCGCGTCCTTCCAGCGTTCGATGTATTTTAAGTAGAGTTGTCCATCGTCTATCTCGCGGCGTAAGCCCAAATCCTCTCTGATGTTGGTGTTCTCTTGCTTGAACTGTTCGTAGCGCGCGACGGCGGCTTCGACGGCCTCGCGCGTTTTTTCGAAATCGCCTTCCTTATAATAGGTGTAGGCCAGACGACTCATGCGAGCGATGCGGACGATTTCGACTTTGTCGCCATCCTTCAACGGAGTTTGCAAAAGTTCGCGCGCTTTTTCATATTGCCCCGCTTCCACCAGAGGCGTCGAAAGCCACAACTGTGACAGCCCGGTGAAAAGCGGACTATTGGCATCATTTACCAAAGGGAACATCGCCCGCGCTTTGTCATTCTTCCCTGCGCGGATATAGTTGCTGAGCGCTTGCCAGTTCGCATCGGCGGTCATCCACGAAGTGTTGGGAGTGAGTTCTGGTAAGCGAAGCCAGGTTTGGGCCGCTTTATCGTATTGCTTGCGATCCTGATAAAACCAGCCCAAACTCTCGAAAGCAACGAACATCATCGCGCTTGGAATCTTCTCAGTTTCCGCCTGGCCTAACACGCTTTCCAGCATCGCGACAGCTTTATCGTCGTCTTGGCGGCGGTAGTAATCCCCCAACCACAAGCGCGCTTTAATCGGCAGAGCGCGCCACTTCTCTTCGCTCACCAACTCGCCGCCGTGTTGCGCCAGCAAACTCGCCAACGCCTCACGCACCTGCTGACCTTCGTTTGGTCGGCCTCGCAACAACCCGTCGTCAGTCAGGATGTTCTCTAACGCCCACACCACGTCGGAGCTTTTCCATTCGCCGCTCGCCCACAACTCGTCGGAGTTACGTCCCGCCGCCAGCAGTTCCACCAACGTGCCCGCCTTGGCTCGTGTCTCCGGAGCGACTTGCAAACCAACGGGTGCGCTCTCCGGCGCTTCAATTGGCGCCGTAACCTCAGCCGTTTCGTCGGGCGCGTTCCCATTCATCAGGTCGTATTCGCGTTGCAAACGACGAAGCTGTTCGGGCGCGCGCCAGTTTTGCATCGCCTCCTGATAAATTTGCAGAGCGCGGTCGCGTTGGCCCAACTCGTTGCCGTAAAGCTGCGCCACGCGCGAGACGACCTCAACTCCGACATCGCCGCTCTCGTCAGTCAGCGCATTGTAAAACTTCTCGTAAGCATCAATGGCGCGTTGCGGATCGGTCAACTCGACCGCGCTCCAGGTGTGGCGCAGTTGCAACCACTGCGCGCGAACCCCTCGCGGATTGGTCTGCGGTTGCGCGCGCAAAGGCGCAACAAGCGCAAGCAAGCACGCGCTCAGCAATAAGCCACGCAAAAGAGAGGGCGAACTCATGGAGTCACCTCGCGTGGGCCGCCCTCGGCCAAAAATTCGATGAGCGGGTTTTGACCTTTACCGGTGCGATAGAACCCCAAAAAATCGTTGGCGCGCGCGACGTCGCCATCGGCGGCTTTGAAGACGCGCGCGACTTCTGCCGTGCCCGCCGCGCCCGGCGGGTCGCGCAGCAACACTTCGCGCGCCTCTAACATTGCGGCGCGCGTGTCGCCCAAAACGATAAAAATCGCCACTCGCGAGGGCGCCGCTTCCTTATCAGCTTCGCTTTTCACGCGCGCTTGCAGCGCCGCTCTGGCCGGTGGCGGCAGTTGCGGCAACTCGACTTGTTGTAGGGGATTGGGCGCGCCAACTGTGCTTTGCGCGGCGGCAAAGAGCGCCGGATTTCCCATCTGTTGAGCGTCTTGCAGCCAACCACGCGTCACCAACGATGTCGCGCGCGCGATGTCGTCGTCCTTAAAAGGCGCGACACGAAAGAACAAGCCTGCCCAACGCAACGCCTCTTCGGTGTGTCCGGCATCGGTCTGTGCATCAACCATCAGACGATAAAAGTTCATCCAGTTGACCAGAGGCGGCGCGGTTTGCAACGCCTGATACAACAGTTCAATCGCTTTGTCGGGTTGCTTCTGCGCGCGCAAGACTTCGACCCATTCGGACAAAATCGGCGTCATCACCGGATCTAAATTGCGCGATTGCACCTGCGGCCAAACCTCCTTCAAAAGTTGTCCGGCTTCGTCCAATCGCCCGGAGCGACGCAGAATTTCGGCTTTGGCTTCGACAACCAGATAACGCGTGCGCGTGCGGGGAAAACGTTGGAGCGTCATATCCAACAGGTTCAATGCCGCATCGGTCTGCGAACGGTCGGCTCGCCACAAAATGCGCGCCGCCTCAATAGAATTCGCGATTAAAACTTCGGCTTTCTGGTTGGGAGAATTTTCCCAGAAATCGCTCAATAATCGAGGAGCAACCGAGGCATCGTCTTGGATTTGCGCGCGAAATTCGGGCAGAAACGCCCGACGCACCGCACGGGGATCGTTCTTATCGTTAGGCGCCGCCCACGAGGGAACCAAACCGACGCCCGACGCCATAACGCCGCACAACAGCAGAGCGGGCATCCGAAGCGAGGGACGAAACGATTTCATGGCGGATATGGTGGCTTTCTAAACTTCTCCTTATAATTTATAAGGAGAAGGGGCACTTGTCAAGGGTGAAATAAGAAAAAGTTTGAAATCTCTTTTTGTCAATGCTCTTCCACGCGCCACCGAATTTTCCGCAGCAGAAACCTTTTGCATTGGTGCAAAGTCAAAGCCCCCAATTTTCGATGAGGGATCGGGGGCTTTGTCCTTGCCATTCACTTCTTTTTCTTCTTGCCATCGGGATCGGCCAGGTCAATGCGCGTTTCACTCAACACGCCATTTTCGACGCGGAAACCTTCAGTCGCAATCGCGTTGACGAACGGCTCATCGTGCGAAGCGACAACCAAAGTGCCTTTGAAGCCTTTCAAGGCCTCCATCAAAACCTCGCGCGAGTTGACGTCCATGTGGTTGGTCGGCTCGTCCAACAACAGCAGGTTGGCCGGACGCAACAGGAATTTCGCCAGCGCAACGCGCGTGCGTTCGCCGCCAGATAATACTTTGACCGGCTTATAAACGGCGTCGCCGCGAATCAGCAAACGTCCCAGTAGACTGCGCGCCATCGGTTCAGGGCGGCTTTCCAATCCGTCCAGCGTCTCGTCCAAAACGCTACGACTTTCGTCCAAAGCCTCGGCCTGATGCTGGGCGAAATAACCGATTTCCAGATTGCGGCCTTCCTCGCGCTCGCCCGTCGTGGGCTTTTCGACGCCCGCGATAATGCGCAAGAGCGTGGACTTACCGGCACCGTTTGGCCCCAACAGCGCCAATCTGTCGCCGCGCTTGAGTTTGATGGAGACGTCTTTCAAGACTTCTTTGCCGTCGTAAGTTTTGGAGACATCGCGCAATTTCATCGGCTCCTGCGACGACTGTTTGGCATCGGGGAACTCCAGATAAATTTTGCGGCCTGGGCCTTTGGGCGCCTCGACTTTATCCATGCGGTCAATCGCTTTCTCTTTCGATTTAGCGGCTTTGGCTTTGCTGGCCTTGGCGCCAAAGCGCGTGATGAACTCTTGCTGACGCTCGATTTCTTTCTGCTGGCGCTCGAAGGCCGCCAACTGGTTGTCGTAATTTTTCTGCTTCTGGTCAACGTAATCCGAATAGTTGCCCGCGTATTGCACCAGCTTGCCTTCGTCCAGTTCGACAATTTTCTCGCAGGTCGCGTCCAGAAATTCGGGTTCGTGCGAAATGATGAAAACTGAGCCAGGGTAAGTGGCGATGTAACCCATCAACCAATCAACCGTTTTAGCGTCGAGATGGTTGGTAGGCTCGTCGAGCATCAGCAGGTTGGGCTGACGAAGCAGCAGTTTCGCCATCGCGATGCGCATCTGCCAGCCGCCGCTAAAGGTATCGGTCAGACGATCAAGCGCGTCTTGCGGAAAACCCAGACCGTTCAAGACTTTGCCGATGCGCGCTTCCATGGTCTCGGTGCCCTGCATTTCCAAGTCGGTTTGGGCCTGCGAGAGTTGGCGCAAAGCGTTGCGCGCCTCGTGATCGCGCGCGGTTTCGAGCTTTTCGGCCAAGGCCATGATGCGATCTTGCGCTTCGTCGGTTTCGGGGAACGCTGATTGCATCTCTTCGCGCACGGTAATGCCGAGGCGACACTGCGATTCCTGCGACAGCATGCCGACGGTTTTATGATCGTCGAGGCGAACGACGCCGGTGTCGGGCTCTTCGTCGCCGGTGATCATCTTGAAGAGCGTGGACTTGCCGGTTCCATTGGGGCCGACCAAACCGACGCGGTCGTCGGGGCCGATAAAAAGATCGGCGTGGTCGTAGAGAACTTGCACGCCGTATTGTTTTTGAATTTTGTCAATCGATAACACGTGTCGTTAGTCTAAACGGTTGCGCGAGAATTGGAAATCAAACTGCGTATATATTATATATAAGGATGAAAAAACGGCGAATGAGCTAACGATCTTGTTTAATCTCGACCTCTCATTGCCAACTTCTGACTTTTGAGAACCCGTCCGATATGTTAAATTAAAGAGGAGAATTCCCCTCGCACGAGATTCATAATGCCAAATAAAGTGATTTCCCAGATGGAAAAGCGCATGAAAAAAGCGCTCGAAGACCTTGACAGCGATTTCGCCACGCTCCGCACCGGACGCGCGACGCCCGCCCTGCTCGACAAAATCATCGTTGATTATTATGGTGCGCCCACGCCGCTCAAAAGCCTGGCGACCATCACGGCGCCCGACGCGCGCCAGTTAGTCGTCACGCCGTTCGATAGAGCGGCGGCGGGCAACATCGCCAACGCGATTTCCAAAAGCGACTTGGGCGTCGGCGCCAATGTGGACGGCAACAACATCCGCGTTTCCGTTCCCAGCCTGACCGAAGAACGCCGTAAAGATATGGTAAAAATGGCGGGCAAGCAGGCCGAGGCGCATAAAGTCGCAGTTCGCAACATTCGCCGCGATGCCAACGACGAATTCAAGAAAATGGAAAAAGAAGGCGAGATTTCCAAAGACGAAATGAAGGGTTACGAAGGCGACGTGCAAAAAGTCACCGATAAATACGTCAAAGATATTGACGCGGCGCGCGACTCCAAAGAAGTCGAGATTATGGAAGTGTAAGTTGCGTATATAAGGATAAAGGCTGGGAGTTTTGCGGCAAGCGCCAGGTTTTTCCCTCACCCGCCTTCGTAGAACTCAGGCGCCCTCTCCCGTAGGGAGAAGAATTTTAACGGTAGAACGTAAAAGAAAGCTCCTACCTGGTTATGTTCACGAAATTCCTTCTCCCTACGGGAGAGGGTGCCTGAGTTCTACGAAGGCGGGTGAGGGAAAAACCTGGCGCTTGCCGCAAAACTCCCAGCCTTATCTTTATCCTTTCCTCATGTCTCTGCTCAACCTTCCGCTCGACGCCGCCCGCGAACTTTGCGGCGACCGCGAACTTGAAATAATCGAGACCGCGCCGCCGCGCGAGCCGCGCCATTATACGCCGGTTTGGGGCGATTGGCGCGTGGTGCGCGAGCGTGATTTACCCGATGGCAAATTGCAACTGACGGTCGCGCGTGAATTATTGCAAGAGCTTCGGGGCGAAACTTCCGGCCAGATTCGTTAAACTTGGCAGCCTACGAGCGTTATTTGCATTGGTTTTTGCGCTTCGTAATTCTCGTATGTTCCTTCGCACCGTGAAACCCGAAGTCGCTCTCCTCGAAAATTCTGGCACCGATTCCAACGGGAATTCTGGTGGTCACTCCAATGGCACCCCCGAAGCGCCGCTCGATATGAGTCGGTTGCCCAAGCATATCGCCATCATTATGGATGGCAACCGTCGTTGGGCCAAAGATCAGGGCTGGCGCGCGATTCGCGGCCACTCCGTCGGCGCCGACGTCACGCAAAACGTGATTCAGGAGTGCGTTGACCTGGGCGTTCATGCCCTGACGCTTTATACCTTCTCGACCGAAAACTGGAAGCGCTCCAGCGCCGAAGTCGGCGCTTTGATGCGGCTGATTACGCGCAACCTGAAGAACCAGTTGCCGCGAATGCAGCGCAACAACGTGCAAATCCGCCACATCGGTCTGCGCGATAACCTGCCCGATTATCTGTTGAATCAACTGGACGAATGCACCAATTCGACGCGCAAAAACAGCGGTATGGTATTGAACCTGGCCTTAAATTACGGCGGTCGCGCCGAAATCGCCGACACCTTTCGTAAATTGATGAACAAGGTGCAGGAAGGTTTGCTCAAAGCCGAAGAGATTACCGAAGAGGTAATTGGTCGTGCGCTTTATACGGGCGATTTGCCCGAACCCGACCTGATGATTCGCACCGGCGGCGAAATGCGGATTTCCAATTTTCTGCCCTGGCAAATCGCCTACGCCGAACTGTGGATCACGCCGACGCTGTGGCCCGAATTTAAACCGGTCGAACTGCGCCACGCCATCCGCGAATTCCAGTTCCGTGACAGGCGTGTGGGAAGTTAACTTCCGCTCCAACAGACGTGAAAAAGCGGGCGCAACCTTCAAAGGTTGCGCCCGCTTTTGCTTTGCTTTCGTCTTTTACCTATCGCGAGTAATCGAAACGTTGGCGTTGCGGATGTCATTGTCACCGAAGCGACTGCCGTAAACGCGCACTTCGTCGCCCACGCTCAGGCCGCTCGTCGAGGACGAGGCGTAGACATTGTAAATCTTGAGGCCGATGCGAATGTCGAACTCGCGGCTGTTGCGAACCTTAACAACTTGGCCACTGAAGGTGTCAAAGTTGCCGTCGTAATTATTGTCGTCGCGGCCATCATTATTACCGGTGATGCTGACACTGGCGTCACGCAAATCGTTATCGCCGGAGCGACGCCCGTAAACGCGCACGACATCGCCTTCATTGAGGCCGCTCGTCGAGGACGAGGCGTAGACGTTGTAAGTCGTATTGCCCGCGCGAACATCGAACTCGCGGCTGTTGCGCACGCTCGTCACCACGCCAGTGATAGTGCGGAAATCGCGGTCACCATCGCTGCCACGTCCATCGTTATTGCGGACGATGCGAACGTTGGCATCGCGAATATCGTTGTTGCCGTCAAGGCGTCCGTAAACGCGCACTTCGTCGCCTTCGCTCAGGTCGCGCGGAATAGACGAAGTGTAAACCGTGTAGGTTCTGCCGTTGGTGCGCAGGTCGAAAGCGTTGTTGCGCACGTTGGTGACAAAGCCGGTGTAAGTCGCGTTGCGACCATCGGAATTGCGGTCGTCGCGGTCGCCGCGGTCGCCGCGGTCGCCGCGGTCGTCGCGGTCGTCGCGGTCGCCGCGGTCGCCGCGGTCGTCGCGGTCGCCGCGGTCGTCGCGGTCGTCGCGGTCGTCGCGGTCGTCGCGACGGTCGTTTTTCTTGTCCTTCTTGTCTTTTTTGCCCTTTTTGCCGTTGTCTTTGGCACGACGACCATAGGCAGGCGCGTGACGAGGAGGATCGGCTTGGGCTGTCGGACTCGCCAACGGCGCGACGACGAAAGCGCCCAGCAAGGCGATGCTGAGCAAGATGCGGGGAGTGAGGTTTATGTTTTTCATATTTCTCCTGAGAGCGAACGTAGACCCCAGTTTTGCGGGCAAGTTCACCGAAATTCAAAAACACGCGATTTTCTGGAGAACCCGCGCCCTCTTCATCAGGGCGCGGTTCACTAATGTCCCTGTTGGGAATCCAACTCGATAGTCGTTACCGGCGATACGAGCTACCGGCAATCCGAGCGTCCGACACGAAGAAATAGTTCAACACGCCGCCGTTGGCTTCAAATCCTGGCAACATCGGCAACACAAACCGCACCGGTTTACGGTTGAGATAAAACGGCGTTCGCGTGAAGTGATAAGACGAGTGCGTGCTAAAAATCTGGTCTTCGCGGGTGCGAAACGCGAGTTGTGTGGATTCGCCGCCGTCGAACAAAACCGCGTTTTCCATGCCCTGATTTTCCCAAAACCGTTGAACTTGCCGCACATCCCAACCGCCGACTTGCACGTTTCGTTCGCCCGCTTTTTCGCGTTTGTTGGCGCGCAGACTGGCCGCTTCGCCATCGGGATCGCGCACGCTCAAAATATAAAATTGGCCGTCTTTCCATCCAACCGAAGTGCGCGAGCATTTTAAAGTTGTGCCGCCCATACCAGGCTTCAACTCGCGCGTTTCGCCATCAACGATCAAGCCGCGCACGCCACCCAATGCGCCGTCGAATCGGCCCGCTAAATCCGCAATTTGCGAGTCTTCAACGATAGAAAACCTCAGTTCGCCGCCAACGCGTCGCCAGCCCAGCAGACAATTTTGCGCGGGCCAATCCTCTTCCAGAACGCGCGAACCGTAACGCGCAACGCCATTACGAATAATCGGCGCTTCGTGGAAAGCGATGTAGGGGAACTCGGCCCCGAAGAACCCGCCGTTGACCGCGCATAGAGTTTTGCCGCCATTATAATTCTCGATGCGGCGCCACACGAGGGGTAACGCTTGACCCAGCCAACTGGCGTTTCGATTATCGAAGGGCCGCGCGTCGTCCGCATCGGCGTCGTAAACGTCGGCGTTGATGTCGCTCAAGTAATACGAGAGCATCCGAATCTGCGTGCCGTCGCGCTCTTCGCGCGTCAAAACCAAAGCGCGACTTGTGACGGTTCGATACACCGAACTCGTCAACCATTGCGCTCCCCATAAGGCGCACAGCATCAACGACGCAACCGCCGCAAACATCCCTTTGCCACGCGCGCGCGCGCCCAAAAAACCGCCCACCATCGCAAATAGAACCGCCGCAAACCAACTGAGCAGATGCGCAAAACTTAATTGGCCCAATCCATCGTGCCGCCAACCCCATGGCGAGAAGCGCCCCATTAGCAGCAGCCACGCCGCCAGCCAGAACGCGACGGCACAGACGCCGACCTTCCAGCCCGCGCGTTTCAAACTCCAGGCGCTCAGAAACAATCCGCACAGTGGCGCCCAAAAGTCGCCGATCATCAAAGTCTCGGGCGCGAACCCCCACAGACAAATGCCCAGGCTAAGCCAACCCGTCAGCACGACCGCAAGGATCAAAGCCAAAAGGCACGCTCCCGGCAAGGGGAGCGCGCCTCGGATGTGTTTGGGGATGCGACGCACCCTTCTATTTTACCGGTTGCGCGTAACGCGCACGCTGGCATTACGAATGTCATTGTCGCCGAAGCTCCGCCCGTAAACGCGCACTTCGTCGCCGCGATTTAAACCGCGAGCCGAGTTGTCGGCGGTGACGTTGTAGGTGCGGCCATCAACGCGGACGTCGAACTCGCGATCATTTTTAACGTTGGTTACCACGCCGTTGTAGGTGCGGTAAGGCCCATAATTATCGTTGCCGGTGCGGTCATCGCGGTCTGCGTTGCGAGTCACGGTGACGCGGGCGTTACGAATATCGTTGTCGCCGTAGCGCGAACCGTAAACACGCACGGTGTCTCCACGCCGCACGTCGCGCGTCGAATTGTCAGCGAAAACATCATAATCGCGGCCATTGATGCGCACTCTAAACTCGCGGTCGCTTTTGACATCAATGACTTCGCCAGTGTAAGTATTGGAATCGCGCTGATTGTCATAGCGATCATCGTCGCGCCGACCGTTGTTGTCGCGGTCGCGGTCGTCATAGCGGTCGCGATTGCTGCGGGTGACGGTGACGTTGGCGTTGCGGATGTTGACGCCACGATCCATTTGGCCAACGATGTCAATCGAATCGCCGACGCGCAAATCGCGCGTTGACGAGGTCGCGTAAACCTTATAGATGCGGCCATTGATGCGCGCGTTGAACTCGTTGTCGGGCAGCAGAATCTCGACGGTGCCGCGATAAGTGCGCGCCGATTCGTAGCCGTTATCGCGATTGTCGCGCTTATCGTCGTCGCGACGCTTATCGTCACGGCGCTTGTCATCGTCACGGCGCTTATCGTTCTTACGATCTTTGCTTCTGTCGTTGCGACCATAAGCGGGCGGATTAGGATCGGGCGCAGCCTGAGTGGGCGCGGTCAACAGGGGCGCGCCGACGAAAGCCGTCAGCAAAGCGATGCCCCAAATGTTGGTGCGGTTGACGTTGAGATTTTTCATAGTGTCAGCTCCTGAACGAGTGAACTTCGACGCGAAAAATTTCAGTTAAGTTCAACTTAACCGCCACGTTCGCCGCCGCTTTGTTGAATCAATTTGGCGACTAGAGCCGTCCAACCGGTCTGGTGCATCGCGCCCAGACCGGCGCCGGTGTCGCCGTTGAAATACTCGAAAAACCAGACATAATCGCGAAAATTCGGGTCACTTCGCCACTTTTCGACATCGCCGAAAATTGGACGATTGCCATCTTTGTCGCGCAGAAATAATCCGGTCAGACGGCGCGAGAGTTCGGCGGAAACATCCCACAAATTCATCTGCTGGCCCGAACCAGTCGGGCACTCGATCTGGAAATCGTCGCCGTAAAAATAATCGAAGCGCTGCAACGCCTCGATAATCAGATAGTTAATCGGCATCCAAATCGGGCCGCGCCAATTCGAGTTGCCGCCAAACAGCGTCGTTGTCGAGGCGCCCGGTTCGTAATCGAGCGAAAAGGTGTGGCCTTGCAACGTCAAAGTGACCGGATGATCGCGGTGATATTGCGAGACCGAACGCAAACCGTGCGGCGACAAAAATTCATCTTCGGCGAGCATTCGCTCCAGAATACGCCGCAACCGATTTTCGTCCACGACGGCGAACAGATGCCGTTGCGCCTGCCCTTCGCGATGGAGCGATGCCGCGTTACGCGTCAAATCGGGTCGATGTTTTAAAAACCATTGCAGCCGTCCGGCGAAAGCAGGCAATTTCTCCAGCGCTTCGCTTTCGATTGTGGTGACCGCCAAGAGGGGCAACAATCCGACGACCGAACGCGTTTTGAGAAAAATCGATTCTTCATTGGGTCTATTCAAAACGTCGTAGTAAAACCCGTCTTCGTCGTCCCACAAATCGGTCGCGGTTTGTCCGGGAGGTTCCGAAGTTGTGCTTTCGCGGTCGTTCATGGCGTGGGCGATGTAAAAGAAATGCTCCAAAAATTTGGTCGCTAAATCTTCGTAAACCGGATTATCAACCGCGAGTTCCAGAGCAATTGCCAGCATATTTAAGCAATAGGTCGCCATCCATGCCGTGCCATCGGCCTGATCCAAATGGGCGCCATCGGGCAAGGGCGCGCTACGGTCGAAAATGCCGATGTTATCCAGCCCCAAAAAGCCGCCCTGAAACAGGTTGCGCCCGTGCTCATCTTTGCGGTTGACCCACCAGGTAAAGTTGAGCAGTAGCTTCTGAAAAACACGCTCCAAAAAGCCGGTATCGCCCGTCCCCGTTCGCTTGCGCTCGATGCGAAAAACGCGTAATGCCGCCCACGCGTGAACCGGCGGGTTGACATCGCTAAAGTTCCACTCGTAAGCGGGCAATTGTCCGTTTGGGTGCATATACCATTCGCGCTCTAATAGAAGTAGTTGCTCTTTGGCAAAATCAACATCTATCAGCGCAATTGGCAAACAGTGAAACGCCAAGTCCCACGCCGCGAACCAGGGATATTCCCAGGTGTCGGGCATCGAAACAATATCGTGCGCATTGAGCGTCGTCCAATCGGCGTTGCGGCCCTGCCAACGAGCAGCAGGCGGCGTCGGTTGCCCTTCGTCGCCGCGCAACCATTTGCGCACATTGTAATGGTAAAACTGTTTGCTCCACAACAATCCGGCAAACGCCTGACGCTGCACCAACTTCTCATCGTCGCTTGCATTGGGCGGCAATTGATCCGCATAAAACTCGTCGGCTTCTTTAATTCGCTCTGCGAAAATTGTCTCGAATGGCGCGCCCAGGGCATCATTCGCGTGTGCGCCGCCGCTACTGCTTAAATTCGTCAAGCGCAACCGCACTTCCACTGAGCCGCCCACCTCGACTTCCATTGGATAATGCGCCGCCATCTTGGTGCCGATTTCGCGCGGGTTGACACAGTTTTTGCAGCCATTGACGACGGCGTTGTTGATGCCGTCTTTGACAAACGGTGTCGCGTTGGGCGCGTTATAAAGCCGTCGGTTGTTGGTGGCGTTCTCACAAAATAGCAGACTGGGATTACTCTGACAAAGCAGCGAATAATCGCCTTTGAGGAGCGGATGAGCAACGCTAACGCGCGCGCCTTCATCAGAATCGGCGCGCTTTATTTCGCCGCGATATTCGGGATGACCCCAACTCCAAATATCGCGCATCCACAACGTCGGCAACAGATGAATTGGCGCCGCCTCAGGCCCACGATTATGAACGATAATCCGAATCAAAGTATCTTCGCAATCGGCTTTGGCATATTCGACGAAAACATCGAAGTAACGGTTCTCGTCGAATATGCCAGCATCATGCAATTCGTATTCGGGTTGGTTCTTGTTGCGTGAGGCGTTACCCTCTAACAACTGTTCGTAGGGAAATGCGCTTTGTGGATATTTATAAAGAAACTTTTGGTAAGCGTGAGTCGGCGTGTTATCTAAGAAATAATACTCTTCCTTCACATCTTCACCATGAACGCCCTGATTACCGGTTAAACCGAACGGACGTTCTTTGAGAATCGGGTCGGCGCCATTCCACAACGCGAGCGAAAAACAGAGAAATTGATTGTCGTCGCAGATGCCGCCCAAGCCATCTTCGTTCCAGCGATAAGTTTTGGAGCGCGCCCAATCGTGCGGCAGATACTCCCAGGCAGTGCCGTCGGGAGAGTAATCTTCGCGCACCGTGCCCCAGGCGCGCGCCGACAGATACGGCCCCCATTTCTTCCAGGGTTCGCGACCGTCGCGCGCCAGTTGCAGACGAGTTTCTTCGGCGTTCATAATTGGGTGAATTTAGGTATGGAGTAGGGGCGTAAGCCCCATTAAACATCTCACTCTCTTTCGAGTTTTAGGAAATTGTTACCGTTAACGGGGCTTACGTCCCTACTCCATACTTATTAGACCTCTTGCATAAGTCGTTTTGAGCGTGATTTTTGCTCTGACTCGCTCAATGGGCGGGGCTTACGCCCTCTTCCAATCGGGGTTTTCTCTTCGCCCAAAGATTGGAAGAGGGCGTAAGCCCCGCTAACATCGCAATTGTCGGTGACTTTTGCAAGAGGTCTATCTAATAAGCCGTCACCTGTTGCGTCAAACCGCCATCCACATAATAGGTGCTGCCGGTCACATATTCGCTATCCGCCGAAGCCAGAAACGCCGCGACTGCCGCGACTTCTTCGGGTTTGCCGAAACGTCCCCAGGGAATTTCGCCAACTGCTGCGGCTTTGGCTTCGGGGCTTTCCAAGACTTTCTGGTTGATCGGCGTGGCAATTGCGCCGGGCGCGATATTGTTGACGTTAATTTTATGCGGCGCCAACTCCATGGCGATGTTGCGGCACATCATGCGCATCGCGCCTTTGGACGCGCAGTAGGCGGTATATTGCGGAAACGGAATATCCTCGTGAACCGACGAGATATTAACGATTTTGCCGCCGTCGCCCTGCGCGACCATCTGCTGCGCGGCCAACTGCGCCACCACGAAACTGCCGTAGCAATTGACGTCCATTACCTTATTCCACTGCTCGTCGGTGACTTCCAGAAACGGCTTTTGAATCTCGATACCGGCGTTATTCACCGCAATGTCGAGTCGCCCGAACTTCGCGACAATTTGCTTCATCATTTCGGCGACCTGCTCGCGTTCGGTCACGTCGGCGGCGACGGCCAGGCATTCGACATCGTGCGTTTTTTGCAGTTCGTCAATTTGAATCTGCGCCTGAGCCGCGTTTTCGGTGTCGGGCCGATAGTTGACGCAAACGTGGGCGCCTTCTGCGGCGAAGCGCGTGGCGATAGCCTTGCCGATACCCGAATTGGCGCCGGTGATGACCGCGACTTTATTGTGGAGTTTCATGATTTTTCTTTGATGAGACGTAGCTCAGGGAGAAAAATAGGTGCCAGCAAACAGATAAAACCGCGAATTGTGAGGATTCACAACATCCGATTAATCCGCCGTTGCGTCATCCAACAATTCAATCGGATGTTTGATCTCGACTTTCGGCCCGAACTTTTGCGCGCCCAACATCAGTTGCATCGCGCAACCAGGATTGCCGGTCACGCAAATTGTGGCGCCGGTTTGCCGAATTTTTTCCATCTTGCGCTCCAACAAATCGTTCGCCATCTCCGGTTGCGTGATATTGTAGGTGCCCGCCGAACCGCAGCACATTTCGCTTTCGGGCAAGGGAATAATTTCGGCATCGGGCAGCAGCGCCAACAGTTCGCGCGGCGGCACTCGAATGCCCTGCCCGTGCGCCAGATGACAGGCATCGTGATAAGTCACCGTCAATTTTTTCGACGATTTTGGGCGCGGCAATTTCACGTTATCGGTTAAATTATTATCGGCAGGTTCGGCCAACAATTGCTCGGCGGCAGAGCCCGCCGAATCGCCTTGATTTAGCGTCGCGGCGCCGCCGACGTTGGGCAATGTTTCGCGCGCAATATCCATTTCGCGCGTTTGCAAAGTCGCGGTTGTGTCGCCGTTCATTTGCGCGGCCAACTTCTCTTTATAAGGAGGCATCGCCAGCCATTCCGAGACATCGCGAACTTTATCGGCCAATTTTTGCGCGCGTGCCTCCCATTTTTCGTCGTCCTTGAACCAGTGCGGATATTCTTTGAGCGCCGAGCCGCACCCCGCCGCGTTGACGATGAACGCGTCCCATTCGCCGTGTTCGCGTTGCCAATTCTCGAACGCGACGATGTTCGCTTTGGCCAACGATTTCGCGGTTTCCATCGCGCCGGTATGCGCGTGCATCGCGCCGCAACAGTTCTGGGTTTTGGGCGCGGAAACTTCGCAACCGGCACGCGTCAAAACGCGCGCCGTCGCTTCGTTGACGTGCGGCAACATCACCGGCATCACGCAACCGGTCAACATTCCGACGTTGGCGGTTTTCTCGCCGCGCGCCGCCCAGATTTGCGGAAATTTGTGGCGACGCCCAGGCGCGGGCAAAGGCGGCAACAGTAGTTCCATGTCGCCCAATTGCCCGAAGAGTTTCATTATGCCGAGTTTGCGCAAGAGCGGCAAAATGCCGATTTTTCGCAGCATCCGAATAGGAAACAAGAGCGGTTCGAGGCGGTTCGGATAGGGAAACGTCAGCTCGGCGGCTTTGAGAATTAAGGCGTCTTTGCGGCTTTTTTTGACGCCGCTTTCGCGCAGATGCGCGCGCGTGCCTTCCAACAGATAACCGTATTGCACGCCCGACGGACAGGCGGTTTCGCAGCCGCGACAGCCCAGACAGCTATCTAAGTGCGCCACGACATCGGGCGTGGCTTCGATGCGATTCTCGAACAAAGCGCGCATCAGATAAATGCGGCCACGCGGCGAATCGGCCTCAATGCCGTTTTCGGCGTAAGTCGGGCACTGCGACAGACAGAGGCCACAGTGAATACAATCCATCAAACGTTCGTGTTCGATGTGCAGATTACGGAGGCCAATTTTTTTTCTGGGCGCCGATTCAACGAGTTCAATGGGTTGCGACATGAGCGGTTTAGTTTACGAGAGAAAGCGCGTTCGACTTGGCCTTACCGTTGCTCTATCTGTGGCCGATGGACGAATTTGGAATTAACCAAGAAAACCCTTACGACTGCGCGTTTTGCGGCGAAGAGAACAGCGTCTTTGTGGACGGCAGCGGCGCGCGCGTGCAACAGTTCACCGAGGATTGCACGGTCTGTTGTCGGCCCAATCTGCTGAAACTTACCATCGAACGCGACGACTCGGTGAATATTGATGTCGAGCGCGAGTATGATGCTTAATTTTAGACAGGATGAACAGGATGGAACAGGATAGATTCGAGCGAGTAAAAAGTTTGAAGAAAAAACCATTAAATTTTTGGTTTTAGCATCGAAAGCCAAATTCGCTCGAATCTATCCTGTCCCATCCTGTTCATCCTGTCTAAAAAATTAAACGCCCAACTGCTCGATCCAGAACTTCGTCGTCGCGCCACGAACAATATCGAAAATCGCCGTTTGCGTCGCCACGTCCGCCGGATGTTTGGCGGTTTCGAACAGGCGGCCCGATAACGCGAAATGATTGGCGCCCGCGATAATTATTTTCTCTTTGCGGCCTTCGGGCGCGTGACGGTAAGCCTCCAACTTCTCGCGGAAATTGCGGCCCCACACCGTTTTGTCGCGGTCGCCGGTCACCAGTAAAAATGGCGCCGTCAGAGTTTTCCACACGCCTTTGGGCAAGCGTTTGGCGCCGTGTTCGCCCGAAATCGAAAGCACCGCTTTGAAGCGTTTGTCCGGCATCGAAAAGCGGCCCGACCGCGCCATCAATTGCGCGCCGCCCAATAAGCAGGCGACGTGAGCGCCATACGAATAGCCGCCGACGCCGATGCGGTCGGTGTCAATGCGCCCGTCGAAATCGCCGATTTCATCGAGCAAACGCGAAATATCCTCGCAGCGCGCGCGCCACATCTGCTCTTCGCCCAGCACCAAACCCCAGACATCCCAGGTCGTGCGCCAGTGCGCCCAAACCTTGGAGCGCGAGACGTGATGATAATGAGTGAACGAATCGAAGTGAACCGGCTGCAACACCACGAAACCGTGACTCGCCCAGTGATTCGCCAGGTCAACGTAGCCCGAACCGTCGTCGCCGCCGCCGCCCGAAAACACAATCGCCGGATGCGGGCCGTCACCAAGGGGATAAGTCACGCGATAACGCGCTGCGTTACCCTCTTTGAGCGGGAAGTATTTCGATTTGACGATGGCGCCATAACCGTCGTCGCGGTAAGCGAAAGCGCCGGGCGCCGCCAGAGGTTTCAGCTCGTCGGGCACGGGTTGAAGGGGCGCCGAACAGTCAATGAGTTCGGGATAAAAACGCGCCAGTTGATAAAGCACGCGCACGGTCTGAGACCATTCAAAAGGGCCAAGCACGGGGAAAGTTTAGTTTTTAGAACAACAAAATGAAAAAGGCACGCGGAGACGCGGAGCCGTAGAGAGAGCGAAGAGCTTAAAACTCTAGGAAAGAGTTAGGCTTCGATACTTTAGTTTCTTCGTTTTCACTGCGGCTCCGCGTCTCTGCGTGCCAATTAAATCGTTAGGTAGCGGAACAGCTAATTATGCGCGTTGCCGTTGGTTTCGTAGCCGTGGGGATTATAGCCCGCAAGGGCCGTTATCGCTTCGGGATCAGGCGCGTCGGGACGCGTGATGTTGGGAGTATAAGCCGTCACATGAGGCGCCATCGCGCCAGGTAGCATCGTGGTTTCGTTGTTGTATTCGAGGCCGCGACGCAAAACGCAGGTCTCGACTTCGGCGAGCCCAAACGCTTCCATCAGCAGGTCGCAGGTATAGGCCGGATCGAACTCTTTGCACGAAAAGACATCGATGGCGACTTCGCCGCGTTCGGGAAAGGTGTGAACCGAAATGTGCGATTCGGCGATCATCACGAAGCCGGAAATGCCCCAGTCTTCGGGCGTGACGCCGACATAGCGCGTCACGATGGGCGGCATAATCTTCGTCATGTTGATGCGGCCGGGCAAGGTGTCGAGCAGTTCGTAGAGAGCGGGCAAATCCTGGAGCTTGTGCCAGTCGCCACCGCGACCTTCGATAATCAGATGCATAGTAAATGCTGCCTCCATTGGCAGCGATTGGCCGGGGCATTGTGACCCCAAGCCGGTTAAAGCCCGACAGTTAGAAATCCAGTGAAAGCGCGTCAAACGCGACTTGAAGTTGAAACATCTTGCTTTAGCAAGGAATAATGAACTGGATTTTTTAGGAACCGGGCTGACCTCCTGCGGCAATGAAATTCACAGAGAACGGGGCCGCCTAAACAATTTCTCTGCGGCCAAAAGCGTCTGAATTCGGCGAGACAGCGCGAAGGCGGGCAAAAAAGAGTCACACCAGAATTGGGATCGTGGCCAATTCAGAGGGAGTAATCCGCGGTGCGACTTGGTTTGAGCCATGCCATCGAACTGTTTAAGTGCCGACGAGCGGCGCTTTTGGGCGAATGTATTATACGAATTTCGCGGGCGTTTGGTTGCCCGATTTTGCCTTCGGGCAAGCGCAGTTTAAGCGCGTTTTCCTTATCAATTTATCGTGCGCGAACGCAATTCCTCGGCCATTCTCTTAACCTAAGTTTGAGGTGCCCTTAATCTCGCATTAGAGCGCCCTTAACGCGCGGCTGTTGTAATTTTAATTATGTTTTGCGCGTAAGTTCGCGCAAAAGGATATTTACACCATGAAAAAATCTGCATTTACTTTGATAGAGCTCCTCGTTGTTATAGCAATTATCGCCATTCTCGCGGCGATTTTGTTTCCCGTCTTTGCCCGCGCGAGGGAAAACGCGCGCCGCGCCAGTTGCCAGTCGAATCTCAAACAGATCGGTCTGGGCTTTCAGCAATACGCCCAAGATTACGACGGCTGGACGCCGGGATCGGGCGTCTTCGTCCGGCCTGGCGTTTACCATTCGTGGCCGACGGTAATTTATCCCTACATAAAAAGCGAGCAGCTTTTCGCCTGTCCTTCGGGCGAGGAAGACAAAAGTCGCCGCGATATTATGGGGCCGAGTTCGACGCGCACTTATTGCGGCCTGGCCGAAGGCGACGGCTCGACGCCCAACAGTGGCGCCATCGAGGGCAAGCTCTCCTATTGGCATGAACGCGATTTTGTCCACCGCCTGGGAAACTGCCGGCTTCGATTCCTTTGGAAGCAGGCCATCATCGAGCGACTGGGCGCCCGGCCCTAACGGTGCCAAGACTGGATATTTGAATCCGCGTTCGACCGCGTCAATAGGTCTTTTCGAGCCGGAAGTCGCCGATCCTGCGGGCACGATTCGCATTTTCGATTCGTGGAGCGGCTACGGTGGCCAGACCGAATGCACGCCGAAAGCGGCCACCAGCATCCGCGCGATTTCGGGCGAAGAGCGCACCGACCGTTTTACCACCGACGCGCCCTCCAAAGTCGCCTCGCGCCACTTCGACGGCTTTAACGCGCTCTACGGCGACGGTCACGTCAAATTCCGCAAATGGGGTTCGACTGCCGCCAGCGAATGGAGCATTCAAGACGATAATCCCAATGGCACCAACCGCTAATTTACTTTCAAGTTTGCGGGACTCGCGTTTTTAACCCCTACTCAAAACCACAGCTTCACCATGAATCCATTTAATCGCCGCGACTTTTTACGCGGCACCAGCGCGCTCGCGGGCGCTTCGCTCTTGCCCGTCCTGCCCCGTTTCGCTCAGGCGCAAAACCAGACTCAAGCGGCAGCCAAACCCACGCAAATCGCGCGTGGCGTGGTTTATCTCGACCAAAGCGGCAACGGCCAACGCGCCGCCAATGCGCCTGGCATCGCGGGCGTTTATGTCTCCAACGGACGCGACATCGTGGCGACCGACGCGCAGGGCCGCTATCAATTGCCGGTCGCCGATGGCGATATTATCTTCGTGCGCAAACCGGCGGCCCACGCGTTTATGCTTGACCAATTCAACGCGCCGCGCTTCTATTATATTCATCGGCCCGGCGGCTCGCCGACCGATTTCAAATTCCCCGGCCTGAAGCCGACCGGCCCGTTGCCCGAATCCATTGATTTCGCGCTCCGCAAACAGGACGAACCGGAACAGTTTCGCGCCTTATTGTGGGGCGATCCGCAACCGCGCAACCTGGAGGAAGTGGATTATATCGCGCGCGACATCGCCGCCGAGTTGGTCGGCGTCGAAGCCGCCTTTGGCCTCAGTCTGGGCGATAACGCGTTCAACGATTTATCGGTTCTGGCGCCACTGCGCGACGTGACCGCGCAGGTCGGCGTGCCCTGGCATACCATCATCGGCAATCACGATCTCAACTTCGAGGCGCCCGACGACGTGCTGTCGGCGGAAACCTTCAAAAGCCATTTTGGGCCGACTTACTACTCGTTCGATTATGGCCCCGCGCACTTCGTGGCGCTCGATAACGTGATCTGGCTCGGCCCCAACCCCGATTTGCGCACCGCCAGTTATATCGCCGGTTTCGGCGAGAAACAGTTGGCCTGGCTCAAGAACGATTTGGCCAGTGTGCCGCGCGAGAAGTTGGTCGTGCTGTTCATGCACATCCCGCTCGCCACACCCGGCGACGCGCCGATTCCCGACGTGCCCGGTCGTCCGCCGCGCTTTCTGGAAAACGAACGCCTGGCGTTTTTGCAACTCATTCAAGATCGTCCGCACACGGTCTCGATTTCGGGCCACACTCACGTTCAATATCACGCTTATGTCGGCCAAAACGAGGGTTGGAACGGAGCCGAGCCACACCATCATTTCAACTGCGGCACGACTTCGGGCAGTTGGTGGACGGGCGCGCCCGACGAACAGGGCATTCCCAACACCACAATGCGCGACGGCACGCCCAATGGCTACGCCTTTTTGAACGTGAGCGGCAACGCTTATACCCTTGATTGGCAAGCCGCGCGTTCGCGCCCCGATTATCAGATGACGGTTTACGCGCCCGCGCAAATCGAAGCGGCCAAAGCGACGGACAGCGCGCTCGAAGTCAACTTCTTCAATGGCTCGCCCAAAACTGTGGTCGAAACGCGCATTGCGGGCGGCGCGTGGACGAAGATGCAGCGCATCACCGATTTCGATCCGGGTTACGCCGCGCTCAAAGAGGTCGAGGAGAGCGTGCCCGCCTTCGATAAGACGCTCTCCAAAAAAGCGCGCGGCAAAGCGCCCTGGCGCGCGATGCCCGCCATCGAAGCGACGCCGCATCTGTGGAAAATGGCGTTGCCCACGTTGCCCGTCGGCGTTCATCCGATTGAGGTGCGCGTGACCGACGACTGGAATCGCACCTTCAAGGAAAAACGCATCGTGCGCGTGGTGTGAGTTTGGTGTGAGTTACGCAGGCGGCGTGACGTTTGGCCCCCACCCCAGCCCTCCCCCGCAAGCGGGAGAGGGAGCTACATTTCTATCGCCATTATTGTTCGCAACTGACTTGGAAATTTGCGGGACGACACCGTCTTGAAACGCCTGAAGACAGTTCGATACCGCAACGGCGACCGAGATGTAGCTCCCTCTCCCGGCACGGGGGAGGGCTGGGGTGGGGGCCGAACGTAACGCCTTCCGCCCAACTCAAATCCAATCCAATTTGCCCCAGCAGAAACTCCACTGAATGCAAAAAAACCTAAAACTCTCCACACTTTTCGCGGGCGCAATTCTCGCTTTAACCGCCCTTGCAAACACCGCCCAAGCACAAACGGCCAAGCGCCCGCGTTTGGCGGTCGTCATCGTGGTTGACCAACTACGCGCCGATTACCTCGACCGCTTCGACGACCTGTTTCTGCCGCCTGGCACAAGCGGGCGCGACGCGGGCGGCTTTCGCTATCTGCGCGAGCGCGGCGCGCAGTTTCCCAGCGCGCGCTACAAACATTTCCCGCTCTTCACCGCGCTCGGCCATGCCGTCGTTTCGACCGGCGGTTATCCCTACAAAACCGGCATCGTCGGCAACGAATGGTTCGACGTTGCCACGCGCAAACCGATGTATTCGGTTGCGGACGAGAGCGCCAAAGTCGTAACCGACGATAAATCGTCCACGGCAACGCCGATGTCGCCGCGTAACTTGCGCTCTTCGACATTGGGCGACGAACTCAAAATGGCGACCGGCGGACGCGCCAAAGTCGTGTCGCTGGCGCTCAAAGATCGTCCGGCGATTCTGCTGGGCGGGCGCCTGAGCGACGCTTCAATCTGGTTTGACGACTCGACGGGCAACTGGATTTCGAGCGATTTCTACTGCAAAACCAATCGTCTGCCCGCGTGGGTCGAAACGCTCAACGCGCGCAAAATGCCCGCGTCGCGGTTCGGCCAAACCTGGGCGAGCAGCGTCAATATGGCGTCGGTGGCGTCTCACACCTGGAAACCGTCGGGCGCGCCGCCGCTTCGTCCGATTTACGGTTTGGGCGCGCAGTTTCCGCATCCCATTGACGGCGGCGTGGCGGCGCCCGGCCAAAATTATTATAAAGCGTGGACGCTAACGCCCTGGGCTAATCAGTTCGTGTTCGACACTGCCGAGCAAGCCGTCCAAAGCGAACAACTGGGCCGCGACGAGACGCCCGATTTGCTGGCGTTTAATCTTGCGACCAACGATTACGTCGGCCACGCCTTTGGCCCCGATTCGCCCGAAGTGATGGATATTTCGGTTGCGACCGACCGCCAACTCTCGCAGTTCTTCCGCTTCCTTGACCGCGCCGTGCCCGGCGGTTTGGCGAACGTGACCATCGCTTTAACCGCAGATCACGGCGTTTCGCCCATCCCCGAAGATTTGCAGGCCTCCGGTTTTCGTTCGGGGCGCATTCAGGAAACCGCCGTCATCAGCGCCGCGCAAAACGCGTTAAGCGCGAAGTTCGGCGCCGGAGAATGGATATTAGATTACGTCGAACCGACGCTTTATCTGGACAACGACGCGCTCGCCAAAGCGGGCGCAAATCCGCAGGACGCGCAACAAATCGCGGCGCGCGCCATCGCCAAATTGGACGGCATCTACGACACCTACACGCGCACGCAAATCGAGACCGGCGCTCTGCTGCGCAACGACATCGGCGCTCGTTTGAGTCTGGGATTTCACCCCAAAGTTTCGGGCGATGTGATGGTAATTACCGAAAGCAACTATTTCATCGAGCCAGCGCCGTTCAAGAATAACACGACGCACGGCACGGTTTACTCCTACGACACACAAGTGCCGATGCTATTGGCGGGCGCGGGCATCCGCGCCGGAACCTATCGCGAAGACGTTGGCCCCGCCGACATCGCGCCTTCGCTGGCGGCGATTCTGGGCATCAGCCGCCCCTCGGCGTGCGACGGCACGCCATTGGTTTCGGCATTGCGCTGAAGTTATGGGAAAACGCAAAACGGCCTCGATCATGTAATCGAGGCCGTTTTGCGTTTGGGCTGTTTATTCTGAGGGCGCGTAGAGACAGCCGCGAACGACGGCGAAATCGCGTAATTTCTTGGCGAGCTTGCGCGCGGCTTTAGTCGGATGACCGGTGAAATCTATGACCGCGTGTTGCGCGAAATCTTCTAACGGATCGGGACGATTTGGCAGGTTAATCTCGTCCGCTTCGGCACAGAGAACGCCCCAGACTCCCGCCAATTGCAATCGCAAAACTTCGGTGTAATGAACGTGAGCGGCGCGAACTTCGATCAAGTCGCCATCGTAAACCGACAAAAGTCCCTCATCTTTTGGAAAGGGCGCGAACGTCTGGCTGGAGACAAAACCTTCTCCGATAAAACTGGGGTGAACTTGCCGCAAGAGCAACGTTTTAGAGTTCACTGCGCGCTCACGTTCTCAACGAGAAAACCGAAAAACTCGCGCCAATCGTCGTCGGTGTTTAATGTAAAATCGCGTTCAACGTCGCTACCATCCGGTGCTAACATATGAAACTCGGCGCGCAAAGAGGCAAGTTCCAGATCAACCGACGGGCTACCAGTCATATCCCACTCGAAAAGCAGATTTCCTTCGGGAGTCGGCGTGATGAAAGGCGGGATTAAATCGGAATAATCCGCGCCCCACTTTTCGGCGACAAAAGTCAGGCGCGTTTTGTCGAGAGCCACTCCATGCCCTTCACACCACCCGTCTTCGAGCGCGAAAAGCCTGTCGAATCTGGCGATTAGCCGCTGACGTGGAAAGACGAGCGTTTTCATATCAATGCAGTTTAGTTGGCTTTAATCGCTTTCGCTCTGGCGCTTCTTCTCTTCGCCCTTCAACATTTCGTGCGCCGCCCGCATGTAATCGGGAATCCGAGCCGCAAACGGACTACTCTTGAGCTGCCCCTGCAAAGTCTCCCAACCTTCCTCGTCCAGCACTTTCACGTTCTCGCCAGGGAACCAATGGCCCGCGTTGCCCAACAGGTTGTAGCGCATCTTGCCCCATTCGACCAAATCCAAACTCTTGGCGTAGGTATAAAGCCGCAGAATCTCGCGCACGTTGACATCGCCGGTCAAATCGTAATGTTCGGGCAAATTCTCGTTCCAACCCTGACACCATTCCTCTCCGAACTCACGCTCCATCTCATCACGCAACCGCTGCTCGATGGGCGCAATCGTCGCGGGAATATCGTCGTAGAATTCGAGCGCGTCAACGTGCGCATCGAAATCGGACGGACGCGCGGCGCCAATCGAAAGCGTGTGAACTTCGGGCTTGTTCAGGCACCACAAATCGTTGAAACCCATCGGCGTCAGCGGCTCGCACAACTCTTCCATTTTGGGCGGTGGCTCGAACAGTTTGCCGCCTTTTTCCGAGGGCGAAATAATGAACACGCCCATGTCCTGCTTCTTCGCTTCCTCAATCGAAGGCCAGTTCAGCTCGTTGACGAAATAATAGTGCAGATTGACGTAATCGAATTCGCCGGTCGCGTTGGCGGCGGTGATTTGCGCTTCCGAGCCGTGCGTCGAATAACCGACGAAACGCACGCGCCCGTCTTTTTGCAGTTTGCGCACGACTTCCATGCAGCCGCCGCGCAAAACCACTTGATCGGTCAACTCCTGCGTGTTGACGCCGTGAAACGACAGCAAATCGACATAATCCAATTTCAGATAATCCATCGATTTCTCGAAGGTTTCCAGAAACTTCTTCGGGTCTTCGTCGGGCCCGACTTTGGTCTGGATAATCATCTTCTCGCGCGGTAGTTTGGGCAGAATCCAGCCCAACTGCATCTCGGACGAGCCGTAACCGCGCGCCGTCTCGATATGATTGATGCCCAATTCGAGAGCGCGATGAATCGTCTGTTCGAGGTTCTCTTGATTGGCGTTCTCAATATCGGCGGGATCGAGGTCTTTCCAGGCTTGCTGATAGCGCATTCCGCCACAGGACAAAACGGGTATCGAGAGTTCGGTGCGCCCAAAACGGCGATATTTCATAGAAGACATAAAGTGGGTTTGAAGTATAGAAAAGACTTGCGCAACAGAACGCCTAATTTTCATCCTTCTACGCTTCATCCTTTATGCTTCAGCCTTCAGCCTTGCCCTCTGGCATTGGAATCGCAGTTTTGCCCCTCTAACAGCAACCTTTGTTGTGGAGTCCTACCATGAAAAAAACCATTATTTGCGTCGCTCTCGGCGCCGTCGCCATGTATTTGCTCGATCCCGAACTGGGCGCGATTCGCCGTTCGATCTGGGCCGACAAGTTCAGCGGCAAGTTGCCCAAAACCGGCAAGGCCATCAGCGAAAAGACCACTAAACTGACTGAGAAAGTCAGCGAAGTTGCCGCGCACGCCGACGAAGCCGCTGCCGAAGCGGTCGATCACGCCGCCGACAAAGCCAAAGAGGTCGTTGACCACGCCGGACAAGCGGGCCACGACGCCAGCGAAGCCGCCCGCGCCAAACTGGACGAAGCCAGCGAACGCGCCAAAAATGCGACTGACAAAGCCGCAGACAACGCTAAAGGTGCGTCCGACAAAGCCGCCGATAAAACCCGTGAAGTCACCGATAAAGTTGACGACAAAGCGGCGGATGCCGTCGAGAAAGTCTGACGATAAACCGATGAAGAAAAGCCTCTCCGAACTTTGCGCGGAGAGGCTTTTCTTTTCGCTCGTTTGGGCGCAGTCGAGCGCGTCATTCTAAAATCTGATTCTTATGCGCTCACTTCCCGTTCGTTTTCCGCCCGCGACCGCGCGTCTGCTCGTCGTGGTTGCATTGCTGGGGTGGAGCGTTTCGCTGGTTTTATTTCGGCTTTATCTCGGCCACGACGGATTGGGTTATGGCCTGTTGTGGAATTTGTTCCTGGCTGCGCTTCCCTTATTATGGAGTTCGGCGTTCCAGAGCGCCGTCGCGCGCAAACACTGGATTTGGGCGAGTCTCAGCTTCATTTTGTGGATTCTATTCTTCCCCAACGCGCCCTATTTGCTGACCGATCTGATCCATCTCAATCCCAAACCCAACGTGCCCGAATGGTATATTCTGGCGATGCTTTTGTCATGCGCAGCGACCGGAACGCTCATCGGCTACGTCTCACTGATGGACGTTCACGCCGCCATCGAACGCCGCTTTGGTTTCTATTCCGGCTGGCTGCTCGCCCTGAGTTCGCTGATGTTGTGCGGTTTCGGCATTTATCTGGGCCGCTTCCTGCGCTGGAACAGTTGGGATGCTTTAACGCGCCCGCTCTTGTTCGTGCGCACCGTCATCGGCCAGTTCGTGGACGCGGGGCCGCACCCGCATCCGGTTCCGGTCACGCTCATTTTCGGCGGCGGATTGGTAGTCGGCTATGTGGCATTGCGCGTTTTGACGACGCCAGCGCGCGTCACTTGACTTCGTGCGGAGTGGCAAGTTGGCCAACGGCCCGAAATCAGCAAGGCTACTCCTGACCAAGCCGCCATCCGTCGCCCATTGTCCGTCGCTCCAAAACCCTCGCGCTTTATCTGGAGCTGGAGCTGGTCGAAATCGCCCCCGACTCGGAAGTCTTGGAACTGGCGTTATGAAACGGCTCTCCCTAAATAAAGCGCGCGGTAGGGACCGCGTAGAAAGTTCTGAACTTTGCCAAAGTGCGGCGGCGCGCCAGCCACACGCGCAACTCTACAACTATTTGGCACTTCTGTTGCTTCTATTGGTGGGTCAGCCTTAGCAGTTTTTACTGTTGTCGGGTTGTCCATTCTGTTAGAATCAAGGAGGTGTTTTTTAATGAAAATCCAAGTTCTTTTAGGTGCTGCCCTCGTTGTCATGGCGGGTGCCGCGAACGTGGCCAACGCCAAGGTGCCGGTCGTGTCTGGCGCTAAAGCGATCTCCCAAACGGAGAAAGCCGATGTGACGGGCCGCTGCGGTTGCCCGGGCGAGATGCCGACGACGCCTTACACGCCGCCGTCCACGCCGCCGCCGTCCACGCCGATGCCGTCCAAGCCGGGCTACGGTTTTGGCACGACGGGTCACTACGGACCGCCGGGCCAGGGCTTCACTCCCAGCAACAATTGGCGTAGCCACGCCGCTGGAGATGGCATGACCCCCACGGGTCGCCCGCTCCCACCCCGCGCGTTCAAATAAACGCCCTAACCCAACCGGCGAAGGTTCTCACGAGCCTTCGCCGGTTGTATTTTCCCGCTATAATCCTGCTATGAAACGATTTTTCCTGCTCGCGGTTTTCCTGCTCGCCGTGCCGGTCTGGGCGCACGCCCCCCGGCTGATTAACCAGTCCACTTCGTCCGACTGTGGCCCGGCAGCTCTGGCCACGCTGCTCACGTTTTACCTCGACACTCCCGCCAGCGAAAAAGAGATGATGCTTCTGGCGCAGGCGACGCCCAAAACCGGCACTTCGTTGCTGGGGTTGCAGCAAGCGAGCGCGCTAAAAGGCTGCGCTGCGGAATCGTTTCGTATGAATTTCGCGACCCTGCAAAACCAGTTGGCGGCTTATCCCACGCCGGTGATCGTGCGGATTCTGCTGCCCGAACCGCACTTCGTCGTCGTGTTAAAGGTCGGCGACGAGATCGCGATTTCGGATCCGGCGTCCAGTCACCAGTGGATGACGCAAAAGGCGTTTTTAGATCGCTGGCTCATCCCCGGCACCAAAGAGGGCTACGTTTTCGTGGCCGCGCGGCCCGACGGCAGCTTCAACCAAGACAACCTCGACCAAACCCTGGCTGAACTTGCCCAGTCACGGCGCACCCTGCAAACTTTGCGCGCTCCGGCTTATCGGCCCTGGCGCTAAACGGTTGGCGCCTGGCGCCGCAAGGATTCCTTTTGAAACGTTTTCCCCACTTCTGGCTCGTCGCTGCGGCGTTCATCGTGCTTTGTGCGCCGGTTTCGGCGCAGGAGATTAGCACCCGCTTTGCCGAATGGCGTCTGCGCCGCGCCCTCCAGGTCAACCTCGCCGCCACCCTGGACGACGCGGAGCCGATGCAACTGCGTCCGCGAACCAAGCCTCTGCGGATTTACCGAGTGGCTGTGGCCCAGATCGATCCGCCCGCCGACCAGAGCGCGACTTCGCCCGAACTCTCCGAACCTCTGCCCGGCGCCATTGCTCCGGCCCAGAAGATCGGCGTTAGAGTTTCTGCCGACCTTTCGTTTGGCTTCGACAACGAAAACGTGGTGCAGAATCTGCCGGATCCCACCGCCGTCACCATTCGCCGCCGCATCAAGGTATTGAACATTTCCGCCGATTATCCGCTCAGCGTGCGCACCAATCTGGCGCTGGGCGTGCCGCTGATTTCCCAATCCGCTCAGGTGCGAGGATTGGGCACATCCGCCACCTTTCGGGGCAACGGGCTGGGCGACGTGAGCCTGTTGGCGGAGCGTCGTTCGCGCGAGTCCAAGCGCGGCGTGGAGGGCGCCATCGCGTTGGGTCTGGTGATTCCCACCGGCAAAGACCCGTTTGAAGTTGGCCCCAACGATCTCGCCACCGGCACCGGTTTTTATCGGCCTTTCGTGCGCCTGTCGGTGCGACAACTCCGCGTGCCGCTGGTGTTTTTCGCGTCGGTCAACTACGGCAAAAATCTGTCTCGCACCGTGGCGGGCCAAAAGGTGCGACTGCCCGATTCCTACGGCGGCGAAGTGGGCTTCGGCTACACGCTGGGGCCGGAGTTCGCGGTTTCTACGTCGTTCAGCGCCAGCCGGTTGAGCAGCCCATTTATCACCGAAAGAAGCGAGTATGTCGCCTATCTGTCCCAGGCGGTTACCTACAGTTCGGGCGACGCCACCAATCTGCGCGCGGCAGTGGATTTGGGACTCACCGATGCCTCGACCAACGCCTTTGTGGGCCTTTCGGTGAATCACGGCTTTTAACCGCCTGGCTCCCGTAGGCGCTGCCAGATCGCGTTCTCGTTGCGCGAGTGCCAGAGCGAAGCCGGACTCAACTGTTGTCTATTGTCCCAGCGTTGGCTTTTCGCCAGAACGCGGCATTGACCGCCATAGTAAAATCAATAAGAGGTGAAATCACATGGCAAAAACTGTAACCTTCGAGTTTCCCGAAGCCGAAGCGACCGAATTGGAAGCGATTCTGGCACAGATGCAGCGCGCCAATCAACAGATGCAATGCGACCAAAAAGAGATTGACGATCTCAAAGCCGAAACACGCGTCATCGCCGAGCAGACGCGCGCAATCTTGAGCCAACTCGAAGCTGTTGCCTGATGCAACGAAACCCACCCGAAGTTAAAAGGAGTTGCCGAAACCACCATGAGAGACTTAAAAATCATTATCGAAAAACATTCCGATGGTTACGTCGCTTACCCTTTGGGGATTCAAGGCGCTGTCGTTGGGCAAGGCGAAACCTATGAAGAAGCATTAACCGATGTCAGATCGGCCATTGCCTTTCATGCCGAGACTTTCGGCCCCAGCGTGTGGGACAACGACGATGCCATATTAGAAGCCTTCGTCGCCGAAACGCGCGTCGCCGCCTGATGCCGAAATTTCCCGCCGACGCGCCCATAGCCAGAGTTCTCAATGCCTTCAAGCAACTGGGATTCTTTATCGTGCGTGAAGGCAATCACATCTCGCTGGAACGCGAGAACGCCGACGGCACCAAAACTCCCTTGACGATGCCCAATCATCGCACGATAAAAGGGCCGACTCTACGCGCCATTTTGACGCAGACCAACATTTCGCGCGACGACTTTCTGGACGCTTACGAACAAGCGTAGAAGTTCGCCTTGTAAAGTGAATTCGTGCGGAGCACGGTTGGCCAAAGGCCTGAAATCAGGAGTTTCAACTCCTGACCCAGCCGCCATCGAGTAACAGTTCTTGTCGCCCATTGCCCGTCGCTCAAAAGCTGTTGGTCGCAAGGCAAAACGCGCGAAGAAGCTTTGGACAACATCCGCGAAGCCATCGCGCTTTATCTGGAGCCGGAACCAGTCGAAATAGAAGCCAGCGCCAACGCGGAAGTTTTAGAACTGGCGATATGAAATTGCTCCTGCTGTCGGGCCGCAAAGTGTGAGCCGCATTGAAACGCCTGGGCTTTGTCGAAGTGCATCGTCGCGGCAGCCACGTCGAGCTGGAACACGCCGACGGCAGCAAAATCGTCTTTCCCTTTCACGACGAAGTTGACCGCACCACGCTCAAAGGCGCGCTGCAAGACGCGGGCATTGACGCGGACGATCTTCTGGCGCAAGTAAACTAATAAGTGAGGTCAAATTTTCGCATGAAATTTAAACGGCAAGCCTTCACGTTGGTTGAAATTTTAGTCGTCATTGTCATAGTGGCGATTCTTGCCTCTCTTCTGCTCGCCGTTTTCTCGCGGGTCAGAGAGCAAAGTAGAAAAACAACCTGCGCCAGCAATCTCAAGCAAATCGGTTTGGCTTTCCTTCAGTATGCTCAGGATAATTCGGAAACTTTTCCACCAGCATTTCAAGGCTATACGGGCAAACCTTTCGATAGAATCCAGCCCTACATTCGCAACACCCAAATTCTCGCTTGTCCCAGCGATGTCGGTGATTACGGCCCCAACCCAGATCCGTTGTATAAACGCGAGGCCAACAATTTCACCAGCTACAGCTACAACAGTGGTGTGAGTGCTGGCCCGACCAGTTTCTGTATGTTGCCTCAAAATAGCACACCACCCAAAGGTGTAGACAAACTTAATCTCTCGCAGGTGAAATCGCCGACCAGAGTTGCCCTCGTTTTGGAAACTAGCGGAATATACCCTTGGTCTTGGCACGAGAATTTTGCTCCACTTAGAAACAATGCCCGCAGTAACGTCTGTTTCGTTGACGGCCATGTGAAGTTCATCAAGATATTCCACGACGACACAAATTTTCCAGAATTTACGGATTTCGCCGCTTGCTACGATCCGCCTGGCACCGCGAATCAAACCAGCGCTTATGAATATCAGTGGAGCGCCGCGCCTTAAAAACGCTTCGGCTACAACGCGCATTGTCGCCCGCAGAAAAATTTCCAAGAAATTTTTCCAAACCCCTTGCGCTCCCATCCACCTTTTCGTATAATTTCTTCTTGCCCCTGACGAAGAGCATCTCGCAGGAAGCGCCGCGAAGCCCAAATCGCTCCGACAAGACAGAAAAATTCCTGCGAGAAACATTCTAAAAAGTTGGAACCCCGATTTGAGACAAGCATCTGTATAAAGCCCGATAAGTTAAAGCCGCTCGAAAGAGCTTCTAAAGTTTTTTAGAAAAGGCCTTGACAAGTCGAGCCGGAGAGAGTAAAATTTCTTCTTGCCCCTGACGAAGACGCCTTGAGAAAAGGCCGAATTGCAGAGATGGCGCGTTCTTTGAAAACTGAATAGTGGAAAGGTAAAGCGTGAACGAACAAGCCTCTCATCTTCGGATGAGATATGTAAATGTTGTGCGAGCTTTAGGTCAAGCTTTGAGATAGTCATTTGGATGGCTATTTCAACTCATAGCAGTTGAGAAACTGTTGTGTTTCAAACATCCATTCTTTTATGGAGAGTTTGATCCTGGCTCAGGACGAACGCTGGCGGCGTGGATTAGGCATGCAAGTCGAGCGGGTAAATGAAGTCTTCGGACTGAAACCAAGCGGCGAACGGGTGAGTAACACGTGAGGAATCTGCCCCTTCATTCCGGATAATAGTTGGAAACGACTTGTAATACGGGGGAGGCTCTACTTAAGGCATCTTAGGTAGAACAAACGAGCAATCGGTGTGGGGATGATCTCGCGGCTTATCAGGTAGTTGGTGGGGTAACGGCCTACCAAGCCTACGACGAGTAGCTGGTCTGAGAGGATGGTCAGCCACATTGGAACTGAGACACTGTCCAGACTCCTACGGGAGGCTGCAGTCGAGAATCTTGGTCAATGCACGAAAGTGTGAACCAGCGACGCCGCGTGCAGGATGAAGGCCCTCAGGGTCGTAAACTGCTTTTATGGGGGAGAAATAAATGATGTTACCCCATGAATAAGCCACGGCTAACTACGTGCCAGCAGCCGCGGTAATACGTAGGTGGCAAGCGTTGTCCGGATTTACTGGGCGTAAAGGGCAAGCAGGCGGACTGTTAAGTAGGAAGTGAAAGGTCGGAGCTCAACTCCAACATTGCTTCCTATACTGGCAGTCTTGAGTCTCGGAGAGGAAAGCGGAACGATACGTGTAGCGGTGAAATGCGTTGATATGTATCGGAACACCAATGGCGAAGGCAGCTTTCTGGACGAGAACTGACGCTCATTTGCGAAAGCCGAGGTAGCGAACAGGATTAGATACCCTGGTAGTCTCGGCCCTAAACGATGATCACTAGGTGTCAGGGGGTTTCCCTTGGTGCCGCAGCTAACGCATTAAGTGATCCGCCTGGGGACTACGGCCGCAAGGTTGAAACTCAAAGGAATTGGCGGGGGCCCGCACAAGCGGTGGAGCATATGGCTTAATTCGATGCAACGCGAAGAACCTTACCCAGGCTTGACATGTAGCTGCAAGCTCCCGAAAAGGAGTCGCCTTCGAGGGTGCTACACAGGTGGTGCATGGCTGTCGTCAGCTCGTGTTGTGAAATGTTGGGTTAAGTCCCGCAACGAGCGCAACCCTCATGTTCTGTTGCCAGCGCGTAATGGCGGGAACTCGGAACAAACTGCCCATGTAAGTGGGAGGAAGGTGGGGATGACGTCAAGTCATCATGCCCCTTACGCCTGGGGCTGCACATATGCTACAATGGCTGCTACAAACAGTTGCGATCCCGCGAGGGCTAGCTAATCTGAAAAAAGCAGTCTCAGTTCGGATTGGAGTCTGCAACTCGACTCCATGAAGCCGGAATCGCTAGTAACCGCAGGTCAGCATTACTGCGGTGAATACGTTCCCGGGCCTTGCACACACCGCCCGTCACATGACGAAAGTTGGTTCTATCCGAAGTCACCAGGCTAACCGCAAGGAAGCAAGTGCCGAAGATAGTATCGATGATTGGCGTGAAGTCGTAACAAGGTAGCCGTATCGGAAGGTGCGGCTGGATCACCTCCTTTCTGGAGCAAACTTCTAGTAGGCTTTCGAGCCGAACGACAATGTTCTAAAATTTACTCGCCAACATTTGGCTTGTTCGAGAGTCCAAAGATTGAAATATCCCAAAGACTCGTGCTTGATCAGTTTTATCTCCCACTATTCAGTTTTCAGAGTGCCCGCAATCGGAAGGGTGCATCATAAAACCCCCATCACGAAAGTGATGGGGGTTTTTGGTTTATTCCAGCGACCTTTGCGCTGTCATTTCTTGTCTTAAAGGGTAGGCGAATGCTTCCCTGAGTTCTTCGATAATGGTAGAGTATTTAGCACAGGAGGATAGAAATGAAAAATCAGTTTTTCCCATTAGCTGCGAATGTATTTGTTTTTTGCTGTATTGGCGTAGCTACTCTTCCTTCAATCGCGCAGGAAGAACCAAAGGCGCCTCCTGTAATCGAACTCCCAGGAGAAGGTGGTGAACAGGTCAAGGTTGCTTTGCTTTCCCTTCTATCTTACTCTTACTATCTTACTGGTGAGTTTAATTTTTCACGACAATATGCTGAACAGACAATCGCTCAATACAGGTCGTTGACCAGCACATCTAAAAACGAAGTTCTGGAGCCGCAGGTTGACAGAGCCAAAATTATTTTATCTTGGATCAAACGCTGGAAGGAGGAGCCAATTGTAGCCAATTCAAAAATACTACATTTCACTTTGAATAATTCAGAAACTGTGGCACAACAACAAGTGAATCTCAAAACTTTAAGCTCTGTTCCACTGACCGTAACTTCTAACAATCCCGCAGTTAAAGTCCACTTTTTGAACCAAGACGAAAGTCAAAAAAGGGAGTATTACTTCGAGAAAAGCATGATAGTAGAAGTCGTTCCTGAAATGATAGTAACAGATGTGGAAGCTATAGTAGAAATTACTAGTTTACAGGCACCGGATTTTCTGTTGCGTCTTCCTGTATCAGTTCGGGCACCAACGAAGATTAGCTATCCAACATTTGTCTCTTTTGGAACGGTGATGGCTGGGGAAACAGAAGTGCGAGTTTTTAAGCTCACATCATCTACTCCTTTCCGCGTTTTAAAGTTAGATTTTCGCGATGGAAGTAAAATACTGGATAGCAAGACTTTGCAAACCATTTGTAAAGTAGGAGAAGTTGCTACGGAACACCGAGTGGAATTAAAGTATGCACCAGCATCGTCCGATCAAAGCTATAGTGGGAAGATTCGCGTTCTAACGGATTCTTACTCACAAGAGAGCATAGAAATACCTTTTGTTGCCCAAACGCGTTAACTAATTGCACGAACTTTGTAAACGTGCAGATGAACGGATCAACTAAAGATCAGGACAAGTGATGAAAATGAAAAACAAAACAAAACCACAGCTTAATATTAGGCAGGATTCTCCGACACCTCGGTCTCAAAAGAGTAGAGAGATTTTCACTGCCTTTTTCCTGCTTTTTTTGGCAGTAGGAATGATGTTACTGGTATCGCCCCGCCCAAGTATGGCAACCACCCCACCTTGCGGCACTTGGTCTCATAGCGGTTGGTCATCAGGAACTGTAACTTGGACAAAAAATTCCAGTGGCTGTTGGAGTGCTACAATTAGTGCTGCTACAGAAACTTGTGTTTGGAGCGATCCATGCGCTCACACCACAAAACCGGATGATGTGCATTCGGTGGGTTACTCAAACACTTTTTCGGGGCTGGCAAAGCCAGACCCCAGCGACAGCAGCACCTGGTATTTTGAAGCCAGGTTTGAAGCGGCAAGCTCTTGTGATGGCGGTAGCGATGTTGTCATCAGCACACATCCCTACGATGATTGTCAATGCGAATGCACTTGTGGTCAGTAGAACGGATTTGTGTTGTTTAGCACAGGAGAACCCATGATAGAATCTTCAGCAAACAGAGCGAAAAAAAATCAAGTAAAAAGCCGCTGCATTCGGCAATTGTCACAAGTGGTGTTGAGTGTCCTGTTAGGCCTAACGGTCTTAGCGCCTTTCAATGCCCACGCCGACGCATTAGATCAGCCGTTTAATTTAACTAACAAAGCAGCGTCGTGGGATGATGTTTTACAGGAATTGAGTCAACGTCTTCCTGTGATAGCAGCCGTTCCAAGCAACGCCGCGCCTGTTTTGCCAGAAGGCAAATTGACCTTACGCGCTTTTTTAGAGGAGTTGAGCGCCAAAAATGCTACAGGCTGGAGCGTGCAGCCAGCAGATAAAGAACAGACGGTTTTAGTTCTGAACCGTCCATGTCCCGAAGCAAGAGACCTCAGCACTTATGTGCCGGAGCAGAATAGCCTGATTGGAGATGAAACATATGCTTTACTGCGCTTTATTGATTCCCTGCCTCCACAGCAATTGCAATCTCTCAGCATAGGGCCTGCGGCAGTAGAGGAATTGCCTAAAGCGGCACGGCAGCAGTTGAGCAATGCTCTCGCTTACTTAAGCGCGAGTCAGCAAAGGTATTTGTTACAGCAGCAACAGAATCAAGAAGCGCCTGTAGAACACAGATTGATTGGAGTTCGTCTTATTCCGATGGTAGAAGTAACAGCACAAATACCATCTCCGCGTTTCAGTCTGCTGCCTTGGACTGCTTTTGCTTACAAGGATGTCAAAAAAACTCAAGGTGAATTACTGCGTTGGGAAGGACAAGCAAGGAAGCCCTTGCCCAAAAATACTCTTGTAGAACTTCCTCTCGCACCTTCGCTGCTCAATCCAGCGCTCACTGACAAGTCCATTATCACCATTGAGAAATCTGGATGGAGGCCACTCAAAGAAGTCTTAGCTGCTACTCCCACTGGTAAAAGCAAAACTGTTGGTCGAGATCCCGATGGAAAGTTTGTCATTAACCAAGCGTTAGGGGATTTGCGAGTGTGGACTACAGCCGGTGCCTACTCACGAGGTGATATACGCCAGTTTGCGTTACGTTCTTTGTGTGTGGCTGTGCGCCCACTGGAAAAGTCAGACACAGATACCCTCATCGTGGACAGCTTGCGCCCTTCTGTAGTCGAAGAAGATTCACAGCTTCGCGCACGACGATTGCAGATATTGAGGAAGTTGTCCCCTCTTTTGCTTTCACCTCAAGCGGAGTCGCTGCCATTCCCTTCTGATAAATTGTGGATTGAAAAGCGTGCTTTTTCTGAGTTCACGCCACAACAACAAGCAGTGATAGCAAAGCGCTGGCTGGAGTCGGTGCGGATTTACCGCACCATGAAAGAGTTACCTTTGAAAGACTTAGAATCGTTAACACCCGAAACGGCGGTCGAGCGGTTAGAGAAGGAGAATGCACAAGTGAGCATACAACCTGGTGCGCTATTTACGGGTGGGTTGTATGAATTCCAGAAAGACGCTCCCGATGTATTAAGCTGCATCTGGGAAGTTCAACTACTGTTGTGAGGTCGAGTAGAACGACAGAAAATTTAACCTGAGGAAAACAAATCATGAACGTGAAACAAAATCACCAACTGAACATAAGCCGGAAGCTCGGCTTGCTTGCGATTTGTGGAATTGCAATGAGCGGAATCGCTCACGCAACTCCTCGCGAGTTAAGCGGTGCCGAACAAATCGCTCTCAAAGGTGGTGGCACCAAGATTTGCAATACCTGCCTTCGGTTGACAACCTGCGAAGAGTGCGGCACAAATGGAATGGGATCTTGGAAAGAGTGTGGCGACCCAGTGAAAAAGTGCAACTTTTCACTATTTTCCACCTGCCCTACAAGAGATTGTCACGGTCAAATCACGCGATATTACACCCGCACAGGTGATAAAGTTGGTTGTGTTCCTGAAAATTTCGTCCAAAGTGATTACGTTGGGTGCGATGACTATAGGTGTGATTGAACTCACCAATAATGTTGCTCTGCACTAACGAAGAGTTGACTCCACTCAGAAATCTCTCTCCATGAGGAAAAGCAAACTGCTATGAACACGCTTAAATTATACTCAATCGTTTTCACGATTATTCTAGTGATCCTATCGATCACATTTCTTCCCTCCAACTGCCAATCTCAGGAGCAGATGAAAGAAGAAACAAAAAATATAATTCAGGGACTCAAAATACGAGAGTCTCAGTTGTTTCCTTTGCACATCCGCCTTAAAGTGACATTAAATACCAACAAAGAAGTGGTTGCCAAACGCCAAGAAGCGGTATCTCTAAGCCGTAAGGCGGGAAGCACACTTCCTGCACAAACTCTGAAACAGAGTAGCTTATTTGATTGGATGTATGACGGAGAGCGTGTGAGTATGAGTCAACGCTTAGTCACACCAGTTTCCATTAATGCTGATCGTCCAGCCACAATAGAAGGTCAATGGGGATACACCAAGCGTTGGGATGGGCAAAAGTACGTAACTATGCAGAGCCAAAGTAGCAAAACCGAACCTGTTCTTGTTACAGTTGTTCCTTCTACTCTACCTCCTGCGTTGCTCACCACCGAGCGTCTCTCGATTATGGAGCCAGGCATTGGATTGCTGTTGATGGCTACTGATGGTCAGTCATGGTCAGAATACCTGAAGGGGCAGCAACTGACGATTTCCGATGCTGTGTGGAACGGATTACAATGCGTGACCGTTACTTGGCAAAACCCGCAGAAAACAGGCCCCAAAACTTCGATTTACGTTATACCTTCGCGTTCTTTTTGTGTGGTGCGCAAAGAAATCAGAGTTGCAGGAGGCGAAGTATTAACAAATATAGAAGCCGAGAATATACAGCAAGTGGGAGGAGTTTGGTTGCCCAAAAAAGTAAAAAAGACAGTTTACAGTTTGTCACGGGATATGGGAGAACATCTTCCTTGGTTTATGAGCATTTACGAGGTAGAACAAGTTCAGGTATCCCTACCTTTACCTACAGATAGTTTTAATTTTGTAGAGAAGCAACTGCCAAAGGGAAGCCGAGTAAATGACGTAGGTGCGGGAACCATCAATTATGTCGGCGATCAAGTCACAGACACCGATGCGGTGAAACTTTATAAAGTTCTTCGGCGATACATAATCGGCGAAATCTCTCCTCAAGGAGTGCAAGATGCATTGGCACAATCAAAAGTTACCTCCTTTCCCTTTAACTGTGGCCCTTACAGCTTACTGGCTGTAAGCCAAATATTAGGTATCTCAGCATCCTCTCAAGAGATGAGCCGCATAGCTGGCACAGATGAAGAAGGAGTCACAACCATAGCTGGTTTAGTTAAGGCGCTTAAGGTAAAAGGAATAACCGCGAAAGCGTTTGAAATGGATGTAAAGGACTTGCGAGAAGTGCCAGTCCCAGCAATTATACACGTTAATCCAGAACATTATTTAGTTCTGATTAAATTTGAGGGAAGTGACGCAGTTCTTCTTGATCCACCGACGCGCACTTTTGTGATGACCGAAGAACAACTAACGAGTGCTTGGACTGGACGTGCTGTTGTTCTCACTGAAGGCGGAATCCAACAAAGACAACCGCTTAAACAAGGGAAGGAGGGGATAGCCCAATCTCAACCTACTCTCAGCGCGATTTTACCACCTGTAGAAGCTGATCCTACTGCCGTCGTGGGCTTGCCCATATCCAAAGTTGAAGTTGGTCAATTAGCACCAGAAATTTCCTTTTTGGATATGAATGGCCAAACACGACGTCTGAGTGAGTTGCGCGGCAAGAAGAATCTGTTGTTGACGTTCTTCCCGCGTTGTTTTACCGGCGGATGCGCGGGACAGCTTGCTTCTCTAAGGGATATGCAATCTGACTTTGCTGCTACTGATACTGAGATTTGGGCGGTTTCAGTAGACCCTGCCGAAGGAGAGAAGGGACAAATCGCGTTCGCTAAATTTCTAAATTTGAACTTTCCTCTCATTCCAGACCCAGAGCGAAAACTCTCGCTGCTTTATGGCGCGACTCAGAACAAGCAGCAATTGGCAGCACGAATGTCGGTGTTAATCGACAAAAGTGGCACCGTGCGCTTAGTGGACACCCACGTTCACATTGCCACACATGGCGCCGATTTGTTGGAGAAGATGCGCGACTTAGGAATGACCAAGTGATCTTTGGCTCAGTTTGCGAAACAGTTGTGGTCTCCGCAGTTGAGCTTCGCGGTGATGCGCTGTTTGTGTTTGGCTGGTTTGAAGATGGGTTGCGGCGGGTGGAAGGAACGTAACGCGAAAAGGAAACTCCGGTTCGCAATTGCGAATCGGAGTTTTCGTTTTTATGGCGACGGCGTTTTGCGCGGTCTGCCGCCTTTGGCGCCGTTTTCGCGCGCGGCTTGTGCTTTGGCGTGGCTGCGCGCGGCGCCGCCTTTGCGTTGCGCGCTCTTGAGCGTTTGAAGTCCCGTCACCGCTTCTAATAACGCCTCGACCATGATGCTCGCGCCCGCTTTGGGCCACATCAATATCGTGCCGCCCGTTACGGCGCGCACGCCTTGCAATTGCTCGTCGCTGAGATGGGCCAGAGATCGCACCTGGCGAACTGGAATTGTCAAAGTCGCGCCACTGTCGAGCGTGAGACGCAATTCATCGCCCGTCACGCTTGCGGTCTGAACAATCGGTTTGTAACCGACAACAGTTGTTGGTTCGTTCACGGTTTCGCCTCTTTGCGCTCTTTGGCAGCTCAGCAAAAGCAAACTTCAAAGCGCGGGATCGTCTTTGATGTTCTCCCACGCTTCCCACAATTGCGCTTGATGTTTCACTCACATTTGGATCGCCTCGATAAGAAACGACCAACTCGGAATCTCGTGATCGGGATTCTCATCGCCGAAGTTCTCCGGCAGGAAAGTAAACAGGTCAATCACGATCAAAGTGCGAAAATCTTCGTCGCGCCTATCATAACAGTGGGCGTATGGCTCTTTGCTGCCGTTGGGAATGTGCGCGATGACATTACCTTCATCAAAGATTTGAGCCATAGATCTGAAGTCGGGACACATTTCAATTTGAGCGTGGAACCCCCGTCGAACTGTCATTCTGAGCGGAGAGCGACGCAGTCGCGCGCAGTCGAAGAATCCACGCTTGCGACACGGTGACAGCATTGCTTGAAACGTGTTGGCGAAAATGGATTCTTCGACTGC
>JAABUN010001168.1_pt1 | contig 61083 bp, 61 predicted proteins | sample 5559311 | NCBI WGS metagenome assembly JAABUN01 (sample SAMN10711877, study PRJNA513370) | rock metagenome | isolation source: Antarctica rocks | place: Antarctica: Victoria Land, Siegfried Peak sud
CCGGGCGCGGGGCGCGGGGAGAGGGGAGGGTAAGACGAGGTATAGTAGATGGTTGTAAAAGAGTAGGTGGGTATAGGTATAGGGCTTTAAGGTAAGTTTATAGAATTCGTCACGGTTCTTGTTTTATACGTAGATGTATCTGAGGGTGGAGGTTAGTATCTGATACCTTTGTTTGTTCGAGGGGGATGGATCTTAGTACATGCTTGTTGTGATTGGAGGGGCTGGATGTGGAGATGAGATAGAGGTGGAGATGGAGGTGGAGATGGAGGTGGAGATGGAGGTGGGGAAGAGGTGGGTTGGGGGAGGTGGGTTAGTAGATGGCGGATGGGCTGTTAGAGGAGTGGGCGTAAGGGGAGAGATCAGAGGGTTTGAGTAGGCGGGATGATGATTGGATGGGGGGTTGATGAGAGGGAAAAGGGTGGGTTGGCTTGGTATTGTAGGGGCGTATGAGGATGAGAGTGTGGTTCTTGTGGGTTTGATTGTGATGTGAAGTAAATTGAGAGAGGTGAGCTGGTTAATATGGACGCTTATGTTTTGCATGGGCTGAGGAGTGGTGCGGCTGGTGTTCAAGATCCATGTCAAGGACTTGAAGTGCCCAGGAGGCTTCTTTAGGACATCAACTCCAACTGTCTTTCCTGTGGAGGCTGTGGGTTGAAAAACGTTGATTATATAATGACTTGTGGTGCAGGTTGGAAATCATGAGGTGTCAATGGTAAGACTTGGCGGTGCTGGTACGTTGTCCCAACGGATGAACAGTATCAAGTTTTGAAAGAAAGCAAATTTAGCTGTTTGTGGACCTGCCTATTACTTTCACTCGTCATCCTTGAGTCCCACGAACTTCAGAGAGTCTGCCCAGAGCTTCTTCTCGGCCTTCTCGTCGTACGCATGCGGTGCGTGGCCGAGAGCGAGTGGCTCCGTAGATGTGGTCAACTCAGCCTCCCCACAGTCCTCCAAGTATTTGCCCCCTCTTCCTTCCCACTCCTTGCTGAGTGCGGCATACAGCGTTGTAGCTGCGCCTTGTTCCGGGCTCTTCATGTACTTTCGAACAGCCTCCTGCTTGGTCATCTCCGCGATGGCCGGCACATGTTTTTGCAAACCCGTCATAATGCCACCAGGCATGACACTCAAGCCATGCAATCCTTTCGCACCGTAGCGTCGCTCAATCTCATTGGCCATATAGATGTTCGCCGTCTTGGCCTGGCCGTAGGCCACCCAGGGTGAGTAATTGCCCTTTTCGAAGTTGTAGTCGTCGGAACGAATGCCGCCTCCACGATGGCCCGACGAGGTAAGCGCAACGACGCGAGAGTTGAAGTGCGGAGTTGAGGACGCAAGGAGTGCGGGTTTGAGAAGCTGGAAAAGTAGGAAGTGGGCGAGATGACAGGTGCCGAACTGAGTCTCAAACCCATCTGCAGTCTTCCCTTCTGGCGTGGCCATGACACCGGCGTTGTTGATCAGAATGTTGAGGGTCTTGCTCTTCTTAAGGAATTCCGCAGCAGCAGCTCGCACGCTATCGAGGGAGTTAAGGTCCATTGTCAAAAGCTCCACCCGTCCAGGCTCAAGGATATCCGCCAAGGCGTTTTGTCCCTTGGCAGTGTCTCGGACACCAAGGAAGAGTTTGCAACCAGTTGCGTTGAGGGCGCGTGCGGTCTCGATGCCTATGCCGGAAGAGCAGCCGGTAATGAGTGCAACTTTATCCCCAAGCTTCCCTTGCAGACCCTCATCTTTCACGATGTCGAGAGCTGTGGGACGGGCATCACCGAACCCTTGTGGCTCTTTGTGAGCAGCTGCATAGCGGGAAGACATTATCGATGTAGTCGAGAAGCTGTGGAGGCGTGTCTTGATGATCTGATGCTGGGTTTGCGTACGTGGGTGGGTAGGTGAGAACCACTTTATGCCAGGCAGAACTGGTAGGGGAGATGTAGGCAAGCAGACGAGACGGGACTGCCGATATGATCGGAGTAGGCTCATAGGATTCTCTTATATGGTCTTGCTAAGAGGTTGGGAGTAGTGATTACCGAAGATAGATCATGGACATAGACGGCTGGTAGGCAAAGTCCGAGCCGACTGTCGCGCTACGCCATATCTCTTACGCAGAGATTGCTCCCATAAGTAAGTGAGATGTCATTTGAAGAATCCCGGCATGTTCGCACATTGTCGTAAGACGATGCGGGCGGAAAGGAAGAACAACACCCAACGGATTGAATACTCAGAGCTGTGATATCCATCGTTCCCTCGTCCGTCCGGGGATAAACAGAGCGGTGATGGAATATTCTATGGCGTGCCAAGGAATACTATTCTAATTGTTGCCAAGGCGCTTACTTAAGTACTCGATCCTTTCATCAACTTCAGATATCCCCTTACCCTTGCGCCACTACCTTCAATCGTGCATGCCTATGTAGTTAACACTCGTCGATGTATGAAGCTCAATTATAACTTGACATGTCCTGTCATGGCGACGCTCACGCATGCCTCTTGCCGTTCGAAGCAGCCCCACCAAACCAGCATTCGTCGTCTCCATCTGCTCCACGAAATCTTCACGAAAGATACCAATAGATACTTGACAAAAATCAAGAAGATGTCGATAAGGCCTCCATATAAAGTCCTTCTCAACATGCTTTGTCCTCGTGGCTCTGACCTTGGCCAAATGACCTTGCAATCAGCCTTCTCCCTCATCGAGCCACTCAATTATCTCGCTCCGGTCTACGCCAAGTCAGATCTTCCATACTTCCAAATCAGACCTTTGAAAGCTCTTCAAGATCTCCCAGAAAACCAGCCAGTAAGCAAAAAGCAATTGAAGCGCGCCGGTCATGGTGTAGAATTCCATCTCACAACAGACACCCCTGCAACATACCTACCGCACGTCTTGAACAAAGCCTGCCAGAATCTGCTCCAAGGTAATCGCGTCCAATTTGCTCTCCATCAAGTCCGATCAAAAGGCGGATTAAATACACCCATAGCGATTGCACTCAAGGACTGCCCGCATCTTCGTCCCGACACCATTCTGCGAGCAATGCCTGAAGGGACTACCATTCTAGCCCAGCCTTGTATTTCCCCCAAAAGCAAAGTGAAGAAGGGCAAGAAGGCAAGTCCAGAACCGCCCCTGTTGTGGATAATCGAGCATCATCCCTCACTAGTAAGTGCCGGTCTCAGCACGCCAGGGTGGGTCAGGGCCATGGCACAGTGGAACGGGGAATTGATGCTCGACCCGAATGTCACTGGAAGGCAGTCGATAAAGGACATCTGGGCGTATTCCGAGGAACAGCGAACTGGCGTAAAACGGAAGGATCGCACCAAGAAGAAAGCATCGAAAAAGTCGCAAGCCCAAGATCCGGTGCCGAGCGATGCACCTGAAGCATGGCAATCGATGACACTGGATCAACTCGCTCCTTGATCCTACCGCCATCTCACTACGAGATGCCTTATCACCCCTTGGCGCTCAGGGATTGAAGTAAACCCCCATAAATACACCCACCCGTCAATCTACCCTGCTAGAAGCTACCCAAACACCCGACGAACCACTCGCAAAGTCTCGTCTCTCTTACAAAGACAAACCCAAACCCCCTTTCAATTCTTCGAGCTTTCATCTACATACATGAAGCTATCCCATATCCTGGCAAGGCACTCGTCTTAGGGGTTTTTACCGAGGTACAGCCGAGACGAGTGCCAAATTCGCCAGGACATGGGATAGCCACGCTCGTCCCGAGAGCGAAACTCACACCATACATTCACTCGCGGTCACTCATAGCTTCACTCACCCTCGGCAACCCCAGACCTTCGTCGCGACCACACTCATCCTCCTACCTCCTCGAGCTTCTGAGACTTCACCCGAGACATCTGACAGAGTCTTTCGGAAGGCGGAGCGCTCACATGGTAACTCATTCCACTTATTAGTATCCCCAGACTTTCTCGAATGGCATCTCGGAAAGCTAGGCTCGGGTACGAGGACCTGAGAACGAATCACTTCGCTCCAAGCCGTTGGGCTTGCGTATCGAGACACTGGAGCGCTTCGAGTGTTGGGTTTAGGTTTGGGTATGAATATAAAAGCTTCATTTGCGTCGTGAGACTGTCATGTGGAAATGAGAAGAGCGATCGGATGAAAGCTTTACTTGTATTGATTGAGTCGTGACGCTGGTGGTGGCAAGGCATCTGTAACTTCAAAGAGGCCAATAGATATAATTCACAAATATGAGTAGATATCAAGCCACGAATTATATTGTATATATTTGATAAATTTTGTACTCGCCTCAGCGGCACATATGAACGAATATTAATCTACATCAAAGATTCTATATACAGGTCCCCCAAGACCAAAATATACCCCAACAACATCTGTACATACCACCAAACCCTTCCCCTTCCCCATACATCCATCTCAGACAGACAAACAGATACATAAAAAACTCAAGGCTTACTCAACTGCTCCCTGCGGAAAAACATGAAAAACCCCACCGGCACCGCCAGGTTCATCAACAGCGCGATCCAAAACCACGCCTTCCCCAACCCGGGCATCGCCCCCGCCGAAAAATCCGGAAACACGTCCCCAGGCCCGATCTTATCCGGCGCCGTCGCGCGCGCCAGGATCGTCGCGACGGAGCCCAGCACCTGCGCCGCGATGAGCGTGAAGAGCACATGGAAGCGCGTCAGCGTCTGCAGCAAGATCATGCCGAACCCGACGCCCTGCACCGCGTCCAGCACGCCGAGCCAGAGCCAGAGGGAGCGGCCGGCGACGGCGGAGGCGACGGCGCCGCCGGCCCAGGGGACGTAGGTGCCGATGTTGGAGGTGCCCCAGAGCATCTGGGCCCAGCGCGGGGCGCCGAGGCCCATGGCGAAGACGGGGAGGACCCAGGAGTGGTGGGTCGAGAGGCGGGAGAAGAGGTTGAGGAGGAGGGCCCAGACGGCGACGAAGAAGAAGAGGACGAGGAGGGCGACGGCGTAGGTGGGGAGGTGCTGCGAGGACCAGAGGTAGAGCCAGTTGCGGCCGTAGGGGGCGCTGAGCCAGTAGTTCTGGATGCAGACGACGACGAAGAACCAGAGGATGATCTTGCGGCGGAAGAGGGAGGTGTAGAAGCTAGGGATGTGGCCGGGGGCTTGGCGGTAGTATTTGGGGAGGCCGACGAGGAGGGTGGCGCCGACGGCGAACATGAGCGCCGCGAGGGTGATGCCGATGGGGATTATGGCGGCGGGGCTGGCGACGGCGGCGGAGGAGCCGGTCGAGGTGTGTTGCGAGGCTTTGGTCAGTTCGGAGCCCCAGTACCAGAGGGCGACGACGTAGATTTGCTGCGTGCCTTGGATGATGCAGGCGCGGTAGACCCAGGCTGTGACTGGTGCGCCGCCTGGATGGTTTTCGTGCGTTAGTCAATGTATGCCTTTTTGTGGATGGGTGTTGTGGAGGGAGGGAAGAGGGAGCTGGGCATACCTTCGTCTCCGAAATTCACGGCAAAGTAGATACTTCCGCTGCTTGACGCTATAGCATAAAATCCTGTGGCTACGTTCTGGATCCAGCCTCTGCTCGCTACACTTGAACCTAGCGGCGCCATAGCGATGAAGAAGAAGGCGATGCCGTAGAGGGAGAACGGTAGCGAGAGGACATAGACTGTCTTCAGTCGTCGGTATAGGAACCACCACATTATCGATCCGACGAGGTAGATGGTCGCGATGATGTAGAGTTTTTCGGCCGCTTGACCGACGGAGCCGGTGAGGAGGGTGATTTGGTAGGAGTTTGCCGCTATGATTTGGCCCTGTATTCATTCTCGATATTAGCGATGTGGATTGGAACAAAGGCTTCTGGGTTATACTTACGAAAGCAAGAAGGATCGAATACAGAGGCCATTCGCCAATCCTGAGTCGCAAGATATGCTTCAACCCCTTGGGCGCGACGTAACCCGGGCCGAGGAGGAACTCATCATTGATCTCCTCCCTCTCTTCTCGCCTTGGAGCGAAGTGACTGTCTTCGAAGATACTCCCCTCCGGACTGGCCGGATTGAACCGGTGTATCGAAGGGGCCGGGCTCGGTGGTGCGGATTTCCCCATCTGCGCAGCGCGCATCTGGCCGAACCATTGCTTCTCGCTCTTGACGAGGTATTCCTCTATGCAGAGAGCGTCTTCGGATGTTTTGCCGTTGAGGTTGGTGAGTTTCTTCGTGTACTGGTCTGTGAATTCTTGCTTCGGGTCTGTGAAGAAGGGGGAGACGTGCTGTAATTTGTAGTCGGACGTTCCGCCTGTGACGGCGGCGAGGGAGAGGAGGGTGTCGTTCTTTTGCTTGTAGATGTTGTTGCCGGAGTCGGGGAACCAGTCTTCTGCCAGTGTGGAGCCGGAGGGGGAGGGTTTTATGAGGGCGGAGGCGGCATTAGGTGACGTCGATGCATCTTGGGGATTGAGCGATTTGGAGGATAGGCGTTTGTTTTCTCGCGGAGTGAGGTCCCGACCGGGCTCTCGAGAAACATTCCGCGGCGACGACGGAAGTTGTGGCGAATGGTTTTGTGGCGAAGATGGCATTGATGGAGTGAGGAGTCGTGATTGGCGGCGAGGTGTCCGAGTGACCTCTTCGTCGCTCGAATCCTCTGGCTCCGTCTCAGGAGCAAAAACGGCGCTATGGCCGCTGCGACGCTTGAGTCTTTCACTCAGGCGCTTGGCCTTTTCACTTTGGCCAGGGCCCAGCCGGCTACCGAGGCCTCCATTTGGCAATGGAGGAGCAGGGCTCTCCTCCCGAGTCGGGCTGTTAGCCCTGCTCACGTTTCGGCTCGGATTCCGGCTGCGATTCCGACTGGCGTTACGAGAATGCGTTGGTGTGTTTTTTCGGGACTGTACCGGGGTGTTCCATCGGGACTCTCGTGGAGTCGTGGTACCACTTGGGGAGAAGAGAGTTTGACGTGGTGTCTTCGCCACTTGCTTCTGGCTAATCTCGATCGCTGTAGACTGGAGCTTCTCTAGATCCTCAACCCATTGTGCGACAGGAAATCGCTGCTTGGCCGCACGAGCCCTCATGATAGCACGAACATCCGGCTTGGAGGCCAGAGCCCCTTGGCAGGCTATCTTGAATTGTTGTATGACGTGTTTAGTAGTAGTAGATTCGATCGTAAACCACCAGCCAGGCATTTGCCCTAGGCCTCCGACCTTAGCTCCAACGCAGAGTGCGCCTTTACGGCCGAACTCCACCGCCACAAGACCAAAGGGTTCATCTCGTGATGGCATCAAGGCGAAATCGGCTCCACTGAAAATATACGGCGGAAGTGCTGTGAATTCTGGTTTCGAGTAAACTCGGCCTGGATACACTTCCATCATCCGAGCGAACTTCAAGGCGGCGAATTTACCGTAAAGATCGATGACGGGACCTACGCAGATCAGCTGGACCTTTGGATTGTGCTCCATGATGGAGGGAAAGCAATCAGCGATCAGACTAAATAGGCACAATATTAGTGGGCAATTCGACAAAACGCGCTTGATTTGACTCACTCGACACCCTTCTGTTGCGACCACCGCCCCACGAACACGAACAGATCAGCCTCGGGATCCTGCTTCAGGTTGGCCCATTCCTGTGCCTGGCGCTTGAGATCCGGCTTTGCAGCTTCAAGCTCTTTGTCGACTGGAATGTCGGAGGTCTTAACTTGCTCCTTGTTCCAAACACCAGTATCGGTCGGATCGGGGTTCGGAAGAGAGCCAACTTTGTCTATGCCCCACAGAATAGGATATCGAGCGAATGAACGCTTTCCGTACTTGGCGGAGACACCAACAGCCCCAAAGCCCTTTTGGTGCATGCGGAGATACGACGCGCCAGCGTGTAGAAGATCTTGGAGTGGTGAGGATTAGCCAACATTCGTCGTTCTTCTATCTTCGGTGGTCAACTTACTAAAGACCTCTCCAAATTGGACATATTTGGACACAATCGAAGGGTCAAGGTTGTACACCTCGCAAACCTCTTCCTTCTCGGGAAGGGTACGCATAGGCCACAGTCCTTGGAATTCAGCGTTGTGCAGGGAAAGCACACAAGGAATCACCATTGGCAGGAGGTGCAGTGGTGCCACTGTTCCGTGGTAATCGTTGATGTGATACAAATCCACTGGGAATCTCCTCATTGCCTCGGCGATACATTGATTCCATGCCGAATAGTAGATGGCGCTGTCCAAATCATCCATACGAGGCGGATATGGCTCGGATTGCGTCTGCTGCCGGAATATCGGTGCGTCAAGGAGGACGTATGTTATATTACGCAGGACGTGGTATTGGACCTGAATTTGATATTCTTTGCCAAGGATCTCGATGACCATAGGCTGTCCAGGGGTGTCCATGGGATAGTAGATGCCTCCCACACATGGAATTACCCAGACGAGATCTTGATGCGCGAGATTCTTCCCCATGAGCTGGGCCATGACACCGAGACCTCCAATTTTCACTTTGATCTTCCAGTCCTCAATATCGTATTCCATAGTCGCGATGAGAACGGTCCGGCGATTTTGTGTAACTTCGGCCGGCTCGACCTGCAAATTGAGTCCATCACGGGCGGTAGGCAAAGGGAGATCTTCTGCCGTTGCATTCGCTGTGGATGCGCCATACATGCTTTGGCTGGTCAACGGTTGAGTGCTCACTGTTCGACCAGGGTGCTTCATTCTCCGTCGAACAGCTAGTGGCACCATGCTTCTCTTTTCCGTTACACCAATTTCATTGCGTTTGACGCGATAGAAAGACTTGACGAAAATCCAAACTCCTGCGGCTCCACTCAAGACAGGCACTATCCAAAAGAGTATGTAAAGTGCCAATTGTGCATAACGATTGCCGACGCCAATGACCTGGAATCTCATGCTGCCATCATCTAGGACGATCTGATTGGCCAGGTAGGGTGATACGGGAGAGTCCGTGATGTTAATCAGATTCTGAATCAACGAGAGAGGAGGTATGCGATCAAGTACGAAATCGCCGTCAATGTCGCCATAGACCCTGGTCTGATCAGGCTGTCCATCGGGATTCATACCCCATGCATTCAACGCAATTTGGACGGGCCATTCGCCCATGAAGTTAAACTTCCATAGACTGTCTTTAGCATCTTGCACCATGGTGTTGGCGTAGCCTGCATCGAATCCATACAGGTTGAAAAGACCGTGCAGGAAGAAATGGGGGAATCTGCGGGGTGGACTAGTCGTGTCGATATCTCCATGTTGGACGTGGTCGCTGCTACCAACCATGCGATTCCAGTATTGGACGATGACATGCTCACCACTCCATTCTTGTGTTTTCGTACCAGACCACACTTTTGGAGCTAGGGTTATATTTCCCTCACTTGGATAGTCTTGCCAATCGCTATATGTAGTCTCGAAATTCAAGGAGTAGCGGAATTGATCTGCGCCTGGAGCGTTGTGGGCGATGTAGAGTCCCTTCTTCGGATCTTTGAACAACAGGCTGGAGCTGTAGTTGGCGGTTTTGGGGAAGACAATTGGGTTGTCGGCCTTGCCGACGCGGAGAAGAAAATGATCCACAGACTGAGAACGATATCAGTGCACTTTCTCGCTATAGTTGTTTGGCAATCATACCTTTGTAGAAGTTGCGCCATCTACAGTTCTACTGTTGTTGATACTGACTTGATGTATCCCGTCTGCCACATTGACCAAGTTGGCAGCGAAAATCCACGCAGTATTGACTCCTCCAGACCATGGCGACGGGTCCGCATCCTTGCTAGAGATTTTTTTACACTGGATGCTGCCACTGTCCAACTTGGCTACTTGATCTGCCGCAGTGGTAGATTTGACAGAGAACGCTTTAGTGAGTTGGTCGCAGTTCATTTCAGCAGAGAAATGGAGCTCGATAGGGATGGTGTCCGTGGAGAGCAGGCGTGCATCATGTCCAGGCAAGAATTTGGTGATGACAGGCGAAGGTACTATAAAATCGGCCTCTGGTACGAAAGCCTTGAAACCGAAAGCGGGTAACTGAAGCTGAGAGAGGCAACCAGCCTGCTTGGTTGGATCAGTCTGAAGTTTGGTAGCCGAACCCTCCAGAGTGTACTTGTCGTAAGGCGCATAGAGGTTTTTCACCGTGGTACCAGCCGGGAAAGGTGCGATCAATGATGTGGTTTCATAACACGCAAAGGTAAACATATTGTCGACTTGTTCGTTACTGTAGACGAGCCAAACAGACTGTTTGAACGACGTCTGGGCGCCTTGATAAGCTGAGCGTTCCATACTCCACATGCCAGTCTCCGTCGCGGTATGGTCGCTCCCGGGTAGAAGGACGTCGTGTGTTTGTTTGGAGAGTTGCTGAATCGAGAAGCCGTCAACGAGGACAGGGTAGTTTTCTCGCATCTCGTACGTGCTCTTGATGATGTTTCGAATTGAATTGGATGGATCTCTGTGATCGAGATTGATGGAGTCATCCGCGCAGCCTCGCAGAGCAGATACGACGGGGAATTGAAAATACTTTGCGTTGCCGACTGTGAAACAACCATGCATCTCCCAGGCCTGTGCCGACGACATCGGAGATCTGCCAAAGACGTAATTGGAAGCCGTATTGTCCATTACATAGAACGCTTGCTCTTCTCCCCACACCAGCGTTGGTATTCCGGGGAGGAGGAGGGTGGTGAGAAACATTCCCAACAGCTGCTTCTGTGTACCGTTGACAATCGATGGCCAGCGGAAAACATCCTGGTTCGTGACACCGAACATATGTCTGGGGTCAAATTTGCCTGTGTTCGCATTAATCATATCATTCGTCGATAGAAGTCTCAGCCAAAAAGCGCTCCAATCAGTTGGTGGATCTCCCTCAGCACCGTAAGTTCCATCTATCCTTTAGGCAAAGTTAGCATTGCCTCGTTGCGTAGCAAAAGTTCTTGCTTACCCAAGGAATCGCGTCAAGAATCTATATACAGTGTAATGAAACGCGGCCCCGTCGAAGGCGCTATCCCCAGCGCCACGTATAAAGTGTTTATCGTCAGACTTATTCGTCATTAATATAGCTTCAGTGGTGTTCTCTACATAGTTCTCGGGCGATCTACCACGCCCGATGTAAACCGAACCAAAGGCGTTCCCCGAGACGATTTCACCCGCAATATAGAAGTTGTCCTTGTTGAACTTGCGGGCGCATTCCCGGACAGAGGATGACCAATGGGCTTGGGCGTCCACCGTGATCATGAGACCTTTGTCCATACGGTACCCATCGAGGTCCAACATGCCGAGTGTGATGCAAGCAAAATGCTCAATCTTGGACAGCACATCTGGTCGCCACTCACGAAGACGATCCTGCACGAAAGCGAACTTGGAGATCTGGCGCTGCCATTCCGGGTAATTGCCAAAGGCTGCAATCTCCCCATATTGGTCAAATTCGCTGTCGCGACAGCCTACCAAGGTCGATGATAGATTCTTGACCTCCTTGCCGTCGTCTCCATAGTATCTCGGATAGTCGCACTTTGCAAGAGCGTCATTGCCGAAGTTGAAATCATTGTATCGTCGATCCGACTTCCATAAGGCGTTGTGTTCGAGCCGATTGAATGGTGTAGACTCGTTGAGATAGCCTTCGAAACCGATGAGGTCGCCCATACTGACGTTATCAATCAGCAACCGTCCGATCCTCCGAACGAGAACAGACTTACGTCGACATGGTATTGTCCATGATCACATACATCCCCCGATTGTGTACTTCGGCGATGGCTGCTTGCCATTCAGCTATCGTGCCAAAGTGGTGATCGAGGAGGGTAAGATCGAGGGGGCTGTAGCCATCCGAGGCCCAAGGAACATTGATGTGAGGACTGCCAGCAAGGTAGAGTATCTGCGCCTGGTCAGCAACGATACCTGCACTAAATGTACCCGAAGGCTCCGACCTTTATACCCATTCCTTGTAGGTAGTCGAGACTGTCGGCGAGTCCCGCGATGTCCCCTCCATGCCGCAGCTGTGTCTGTGTAATGTCATGCTCATATTGTGTACCATTGGCATCATCGTTCGAAGGATTTCCGTTGACGAACCGATCCAGCATAACGGTGTAACAGGGCATCCGCCAATTTGAGGGTGAGGCTTGAAAGGCATGATTTTGCCATGAACCTGAGTAGTCGAGCGGGTGTGTGGCGGTCAGGTTGGTGTTCAGGTTCCACGAGAATTGTTGTGGATCATACTTGAGGGCGACGAGTGTAGGTATCAGTAGCAGCAGACCTCCCCAGACTCTCATGAGGTATTCCATGCTTGTGTCGGGGGAAGGTGTCGTTCACGAGGTCGAGTCTCCTGGCATGGCAAAGCTGACCCGTATTAAAAATTAATTATAGGGTATGATTGATACGAGGTGGATCCGCAATAGAAACGATTGGATACCAAATGGCCCCCAAGTTCAATATCAAAACGAATGTGTGAATATATATTTAGGGCCCCAACCTGCCAGAAAATGTACAAAAATCGGCACCAGATGGAAGATTTGGGAGGCAGCACACGAAACCAGAAGCAAATCAGAGAATCGGATGGACATGGCAGCGAGAAGCTTCCAGGCTGAGGTCACAGCAGGTTTTCCATGACAGGGTCTGGGAGAGCAGCTATGCTTGAGATGGAATACTCCCAAGCGTTTAGCAAGGCACTCCCTACACTTGCAGCCGTAGAATGTCCCGATTGGCAATAGTGTTATCACCATGGAGGGGGACGAAGGAGCATGAAGCGCTTGAAGTCCCAACTTTTGTGGGTCCAGGCAGTTTCGCAGCCGAATATGATAGCCACCCTGCATGATAGCTCGATGTATCCAGCTTGGATGGGTTAGAGGCAACATGATCCGCTGCAGCCTTGTCATTTCGATACGCAGCCCACGTTGCCCAGACGTTCCGGTGCGTGGATGGAGTACTCCACAATACCAGGGGGCATCACGCTCGGTGCTAGGGCCCTCTGTCTAGCAGCCTCCTTCATCTTATTATTGTTGCATGGTGCAGATACGCACAGCGAACCAACATCGACGCATGCGCATAAAAAGTGGAAACAGGAAGATGACGCATCGTACTCCGTATCTCGAGGGATATTCGCGCGAATACAAAGGAGTAAAGTAGATCAACCAGAACAAGGCAAGCGACCGAGCAGCCGTTGGTGACTACTACTATAGTATGACCAAACAAAGGCGACCAGAGCCTGAAAAGGTAATTTGTCAGGGTGCTCCGAGTCAAGAGGAGCCCAGTCCGTCAGTCCGTGAAAAGACAGTCCTTAAGGGGTAAGGATGGCCTCGACAGCATCGAATGGGACGATCGTAATAATCAGGGATGACCCCAATGGCCTGGGATGTGTAATCGAAGGAGGCAAAAGGACCAACGGGAGGAAACGTGTTTTGGCAGGCGAGTCCGCGTGTGGCATAATGCATCGCCTTGTGCTTTTCATTGATCCGCAAGCGTGGGATAACCTGACAAGCTAGAGTGCACATGGGTTAGCGTGGAGACTCTTATCTCTTACTACCTTATCTTGGTAAGTGTCCACGAGCTTGCTGACTAGCGCTCTCAACAGTTCCATGCATACTCTAAGGTAACCGGATTTTCCCAGCAAGTGGCGATGATGCAGCGGTAATAGTCCTCCGCAAAGTCTCCATATTAAGGTATAAGGTACGGTACTCCTTATCATCTTTCAAAGCGCGTCGTCCACAGGGATAAGACCATGCAAAAGTTTGCATGCATCCCCACCAATAAGCAAATTATCCTGCGCGAATCTGTGTTTGGTACCACTGCGCTACCAAAGCGAGCATGTGCGCTACCAACGCGAGCATGTGGGTTCCATGTACAACATAAGAAGTCGAGAACACCACTGCTCTTCATTAACAGCCATTCATCTCCTTTCAGATGGGAGTCGTTGCAACAACGATGAACAAGATTAACGGCCGGCCGATGTGCCGCGCCCGCCTATTTTTGGTGCTGACGTGAGTCCGCCTCAAAGTACTTTTAATTCTAATAGTAGAGCTAGAATAGACCGGAGGAATTGGGCCGGCTCTTCCGCTTCCGCCCCTGCGATCTCTTCCGCCCTGGTCTTTTCTAGCAGTAAAGTCATTGATGTTTGCGAGGAGATTCTCTAAATACTCAATTCTCCCTAGGTACCTTACCTATCTTTACCTTTGAGAAGCCTTCAATCATTACTTGGTTCTTGTCGACATATTCTGCTTTCATCCGCGCCAGATTCAGCCCTTGATCTCGCTACACACATGTTTCATCTTCAGCTCCAGCTCACACCTTATTAACGAGATACCAAACTGAGCAACGGCATACACAAGGGCTCCATGATGGCCTACGCCGCACGTAGTTGCAGCCTTATATCAGCTCACATTACCTTCTTCACGGGCCATTGTACTTCATTGCCGTGCATTCGCCCCCCACCTTCATTTTCTGTCCACACATCATCGACTCGCAGCGGTCTGAAAAATGGAAACCTCCTTTTTCGCGAAAAGCAAGCCCTTTGGCTCAATGGCTCTTGGTAAGTGTCGATTGCATGATCAACGATCGCTAGATTGCGAGAACGTCAGAAGCCCAGCCGCGAATTCAACGGGATCGGTCTTGATACCGATCAGGTCGACAAAGGCAATATCAAAGCTTCGCATTGGCAAGTGAATGTTCTCGTTCCATATCCCCGTGTCTCCGGGGGTCCAGATGTGACTTTCAATTGAGGTGTGCATTGGATGAAGATTATGTTGCATTCTGCATGCAATTCTCGGCTTCGGTCTTGGATTGTGGACGTTTCAGATTCAGCTCATGCGTATGCACCGAGCATTCCGATTTACTGGACGTCCGTGTAAGGGAAAATGCAAGCGTCGTTTACTTGAGATACGTCTGAACAACGACTGCATATGAAAACGTGTTATGAGCGAATCACCTGACGTGAGGTGATTCGAGGAATTAATTGGGGTGGGCAGGATTGAAGATCACAACGGCACTTATTTCATTCTAGGTACTTTAGAGCGAACAAGCGGGATCGTTGGCGAGATTGTCGGCGTTATCCGAGATCTCTTCTATAACATCGGACTCTCAGTAGACGGATTGATCTCGCATCTCGTCGCTACATCGCCCATCACCTGACCGCTTCCCCAACCCACCACCCTCCCTTCCCATCCCTCCCACCCCCCAAATACCCTAAGCACTCCTACCCACCCCGGCAACCCTAACCGCGCCACTACCCACAAACCCCCAAACAGCATGATACACCGCAAACGTCACCCCCTCCGCCCTCACCCTATACGGATACAACATCACATCGATCAGCCCTTGCACCACACCCCCCACATCCACATACGTCAATCGTCGTTGTGCCCCGGCACCCGTCCCTACCACCACCACACAGTTCACACCCCCATTCCCTTTTCCACCCGCATGGCCGCTGCTATCGAAAGGATCGTCGCTCGGAGCTAGCGTACCGTTTCCATACTTTGCGATTTCATGCAGGATCCACTCTCGGCTATCGTACAGGGCCGTGACGAGGTCTGCGCGTGCGATTTTTTCGTCGTGGGCGGTGGGTTGGAGGAAGAGGGTGAGGAGGCTGTGTTCGATGGGGTATCTTGTGACCGTAGAGACGTTTTCGGAGGGGGGGGGGGTTGACTTGGAGCTGGGTTTGTGTCGGCGAGGAGGGTGTCTGGTGCTGCTGGCGAAAGGGGCAGGGTGGATGCTGCGACTGGGTTTGCGAGACTTTGCGCGGTGAGTCGGAGGAAGAGGAAGGGGAGAGCAGGGGTGGGCTGCATGTTGGGTCTTGTGTCCTTGGATCTTGCGCAATGGATCTTTGATCGATTTTCGAGATTGCGCTTGAAATCCAGGAGAAATCTGCGTGCGATGACTTTTTCGGTATGTAAAAGAAAGAGAGATATATTATATCATCGATCCTGCTATACCTCTGTCTGTCATATCGTTCCGTGGATGCGATTTGCGACGGCTGTGGCGATATGCGAATGCACAAGTACTTTGTCCTTTCTGCCCTCCCTCTAGCCGCCGTTTGGGCGAATAGTAATATCTAGAACTCTTCTCCGTGAGGGTATCGAGCCACTATAATTTGTTCATGAACAGAGCGTCATTTTTCAATCGATCGATAGCTCGAGAATCCGAGGTCATGACTTGGGGTTGCGGGCAAGAGATTCATCGGTATTAAAAAGCGGAATGGAAGCGATCAGACATCAGAATAACACACTTACGGGAAGTACATAAGAGGCATTCATTCAAAAGCAAAGGCTGAGACGGAAAAGACGATAAAGCCTTCCTTGCATTCCTCTCAGTATCTACAGCCGACTCAGGAGTTGACGAAAGTCATGTCAGAATCCGACCGTCTTTCCTGTCTCCTTCTCCTTCTACTTCTCCGTAACCAGAGACCCTGCGGTGCGGTGATGTGAGGTGTCAAGACTGCACCTAGAATACAGCATGGGACATGGGAAATGGACATAGATAGCTCGACGCGACAGCGCTTCTGGATATTGAGTTGGTTGTTGTGAATGCGATATGATCTTCGTATGGACGTGTGGAGCTGTGAAGGTGTGAAGGTGTGTGTCAATGGATTGAGGATGTGAGGAAGGTACGTGGGTTATTTGGATGGGGTTTGTTATTAGTGGTAGTTGTGAAAGATGAAAGACGGAAGAGGGAAGATATAATTGCTGAAGTGTTGACTGTGTGGGATAAGTAACAGTAGTGTGTAGGTAGTTTGGAATTAGACTTCGCTGTGGAATACTCCGTACAACACCCGAATTGGAAATCTGGCCGTGTGCAGTAGAATAGGCCTCATACTCATTCTCATCCACTCTCTTCACCCAGAATATCATATCATATCCCATCCTATCCTATCCCCAACACACCCTCAGGCCTACACCCTCTCACAATAAACCTACCCTACTCTACTCACTCTACACACCTACCTTACACACCAATCCCCTCACCACGCCACCATCCATCACATCAAAAGCGCAACCCTCCTCCATCCCCATCCTCAAGATTCCTTCCGGCAATGCTCATCGCTAATCAGGTATCTATACAACAAGCATGATCTGGAATTTTCGCGGTGCGCGCGATAGAGCAGAGTGTAGGTCTTGAAGGGGATATGGGGGAGTTTTGAGAAGAGGGGTTGAGGGGGAGGGTTGAGGAGGAGGGTAGGAGGGCTGGGATACTTGGGTTGTTGTGGGATTGGGATTGGGATTTTTGGAGAGGGGGGCGGGATGAGTTTGTGGAGTGGGTTTTGGGATGGGGGATGGGATGGGATGGGGGGATGAGATGGTGGACTGGGTTTTGGGATTGTTGATGGGATGGGATGGGGGGATGAGATGTGGGACAACAGTGCTGGTATGAAATTACGAGGGATTGTGAAGGAATTTTTTTTCCCTTCATGTAGGAGATTTATTCGCAGGAAATAGGATTTGCTATGTTTAATCTTGTCACCACTATGCAAAATGATCGGCAGCGACTAGGAAGAATACGCTGGCATTGACTGTTCTTCTACTTGAAAACTGACATGGAAGGAAAGTGCGCTGCAGGAGTCATGTGGATTTATGAATACCACAAATACTATGAAAATAGCTTCTACCAAAATGTCGAAACTTCCCTCCCCTTTCATCACTAACGAAGTTTTGTCCCTCCTTTGATTATCGATATGAAACAAATTGAAAACACACAATCTTACATTCATCCGCAAATGAAAGTTGATCTCGCACATCGAGTTCCCGTTAAGCCCAAAGCCCGAAAGTTCCCACACACAGCGCCGACGCATGGCTCCAGACGTGTCTGACGTGCGCAGTGTCCGTTGCATGATGTGATGCTTTGACGTTGTTTTTGACGACCATTGACGATGGAAGTGAAGAAGGGACAGACTACAATTCTGCGTTGGTTCTTGCGACCTTGAGTTAGGGGTTTGCCAAGTTGGTATGTTCCATGACCCAAAGTACTGCGCGCTTCATCACCACCGCCAGCGATGTGGTAGACGATGGTTTTGCGAGCGCCCTCGCCTCGCGATGCAGTTCCTTCTTGGTGCCATTAGAGGTCGCGGTCGGTTTGTGGACTGTGGGCCCCGTTGTCGGAGTGGGTGTGGTTATGAGAGATGCTGATTGTATTGCAATGGCAAGCGCCGTTGGCTTTGGTAAAGTTTGTGCAATCGATGTGTATGCAAGGATAGCTGTAGATGGGAGACCCAGCTCAGAGGCCAGCTGTACTGGGTTGGGAAGATTCAAATTCTTTGTGTCATCCTCGGATCCTCGTCCTTGCGGTGCCGCCAAGATTTGGCAGATGAAAATGCTGGCGACTGCCGCTCCTTTGAAGATGGAGTAGAGCATCGTAATTGTGTAGGGCGATTGAGGATACTAATATGTGCTTTGATGACAATATTCGTATGATGGCTAAGTTTTTTTTGTATTGATGTACTTAATTGTACAGGGGCACGACGGATCTTTTTGGACGTAAGTATTAGGTAACGACTGGACGGACTTTTATAAGCTTGCCCCAAGCGTATTGGTAGGACGAGAGATGATTTAGGGTTTGGGTGGTCGTGCGGTAAGAACGACCTTGGATTTGAGGAACTCAAGACTCAGTGCTGGAGCACGTTTTTATACAGTAAGAGTGATAGCTGACATCTTTGTTGATTCCTGTTTAGAATGGGAAAGTCTTACAAAATCGTCGATAAATATATCGACCTCCTACCTGTTCGGCCACACTAGTTGGTCGTACAATGAGACGGTGAGAGCACAGCAAGATGATTGGTCGGACAAGCAAGGGAGCATTCTCGCATCTCGGCCGTGTGACAATTTAGGAAGTTGTCAATGTGGCGGATCTTGACTTGGAATGTAGGGGCCTTGATGGGCGTTTATTGGCTAATTTGCATCGTGACCATTCCACGCGAGGTCAAGGGTTTTGGTTTGACCGCTATCAGATCCTATTGGATCATCGCCGAAACACAACCCCATTAAAAACTCGATTGGTCCGGAATTCTTGCACTGAACCCGCACGACAGTGGCTCAGCGCCCAGACGGTATCAAGGGCAGATACCTGCGTCATGTAGCACACCGCATGACCTCATGGTTGTGTATGTCTCGGCTCAGTGCTGAGTAGGTTGATGCAGTACTTCCCAGGGTCCGTCGATTCCTGGTGATCACGGTCCCATAGCTTCCAAGGGCAATGATTGCTCGGTAAGAACAGCCATGCGTAAGTGAGTCCGTAGCGTTGCAAAAGACTTGCCATCAGGGCTACCTTAGAATCGGTGAGTTGTCGGCTGTAAAATCTGATTGTGTCGAACAGCAGGTGAAAGTGATAATGTACGATAGATTCAGACCTAATGGATGCTATCTGAACATAAGTATTCCAAAAAGCCTCATCTAATTTCGTTTCGATGCTAATCAACCTGTGTGATGACATGATGACGTTGTGGATCAAACCTGGTTGGAATGTAAGCTTCCAGCCACACGGGCATGGTTGCAGACGCCAGTCGATTTGAGCAGCATTATGACGGCGGAACAAGTCCCTGAAAGTTGTTTCCTTTTTAATGGCACAGTATATACTTTGACGCCTGTATACATCAGTGAGCTCACCGAATGGAAGGTGATGGGTGCAAGTATCAGACCACTTGCAAGATGGCCTGTCTTGTACTGTGCTTCCTTACCATTGACAGGTTCCCGTTGCTAATGTAATTAGCCGAAAGAGTAAAGTCCATTGTAATAAACCTCTGTGCCATCCACGGGAGCGTATATTCATTCCTAAGTGCTCGGTTGTCTAGCTTGATATAGGTCCTAGAGAAGAGCCGGAATATTGAAGCTGATCCATAGAACGTAATCTTGGAATATCCTACCATAGCAGCTTGCAGTGTGACTTTGAGGTATTCACCCGAGAAGTGTTACGTCGGGTGCAGTGGAAGGGTCGTACAACAGTACTTGCTGAAGATTGGCATCACTCTCTTCTATGCAAGAAGGGGACGTCATTTTGACATATTGTCTATTACTCCACGAAGAACATGCTTAACTTGGGAAGAGATCTTGAGGTGTATGGACTGACCGAAATGTCCATTGACGTTTTCCACTTTGAACAATGTATGGTCGTCCTAAAATTGTGGGGAAAGACTGCACAATCGATAGTAGATCTCGCCCATATGACTCTTCATCTTTGTTAATCAACGTGATTATGGCTATCTGCATAGGATTTAAGAAAGCAAGGAGATGAAGACTCTACCTTAGGGATTAGCATGAACCATACCAAGCCGCTAGCATGGAATGGGCTAGATGCAGATCTCCTACAACCATGCACAGAGCTTTCCACTCCTGATGCTTACCTCCATGGGTTACTATGCAGATAGCCATAATCACGATGTTCAACAGAGATGAAGCGGCGCTCACTTTAGACCTAGTATCAGGGTGAGGTTGGGGCAGACTTTGTCAGCTTCGCGCCCTTTCCACTCCAGTATTGAGCAGGTGACGACCTAAACGCTGGAACGCTTCAAAGCGAGCGTTCTTACCGTGGTATTGATCCTACCATCATCCTTCAGTGTCCCGCAGGCTTCGGTTGAGGCCTTATAAATTACCAACGTAGTGACCAGCGAGGCCCGTTCTAAGCCATTAACACGCTCACATTGGTTGACGCATCAATGCAAGTTTCATGCCATGGCAGCGACGATACCTCCATCCTCACCCACTCACGCCACACCACCACCACCCGATCCCCAACGCACAGCCGAAGCCCGCGCCGCATTCACAGCACACCTGACCTCGATCGGCAACTCGCACATCTCCGCCCTCGAACAGCGCGTCGGCGATATCCGCTCCAACTCCCTCGCCATCTCAAAGCAGGAGGATGAGATAGGCAAGCAGACCAAGAAGCTCGCGGATGAGAGCAAAAAGCATCAGAAGGTCGCGGACGATGCGGGGGCGAAGCTGAAGGAATTAGGGGATATACAGAATTGGGCTGAGGTGCTGGAGAGGGATCTGCTTGTTCTAGAGACGGCGATGAAGATGGGGGAGGGAGAGGAGGATGGGTGGGAGACTGAGGAGGGGGAGGGGGAGGAAGTTGGAGGGGGGCATGCGGTGGTGGATGGGGTAGGGGATGCGAAGGGGAAGGGGAAGGGAAAGGCTGAGGAGGAGGGTGGGAGGAAGGAGGCTGCTGTCGAAGCTTGAAGCATGGGACTTGGGGAATACCAGGCGTTAGGTGGTTTCAGTGTGTTTACGATGACCCATGACGCTTTATGAATGATATGAGCTACGACAACCACAGGAATTACTCTATGCACCAATCAATCGTGCCGCCATGCTGATAACTTCGTACGCATCACACGCGATCTGATCTCCGCCTCTTCCGGCACTCGCCACAATGATAGCCAGATTCAGCCAGCCGTACTTCCCATCTCCTTTCTCAGCGATTACATGTAGCCTGATCTTGTAGCAGTCAAGCCTATAAGGTATTGTCTCTGCCCAACTCCTCCAGCACCTCTCTCTTGCTCGTTTTCACCCCTGCCGCCTGCAGATAGATGCTAGCTCCATCGTGGGTATGTAGGTGGCACCAAGTGTCCAAGCATGCCGTCTATTGGACCCTTATCATGGTCAGATGTGATTTTTCAATCTGTACTGGTAGTATCAACCTCTACCGAGGCTCCTGCTGTTCGCAGTGGGAAAACGGCACCTCCACCACAAGCAGGATCTCGTCTCTTAGCTTGAGCCTTTCGAGTATGCCTCTTTTGAACATGGCAGAGCATTGGTCACTATATGGTCCTGGACCGACGTGCTTTTGGCCCGTAAGGAAGTACCGTGACTTCATCCATCTCTACCACCACGTCTAGGTGAATCTCCCTTCCTCGATTCCGCACGGAGATATTTGTCGGATTCTCTTGGCCGCGGTCGCGACCTCTATACAGTATCCAATCTCCTCCTCTCCTTTGTCTGGCTTGGGTGACCCATGGTCATGCTCTTATGCCTGGGAACTACAGCTCTTGACATTTTTCGTAAATTAACCTGGTCAGAAGAACTTTCGAGGATCCATGTGGGTAGGGTCGGTGGTGGAAGGGTAATTATGTGCGTTATCTCAAATGAGCCTCCTGTTGGTGCTCCTCTTGACTACCTTCAAATAGAGTCTTGCTAGAAGGTCAATAATAGAAAAGGGAAATGCCAGCCCGCTCTTATAGGCTTGTACCCTTGTCCTCTTGAGCACAATATCTTGAGCACAATTGATGGAGCTGGGCCCTGGACCATTACATTTGCAGCCATCCCGGGTCGTCGCCAGCTCGAGTTGAAGGTCGAAAGTTAGGTTCGCACTGATAGTGTTACTGGAAGTGCTTTTTGCTTGGTACCTCGGTAGATTTCGTGTCTCCATGGCAGTTAGCTAAGACGCGCTTGAATTAAGCGCGTCGACAGGATAGCCATGGTCTGTCAGAACACGCAGGCTGGATACTTATCTCAAGAATCTGATATTACAGATGCTCCTATCTGATGGGGAGATGTGCAGGGAACCCTTCTTATGGAAGTGGCTGGTGGTGACACGAAGTAAGACTCCCAAGGCGCTCCCCAGTTTGACCTGAATCGTGACATAGTCTCAAGCCGGCCCGCCCCCCTTAGTGCCATAATGAACCTACTTGAACGTCTGCTAATGTCACCGCGGAAGTGAAGGGGCCTCTTACCAAGTACATGCCCGACCGATTGAACAGTGTGGGGCAAGTGCCTGCTGTGTCCCCAACATTGAGCTCTTGGGGTATTACCGAGCTCCTTGAGAATGACCCAAGACCTTCCTTCGTCCTCGAACTCGAAGATAGCCAGGTCGGAGAAAACCAGCACTCACAGATTGTATTCTCAAATAGTGCTCTACAACGGCATCCACGCGTTTCCAGACTCATACACGGGAGATTGGAAATATCTGCAGATGCACTCGAAGCTGTAGAACGTTCTAGGTTCAAGGAATGGATTGGCGGCGCTGCACCATCTACATCTGTTTACGGAGGTCTTTGCTGGACATGCTCCACGTTGCGGAAGAGATGGAGGATTTTCAATGGGGATATTACTAGGAGCCGTGATGCGCTTGATACGCCTGCGAATCCGAGTGGTGAATTTAATCCAGCGGCATCTGCACTCCAAACGGGGACCCGACCTGCCGGAGAACAGCTCATCAGCACGCTCAGGACAAGAGATAGCCACCGAGATCATTCGGCTTCCGTCTGGGTTGAAGGTCTACCACAAAACACGCACGTGAAGTTCTTCAAAGACACAGATTGGTCGGCTACATCCCTTGGACCATTAGAAGCATGGCCAAGCCTCCTTCGACAGACGACTCGGTTCCTCATGGCTGATTCTCGTCCTGCATGTTTATGCTGGTATGTCTATCCCCCGTTCATGTCCTTACACTGGTAGAGTTTGCTCAATAATTTGGTAGGGGCATTCACAAAGTCGTCGTGTATAACGAGGCTTATACTGCTGTAGCAAGCAACAGACATCCTTCGATGATGGGCTCAACATGGGCACAATTCTGGGCCGAGATCGCTGATGATATGGATCCTATCTTTGCCCTTGCCGAAGCGGAGGGCAAGGCACAGACGATGGAGAATGCACCGTTTTTTGTTGAGAGGGATGGTTATCTTGAGGAAACATTCTTTTCCTACAACCTGGTACCCATCGGTGACTCGTCTGGCACTACCCGCGGCTTCTACATCACTGCTATCGAGACAACGAGACAGAAAATATGGGAACGGAGGACATCGACGTGAGTCTGCCGGCATGCGAATCGTCGCTGATGCTAATTTGAAGTTAGACTCATATCCATTGTGACTGCGCCTAATATTGCTACGTACTGGAAGGAAGTTCTTAAGGGGTTGGAGCTCAATGAGCGAGACATACCATTGGCGGCGATTTACTCTCTGGAACGTACATCTGATCAAGAGTGGCCAAACTTCAAGGCGTCCTTTGAGGGAGGGCTGGGTATCGATAAGCATCACTCACTGGCGATCAAAAGCATAGAACTTGCCAACCCCACCGACCAGCTGGTGCGACTGTTGAACAAATCAGTGACTACCGAAGTGCCCATGGTGCTCCATGAGAGCGACGGTGGTATACCAACAGGCCTTCTCAACGGAGTGTCATGGAGAGGTTTCGGAGAGCCCTCAACCGTGCTGGTAGTGTTGGCATTATTTGCGGCGAAGGAAATCACAGGTTTCCTCGTCTTGGGCTTGAATCCTCGGCGAGCTTACGACGACGACTTTGACGGCTTTATACAGCTGCTGAGTAGGCAGCTGGCAACATCCTTAACTTCAGCTGTATTGATGGAGCAAGCAAAACAAAAGCAAGCGAGATTGTCAAAAGATGTTGCGGAAAGTGAATCTAGGTTCAAAGCGTTGACTGAACTCAACTCTGCAGGGTAAATATTGATGAGCTCCGTCACTGCGAGTCTACTGACGCAACGAACGCTTAGACTGTTCTACATAACCCCAAGTGGGTCTGTTATGTACGCGAATGATACATGTATGGTTCCCCCATAGCCCTGTGGGAATCCTTCTAACGCGTCTTAGGGGTAAGCGCGAGTGCCCGATCAAAGTTCAGTCAAGTTGAAGTAGAGGACCTCGCTGATAAGGGTTCAGTACGAGATGACAGGGTTTCCTAAGAACGACACTTCTGACATGTAAGGTTGTCTGATACCTCGATGAGCGGAAGCCCTCCATAGAGGCCTCCATCGACCTCATCGAATGCCATCACTGATATCTCATGACTTCTAGGGCTTTCATGAACGTTGTGATGGAAGATGATAGACCATTTACCACAGACCAATGGCATCACTTGGCCGTCCTCAGAGAGAAACGTGCTTTCGAAATTCGATTGACCAAAAAGTGGTTTCATAAACCAACCGATAGCTGGAAATACACCTGGATTCTAGCTTGTTGCGGCCACGAGCAGAATGAAGATGGATCTCTTAAGAGTGTCATGGGGTGTATAACTGACATAAGCCTTCAAAAGCAAGCAGAAGAGGACGCAGTGGAACGTGCTAAGCTTTCTGAAAAGCTTGCTCGCTCAGAACAGGAAGCCAATGAAATACAAGTACGCAGCGCCATAGAGGCAGAAGACGCTCGCAAGAGCATGGAGAAGTTCATGGACATTACCAGCCATGAGATGCGCAATCCGCTGAGCGCCATCCTTCAAAGCGCCGACGGTATAGCCACTTCGCTCCTCGAGTTCCAAGCTTCACCGAAGACTCCTGTTGTTTCCGACGAACTTGTTGAGATGAACCTGGAGGCAGTCCAAATTATTACTGTACATTAATGCCCATCTTTTGTAGATTGACGGGCTCTTGTCGCGCTGACTCGTACGATAGCTTTGTGCTCAACACCAAGGCCGAATCATCAACGACGTTCTGACCCTCTCGAAACTCGATTCAGCGATGCTGCAAGTCTCTCCCGTCCCCATGCAGCCACCAGCCGTTGCCAAAGGAGTCCTGAAAATGTTCGAGGGGGAGCTCCTCTCATGTGGCATTGAACATGAGTTCGCGCTCGAGCAGTCCTTCCAGCAATACAATATTGACTGGATCCTGGCGGATCCATCACGCTTAACTCAGATCCTGATCAACCTCATGACCAACGCCATTAAGTTTACCAGGACTGAGCCAATGCGCCATATCAGAATGTCCGTTGGTGGGTCAGAACACAAGCCCCCCTACAGTGAGACGAAGAATCTGGAATGGTTCCCGTCTAGAGGAGTACGCTTGAAAAGAGATCTGACCGTGGATGAGGAATGGGGAACTGGCAAAGATGTCTACGTCTATTTTGCAGTGCAGGATTCCGGCAGCGGTTTAGGAGACGAAGAGAAGAGGCGGTTATTCCATCGTTTTGCTGTAAGTCTACGGCTCGTTGTCCCTGTTTGCCTTGATAAGGGAAGAGGGCTAATGCTACAGTCAGCAAGCGAGCCCACGGACCCACGTTAAATATGGAGGCTCTGGGCTCGGTCTCTTCATATCCCGTGAGCTCACAGAGTTACATGGTGGAGAAATTGGCCTCTGGTCTGAAGCCGGGAAGGGTAGTAAGTAATACGCCGCATCACTTTATCACTGAGAGCAGGGTCTGACTGTTCCAGGCACATTCGCATTCTACGTCAAGGGAAAACGGACTACTGCCCCGGAGAAATCCCGAGAAAAGAATAGAAGAGCCTCGGAGGCGTCTCAACACCCTGAAAAGAAGCAAGTTAGCCATACGGTAAGCCAATCCACAAGATACGATAGTCCAAGAAACGAAAAAGCTATGGCGTTACAAATCCTGCTTGTAGAAGACAATCTCGTGAATCAGAAAGTCCTTAGCAAGCAGCTCACGAAAGCCGGTTGTGTGGTTCACGTCGCCAACCATGGTGTCGAGGCTTTAGAATGCCTGGAAAATTCAAGACTATGGAAGGATAATCCCGAGGGCTATGCTTTGGACATTGTACTCATGGATCTGGAGATGCCCGTCATGGACGGACTCACATGTGCCAGGCGTATACGTGAATTGCAGACCGAGGGTACTCTCATGGCTCACGTGCCACTTATAGCTGTGACTGCCAATGCGCGTAAAGAGCAGATCGCAACCTCCATCGCGGCGGGAATGGTAAGTCACCAAACATAATGGCGTATACGAACATGGGATCACAATCCGTGGGACTAGGCTAATTCTCATACAGGACGATGTAATGCCAAAGCCATTTCGCGTCGCTGACCTTCTTCCGAAGATGGAAAACCTAAGGCCTTCGCAAACCTCAGTGCCGAGCATGGACATCCATCAACCTTGAGACAATTAGGTCAGATCCTAGCCGAAGGCGCTGTATCCTCAATTCCAATCCCGTCAACTTGGGCCTCCATCTTGATCTTAGTGACACTGGGCCATTGTTCGCGCTTGCGAAGGTCCACGCGTGGCCATTCGTCCGAGCCTGTCCATACGAGCAATAAACACGTCAATTTAGGCTCGCAAACCTTCCATATTAGATGGTCAATACCTTCGTCGTCCCCAACCCCTTTCGACAAGCAGGTCTAGCAACTCGAAGTCTCCACCAAGTATGACTTGAGTGCACTCACTCCACCCAGGGCAGTTCCGGCTGCTGTTATGTACAAGGCAACTTGGTGGTACATCAAGGAGGCAGCGTCTAGAGCGCCGACTCAAATGCAGAAGGACGCTCTTGGCTCACTGCTGGTCCATTGTATTTGATAGGGTCCATCTGCATGTGAGGGCGAGACATATACATAGAATAGATACAACCGATAAAGAGAATTGGACTCTACACCTCTCACTCCAGCCATTATCGAGAAACCCAATCCACAAACACCATCCGACGACCTTCCCTCAATCCACTTGGCGCCTTGTTTACTATCACTCAATTTCCCCAACTCCAATGGATTCCGACGAGGCCTATGCCCCAAAACGGGGCACAGTTATCCACCTGCAATTCTTCATTGATTTGCAATCCCTCTTACTTCCCTTCCCTTTCCAGCCTCACTCCGCCTCTTTAGAGCTTCTCGCGGATGTGGTTAACAATCGTCCTCGTCTATATACTCTCCATTTGTCATTTTTGTGGAGCTTCAATTCCGGAGGAAGCCCTTGCTATTCGCACCTAATCCAAAATGACAAGGAAAATTTGATTGGCGCTTGGACGTGTGGGCTCGATGGTCGTAAAGCTTAGTGCTGCCCTCTATACCTGGATTCTTCTGACCCCTTTGCTGATTATCCAATGCAAAAGGGTGTGGAACGGAAACGGTTTTGTAGGATGGACATGCTCACGAGGTCTGCAGATCGCCATTTCAGATCACTCTGATGGGTAAGTCAAAGGTCATCGCGGGAAGGCTTCTTCTTATGTGGGTTATGCTTTTTCATTAGATCTTTCGAGTGTTATCAGGCCTTGTTCCTTGCAGCAGCATCATGTAGTCTGATGAGCTACTCTAGCTGTGTCTCTCGAACCTTCCTCCCTTCTCGAGCTCAATTTCTCCTGTTGCGGGGACGGAGCGCGGTCCATAATCTTGTGGTTTCCGCACAGTATCATGCCTGTTGACAATCACAAATCTCTCAAAGTACGTCGTCACCATCTCGTCGTCTCCCAGATCGCAAATAGTCCCAATGGTTCCATCAGGTCTTAATATGAAGACTGCTCCTTTGTCTTTGGCGACCCTGTATCTTTCATGTGCCGCACCTTCAACGTCGTAGAACGCTTCGCCAAAGCATGGTGTGCCAAGATGCTCTGAAGGCGAGCCCGACGTGTTATTGCAGATCATGATGGTGATATGACGAGAAATACAGGTTGAGACATGTTGTAACGTATTCGTAGTATCAACACAATCTTGCCACCTTTGGAGCGAAGACCGTGTTTTGGCGGGATCCCCACAGAAGTGTAGCATGGTGAACTTTCCGTCGTTCTTGGATAACGAGTAGAGACGGAGTGGGATACGCAACCCAGGTCGCTGGAGGAGAACATCAGGCGCTCGTTCCCCCGCGGATAGTTTCTCGGAATGCCTTGGGCTAGAGTCCGCAACGATGATGTTATCTGACGGGTAGCGTATACCTAATCCGGTATTGAGAGAGGCGTTCGCCTTGTAAGTTTCGGTCAACAGATGATGGGGGTTCGTGTCTGGATTTCCTCTGTAGGCTTCCGGTATCTCGCCTCCTGTCAAGACTGAGATGATCTTGTCTTGATCGATGATTTGCTTTGCTATCGGCCGGCGTTCGGCTTCGTAGGTATCAAGCACTTTCTCTGCGAGCCAGCCATTGATGTGACCAGCGAGCTTCCATGAGAGATTGACGGCGTCATGTATTCCAGTGTTCATACCTTGCGCTGCACCCGATGAGTGGGTGTGTCCGGCATCTCCAGCTATGAACACTCCGTCACGTACCCGATAGTTGGCTGCAAGGCGCTGGCCGACAGAATATACTGTCCACCAGTCAACCGTCTTGAATTCGAGCGTGAACGGATGAAGCGCTCTCTTGGCTTCCTGGATGACATCGTTCTGGGTGATGTTCGCGCCGAGCTCTGCCCATAACTTTTCTGGAAGAGCAAACCCCACCCGGGTGACTCCATGATCTAGACAAGCCCAGAGGATGGACCCATGACTTTTGGATTCGATGCCACAAATGCCTCTTCGCGCTTCTGGCATATTTGTTTCGACAACGCCATCGATGCGGATCCAATTACGGGTGCTGCTTTCTCCATCGAACGGTATTCCAGCAAGCTCTCGAACTTTAGAGTGCCCACCATCAGCTCCTATGATGAACTTGCTCCATATCGTCAAATGACCCATATCAGGGGTCTCTATGGTCGACGTCACGGGGTGACTTTCACCTTCCTTAATGGAGAAATCCACCAATCTGGCCCCGTTGTAAACCTCTCTATGACTGTACCTAGCATAGCCATCGCGAATCACATCTTCAGTGTACCGCTGTCGACAAAGGAGAAGATAATCAAAGAACGTATCGGTAATATTCGAAGACGATGCCGTGATATTGGCTACCTTTTCTCCGTTCTTGTATGAGACCTGACCGCGAACCACAAAGCCTATTTGGCCCAACGCATCCGCCAAGTCCAATTGATCAAGCATCTCAAGCGTACGTGGCGCTATCATGGCTGCTCGTCCATATCTGGTCTGCTTCGCTCTTTCACGCTGCTCAATGACATAGGTTGATATGCCGTACCGTGCAAGGCAGTAGCCAATCAAAAGACCGACAGGACCCCCACCACAGATCAGTACATCCACTTTCCCATCTGGGCTTTTAGAAGCCATACTGAAGGGTAGCGCTTTTCAGCTTTGCGGCTGTATGGCACTATCGTGAAACAATGGAAAGGGGGGAAATGATAACAGTATAAATATCTGTTTATTATAAATATCAATCATTGAATCATCTATCATTCACGATGCGGGTCGCCACTACGAAGGTAGAGAAGCGGAAGAGCTTTGTCATGAACGAAATAGCGTTGCATATTCATCCGAGTGGTATGGGGGTGAAGACAAAGAAATGCTATGTAAAGTTTGTTGTAGCTAATCAAGACTGGACGCTTAGAGATATCGGTCCGACGATGTTGTCACGTGACTAGACACCCCAGATGAATTCGCTCAGAAAAGGTAGGATTTGTGATGTCGTTGTCTGATATTGATTTGCTACTATGGGGGTTGCCAAGGAGTAGGAAGAATAGGGGTATTCGCCTCCCTAAATATATGATTCCAACGCTAGTCCATTTACCCCTCATCACGCTCAGTCTTTATTGCAAGCTCCGATACTATCGAATAATACGAGGCTCGATGTCTGTTTCCGTGCGTTAGGTTAGTAATGCCTTGGTTGAAGTCACGAAAGAGACTATCATTCGAACAGACCACCCGGATTGACTGACAGCCTAGCTTTCTGTCTTCTAATTAAGTCCGTGTACGATGGCGAATATCGTCACCCCTGCCAGTATAGACACAGGCCTCGAGACCAATAATAGCCATCAAAAATAGGCATCGCCGTCATCAACGCATTATCCTCATAAGTGCTGACAGCTCCAAACTTCTCCAGCCTCCGCTCTCTGGCCGATTCAGACAAGGTATTCTCTTCCATGACATCTCCCCCCAAAGTATCGATTTCACCACCCCGAACAGTGGTCAAATTGGCTCCGAGGTAGAACGCCGGCTCGCAGATCTTGAAAATATCAGCAACGACAACATTGGGAGGGTATGGCGCGAAGACGAAAGTGGTTCCTGTCAAAATCTCCATCGCTTCGGGATCCTGCAGCACGGTGAAACCGAGAGATTCGAGGAATAAGGTGTCCACCTGGGTGAACAGTGGATCTTGGAAGTAGACCTCGTGGATGGGGTGTACCTTTCTCAGCGACTCCAGGACCATCATTAGGAGAACCAGTTGCTCCATGACTACTCTGCTCTGTATGATGCGATTATCCACGGTATCGCCGGGCCATCTGGGCTCGGATGGGGTGAGTCTTCCTAGACCGAAACATATGCACCGATCGATTTGGAGGTTCGAAAGTCCATCAAGTTCTTGCTCTAACAAATTCTGCAGTAGGTGTGAGTTCTCCGAGGACTTCCAATTCTTGACTTGGAGTCTATACTCACCCACCAATGACTCGACTTGCGCCCGCACAAGTCCAGAGATTCCGTCTGTTGGTCCCGATCCAGAAGCGTCTTGTCCACTCATGATGGCTTCCTGTTCGAATCGTATCTGCAAAGGCGGGAATGATTGCCAAGAATGGGGTTCGAACCTATATATTTAGGGAAAGACTTCGCTACCAATGAATGTAATGTTGGCAAGGATGAATGGAACTAGATGGTCCGGGCTTTGTGGCCAGCACAAGCAGCCTGACCCCTGTCGTTGTTGGACAGAATAGGCTGTCATTTGAATTGAAATGGCAGTCAAAGACATCTTGTGAGAAAAACCAATAATAGACATATCAGAGCAAGTCTGAAACCCAATGGGTAAAGTAAAACGATAAAAGACGTTGGCCATTCTTGTCCCTCTTTAAATAGCAATCGCAGACAAAGAATCGGCTACCGGTATTGAACGCACCTGGTACACCGCATACCGAACAAAGAAATCGAAAAATCCACATTGGCCTAACCCCATTTCCAATGCCTGAATACGGCCAATTGGACCCAATTCGGCGAGTAGAGTACTGCTATTTCCCTTACGGTATATAGGATTTTCTACAACGGTAGCCGAAGTCTCAAAGACCGCATCCATTCCCTTTAATGCATCAGGGCAAATTCACCGTCAAAGAAACGAGCAAAGACACTATCAAGCAAAACCGCGATATCTAAGCCCCAACGACTGTAGGCGCTGTGAGACTAATCGCGGATCAGCATTCATCACCTCTCCATGACGCAAGATGCGGATACCGTCCCCCAAAGATACAACGTCTCCCGAGCAAGCATACATGTAGATAGCCACATGCCCGCGATCCCAGACCCGGGAAGTACGTGTATATGTCGATGGTTGATGGGGTAGCGACCGGTACGTACCTTTACTGTTGATACGCTACCTGTTAACGGCGAAGCTGTGGTGGATATGAGGCCGTAGCAGGTAGGATATCTGAGCTCGATGGAAGGGAGTTGATACATGAACGCTGTATCAATGGAAACGAAATAGGACATGGTGGAGCAGCGTACAATATCGGTAAGAGATAGTTCACCGGTGCTGGTATCTGTATTGTTGATACGCTACTTGTCAATAGCAAAGTTGTAGGAAATAAGAGTTTGCCTAGAGCTGGTAGGATATCCGTGTTAAAAAAGAGGGCATTGATACATGAATCTTGTACATTGTGTTCTTCCAGACGAACTAAGACCTATGATATTGGTGCGAGACGGATTTCCAAGGTAGTTGTGTTCGTACTCGTTATGGATTGGCTCTGTACATAGGAGCAGGTGATGGATTGGCGGTAAGGACGGGGGACTTGGTAGATGGCGAGTTGATCGGACTGTTGGGAAAGGGGGGTGTTGGGTTTGGTGGACCGGGATGGTGAACAAAGAGTGGAAGATGTGCTTCTGGAAGGACGGCTTGTTTGCGTGCTGAGGGTGGTGAAGGGAATTCTTTCTGATCGGAGATTCAAATAGCTATCGATGTAGGGATGCTGTCGATGATAAATGTAAGTATCATATGTCGGCAGGGGGTTTTGTTAAGTGGAGAAGTGGTAGTTCTCAGCTACCTTGACGGGTGAAGTGGATGCTCTGGATGAGTGTGTTGAGATTTGTGAGGAACATATACCCCAAGGGTCATTGATACAGCCGTCAAAAGAGGGGATGTAGATCTCGAGAGTCAACGAAGAGAGCGGAATGCTAAGGCTAATGTTTGACGCTTGCGAGTCGAGGTGGGGAGAACCCAAGGAATAGCCGTGGATGAGGTTCTCTTAATTAAACACGAAGAAAGTGGTCGTCAACCGCGTGCCAGGATGCGTAGCGGTCGGTGCACAACGAAGTCGTAAGCATGACATTTCTTCATATAACTCCGACTCTTCCTCTTAGCTCTCATCCCTTCATTGTTACCCGGCCAGCACCGCCGATGTCTCCCTTCCCATACTCACTGCTGGCACATCAAGAAATCAGCACCTTCCTTGTGATCACCTCCTCATGCTCTGCACCATCAGCATCAAATAGTACCGGCTCACAATACTGGCAAACGGCCAGACTTTGCAGTTGGTAATTGGGCGTTCGAGGAAGAACGGCGTGACTGCCGTGGTAAATCGAGCTCGTCACGACGGGCTCGATTGCGTTGTTGAGCGATATCATTCGTAGAGGAGAGTAATTCAATCAGGACTCCTGTTCAGATATCGACTTCCACCCCTTGGTATCGTGACCGCCTCCATCATCACCCCATGTGTGACTCCAGTAGGTGATAGCGTGACTGCCTTGTTCCTCGGTCCCAAGCAGCAATTTGCACATCCTCTCGTCGAACAGCTCCGCCCTTGTCCAGCAGAAATGGGAATACGGTGATGCGATTGGTAACCATGAGTATGGGTATATTTCCCACTGCGGAAGTATGGTCACCGTCTGGTCGTCTTTGTCGGACATGATTGGATCGGGTTGCTGGAACAGATTCCGCCAGCCGCTTTGCGCGTAGTGACGGTTCATTTCATCCCCAGCATAAGTGTCTCTGTACTCTTCAACCACTTTGTAGAGAGCGCCAGGGCCTGATAGACCTTCTGCGGTGAGGTCTTCGTGGATCTTCGACTCGACATATTCGAGGGGAAGAACCCAGAATGGGTGGCCGGGAGTAGAGGCGAACCATGCATTGGGCAAGGAGGCCGATGAGCTATCGTCGCTTCCCATGCGCCCGAGAAACGCTTGCCTTCCCGGTTGTCTATATGCCTCGAATAACGTGTCGCTTGATCGTAGGCATTCCATGTCAAGGTCGGCGTAGACTCTGCGGGATTGTGTCAGCATCATGTTTGCAAAGATTCCAGCGGAAGTCTGAGGTACCCTCCAAAAATATGCATGTACAGGTTGCGCACAACATCGGCACGATAGACGGGTATGTGATCCCCCAGCGCTTCGTAGGTCGGCAAGAACCAGGGAGCGTACAAGCGGACGAGATCCAGGTTGTCCTGATCGGTCCATAGAACCCATTCCCAATCTGGATGAGCCTGAACCAATACGTCGTTAGCATTGCATCGCGAAGTTCTATTCAGAGACTCGACGATTTATGGAGAGGAAGAACGGGTAACGATGGACTGAATGATCAAGGATATTGGTAGCAAGACCGTGATGACTAGAATTGTTCCGTACCTCGCGGCAAGAGCGACTCCATTTCTCGAACTTGATGGGAAGCGTCGAGGTGGACCAACTTTGGTGAAAGATCTTGGGGACCGTGGTCAAATTTGTGGCTAGTGGTCGTCGGAGCAGGTCCTGAGCGGACAGCACCCGTGCTTCATGGGGCTGATCGTCTGGAGATTTTGCGGCAGACGCGTAGAACAGTGTGATGTCTAGATTTTGGTTGTGGATTCTTCTGGCAGATTCCAGCGCAGTGAATATAACAATGAGGATAAGGACAGTGGAGATGATGGTTCGACCAGTCATGTTCGTCGATGGGTTCCTGGAGATTAGGTATTGTGAGGCCTACAGGTAATGAGAAGAGATTTTTAAATAATGAGAAGGAAGCCTTGAGAAGTGAAAAGATAGGGCGATATTGGCGAGCATGTGGAGTCAGTCTTATGGTGGACCGTTGAGCAAGGTGGCTGAAGTAAATGACCTTTGGTATAAGTGTAGAGCCCGCTACAGATATACCAAATAAGACTGTCGTTCAAGCTACTGAAACGCCTCAGCTCGCACTTCTTACCCAATATGACTATACAGCTTGCACAGCAGCGCTGCTCCCACGTGTCTTCAATACGACAGCAATTAGGATTAGCCGAATCTTACATCAGACGAAGGGATGACATTAGCGCAGGTGGGCTTGGGCTGGCAGGCTGTGTGATAGAGTTGCTTGATGTCGCAACCCGATAGATGATGAGACGGATGATGCATGTCATTCCCTGTTGGTTGTTCGCCAACATCCAACATAGATGAGACCTAGCGTGTGCAAGACTCCTAGACTTAGGTTTCACCCCACCTCCCAACATCTGTACACCTTATTCAGATCCCAACATCTGTACACCTTAAGGTATTTGCCTCCGTCTCAGATGTACCAACAGAAAATACTTTACCTTATTCAGATCCCAACAGCCAAGCCTGAAGTTAGCTGCTAAGCCCCTTCCAGCTAGCTTCTACGCAGCCGGCAAGCCCGGCTTGGCACGCCCGAGCTTCATCTTGGTAAGCTTGGTAAGCACGTAAGTATACTTTAGCGAGAGGCTACATCTGCCAATATAAGTTATAACTATCATGGGACATTCCTTAGTCACAATAGTGACCACAGTGCTGCACTGATTTCATACCAAACTGGCGAGGGAATTCATAGGCGAATTCAAGTGCTGGAGAAGTGTAAGAGTCTTTGCATACGCTAACTCCCGCCGCTTTCATCTCTTCTCAGACTCAGCCCCACCGTCATCTCGCATCGTGGATACGGTGCAACCTGCCATCAACGGCTGATAGCGAATGGCCATGCGACAGTCCAATCATCTTCGTTGTATAGTGGAATCTACTGGGGCGTATGAAGTCTCAACTTCGCGATTGCTTCGCCCCACAAAGAAGATCCAATAAAGAATTCTAGAACATTTGGTCTCATGGTACGTTGGACAACTTCTGACAGAGCTTACAACCAACATGCCAGGTCGTGGCGGAGCCAGGAACATGAAACACGGACTCTTGGGATGAAGATGGCTATATTCTATTTGCGATTGGGAGAGTCGATCCAACAGTACACTACTATCTTCACTAAAGAACGCACAAAGTGTAACGAAAAGTCCATCAAACATGCAAATATCTGTGCGCACAAGGCAGTATTCGTCGCAAGCTCTGGAATGTCCGTGTTGCTGATGGTTGCATTCGCGAAGGGACACAGGTACAGCAGCGGCCGTATGTCAGCATTACGAGGGTAGAATACAGCCACCCTGTCATCTCTGATTGTGAAGGGACATAATACTAGGTACAATGCCGGCTATTCTCTTCCATCAGCTCTTTCCGTACGATCTGCTCACCGAATCCCACCAATAGAGCCGCGACACACCCCAATGCTTCGACGCATGTGCACGAGGGTTGTGTTCGACTCTCGTAAAGTTGATCATTCTGTTTTCATAGTCGATCTTCGACGCCAGTCCAGTTGACTGCGATCGTCAGGACCTATGTCGAAGGCGTTATGTCAATGACTAGGATTCTTCCATCAATACGCTCAAAGCAAGGCCTTATCGTGAGTACTTCAGCGGAACCCACCGCCGGCATCGAAGTCCTTGCGTGATTGCGCTGTGATATATACTTGTCCCAGCTTCGCTCAGATGAAGACCTCTAGTGTTCACAGTCAGTCATCTCAATTTTTCGTCGTTCCGGTCATCATGGACATTGTAGATACAAATCTACAGGGAATGCCGGCGGCCACAAAAAGTTTGAGGGCGCTGGCTAAAGATTATGGTGGGGCCGATCCAAAACGCTGTAAATATTGACATATTCATAGGCTAATTGGCGAGTGTGGCGTATCAATACGACCGCCGGCGTACTTTCTCGTATACGTCGGTAGCGAGGGTCCGGTTTCTCGAGGTTCCAACTGCACGATCCCGAGAGTTCTTGGAAGTCTCTATGCTACCAGTGGTCCCTGCGTAGCGCTCCTAGCTGCAATTGGTACGCGCGGATCAACCCTATGGTGAACCATGGATAAGGCTACTGACTTAGCAGGTGCTGACACTTCGCATATCAGCCTGCTAATGAAGCCAGTTACGAGATCCTATAGCAATTAGACGACCTGGGCACATCTTTGAGGACACGCAGACACGAGCTATCAATGCAACATCCATGATTGATCGCTTACGATATGCACGTCCACGCGACAACTGTGTATTGGATCGCCGTACCTACCAAAGGCCCTTGTCCCAGCCGTGTGCAACTTCTTTTGTCGCAGTGGATAGGAAGTCCCAATCGGAAAGGAGAGCGTCTAGCGCGGAAGTCTTATCAATGACACGGGACGGATGCCATTCATCGCCTACCATGGTTTGCGCCTAAATTCTCCGAAACATGGCAGACCCGCGATCATGTGGCCTTTCGAGTGGGGCCCATCCGTATAAAATCTTTGTTTACCACATTAACGATGACAATTCGTGGCTCTGGATGTTAGCATGTATTCGCTAATCCTCGCAGCCACTACCCTAGTCATCATATTTACCACCTCAGTGCTCTCCATACCCTCCGAACCCCCGACTCTCCAATTGCCATCGCTGAACCTTATCCCTCCACTATTGAACACATCAGTTCCCAGATTCAGCACAGATGTCTGGCCTCCGACCCCTTACAAGGTCTGGTTGAAAGAACCAAATTCATACATGCTCATCCAAAACATCATCACCCGAGATGTCGGCCACACTGATTTCGACGAAAAGGTTTGCGACGACATTCTCGACATAGTCCGCCTCAGATTCAGCAAGAAAGGTACCGCTAAGGATTTCGTCAAAAATGTCCGTGAAACCGTCGGCCATGTGTCCTTTACGTTGTGGCCTAGATCAACGCCAGGTGTGACGAAAGGGGAGGTGGTGGCTGTTTTGGAACAGATGTGGTTTCTTACTAGTGAGTATGGGGCTGCGACGTTGTTTGGGAGATACTTTCCGAAAGGCGTGGAGGCGGCGGAGGTTGGGCTGTTGTTGAATTGACAGGGGTGAGGAATTTTGTGATATGGCAGTAGTCATAGCACAGGGACAACTGGGACGGAGCGTACTTGGCGGAGGAGGAGTCGGGTAAAAAGATGTGCCAACATCGGCGGACCTGTTTCCTTACCCGATTGATAATGTTACTGGCATTCAGGATTTCATTTTAGTGACGGGGGTAGTTTCCTGTGAGCAGACGCCACGGCCGGATATTTCTCGACACTCTCGTGCATGAATTTCGAAGCTGGAATAAGCGATGAGTCGATCGTTGACACTCATTTCGGACCCAAGCTCACGACCAACGCCGAAAGAGTGTTTGCCATTCTGCTAGTGATAATGCTCGCTCGTAACTCATAGTCGTCCATAACTCATCTCTCGCAAGTCATATAACCCACCCCTCAACCCCCATCCCCACCCCCCAACATCACCCTCCCACTCCACACCCCCAGCACCTCAACCCCAGCCTCACCCTCAACCAAAGCGAGTCTCCTTATCCTTGATCGGGAAATCACTGCCAACCTTGCTCTTGTACTCACGACGAATCGCATCGGAGATCTGCTCATCCTTGGCTTGTTCCAGCGCCGACTCGTTGCTCTGATCGCCCTGTCCCAAGCCGTATTGCTGTACTGCGTCGATGCCTGGATCATGACTCTTGCGTCAGTGTGTGTGTGTTATGAGTGTATGTGTGTGGCAAGTATGGAATAGCTCTTGTGTATGTGCTACGGGTTCGGGGGAACGGGGCGCTGTTACCTTTGTCCAGATAATCCTCGTTCTTCTCGCTCTCCCTTCCGCCGCCGGCGGCGGAGTTCAGTTTGTCGCCGAAGCCGCCTAGGAAGCCACCGCCACCGCCTCCGCCGGATTTTTGGGCGGGGGGCTCGTTGGTGCGATTCTGTTGGTTGGGCTCGCGTTGGTCGTTGTCGTTGTTCCCCATGGCGTTCTTGATGAAGTCCATGATCGGGGCTGTGATGGGGTGGTGATCTAGGTCTGATGGAGATGTGTGGGGGTTGTATGAGGGACTGTGATTGTGTTTGAGAGGTGGGTTGTGAGGAGCTTGGGTGTTGCACTGGGGAAGGAGGTGATACAAGTTTGAAGGCTCTTGCCAAGTGAAGGAGAGTCTTGGCGTTGATGTCATCGTGCAGCATCACAAATCCCAAGGATTATCATTGAAAGGAGGCCGACTGAGACTCAAGTCTTGAGACTCGGATGATGGACCGTACTCCAGCGACTATGGCCTCTACATCAGGTAAAGTATGTCCGAAAGGGGAACATAGTCCCCGGAAAAGGTGACGAGCAGTACTAACTAAAGTAATGATTTCGTCCTTTGTCTTGCTGCTTAACGAATTCATTGCTACATCCACTTCTGCACATGTACATTACCAGAAAGCAGGGAACATGTCTGAAATTGTATCAGAAGGGTACATCGAGGTCCTAGCCACGCCTTTGATCCCCTTTCCTTTCAGGCACAAACATAATGCCATCATGTGCGACACCTTCCTATACGACTTCAAACAAGAACATACTGCTCCAATTCGATTCAATGAGTATTCATACCATGCCCGTATCCTGGCGCATAAATCCTTGAGGGATAGCATTCAATATCAGATTCTGGGTCTCAATACTTATAAGGGTAGGCATCATAGGACGGCCGGTCACCCCAGCGATATTTCGTGTTGCGAGATGAGGCCCGAGACGATGAACTTCGTGGAGCCTACTGGACGCGCCAATATTACTATTGACGTTCCTAGAGATGTGGCGTCTGAGCCCCCTGTGCAATAATGCAGTCGAATTTTCCGTGCTCATGGCAACGCTCGGCGACGGTGACAAAAGTATATGCCATCTTTTGTGTATACCTATGGAGCTTTCCAAAGATAGTAACTCCTGTTGCAACCGCATGGTTGTTACTGCCAAGATACGAGGCTGGCGTGTTCAACATAGATGTAGATGTTAAAGTAGGGGACAACCCAGGAGAGCTCTACGCAGCAATCTAAAGGGTGATCCGTGGAGGAACCGAGGAAAGCGGTGAGACCTGCTGAGGAGTGTTAGAAAAATTCTTTGAAATATGTTCGAGGCATTATCAATCCTTGATATTGCTGTTAAATTGCTGAAGGGTGCGAATAGAATTGCATTGACGGCGGGTGCTTTCAACGGACAGTCGAGAAGATCTTTGTGGAGAGACCCAGGATCTGGTAGCCTTGTGGAATGTTCTCCTAGAAGATCGCTGGTAAATTCAAATTCTCGATATTCTCTTCGCCAGTTAAGGAGCTAATCTAAGGAATGCTGTTACTAGATCTTCCTGGATGATACGAAGGTTCTCCCATCGATTACTGTCTCAATCATGTGCTATTTGTCTCACTCAGAGCAAGGCTAGCTGGAAGCTAACAAGGGTTTGCACGGCACCTGCGGTGTCATGCTGTCATTATAGTACCCACTCATCAAGAAACCGAGGGCTCTCATACGCTTGGAAGAATATGGACTGTACAATATACTACCTTGGGCTTCCTGGGAATTAGAGCTTTCTAGGTGAGCCAAGAAGCTGTCTTGTTTCCCGTAATAGGTTTTCCTATCACACGTGATGAGGCAGCAGTTAGTTCTGTACAATCTCCACAAGTTTTTGGATAGTACAGTCAGAACAGCCTGAGCGGCTGAGCCAAGAGCATCACGAGAGACACGCAAGAAAGCCTTCAGTCCGGGGTATTTCTTGCGCGCGAAAGATCTACCGATTGAACAGTATGTGCGTTTCTTTGGCAGTCTCTCTTGATATCCTTCTTCTACGATGATCGTCTCACGGAAATTCCTCATATTTCCTCCGGAGTTGATGTACCGATGTTAGCCGGATCGTTCCATTGCGCTCTTGTCAAAGACGTGAAGTGTATACGGTTATACCTAGAAGTTGAGCATTCTGGTCTCTAATAGAAGGTTAAAACACCGATACACTTGGTAGAGCTAAAGCGCAAACGGTGTGGTAGGAGAAGTCCTGGTTAGTGACAGTCTCTTGGTTTTCCTATAGCTCCATATCCTTCGCTGATTGTTAATCACCAGATTGCACGTGCGGCTTTCAAGACTCATATAGACTCGAGCTCATCAATGGTTTCATAGATATCCGCTCCAACAGTCCAACGCTGCTCATCCTCGTCTTTATCGACGTTGAAGAAGTGACAGGCTTGACGATGTGCAAAGGAGATAGCTCTTGGCCACGCCATGCTTTCGCAAGGTAGCAGATAGGTACTTGTTCATTACCTTTGATATATGCTGACACTTGTATTAGCTTTGGAGTGTTCATGTTCGATTACATGTTCCATTCTCCCCAGCTCTAATCACAATCTACATCTCATTGGGTCTCAGGGTCTCATGCGTTTCAAAATGGCAACCCGTGGTCGAGGTTGTACTTCTAGTCATCCAATAGCTATGGCTTGTGCTCTGTGGTGAACGAGGTCTGTATCAAGTCGTATGTCAGGACGATTCGATGCCTGGATATTAGCCTCAAGGCGTGGTGACTCACCCCAGTCGAGAATATTAGAAATGAGTAGCCATCAGCTTCATGGCCCTGGGCTTCCAACTATCGTCATTCGGCTCTATGTTGAATGGTGTTCTCACCACCATGATGCCCCAATAGAGGTCCGAGTGATGAGGAACGACGCTTGCATCCTGGGCCTTACGCATGCCCAGTGGATCTGCCAGAATAATCGAACAGTACCATCTGAGTATTTGCTCGAACCTGTATCAATTCCATTAATGCAGCAGTTCGTGCGATTTAACGCGAACACTACGCGGATCATTGACTACGCCCATCTCCTTCACGACTATAACCAAAACAGCCTACAGGGCTCACAGCCTGCAGTTTTCGTTGGCAATGCTACCGAGACCGCCAGATGAAAGTTATGAGCCGGTACCTAGAGCGGCGTCATATAGGACTTGAATATAGGTTCCAAGCCTACCTTGAGCCTCCCTCGAGTTCTTCGCGATATATGTCGCACCTCTGTATGAGACAGAACAGACTGGTTCCGCACAGAACTACAAACGAAAGAGCAGCACGAATGGCATGACTAAGCATCTCATCAAGCCAAGTCTTCCGAGGATGACGTCATTTGCAATTCGCCCTTGCGCATAAAGTGATGACGAAGTTCCATGCGCACGAGAGCGTGATCACTCGGGAGAGCAAATGATTGGTCAGGCGATTGCACTTCGGGTTGCACGAGCGGACGTTGGGTTAGTATCCATTTAGTACATGAACACCGTGAACTCCTACAGTAGTTGCTTATCATCCATCTCAACACTATTAGACCACAAGAGGCCATAGCCTGTGACTAGTCTCAGTCCACGTTCACCTCATACATCTCATCATCATCCTGACCAACCCTTCAGCAGGACTTCCAGAGCAGCTCCATTTCCTCCCACCCTTTTTACAAACCTTAACAATCTATGCCACGAATCTGCCTTCCACCATGTTTGCCAACCATCAAGGTGATTCAGTTCTCGATCGTGCTGCAATAGAATCTGGTCCAGGCAACGACAATGACGAGGCCCGTGGAGCACGTACAAGCGATGTCTCGGATCATTCAGCTATTGATAACGACATGCACATGTCAAAACGGAAGCGACTCGTTGGGAAAGTCAAGAGTGTGTTGCACGTCCACAATGATCAGCTCAACGATGCGGATGGATCCCATACCGTGACTCTTGCAGCCTCCCCAGATGCCACTTCTGGAGAGACACGCCTCGATCACGGCTCACCACAAAAGGCAGGGCCTCAAGGCTTCAAAGATTTAGTACACCATCCGGTGGACACCATCAAAGCAAAAACGGAACGGAAGACCAATAAGGAGGTTGCGGCCAATCTGCTGAGCCCCGAAGTCACGCACGCGCAAGATGTAAATCTCATCCACGCCCAAGAAACCGTAGACGAGGCAGAGACAGAGAAAGAAAAGCTACGCGCTGGTGAGGATTTGGAGAAATTGAAGAAGGCCAGACAAGATTTGTTTGTCAGGTGGACGATGGATCGCCATGTCTTGAAGTTGAAACGGCTCGAGAGTAAAGAGGAACAGGACCGAAAACACAGAGAGTTCAGTAGCGTAGAGAAACCAAAATCAGACTGGAAAAGCTACAGTCATCAGGTGTGTCTATTCCATCGAGTTACCACGGCTCACTGTTGGACCTGCTAACGCTTTTTGAACTAATCCAGCTAGTCCTCCAACAGGTTGAAAAGTATGGTGGCCAATACATCGGTTTCTTCTCTGAGCCGCCCCCTGCCTCTCAAGAGACAGTGAGTGCTAGTATTGAAAGGCTCTTGGTTGCTTCTACACCATGGCAGGATTTGATGATGCATATCCGGCGGATCTATAGATGGGAAAACCACACCGAGACTGTAGCTTATCTTGTGGCCTACGTGATTTTGTGGGCAATCGGAGGTCTCTGCGCAGCTGCTGTAAGTCATCGGCAATTAATCGCATCACATGGCATCTGGGCTGATTAGGAAGCAGTGCCTGGCATTGATCGGTCAGGTCTTGCGCCGTCGATATGAAAAGCCGTCTGTTGAAAAGCTTCGTCAAGCCATCATGCGTACCGAAGATCCTTCGATAACCGCTCATACACTGCCTGAACAGATCGAGAAAAGAGGGGCACAAAGCTGGATTGATCCTTTGATCGAAGATATGGGGGAATGGCTGCTATTGCAATTGGGAGACATGGCGAATCTCCTGGAAGTATTGCTAAAGTGAGTCCACTGTACCTTTCGATACACCTGTATTGTGCCGGCTCGATTCTGACCAGCCATAGCTTCTACGAATGGCGACAGCCTACCCGTACTGCATGGACACTCGTCTGGTTTGGCATTGGCTGTATCGCATTTTACATGACGCCTGTCTGGCTGCTTGTGAAGACGATGTCACTGTTTGCTGGGATAACATTCTTCGCTCTTTTCCCCATCGCAAGTCGATACCCACGATACAGACTCTTAGCTTCGCCAATGAAATGGCTCTTTTGGGGTATCCCAAGTCATGGTAAGTCATTGTGGAACTGTTGAAGTTGTATAAATTGAGCAGACGCTGATCTGCATCGATAGTTGAATGGGCCATTGCACGTCTACAGGCCGAAGGGAGTCGTCAGGCACACGACACGCCGCATGAAGCCGAGAACCAACCGGGTGTACAGAGTGAAACATCCAGTACTCACCCAACAACTGGGCCGGAGTCGTGCACAACGCAATCCCAATCAAAGGTGGTAGCGTACGGATCTTACACCTGCTCGAGTGCGAAGCACAGTGGTAGACTTGTCGTGAATTCGGAAGGCGTTCGCTTTGAGTCCTTTGTGGGATCCTCGCACCAGTGGATGATAAAGTTCGAAAACATGAACCGTATAGAGAAGGTAAGCGATATCAGCTCTGGCCACCCCCCAAATGACGACAATACAGAACCGCGCAAGCTTGCTCACCATGTCGTCTTTGTCTAGGTGAACACAATCGTTCAATTCGGTTCAGGCAAAGACCTACGTTTTGTGGATGCAGACAACGCGGCATACAGTGCGAGCAACGTAGCGAAGAGAGACGAGGTCTTTACACAGGTCATCGGCTATAGCACTGTCAATTGGCAGGTCGTGGGATGATTGAAGCGCAACGCGGTGTATGAATACTCTTTCACTGAGACAATCTTATCGCCACGAAATCTGGCGGCCAAGAAGGTACGAACAAAGCTCGGCCCAAGGTCCTAAAGGGTAAACATGTTACCTTTGAGCCTACAAACTCTCGAATGAGACTCGACTGGGGTACTGGCAAGCACCGCTCTGGGACGCTGGCGGTGTATCGGACTGAGGATTGCAAGGGTATTCATGCTGCTATTGTTGATACTGAGGGCATGCGAGGGATCGCCATAGTAATTTCCAGGTGTAGAGGTGGGTATGCTGGGGGAATTCCGTGATTCTTCTAGCGATTGCGAGGACTCAGGCAGGTGTATAGGTAGAAAAGAGGAATGGGTATTAACTCGCTAAGAGTCGAGTCGGGTACCCGACTCGACTTCGAAGTACCGACCTGACGCGGTCAGCCTGTAAAATACATCCCTCCAAATTGAAGGCCTCTATCCCGAAGACACGAAATGCTATGGAAGTCTTATCTTCATTGAACCCCGCGAGGGATATGCCATCGCCGTCCAGATAACGTTTCTTGCACCTTGAAACGTTTCCATTTCTTTTCGCCATGATCACGGGTCGCTGTATACCACTGCCCACTCAACGTCCTTGCGAATGATCATCTGCTGGCTATCGTTGCTGCCAATACTGTTTCCGTCCTGCGCCACCGCCGATGTATGGTTCATCACTTCTCCTTCGCCACGCCCATTGTCTTTACCAGCCACTCTCGGATCCAAGCCGAGCCCCATATCCCTTGTTACCGGAATCGCTTGACTCGGGCGCCCGTGGTGCCCTGTGGTGGGAGACTCGAGTCCACCATTCAATGTTGCTCGCTTTTTCCCAACACCGTCTCCAACGAGACTACTTGGCCCGGTCGTGGAATTGAATGCTGATTTACTGGGGAAACTGCTTGAATGGTCGGTGCGCCTGCTTTTCCGGGCGTGGTGGTTCGAACCGTAGGAGTTTTGTACTTGAGTGGCGACCTGTTCCATGTCAAAAGCGCCGTATCCGGTGTGGAGGCCCGCCACAAATGGTTTGAGACATGGAATCATGCTGGTCATTAGGGAGATGTAGAGTGTAGTTTGCGTCCATACGTAGAAGTACGTCAGGGTGAATGCGGGATTGGTGGATAGGTTGTGGCGGGGGAAGCTGACTAGTCGAATGATCAAGGTCGGTATGAGCCTATTAGTCCGATTTAGTGACGATGAACTACGTGAGTGCTAATGCGGAGCGAAGAGATACTCGGACCAGAGGTAGGGATTCGAATGGGCGTAAGACACCAACGAGATTTGGATCAACTCACGCCAGCCGAAATGCGAAAGTCCCCACGACAATGAACTTGTTCTTTAAACCCATTTGAAGACCGTGGACTAGGTAGTATGACATTGCAAATATAATAAATTCGTCAATAACATCGAAAGCGGTCACGATTTGCCATCGGAGGAGCTGTATCAGTGGTTAGTTGACAAAGAAGCGAAAAGCCAGGGGCTTCTAAGTACTAGACCGGTGCATTTCTCTTGGAAAAGAACCCAAGGGTGCGATAAATTGCAGCGCAGAGCTATAGCGAAAAATGACGCTATAAACCAGACAGTTGATGCCGCAAGAGTGGTCTTGAAAGCCATCCGATGCCGCGGGTTCGAAGTCAAACGGAGTAGTAACAACATGACCGAGCCTTTCGCAAGGTACGCGGAAAATAGATATAGAGTATCACTGGCATAAGCGGCCTAGAAGTATCATTCCTCTGAGAGTATGAGAGGATTGGTCTGGTGATCTACCTTTTCTACCGCGAGTAGATCGGTAGGACTGATCAGATCTATGGATTTCCCAAGTCCCTTACAGACGCCGCGCAGCACCACAGACGATTGTATCGTCGCAATAATCTTCGTTTCCCTCAGCTGGTGCGCAACAACGGACAGAGTATGACTGAGGATAACTCACCGTCGCTGCGAGGATTGCAGCGTCATCGTAACCCAAAGGTGGACTGATCACTATTCGGACGAAGGCCCTGATGAGCAAAGTGACCAGAGCGCAACACAGGCCCAACACAGTAGCGACAGCAATCCATGCGCTGTGATCGGTAGGGGTGACTTGAAGGAGTGGAGGGTGTTGGGTTGTAACAGGCGCCGACGACATCGACGATGTTGTTGTTGTTGTTGTTGTTGTTGTTGTTGTTGTTGTTGTTGTCGTTGTTGTTTTTGTAGTGTATCCCTCGACACTGATGGGACTCGCTGACAATACCTTCCAACGAAACAGAGATGAGAGCGTCTTGCTCATCCAGACCAGGGAGGAACATATTGTACGAGGCGATGGAGAGCCTTCAAGCCTGATTGAGATCTACTGATAGGATTCGAAGCCTTCGCAGGGACCGTGCTTCCTTTCGGTGGAAAGTGGACCGCGGGGGAGGGTTTCCCTGAGCCGAAGCGCCCGCTGAACGCCACAAAGTCAAACAGAAGCTCGTTAACGCCAAGTCTACTGGGGGGTTAGTCGTTAACGCGTCAGGGATTATTTAGGAGAGGACACACCAAGATAACCCATGTCACGCTAACAGCCAGCCCGCTGGACACCACAGTAGCACGTTTTAGTACAGTCGTCTATTCCCAGTCTAGCGAAGCGGAGTTCCGGCAGGGTGTTCCATGGCTAGCCGATCGGAGACCCGGCCCAGTAGCCCGTCTCTTTCTGTCCGACAAGTCCCTTGTTCGCTTACCCTCAGCCAATTGTCCAAGATAGTCCCTCTACCCGTGGGAAACGGCGTGTTGAGTGGGCTGGATTCGCCGACGCTCGCGCGAGCTTCCCCCGCGCGCCCCGTTAATCTGACAATCTCCAGCATTACGTACCGTGGTACACAAGCATACTGGCGTTATCTACTACACGTGCTCAGCAAGTCAAATGTTAGCGTGACAAGGGGCTCTCCGCCAAATTCGTAGTAGTCTGGGAAACACGCCAAAGACGGGATACTGGATAAGGTAGGTGCCGTCGACCCTGGTAATACGGCCTGTCAACCCCCATGCTAAAGCTGCTACGGCCAGCTTAGAGACAGAGCTCGCGGCTCCTCGACATAGTTCGCTCCTCCTCGACATAGCATAGTTCGCTCTATCTCCGTTCTGTGCCCAGCTAGTAGTAGCACGCACTGGATCTGATCGCATGGCTGTATTAGTCTTGATTCATGGATAATACTTAGTCGCACCGTTGTCCCCTTTCCGGAGTGCCTCTTCAGATTTCAGTTCGTAAACTGTGACCTTGCCTACCCACTTTCGCGCACCCCGCGCCAACCTCGTACATTTCTCCCCTGGTTTCCCTACCTTTGCACATCCACTTATCATGGATACCAAAGAGGAAAAGCTGAACGATGTTCAAACCTATGCGATCGATGACAATATGCACGATCATCCGATGGATCAATTGGATCCGACGGGTGTGCTTGTCAAGCCGAAGTGGAGGGGGACGTCCCAGGACAAAGTTGACATGGAAACTCTGGGTAGACACCAAGTACTGCGCGTAAGGAGGCAGTCGTACTCAGCCAGGCCTCGCTCGCCGCACGAATACTGTTGACAAGCCGAGTTAGCGAAATTTCAAATTTCTGTCCATGCTTGGATTCAATAGCACTCTGATTTGCACTTGGGAGTTTTTACTGGCGTAAGACGCGTGCTTCCTATTGTCAACGTTCGCCATCACTGACGTGGGGGAAAGAGACATCCTGTTTGTCAGCACCAACGGCGGCACAGCGGACTTGTTCTGGGGCTATCTAGTGGTCCTGTTCATTTTTGGGTTGACCTATGCGAGTTTGGCTGAGATGGCTTCCATGTAAGCTCGCTGCTCGTCCGCATCCACATCTTCTTGACCGCTCTTAGGGCACCTGCTGCAGGCGGTCAGTATCATTGGGTGTCGGAATTTGCACCGCCACAGTACCAAAAGTTTTTGAGCTATATAGTCGGTACAGGATCCCCTCCCTACGAAGTTTCACAAGGTTCTCACATCAAAACAGGATGGATTTGTATGACAGGATGGCAGGCCGGTCTTCTAGGTACTTCCTATGTGGTTGGGACCATCATACAGGGTCTGATTGTCTTGAACCACCCCAATTATGTTTTTGAACGATGGCATGGGACTTTACTTGTCTGGGCAATTGTCTCATTCTGCGTTATCTTCAACACCATCCTAGCCAAGAGGTTGCCAGCGGTAGAGGGTCTTGTCCTTATCATCCACATCATGGGGCTGTTCGCCATTATTGTCCCGCTGTGGATTCTCTCACCCCGAGCGACCGGCAACGAGGCCCTTTTAACCTTTACAAACGGAGGTCAATGGCCTACATTTGGCATATCCGCTATGATTGGTCTTCTTACACCCATGGGCTCCTTGTGTGGGTTTGATTGTGCGGTCCACATGTGTCAGTATTCTCAGAACCTTTTACCTGACGTTGATACTGATGTTAACCCCAGCGGAAGAAATTGAAGATGCCGGCCGAACCCTCCCAAGATCAATCATGTGGTCTGTTTATCTAAACGGATCGATGGGCTTTATTATGGCCGTCACTATGTGTTTCGTTCTTGGAGACCTTTCCCAGGTTGTTCAGACGCAAACTGGATATCCATTCATCCAAGTCTTCTACAATGCTACAAAAAGCTATGCTGCAACCAACATCATGGTAACAATCATGATCATCACCATCACAGCCTGTGCTGTTAGCAACCTGGCGACTTCCTCTAGGCAGCTCTGGTCGTTCGCGCGTGACCAAGGGTTACCTTTCTCTAACTGGCTCGCCTATGTGGGTTTATTACTTGTTGATTTTGGAGCCCAGCTGAATTTCTAACCAGGTCTCCCCTACGATGCACATACCTCTTCGCGCAATCCTTACCTCCATGTGTATTACCTGCCTCGTATCGTTGATCAACATTGGTTCTAATGCCGCTCTCAACGCCATTACCTCCCTTACCATCGTATCTCTCCTAAGCGCCTACTACATCACTATCGCCTGTCTGGTTTGGAGACGTCTGATGGGAGAACCATTACCAATAGGACGATGGTCGCTTGGTAGATATGGTTTAGCGATCAATGTCGCCGCGCTTGTTCTCCTCACCCCGATCTACTTCTTTGCGTTTTGGCCCGCGGCAACCCCGGTGTCGCCACAAAATATGAATTGGGCAGTGGTCATGTACGGCGGAGTAGTGATCTGGTCGTTGGTATATTATGCCATCTGGGGAAAACACAGTTATATTGGCCCGGTTGAAGTGGTGAAGCGGAACCAATAGGTGCGGAGGCCTAATCAGATAGAACCTTTCATACAGTAGAGATAGTCTAACGAGTAGAAAGAGAGGCGAGCGGAGCTAGACTACTATCTAATATGCTGCGATGATATTCATAGGCGGAATTAATGGTAACGCCTAATATACAATCGCTAAGACGTAAGTGTAAACCCCTATCGAAGTTAGTAGCAGAAGAAGTCGAAGTCAATACACAGTCTTATATAAATCCGTTGGCGCTCGCGCTAGTAGGCCGTAAATACCTAAGTCCCTAAAAATTCGGTAGGATAGAGAAAAGGTAATTAGTTAACTAATACTAGATATACTATTCTAAAGATAGACTTATATACCTAGAAATAATAATAAATAATATTAATAAAGTACTAAATCTATATATATATATATATATATATAGTTATAAATAATTTAAATAAGTATAATAAGTAATAATACTAACTAAGACCTTATTATTAACTATTATAAAGATACTAAGTAATTTCCTCTTTCTTAACTTTATAGAATATATATATAATACTTTTAAAAAGTAGTATACTTACTCTATTTTACTATTTATAATTATATACTAGAAAGAACTTTCTAATTATAATTTTAAATAGTAGAGTTAAATTTACTATTATTTATAACCTCTTATAAGAGTTATATAATAAGAATATCTTAGTAGTATATTATAATAAAAATAATCTCTAATAAAATCTACTAGCTTAATAATATACTAAGATATCTATTAATTTAAAAAGACTCTTAGATAAAAATTAAGAAGAAAGATATTTCTTTAAATATTATTCTAGTTATACTAATTTATATACTTAATCTTTCTATTAGACTTTTAATTTAATAACTTACTTTTAACTATTCTATTATATATATATATCTACTCTATTAAATACTAAGTTAATATATATAGTCCTAATTATAAGTCTTTACATCTAAGATACCCTACGCTACCCTACTAAAAAAACGTACTTTTCTTTATAACTCCTAATACTATTATCTAGTTAATTATAAAGCTAAAAACTACCTAGATATTAGAAAATATAGTATTTTATAGTTCTACTAAGCTATTTTCTAATTAGTTTACTCTAATACTTAGTATACTATCCTTCCGCCTTAATAATAGCTATAACCCTCCTTTCTATACTATCTACTAGTAACTATAGTATATTATTATTAATAAGGTACTAGGCTACTTCTAATATCTTATATAACTTCTCTAGCCTCTCTTTATTATTCCTACTATATCTTATAATATCTAGTTCTAACTTATAATACTTTTCTTTAAGTAGTTACTAGAGGTATTTAATTAGATTTAAGTCTAGTAAGTAGGGTAGCTAATTAATAAGTTATACCTTATATTCTTTAAACTATACCTTTATAACTCTTATAGTATATATATAAGTATTATCTTATATAAACTATATACTAGGCTAGTAGATTATAAGGATCTAGTCCTTTAAAATATTAATATATAACGTTATATATTACAAGTGAAACTAGCGGTTCTTATACTACGCTTAGATAAAGTACTTCTTATTACGATTAGTAGATTATTAACTAATATACTAAGATAAGGATTAGTAGGGTTAGTACTAATCTAACTAATATACTATTTCTTATATCTATATAAAGAGCGTGCTTTCCCTTCTAGATAGGAGCTTCGTATTTAACTTATATTATCTACTAGACTAATCTCCTAGATACTAAATATAATTCTATACTAGACTAGTTTAGTACGAAGCCTACTTCCTATTCTCCTTAATACTCCTCTCTACGAGATCTACTATAGACCCTAACGACCTCTAAGAGTTACAGGCCGTAATACTTTAAGTACCCTTAAGATAAATACCTTAGGAGAAAGAAACCCTACCTTAAGTAAATAACGTTTATAATAGTTAGTAATAACTAAAGCTAAGGATAGTATTAAGGTTACTAAACTAGACTTATACTATAATAACTAAGATAAGTTAGAAGAGTAGTTAGTATAAATACAGTTATACTTCTCTTTTAATAAGGATACTATTAGGTTAGGTAAGTAACCGCTATTTATAATAACTTATATAAGAGGATAGGCCTAGAGGTAGTCCGCCTTATACCTTAAATAATATATAGAAAGTCCTAATAATAAAGAAAACGCTACCCCCCTCTAAGGAGGGGTAATAGGGAAGGGGTAGCCGAGACCTTCAAGGAGAAAGTAGAAGTCCTGCGGACGACATTCTTCCTACTCCCCCTATAAGCCGACCTAATAGATATTAATAGTATAGAATACCTACTACTAGTAGGTAATAGTAGTAATATTATAAGTAAGGAAGTCCTACAGGCTATTTATAAGCTAAAATAAGATAAGGTCCTAGGGATTAATAGGATCCCGAATCGGTTCCTTAGGCTAATAGCGGACGGGCTCTTTAAGAAGCTTACTTATTTATTTAACGCGTGCTTCTACCTTAGCTACTACCTAAGGGAATTTAAGAAGGCTAATACGGTCGTCTTAAAGAAACCGAAGAAGGAGGACTATATAGTACCTAAGGCGTACCGTCCGATAGCGCTACTAAGTACCCTTAAAAAGGCCCTGGAATTAATAGTCGTAGGGCGACTTAGCGATTATACTAAAAGTCGAGGCCTCCTCCCGTAATAATAAATAGGGGCGTAAAGGAATAGATTAATAGAGATAGTACTAGAGATAATTATAGACGCGGTATATACGGTATAAGACTGCGGTAGAGGTAATATAACTAGCCTCCTCTTACTAGATATTATAAGGGCCTTTAATAACGTCTCCTACCGGAGGCTTATCTATAACCTCCGGTATAAGGGGATCCCTCGCTATATTATAAGCTAGACGGAAAGTTTCCTAGCGGAAAGGTCCTCGTCTATTATAATTAGGGGGATGACGAGTAGGATAGAGCCGGTAGAGATAGGGATTCCCTAGGGGTCGCTAATCTCCCCTATCCTCTTCCTATTCTTTAACGCGCTACTTATTAAGGAGTATATAGCGGTTAAATTATAGCTGTAAGTTAGAGGGTTTATAGATAATATCTACCTACTAGTATATAGGAAAACTACGGAAGGTAACTATAAGACCTTAGAACTAGTACACGAGATCTACCTTAAATAGGCTTCGATATACGGGGCGAGTTTCGCCCCCTAGAAATATAAATTAGTCTACCTTACCCGTTACCCCCGTTACTTTAATATAGGTACGGTTATTAACCTAGGGCATGCGATAATAAAGTTATAAACGGAGATCTAAGTCCTAGGACTATATATTAACGGTAAATTACGGTAGGGCCTATACCTAAAGAGGGTACAGGCGAAACTCGCTACTTAGAGCCTCGCCCTATTTATAACGACGGTATTAACCTAAGGAGCTACCCTTAGTAGGGTAAGGAAAGTATATAACGCGATAGTACGACTAGTTATAACTTATACGTCCGCCTTATAATATATACTACGAGGACTAAGGGATATAAAGAAGACGCACGTAAGGAAGCTTAAAGTTATCTAAAATAACTACTTAAGACGCGTATTACGAGTATAGACTAGCGGTTCTTATACTACGCCTAGCGAAGGTACTTCTTATTACTAATAGGTAGATTAGTCTAGGGAGAGACTTAACTTACAAGTAGATTAGGTGGATTAGCTTACTAAACTATAAGAGCTATATATAGATTAGGTGGATTAGTCTACTAACTTATACCTTTTAATAGGATCTTATATATCTATATAGAAAGCGTATATCCCTACTTAGATAGGAGCTTTATACTTAACTTATATTATTAACCTAGATATCTCCTAGATACTAAATATAATACTTAACCTGTATTAGACTAGTTTAGTACAAAGCCTATTTACTTTAGTCCTTAACACTCCTCTCTACAAGATCTACCTAGACTCCGGAGCCTTCTAGTTAGAAGACGACGGGTCGTAATACTTTAAGTACCTTTAAGATAAGTACCTTAGGATAAAGGGACCTTACCCTAAGTAAACGCGGTCTATAATAGTTAGTAATAGTAGAAGTTAAAGAAGGTATTAAGGTTACTAAACTAGATTTATATTATAGTAATCGAGATAAACTTAAAGAGTAGTTAGTATAAATATAACTATACTTCTCTTTTAATAAAGACGCTATTAGGTTAAAGAAATAACTACTATTTATAATAACTTATATAAGAGGACGGGCCTAGAGATAGTCCGCCCTATTTCTTAAATAATATATAGAAGATCTTAACGATAATAATAATATCTCTATTAAGTTATAAATAGAGAGTTTAATACTCTTTTACTAGGAGATAAGACGGATATTCGGACCTTCTAATAAAGCTAGTATAACGACGAGAGTTATCTAGTACCTAATATAAAAGAGATTAGTATCTAAGTATATAATATAGTTTTAATAGTACTTTATAAGAACTAACTAGGATAATAACGCGCTAATAGTAATATATTAGAGAGGATTAAAACCTTAAGTAAAGAAGGAACTTATACGAGACGGAGCCGTTTATAATAACTTAGACTTATTAATAAGAGCCTTAATACGAGTTAATAACTAGATCTATAAGTTAGTAATAAAACTACGTTATAATAGTAGAGTTTCTAGACTTAGTTATATAGGACTCTATTCCGGAGGAAGTTATAGGAAGAAACGATTCTTACGCGATCCTTATAGTCTAATACTAATAGAGTTAGACTTTACTAAGAAAAAGAAACCGTTTAGAGGTAAGAAATAGTAAGGGGGTAAGAAAGTAATAAATTATTATAGCTGTAGTAAACCGGGCTATATTACTAGAGATTATAGGTTAAAAAATATAGTAAAACGACCTTAATTAAATATATTAGAAAGAGTTCTAGTTAGGAAGACTAAACCTCTAAGGGATTAATAAGAAACGGAGTATAATAATACCGAGCTAGATATAATTATAAATAATTTACTAGCCCTCGTTAATCTACCTATTAATAGAGAACTATAATCTAGAGAAGAAGAATTACGCGAAGAAATAGCTAAGAAATAGAGAAATATCGTAAAGATTAAATAAAGGCTAGTAGATATTTATAAATAACTTAAGGAATTAGACTCTAATAACGGATATAATAGTAGTTATATTCGGAAGGGAAAACCTAAATAAAGCTAAGAAAGCGAGGATAATTCCGACTAGGAAAACCTTAGCTAGACTTCTAAGAAAGAAGGTAATAGAGTAGTATCTCGAGCTTTTATATTAAAAGATCTATAGATAAAACTCGAGGAACGGGTAGAGTTCTACTAAGAAAAAGTAGTAGGAGGACTTCTATAAAAGGAGTTTAGGAACGACTTAGTATATTTATAATATAGAGTAATATACTAGTTAGCCTACGCTAACGAAATATATATAGTTTACTACTAAGCGAAGATAAACTTAAGGAAATCTATTAGGATCTAAATATATAGAAAGATTTAGTTAAGTTATAATAATATAAGTTATTATTAGTATTTAGTAACTAAAAGATTAAGGAAGTAGTTTTTAAACTATAATTAAAGATAGTATAATAGTCTTTATAAGTACCTTAAATATAACGAGTATATATTAGAGTACTACTTAGATAATTAGTATACCTATTTCTATAATAATTATAGGAAGTATATATATATAAAAAGAACTACCGGATTCCTATCCTTTTTAGGAAAAGAGTAATCCCTTATATTAAGGGGAAGTATAAAGAGATTAATATCCTTACCCTAAAAATATATTAGTTATATTTAACGAACTACGTAATATATATAAACGTACCGGTTAAAATAGATAGTTAGCGGATTATAGTAATAATAGATTCCGGGGTATCTAGAAACTTTATCTCCGAAGTACTAGTATAGTTAGTAGGCCTACTAACGCGGAGAAAGAAGGATTTATATAACTTATAAATAGCCGACGGGTTAATACTATTAAAAGGAAGTATAAATAAGGAGATAACCTCGCTACTATTTATAATTTAATAATATTATAAGGAAATATCCTTTAATATTATAGGGATAGCTACCTATTATATTATATTAGGTATACCTTAGTTAGAAAAGTATAACCTAGTAATTAACTAGAGAAGAAAAGTACTTAAGTTTAAGTAAACTAGTAATATTACTAGATTCTAACCTATACGTCGATAGTAGATAATAGTAGATAAGAAATTAAATCGAAGAACGGTTAAGGTATATATTACCTTAATTTCAAATAAGGATAACCTTAAAATATAAGGATCCGACTTAATAAATACTAGTAGCGGTCTGCTAGGTTAATAAGTTAGAGTTCTTAGAGTAATTAATAGTACTCCTAATATCTTATAAGAGTATTAAAGATAGAAACGCCTCTTTATAAAAGAGATAATAGTAAAAGCTCTACTTAAATACTAACCTTAAGATTATAAGATTAAACTTAAACTAGGAAAGGAACTAATATTTAGACCTATTTATACGTTATTTAAAAAGGAACTTATAGTACTACGTAGGTACCTTAATAAGAACCTAAAAAAGGGATTTATTCGAGAATCTAAATTACTAGTAGGATATCTAATACTCTTTATAAAGAAGAAAGACGGGTTACTATAACTATATATAGACTATTAAAAGTTAAATAATATAATAATTAAGAATTATTACCTACTACTAAATATTAGTAAGTTATAGGACCGGCTAGTTAAAGTAAAGATCTTTATAAAGTTAGATCTTTAAGGAGCGTATAACTTAATTCGAATAAAAGAAGGTAATAAATAGAAAATAGTATTTAAGACTTAATATAGATATTACGAGTACCTAGTTATACCGTTTAGTCTTACTAATATACTAGTAACCTACTAGGTATTAATTAATAATATTATACAAGCTTATTTAGATCTTATAATAATTATATACCTCGATAATATATTAATTTACTCTAAAACTCTTAAGGAATATATCCTTTATATATAAGATATATTAATATACTTATTATAAGCTAGACTCCTCTTAAAGCTAGAGAAATACGAGTTTTATAAGACTTTAATTAAGTTCTTAGGGTTTATAATTATAACTAAAGGCGTTTATATAAGCCCTAAGAAGATTTAGGTTATATAGGAATAGCTTATACTATATAATATTAAATTAGTACAAGGATTCTTAGGATTCGCTAACTTTAATAGACGTTTTATAGAAGGCTACTCTAAGAAGGCCTTACTACTAATAGAAATTACTAAAAAGGATATAGGATTTTAATAGAATACTAACTAGAAAAGAGTATTTAAAGAACTAAAGCAAGCTTATATAAATCCTCTAGTACTTTATATATTTTAAAATAGAGAACTAGTACGTATTAAGATAGATACTTTAGATCTTATAATTAAAGTATACCTCTATTAATAGAAAGACGGTAAATAGTATCTAGTAGTATACTACTTACGTAAGATATCTCTAGTAGAATAGAATTATAATATATATAATAAGGAGCTTTTAGTAGTTATCTATTCTCTATAGTATTAGAGAGTATATACTAAAAGTTATTTAGAACTTACTATCTTTACTAATTATAAAAACCTAGTAGGTTTTATAACTATAAAAGAGTTAAATTAATAATAAGTTTAATAGTCTAAACTCCTTAAGTAATATAAGTTTAAAATTTAGTATACCCTAAAAAAAGATAATAGACGAGTAGACGCTTTAAGTAGATAATCTAATTATATATAAATAAAAGATATTACGACTTAGCTTATTTTAAAATAAGAAAATAATAGATTATTAGTACTAGTAAGGAATCTAGTTATAATTATACAAGTTACGATATATATAATTCCTAATTTAAAGGAAGTATATAAGAATAATAACCTAGCCGGATAACTTAGGAAAGAATAGCTTAACCGGGACCTATTACTATATAAGTAGAAGCTATACTTACTACTAAGGGTAATAGAAGGAGTAATTAGGGATTACTATAATAATCCTCTACTAGGATATCTAGGAGTATCTAAAACGTTAGAACTTATTTAAAGAGTATATATTATACTAAACTTATAAGCGTTAGTTAAGTAATATATTAAGGAATATATATACTACTAGTAGAATAAATTTATAAGATATACTAAGTATAGATAAATTTAGTTTATAGAAGTTCTAGATATATTATAAAAAGATATTATAATAGACTTTATTATTAAACTACCTTAATTAGTTAACCTAGTAACTAATAATAAGTACGACTTAATAATAGTTATTATTAATAAACTTACTAAGTATACTATTATAATCCTATATAAAGAATCCTATAATACTAGTTAGCTTAGATTTATTCTATTAGATAGACTAATTAGAGATTATAATATACTAGAATTAATAACTTTAAATAGAGATAAACTCTTTATATTAAACTATTAGAAAACTTTAGTCGCGTTAATTAGAACTAAACTACGAATATTAATAGCCTACTACCTTTAAATAAATAGATAGATTAAACGTACTAACTAGATAATAGAAGTATACCTTAAGTACTATATTAATAAGAGATAAAATAATTAGGTTATATTACTCCTAATAGCTTAATTAGTATATAACGATAAATAATTAGATATAATAAGGCTATTACTATTTTTTATAAATTATAATTAATATATAAATCTATTTCTAGATCCTTAATAAAGACTAGATACTAAGAAAGCCTTAGTATTAACTTTAGATATAAAAAGCCTATATAAAGATATATAGTATAAGATTAATAAGACTAACGCTATTATAAAGAAGTTAGTAAATAAGAAAAGAAAATTAGGTCCTTAATTAAAGAAGGGGGATAAAGTATATCTCCTTATAAAGAATTTAAAAAGTATAAGACTAAGTAGGAAACTAGATTATATTAAAGTCGGACTATTTTTAGTTATTAGAAATAAAGGACCTATTAATTATAAGTTATAGCTTCTACCTAATACTAAGATCTACCTAGTATTCTATATCTTAATATTAGAACTAGTAGACCCTAATACACCTTTATAAGAAACCTTCTACTATTATATAAAAGAAGAGAATAAATTTAAAGCTGAAAAGATTCTATTATAAAGAGGTTAGAGTTACCTAGTAAAATAGAAAGGATATAAAGAATTAGAGAGTACCTAGGAACTAGTTAATAACTTTAAGAACTACTAGGGCCTTCTATAATAGTTCTACTAATACTAGTAAACCTAGACTAGTTAAAGTTAAGAGGGACTTTAACCTATTCTAAAGAAATATTAAAGAGGAAGTTATTAGGGGAAGGATTAGCTATTTACTTATTAACCTCGACCTCCTTAATATTTTATAATTACCCTTTAATTATTTCCCTTTAAACTCGCTCTAATATTTCTAGCTTTATAGTAAGACGAACTATTTAAGCCTAGGCCTCCTTTAGCTTAGTATCGCGCTATTTCTAAACGCGAGCCTAATAAGTAGGAGAGAAAGGAGTAAGATTATAGCTATAGCCTAGTCGGGCGTATTCCACGTAATAATTAGACGAACCCCCTACTTTATACTTCTCTAGGCGCCTACCCTTTTTATAGTTCTTATAAACGCGTATTAAAGTTACCGGCGCGATTAATAATAATAGCTAATAATAATAGAAAGAGCTTAATAGTTTATACCTATTAGTAGGTATAATAGAAGTTAGGATTATCGGGATAATAATTCTTAGAGGAGGAGCTAATATTACAAGTATAAACTAGTAGTCTTTATACTACGCCTAGTAAAGGTACTTCTTATTACTAATAGGTAGATTAGTCTAGAGAGAGACTTAACTTATAAGTAGATTAGGTAGATTAGCTTACTAAATTATAAGAGTTATATATAGATTAAGTAGATTAGTCTACTAACTTATACCTCTTAATAGGATCTTATATATCTATATAGAAAGCGTATATCTCTACTTAAATAGGAGCTTCGTACTTAACTTATATTATTAACCTAGATATCTCCTAGATACTAAATATAATACTTAACTTATATTAGACTAGTTTAGTATAAAGCCTATTTACCTTAGTCCTTAATACTCCTCTTTATAAGATCTACCTAGACTTTAAAGCCTTTTAATTAGAAGACGACGGGTTATAATATAATACTCCGCTTAAACTAACTAGAATAATAATATACTTATAATAATATATTAAAGGGTATTAAAGGATAATATTAAGAAGGAACTTATATAAGATAGAGTAGTATATAATATACTAGATATACTTATTAGAGTTATAGTAAGAATTAATAACTAACTCTACGAGCTTATAATAGAATTATATTATAATAGTAGTATTACTAGACTTAGATAAGTAGGAATCTATTCTAGAGAATATTATAGTAAAAGATATATATAATATAATCCTTATAAACTTATACTAATAGAATTAGACTTTACTTAGAAGAAAGGTAAATTTAAGGGTAAGAAGTAGTATAAGGATAGAAAAGTAATAAAATACTATAGTTATAATAAACTAGGTTATATTACTAAAGATTACAGGTTAAATAATATAGTAAAACGACCGTAATTAAACGTACTAGAGAGAATACTAATTAAGACGACTAGATCTCTAAAGGATTAACTAGAAGTAGAATATAATAATAAAGAGCTAGATATAATTATAAAAGATTTACTAGTACTTATTAATTAGCTAATAGATAAGAATATTAAGGAACTTTAAATTAGAGAAGAAGAATTATACGAAGAAATTACTAAGAAATAAAGAAATATTAGATAAATTAAAAGTAGACTCGCGTAAATCTATAAATAGTTAAAGGAGCTAGGTTCTAATAATAAAAGTAATAGTAGTTAGGTTTAGAAGGAATATCTTAAGTAAGGCTAAGAAAATAATAATTTAGACTAGAAAGACCTTAGTTATAAACTTAAGAAGGGTAAAGAGAAAATCCTTAAAAAATCTCGTGTTTTTATATTAAGAGATTTATAGATAAAACTTAAAGAAAATATAGAGTTATACTAGGAAAAGGTATTAGACGGGCTTCTATAAAAAGAATTCTAAAATAACTTAGTATACTTATAATATAGAGTAATATATTAGTTAGCTTATACTAATAAAATATATATAATTTACTACTAAGTAAAGGTAAACTTAGGAAAAATAATTAGAATATATATATATAAAAAGACTTAGATAAGTTACTATAATATAAGTTACTACTAGTACCTAGTAATAAAGAGATTAAGAAAGTAGTTTCTAAATTATAATTAAAGATAGTATAGTAATCTTTATAAATACCTTAAGAATAATAAATATATATTAGAGTATTACTTACTAGATTAGTATACTTATTTTTATAATAACTATAGAAAATTTATATATATAAAAAGAACTACTAGATTCCTCCCCTTTTTAAGAAAAGAGTAATCCCTTATATAAAGGGGAAGTATAAGGAGATTAATATTCTAATCCTTAAAATATAATAGTTATACTTAATAGAGTATATAATATATATAAATATACTAGTTAGAATAAATAGTTAGAGAATTATAATAATAATAGATTCTAGAGTATCTAGAAACTTTATCTCCGAAGTATTAGTATAATTAGTAGGCCTACTAATATAAAGAAAGAAGGATCTATATAACTTATAAGGGTTAGGGTTAGGGTTAGGGTTAGGGTTAGGGTTAGGGTTAGGGTTAGGGTTAGGGTTAGGGT
>JAABUN010001170.1_pt1 | contig 60999 bp, 51 predicted proteins | sample 5559311 | NCBI WGS metagenome assembly JAABUN01 (sample SAMN10711877, study PRJNA513370) | rock metagenome | isolation source: Antarctica rocks | place: Antarctica: Victoria Land, Siegfried Peak sud
ACGGAGGTGAGCTGAGGTAAAATGGACATGAGGTCGTTTTCTTGGATCGAGGGTGCAATCTCAATCTTACTGAAAACGACCTCGTTGCTTCTTTTGCGAACTACCCCTTTTTGCACGGACTATTGATTACTGCACCTCGACAATGATTTTCTATCAATGCGACAGATTGCGCAACGAGAATTTTCTCCGACAACTCTCGGCGTTCTCATCGGTTAATTTTCATCCATCCAAACGCGCGATTTCAAAGTGCATTCCGTCGGTTCGTCCCGCGTAATGTCCGCCCCAGAAAAAGCCCAACTCGTTGGCAATCGGCACCAACTCGCGCACGCTGCCAACGCGTCCGACCAAGGCGGGCCGCGTGCCCAGACTGTTGAAGCTCGCGTTAATATCGAAGGCGCTACCGAATGTGTGATTGCTCAAACTCGACCGACTTCCGCGCACGAATCGCGGCACGAACGAGCCGTCCCACGTCTTCACCAAATGAAGCAAACCGGCCTCTTCCCACGCGCGCCACAGCTTAAGCAATTGCGGCGCGGCGGCGCGATGAAACATGACTTTTCCGTTCGCGGGCGCGCCGACGATGCCGCGCAGTTGCGGCACTTCGACGCGAATAATCTGGCGCTCTTCCCAATCGCCCGTAATTTGGATATTCTCGCGATTGCCGCGCACTGGCGCAGGGGCAAACTTAAACGCGCCGAACAGTTTCTGACGCGCCGCCGTCGAGGTGAGTGGCCTTAAGTTAGCCGAACGCGACGGCCAATTCGCATCCGATTCGCGGGCCGGTGAAACGGGCGGTTTAACCAACCCGTTATCGAAGCCCAACGTCATCGCCATGCCAACGGTTTTGAGACCGACGATGCCATCGGCGACCAAACGATGACGCGCCTGAAACCCAACGCTGGCACGCTCTGTGGCGGCACCAAAGGTTCCGTCAATGGCGCCCAACTCGAAGCCCTGACCGATCAGAAACAGTTGCCAACGGCGCACGTTCGCGCCGCGACTGCCGCGTTTCAGCGTTTTCATTTGGCGTTCTCCTGTTAAATTAAATTGATGAAGCATGCTTCATCTTACAATAAAATCAAGAGACACGAGATGAATTGCACGTTTTACAACTCGTCAACATCAACTTCGCGTTGGCACTTGACGAGCGTCCGATAAGGACTGACGCCCGCGACGCCGCCCGCCGCTTTCCATAATTTTTCGCCGTCATACTCCGTCAGTTCGATGGCGCGTTGGTTGTTATATTCGCCAAAGAGCGGCGAAGCTCCGGCGACAAACTCATAATCGCCGACGATTTCGACGACGAACTCGCGCGGCACACGGCCCGACGCGATCACCAAATCGCCCTTTTTCATCGTGTTGGCGAAATCCCACAAACTCGGCCCGCCCGAACCCGCGTTATTGGCGTAAGACGGAGCGGGATAATTGGCTTTGATGGCGGCTTTGATTTCGTCAATCGAATCGGTGCGCGCGAGATCGCCGATTTTGCCCCAACCGATGGCGATGCGGCGATGGGCGCGCGTCCAGCGCACGGCGGCAGCGCGGTCGGTGTGATGGGCGATCATTCTCCAGATGGTCATGGGCGCGCAGTTTATTTATTTGGGTTTTCTCTTGGGCAATTTTCGCGCTGTTGCAGGAAGGATATAAACGCCTTTAAGAAGATGCTCCACAACTTCCATAGCGGAGTCCAAAGTTCTATCGGAATGAGGTTTCACTTCATGAGCTGCTTTATTTCCCAAGATTCTGAGGCTATGAAGAATTTCTGCGCCATCTTTCGTCAATACGCCAATATCCACCAAATTATCAATTTTCTTTTCTAAAACTTTGCCTTCAGCTTCCTTATTCTTGCAAACGGTCTCGACCAAAGCACGAATGCCGATTCCCGCGAGGATCAGTTGTTCGTTGCAAAGAGCTTGGTGTGTCTCTTCATAAATCGATTTAACATCAAAAGGAAGATATTCGAAATGGCGAAGTTTTGGTCTTCCCGCAATTCTGCTGGGATATAACTCCTGATGGTCAACGGGCTGCACACTTTGACCCTTCTCATTTACATCCATGTCTTCCGAATTACATTCGTTCTTCCTGAACGACACTTCTCGGCATCCTCGACACATTACCACTTGGTAATCCTCATTGTAACAGTAAGACCATGAGGTTTCTTCGCCTGAAATATCAACTGAGACCAAAACTTCATGCCAAGTCCTTCCATCACATCGAACACAGGGCAATTCCATCGAATTGCCCTGTGTTTTGTTCAGCGTCATCTCTTTTTTTTCCATTTGCTTGATTCCTGATAAATGAAACGCGAGTTTAAACGAAAAAGCGGCGCGACTCTTTCGAGCCGCGCCGCTTTAGCTTCGTTTCAACTTACTTTTTCACTTTCGGCGCGGGCGCCTTGATATGCGTCGCCTGCCCAAACGTGACTTCCGCCGCTTCCATCACGGTTTCGCTCAGCGTTGGGTGCGCGTGAATCGTCAGTTTGATGTCGTCGGCCAAGGCGCCCATTTCAATCGCCAAAGTTCCTTCGGCGATGAGTTCGCCCGCGCCGCTTCCGGCGATGCCGACGCCCAGAACGCGATTGGTTTCGGGATCCAGAATCAGCTTGGTCAGGCCGTCGGTGCGGCCCAACGTCACGGCGCGGCCCGATGCGGGCCAGGGGAATTTGGCGACTTTGATGGGTCGTTCCATGCGGGCCGCTTCGGTTTCGGTAAGGCCAGCCCACGCCAGTTCGGGGTCGGTGAAAATGACGGCGGGAATCGCGTTCGGCTCGAAGACAACGTCGTGTCCGGCGATGTGTTCGACGGCGATGCGGCCTTCGTGCGAGGCTTTGTGCGCCAGCATCGGGTCGCCCGCGATGTCGCCAATGGCGTAAATTGTCGGCTCGATGGTTTGGCGCGCGCCGTTGACCGGCACGAAACCGCGTTTGTCGAGTTCGATGTTGGTGTTTTCCAAGCCCAAATCGCGCGTATTGGGCGTGCGCCCGACGGAGATTAAGACTTTATCGAAGACCGATTCGCCCGGATGCTTGCCCTCGAACTTGACTTTGATCTTGCCCTTCTCTTCCTTCAGTTCGCTGACTTTAGTATCGAGGGCGATGTCTTTGAAGTTGCTTTCCAGACGCTTTTGCAGAATCGCCACCAAATCGCGGTCGGCGCCCGGCAACAAGCCCGAAGTCGCCTCGACGACGGTGACTTCGCTGCCCAACGCCGAATAGACGCTGCCCAATTCCAATCCGATGTAGCCGCCGCCGATGACCAATAATTTCTTGGGAATGGACTTAATCAGCAACGCCTCGGTCGAGTCCATCACGAGTTCGGGGTTGATGTCGAACGCCGGAATCACGGCGGGGCGCGAGCCGGTGCAGAGGATGGCTTTGTCGAAGGTCAACTGCTCTTCGCCCTTTTCGGTTACAATCGTCAACGATTTGTTGTCGTTGAAGCGGGCGCGGCCCTGAATGTAGTTGATCTTGCGGGCTTTGGCCAATTGGCCCGTCCCGCCGGTCAGTTTCTGGACAACGCCCAGTTCAAAGCCGCGCAGTTTGTCGAGATCAATTTTCGGTTCGCCAAAACTGAGGCCATAATCGGCGGCTTCGCGGGCTTCGTGAATGACTTTGGCGGCGTGCAGCAAAGTTTTCGAGGGAATGCAGCCGCGATAAAGGCAGACGCCGCCCGGATTGGCTTCGAGGTCAACGAGCGTGGTTTCGATGCCTAAATCGGCGGCCAGAAACGCGGCGGCATATCCGCCGGGGCCAGCGCCGATAACGACTAATTTGGTGTGGGACATATTTTGGGGTAGGGTTTCGGAGACTTTGGCTCGTCGGCAATCGCGGACGTTGGCCCCCACCCCAACCCTCCCCCGCAAGCGGGAGAGGGAGCTACGTTTCGGGCGCCAAAACATTCAGCAACTTACTTACGAATTGCTGAACGACGCCGACTTGAACGTTTGAAGAAAGCTCGATACCATAATGGCGCCCGAAATGTAGCTCCCTCTCCCGCTTGCGGGGGAGGGTTGGGGTGGGGGCTAAACTTTACGCTTTCCGCAACAGTTACAATCCGCCTTAACCTTCTAAAGCGATCAAGTTCGGGTCTTCGATCATGCTCGCCAGAAAGCGCGTAAAGCGCGCGCCGTTGGCGCCGTCAATCACGCGATGATCGTAGCTCAAGCACAACGGCATCATCATGCGCGGCTCGAACGCGTTGCTTTCTTTGTTCCAGACCGGCTCCATCGCACCGCGAGCGATGCCCAAAATTGCGACTTCGGGCGTGTTGACAATCGGCGTAAAAGCCGTGCCGCCGATGCCGCCCAGATTCGATAAGGTGAAGGTGCCGCCGCTCATCTGTTCGGGTTTGAGCTTGCCTTCGCGCGCGACAGCGGCGATTTCGTTCAGCTCGACCGCGAGTTCGATAATGCCTTTGCTCTCGCAGTTGCGAATCACCGGCACGACCAAACCGCGCGGCGTGTCAACAGCCACGCCGACGTTGTAGAACTTTTTGCGCACGACTTCGTTGGCCTGGAAATCAATCGAGGCGTTGAAGTCGGGGAACTTCTTCAAGGCGGCGACGGTGATTTTGAGCAGAATCGCCGTCGGCGTCAGTTTGGTGCCCGCTTTTTCGGCCAGAGCGCCGTATTGTTTGCGGAAGGCGTCGAAGGCGGTCGAATCGGCCTTGTCGAATTGCGTAACGTGCGGAATCGTCCAGGCGCGCGACATCTGCGTGGACGTGGCTTTGCGGATGCCCGACATCGGCACGCGTTCGGTTTCGCCCAGCTTGGAGAAATCGGGCAAAGCGGGCATCTCGATACCGCTCGAAACCGGCGCCGCTTTGGGCGCGCCAGGTTGAGCAGACTTGCCGAAGTTTTTCACGTCGTCTTCGGTAATGCGACCGCCCATGCCCGTGCCCGTGACGGCGTGAATATCCACGCCCATTTCTCTCGCCATGCGGCGCGTCGAGGGCGCGGCGGGCGCCGGGTCTTTGACGACTTCGGGCGTGTTGACGACCGGCGCGGGCGCCTGCGTGCCGACGGGCGCGGCGGTGTCCACCATGCCATCGTTTTTGACCGGCGTCGCGGCGGGAATCTGCCCGGTCGCCGGAGCGCCGACTTTGGCTTCGCTGGCGGCGGTCTGCTCGGCGTCTACGCTCGCGGTCGCGGTCGGCGCAGTCGAAGCACTGTTAGCGGTGGAAGCACCGTCTTCAAAGGTGAAAATCGGCTGGTCAACGTTTACCGTGTCGCCGGCTTTGACGAGGATTTCTTTGATAGTGCCTTTGACGGTCGAGGGCACTTCCAACACGGCTTTATCGGTTTCGAGTTCCAAAACCGATTGGTCTTCGCTGATGCTGTCGCCCACTGCGACGAGCATTTTGGCAACGACGCCAGAATCGGCGCTTTCGCCCAGGGTCGGCAATTTATATTCGGCCATAAAAAAGGGAGTTCTCCAAAATTTGCGATTGATTCGCGCTTCGGCGGTTCTCGCTAAACAGGATAGCAAATTGCGGACGTTTTAAAGTTTCGGCAACAGCAAACGCGCCTCGCGTTCGGGAATTTTGCCTTGAGCCCAATCGCGTAAAAATAAAGCGGCTTCGAGCCGTTCGTGCTGAGTTGGCGACGAGATGGAGAGGCAGACCAAGTTATCGAGGTAACCGCGAGCGATACAAATGTGTTGCGCGGCCAAATTCTCATTGAGACGCGGGGCGTAATGACGGTGAATGTGAAAAGCCCAACGCCGCGTGCGAGCATTGGGCGGCACAGACCAGTCAACTGAAACGCCTTGATAACCCAAATGGAGTTTGCCTGAGAGGTAAAACATCGCTCTCAATGTGGAATTTGCTGCTGCCGGATCAATGCGGGTAACCGCTTGCACAAGTTGCGTCAACTCGTCCCAGTTCTCAACTGCGAGGTTTACGGCACGCTTCTGCTGTTCGACGGGTGATAACTGCGACCACTGAAGCGCAAAGCCGACGGATGATTCGGGCTTTTGCCAGACATCAGATTTAAAAACGTTTATGTCGTCAATCAAAAAAGGCGTCTCGCGCCACGAGTTCTGACCTATCCAAGCGCCTCTTTTGTCATCGTGAAATAACAGAAGCCACTGAGGATCCGCTGATTGCAGAGGAACACGAAAAGCAGCTCCATAACTCAAACTCCAACTCGTGATGGCCTCGCGCGTTAGTTCTTCAGCAAATCGGACGCGCGATTTTTCTTTCATGCAATCCGCGATAAAGCGACGAGGACTAATGCGCTCATCGTAACGACTCACGACGAGTTGAGGCATCGTATTATCAACAGCTCGAAAGAAAAGCAAAGCGCAACCTCTATCTACCCTGACCCAACGCGCCGCGACCTCGACTTCTTTGCCGCCCCACTCAACCGTAAAAACCGCGTCGGCGAAACCTTCGCGCCCGCCGAGCGCGTGCGGCGGCCATTGGTGCGGCTCAAAGTCAAAGCGAACGCCAGTCATAATCGCAGTTTAATCCGACAATTCAACATCTTCGTAAATCTCGTCCAGCGTCAACTGACAATCAATCGCCACCAATCGAACGATATCGGCGGCATCGGTAAACGTCTCGCTTCGCCAAGTTTTGCCATCGAGAAAATGATGCTCGACTTCGTAGGGCGTCTGCGCAATCAGCAGATAATGACGGAGCGACGGCAGTTGTTTGTAAACGTCAAATTTGGCATTGCGGTCGAACTCCTCGGAGGATGGCGAGAGAACTTCAACGATAACGGTGGCATCGGTCAAGGTATCGCGATGATTGGGATCGGTTTGAAATGCCGGACAGGAAACCACGACATCGGGATAAGTTTGAATGTCCGCCGCCGCAATTTTCAGGCGCTGTTGACTCATCGCCACACGACAGGGACGCCCGCGCAATTGGCCGTGAAGCGTCGTGCCAACGTTGCCCATAATGGTGACGTGAACGGAACTAACCTGCACCATCGCGACAGTTCGGCCACGCAGAAATTCGTGTTTGATTGGCGTTTCCGCTTCGAGTTGCCAGTATTCGGATTCGGTGAACTGCGAGCCGAGTTGATTTTGTGGGTTCATGTCCACAGTATCACATCACGCTCCAAACGATTTCACCGTCGCCACATCGCAATCCAACAGTTTCGCCGCCGCCTTGGCGTCGCCGTCCGACTTGTCCAACGCCATTTTCACCAATTCCGGCAAAGTCGGCATTTTGTTCGCATTGGCGACCGCCGCGTTGGGCATATACGAATTGCCGCCGTTGAGATTGCCGCCCAAGAGCAGATGGCGCGTCTCGATTTGGTCGCCCTCGGCCAGAATCATCGCGCGCTCGATGCAGTTTTCCAACTCGCGAATGTTGCCCTTCCAATTATGATTTTGCATCGATTCCATCGCTTCGTCGGCGACTTTCATGTCGGGCCTGCCGGTTTCTTCGCCATATTTCTGCAAGAAATGATTGACGAAGTATGGCATATCGCCCGGCCGCTCGCGCAAAGCCGGAAGCTCGACCGGAACGACGTTGAGGCGATAGAATAAATCTTCGCGAAAGGTGCCGTCGGCAATGGCGCGACTCAAATCGCGGTTGGTCGCGGCCACGATGCGAACATCAACCTTGATCGTCTTGCTGGAGCCGATGCGCTCGAACTCGCGCTCTTGCAAAACGCGTAAAAGTTTGACTTGAACAGACGGCGCGACTTCGCCGATTTCGTCGAGAAACAAAGTGCCGCCGTGCGCCCACTCGAACCTGCCGATGCGTTGTTGCGAGGCGTCGGTAAAGGCGCCTTTCTCGTGGCCGAAGAGTTCGTCTTCCAGCAAATGTTCGGGCAAGGCCGCGCAGTTGACCTTGACGAACGGTTTGTCGGCGCGCTTGCTCTGATAATGAATAGCACGCGCCAAAACCTCTTTGCCGGTTCCACTTTCGCCGGTGATAAGCACCGTCGCGTTCGATTTGGCGACTTTGGCGGCGGTGACGTAGGCGGTCTGCATCTTCTCCGATTCGCCGATGACGGTCTCGAATTTATAGCGGCTCATCAGCTCGTCTTGCAGATATTTGTTCTCGTCAATCAAACGATTGCGCTCCAGAGCGCGGCGCGCCACGAGCGTGATGTCGGCGATGTTGAACGGTTTGGTCAGGTAATCGTAGGCGCCCAAACGCATCGCTTCGACGGCGCCGTCTTTGGTGGCGAAACCGGTGACGACGACAACCGGCAAATCGGGGCGGCGCTTTTTGACTTCGCGCAATACATCGTTGCCGGTGATGTCGGGCAACTTCATGTCGGTGAAGACCATGCCGATTTCGTCGCCCAACTCTTCGAGTTTGGCGATGCCGTCTTCGCCCTTGTGCGCGACGTGAACTTTGTGGCCCTCGGTTTCGAGGACATCGACAAACAGTTGGGCGAGCTTCTTCTCGTCGTCAATGACTAATACGCTGGTTTCGTGCATGATGAATTTTCGGCTTCTTGCAATCTAAAATCTTCGGCAAAGTTGCCTGTTTGTCCTACCGAAAGGTTTTAGCCTTATCTTACCATGTCCGGCAGGTTTGCGCGCAGTTGCGCTGGTTTAGCGGGGCTGACGCACCCTTCCAATCGGCGAATTCTCCTCGAATGGATGATTGGAAGGGTGCGTCAGCCCCGCTCTCATAGATATCGCGTTGAGGTGTCGCGTTCGTCCTACGAAGTTTTATGTCTCCACGCCAACCAAAAAAGGGAGCGACTCAATCGAGCCGCTCCCTTTCCGCACCATCCGAATTTACGAACCGCCGCCCGAAGGCGCGTTGCTCGCTCCAATCGCGCTCGCGTCGCTCGCGCTCACCGAAATGCGAATCGTCGCCACGCTCGACGGACGGCCATCCGAATTGAGCGCCACAAAGCGAATCTCCTCGACGCCGACGAAGTTACTGCGCGGCAGATAACGCATCACCGTCGTGCCGTTGGCAAGCGTCACCAATCCGCCGGTTCCGTTGCGCGGCCCGCCGACGCGCTTGAAGCTGACCTTCCCGCCGTTTGGATCGCTGCCCGAAATCGGAACATCAACTTGGACGCCCGACTGCGTTTGGCCGACGGCATCCTCGGCGGTCGGCAGTCCGCCGGTCACGTTGATGCCCAAGGTCGCGATGTTGCTGGTTTGGCCCGAACTGTCAACGGCCACAAAGCGAATCGCTTCGACGCCGCTAAAGCCCACGCGCGAGGTATAACGCAGCGCGATGCTGCCGTCGGCCTGCGTCTCGAATGCGGCCACGCCATTGGTCGGGCCGCCCACGCGTTTGTAGGTGAGCGCGTCATTGTCGCTGTCACCGCCGCCAGGGTTGCCAAACGGACGGAACGGAATCAGGGTCGGGGCGCCCGATTTGGTGCTCGCCGTGCCGCTAAAGGCAAAGGGCACGCTGTTGCGCACTTTAACTTGATTAGTCGCGCTACCCAAACCGCCGCGAGTGTTGCGCGCCGTCAGCGTCACCGAAACCGTATCGCCTTTGTCGCCAAAGCCATCTTTTGACAAGTCGAGCGTGTTGCCCGCGCCCTTTTGCACCGACTGGCCGTTGACGAACCATTCGTATTCAAAACTCACATCGGTTGCGTCCGAGATGCGCGGCGTTGCCGTCACGGTATCGCGCGTGAACGGGCCGGCGGGAGTCAGGCTCACGCCGACGTAGAGCGGATTGGCCTTGACGGTGATGGTGAAAATCTGCGGCGCGCTGGTGTTGGCGCCGCCGTTGCTTGGGTCGCCGTTGTCTTTGAGCACAACCGAAACCTTCGCGACTCCGATGGCGTTAGCGGCGGGCGTGTAAAACAGCGTGCCATCGGCGCTGATGGCGGGCGGGGCGCTGAACAAGGCGGCGTTGTCGTTGCTCACCTCGAACCTCAAAGTCTGCCCGCTTTCGTTGGGAGGGCCCGCACTAATGTTCGTCGCGAAGTTCACGACGCTCTGCGAACCGGCGTTTTCGGCGACGATTTGGTCGACGCCCACGTTAAAGCTCGGCGCCTGGTTGGGGGGAATGACGATGAACCTTAACGACGCGCTCCGAACGGCGAAGAGCGTGCCATCGGAGGCGTTGAACGTGATGTCACTCTCGCCGCTAAAGCCAGCGGGGGGCGTAAAGATCAGCTTGCCCAGATCGGCACGCGCCACGATTTGCCCCGCCACGACCGCGACGCCATCGAAGCTCAAGTTGCCGTTGGTCGGCAGCGAATCAATGCGCACGCTTTGCAGCCTCTCGCCCGCGTTGTCATCGCGGAAAACGGCGTCCAACGAAGCGGGTGCAAAAGTAAACGTGCCGTCCTGGGCTATTCCTATGTTCGAGTCCGTCAGAACCGGCGGCACGAACGCCGACTCGAAGGCGCCGATGTCGGGGGCGCCGCCGATGGGACGCGCCACGCCGCGTTGGTCGAGCGTCAAATCGGTTTGTCCCGCGTTGACGGCGAGACTGCCCGCCAAAAGTGCGACGGTTTGCGTCGGGCCACCATTATCGGCCAGAGCGCCCAAATTGAGTTGCGCCGCCCCAATGCCGGTTTGGTCGCCGCTCGCGCTAAAGGCGCCCGCGCCCGTCCCGCCGCCGATGACGTTAAAACCGCCCGACTCGAACGAGTTGACGCCATCGCCCTCGACAAAATCCACATCGCTGGGGGCGTCGCCGCCTGGAGCGCCGCCTGTTGTGCGGTTGTCAGCGATGATGCTGTTGGTCACGCTTGTTACGGTGTGGCGCTATTGCCGCGACTGGCCACGCCCGCGCCCCGCCCTGTGGGCGCGCTGTTGCCCGCGAGGGTGCTGCTTTCGATGCGCGTCAGGCCGTTGGAGTTATCCACCGCGCCGCCCCTGTCATCGGTGCTGTTGCCCGTCAGCGTGCTGTTGCGGATTAGGACAAAAACGGCCTGGGCTTGCGGATCGCTGACAATGGGCATAAAAATGTAAATAGAAATAGCGCCGCCACCGCGACTGGCCGAGTTATTCGCCAGCGTGCTGCCCGTAACGCTCAGCGCGCCATCGGTGTAAATGGCGCCGCCACCTTTACTGGCCGAATTGTTCGCCAGCGTGCTGCCCGTAACCGCGAGCGAGCCGTTACTGTAAATGGCGCCGCCAGAGCCAAAGCTACCAACCGCATTATTATCGCTCAACGTGCAATCGGCGACGCTCAGCGTGACGGAGTTAAAGATGGCGCCGCCGCCGGAAGCCGAGTTGCCCGATAGAGTGCTGGCCGCGAGCGTCGCGTTGACGCGATTGTAGATGGCGCCGCCGACGCCGCCGGCCAGGTTGTTCTTCAACGTGCTACCGGTAATCGCCAGCGTGTCGCGATTGTAGATGGCGCCGCCGCCGGAGATAGAGCGATTGCCCTCGAACGTGCTGCCAGTAATTGCAAGCGTGCCAGCACGATTGTTGATGGCGCCGCCGTAGCCAATGCCGCCACCGACGCCGATACAGCGATTGGCCTCGAACCTGCTGTTAGTAATTGTAAGCGTGCCAACGTTGTGGATGGCGCCACCGTTGCCATTGGCCACGTTGTTCTCCAAAGTGCAGTTGGCAACCGAAAGCGTGCCCCCGTTAATAATGGCGCCCCCGTAGGGGTTGTTGCCGTCGCGTAGCGTCAGGTTGCTCAGCGTCGCGGCGCTACTACCTGTGATGAGGATGCGAACGGCGTTGTTGCCCGAAATCGTCACGCCACCTGCCGTTGGGCCAGCAATCGAGATTGCGCCGTTGTTGGCGAGATTGGGCAAGCTCTCGCTTAGAACAATCGTGCCCGTCACGGCGAAAGTGATGTCGTCGTCGGTCGGCGCGGCATTGGCGGCGGTGATGGCCTCACGCAAGCTGCCCACGCCCGCATCGGCGGTCGAGGTCACGGTAAACGTCGCGGCGCGAGCCGCCAAAGGCGCCAGCACGGTTGCTAAAGTCAGCAACAAGGTCAAACGGCTTTTCATGGTTTTATTCCAATTTAGAGGTGCGGTGGTCACACCCCGATGTATAAATTATAACCCGATTGCTCCTCGTTTCGTTGGCAGGTAGCGGACTTGATTCTGGTTTTGGCTTTGGGTCGTGGGTTGCCAGCCTGCCGAGTTCGAGAGCGTTCCTGTGGCGAAAAGGTCGCCTTCAGAACACGGGAGCCATAGCGCCGCCGCATCGTTTGAAGTAGGTCTCGCCATTTCCTTGCTATCAGTAGAACTAATTCTGCTCGATTGGCGAGCGGTCTAATTACGCCAGGCCGAGTCTTTCTCTTATGCCGGAAACCATTTCTCCTCTTCCCCCAGAAACCGAAATCAAACCTTTGCCCGAAGCGGTGCGCGCCGCGCTCGATGGCATCGGCGTCAACGGCGACGCGGTTTTGCAACTGCAAACCGATATCGGCGCCAACGGTCAATATGGCGAGCGCTTTTTAGTCGCGACGCCGCAGAAGCTGGTCGTCGTGTCCAACAACGGGTCGGCCAAAATCGAGCGCGAAGTGCCGCTTTCCGATTTGGGTCGCGTCGAATCGAAGGGCTTGTCGGGCACCACCAGTTTGCAGGCGCGACTCAAAACTCCGGGTGGCGAAAAGGTCGTCGAATTGGTGCGCGGCTCCAGTTCGCGGGCGCGCGAGATGACCATCGCCGTCGAGAAAATCGAGCAACTGCGCGATAACGGCGCCCTGGCCGCTGAGCGCGCCAAAGAAGAGCCCACGCGTTGCCCCAAGTGCAATAGCCCGCTTTCGTGGGATTCCAACGTCTGCGCCAAATGCGTCAACCGTTTCGCCACCATTAAGCGGCTCTACGGCTATCTGCTGCCTTATAAGAGGCAGGCCATCACCTCGATTTCGCTGAACCTGTTTACGGTCGCGCTGGGCTTCGTCGGGCCGATTCTGACCAAAGAGCTGATTGACAACGTGTTCCCACCCACCTTTCAGAAGGGCGCTCAACAAGCGATGGCCGCGCAGGAAGCGGGCACGGCGATGCACACGCTTTACCTGTTCATCGCGCTGATTTTGGGTTCGGCGGGTCTGGCCGCCATCGCGGGCGTGATTCGGGGGCGCATGGCCGCGTTTCTGGGCGCCGCCGTGTTGCACGACATCCGCGCCCAACTTTACAGTCATCTACAACGCCTGTCGGTTTCGTATTACGATAAACGCGAGATCGGCGCCGTGATGAGTCGCGTGCAAAACGATGTCAGCGTAATTCAGAACTTCCTCTTGGACACCGCCGAAGCGACCATTATCGCGGTCTTAACCATCGTCGGCGTGGTCGGCGTAATGTTCTATTTCTCGCCGATACTGGCGATTCTGGTGTTGATTCCGATTCCATTCGTCATCTTCGGCACCTTCCGCTACTGGCAGGGCCTGATGCAGTTGTGGCGCCGCGTGTGGCACCAGAACTCAACGCTGGGCGCAAGGTTGGCCGACGCGTTGGGCGGCGTGCGCGTGGTGCGCGCCTTTGGCGCCGAAGAGCGCGAGGTTGGGCGTTTCGTGGATCGTTCCGGTCTGCTGCGCGATGCGACGATGAACGTCGAAAACCGCGCTGCCAACTTCTACCCGGTGATGGGCTTCGTGATGGGATTGGGTCTGCCGATTATCTTCGCTTACGGCGGCTCGCAGGTTCTGGCGGGCAAGTTGGAGTTCGGCACGCTGATTCTGTTCACCATGCTGATGGCGATGATCGCCGGGCCGGTCAGCCAACTGACGCGCCAGGTCTCGTCCATCACGCGTTCGACGACCGCCGCCGAACGCGTCTTCGAGGTATTGGATACCAATCCCGAAATCCAGCAGGCCACCAAAGCCGTCGCCATGCCCGCGATGAAAGGCGACGTTGAGTTCGATAACGTCTCGTTCGGCTACGAGCGCCAGCGTCCGGTTCTGCGCGACGTGAATTTGCACATCGAAGCGGGCGAAATGATCGGTTTAGTCGGACATTCGGGCGCGGGCAAGTCAACGTTGATCAACCTGCTGTTGCGCTTCTATGACGTGACCGAAGGCGCGCTGAAGATTGACGGCGTGGACGTGCGCGATATAAAGATGGACGATCTGCGCCGTCAGGTCGGCGTGGTATTGCAGGAATCGTATCTGTTTCACGGCACGATTTACGAGAACATCTCCTACGGCAACCCCGACGCGACGCCTTCGATGATTATCGCGGCGGCGCGCGCGGCTTATGCGCATCACTTCATCATCGGCTTCCCCGATGGTTACGATACTCTCGTCGGCGAACGCGGCACGCGGTTGAGCGGTGGCGAACGCCAACGCATCGCGATTGCGCGGGCGATTCTGCACAATCCGAAAATCCTGATTTTGGACGAGGCGACCGCCAGCGTGGACACCGAAACCGAAGTCGCGATTCAGGGCGCGCTGCAAAACCTGACCAAAGGCCGCACCACCTTCGCGATTGCCCACCGCTTGTCCACGCTGAAAAACGCCGACCGGTTAGTCGTCATCGAAAACGGTAAAGTCGCCGAAGTCGGCACGCACGACGAACTGCTCAAAAAGCGCGGCGCGTTTTACCGCTTGGTGCAGGCGCAACAGCAGATGAACCAAATCGTCACCGTCGGCGGTTGAGAAACGGGCGATGAGCGGTGAGTGGTGAGCATAAACGGATAGTCAAAATCATATTTCCCCACCCACAACTCAAAAGGGCGCCGCTTTCGCGGCGCCCTTTTTTTGTCAAGGGAAAGCCCTTTCATACCCCTGTAATAAACCCTTTATACCATTTAACTCGGCGAATATCACGCTTTTATTTGCAATTCGGCATAGGCTTTGCCAGCCTGTATGTTTCTCCATAACCTTGGTCTCAGTTGGTTTAAAATTGAGATCAAGCACATTATAGGAGGAGAAAAAACAATGTCCGAAATAGATATCGAAAGAAAAGAATCCGGCGGCATCCCCTGGTGGGCATGGCTGCTGGGCCTGTTGGCTCTGGCCGCCTTGATCTGGTATATCATGGCCGCCATGAGCGCCAAACCGCAAGTCGCCGTTGGCACTGATAACACCGCGATGGTGGCTGACGCCGACACCAACGCAATGGCAACCGACACCAACATGGCCGACGCGAACATGGCTCCCGTCATGGGCACCGACACCAACATGGTCGACACCAACATGGCTCCCGCCATGGGCGCTGACACCAACATGGCCGACATGTCCATGTCGAACAGTGCCGAAAACAACTCGACCGTTCCGGCGGCCTCAGGCGCGGTCATCACCAACATTTTGAGCGTCGTTGACGCCAAAGACCCCGCCGCTCTTTACGGCCAACAGGTCAAGTTGTTGGGCGCCCCCGTTCAGACGGCGGGCACCGAAGTGTTCTGGGTTGGCCCCAGCTTCGAGCAGAAAATGCTCGTCGTGACCGACGCCAGCACCAACATGAACGGTATCGACACCGGCGTGGCGCAACGCGACCGCGTGAACCTCGAAGGCACCCTCATGGAAATCACAGATTTCGATGCAGCCAAAACCAAATACAAGCTGGACGATAGCGCCATTACTTTCTTGACCAACAAGAAGATCATGTTGATGGCCACCAGCGTCAAGCGCGACCAAAATTAGTCAAATGGTTGGTTTCGACCAGCGATTTGCAAAAACACAGAGTTAAGAGAATATTAAATTCTCTTAACGCAATAACTGAAAGAAAATTACCATGCAATACCCAAACGATTTAGCACCCCTTCACGATCTGGACAACTGGAAAGTCGCCGACGGCGAAGTCGATCCTCGCGGCCTGACCCTCATCGGTCGTGGCAACCAGGAACTCGGCACCATCGAGACCCTGTTGGCCAGCCCGACCACGCGCAAAGCGCACTTTGCCATTGTTGACCCCACGGGCAGCAACGACAAGTTTGCCGTGCCTTTGGACGACGTTCGCTTCGACATGAAGAACAAGCGCGCCTACGCCCCGATTGCGATGGCCAACTTCGCTCAGGCTCCGGCCTACACTGCGGCCAGGCCCGACTACGATAAGTCGCACGCTTATTGGACCAAAGCCATCGCCGCCGAGCCGGTCGTCAAGGCCGACGCTTACGAACAACACGCCAAAGCCGACGACGTGATTCAGCTTCGCGAAGAAGAACTTCACGTCAACAAAAACAAAGTCCAGGCGGGCGAAGTCGCCGTTGGCAAACACGTCGTCTCCGAGCAGAAGAGCGTCACGGTTCCGGTCGAACATGAGGAAGTCGTCGTCACGCGTCACAAGGTTGACCGCGAGGCCGATCCTTCGCAGATTGGTGCCAACAGCGAGACCATCAAAGTTCCGGTAATGGCCGAGCAGGTTTCGACCAACGTGACGGCGCGCGTCGTCGAGGAAGTCGAAGTCGGCAAGCGCACCGTGCAGGAGAACAGGACGGTCACCGATACCGTCCGCAAAGAGAGGCTCGATTTAGACAACGACGGCGACGTCAAAGTCAAAAACAGCTAATTTTTTAGCGATGAGAAAAGCCGGAGTTTGTTAAGCAAACTCCGGCTTTTTTTATTGTCCACACAGCCCTACTCGCCTCGACCGCTTCATTTATGCTCTTTAGTGGACAATAGGGATTGTCATGCAAAATACGGCTTGGGGTCAGCTCTGAGTTGGCCAACACAATGCCATAAAGCAGAAGCAAGCGCGCATTTACACGGGCGCGTCATACTAATTGTTACTTATGCTCGATTTCATCGACCTATCGAAATTACAGCTCGAAATCGCGCCCGACGACACTTTGCGCGCGGTCATTGAGGGCGATAGAGGTAGCCGCAACGTCCAGGTTTTGCGCGCCTTCCCGCTTTCGGCGCCCGACCAGCACATCGTTTTGCGCGACGGCGCGGGCAAAGAGTTGGGCGTCATCGAGCGGCTCAGCATGGTGGACGAGCCGCGCCAAACTTTGCTAAAGCAAGCGCTCGACAGATATTATTTTCTGCCGCGCATCGTCAAAATCAACGCGCTCGCCGAGCGCTACGGCGCCGCCGTGTGGGATGTCGAGACTGATCGCGGCCCGATTGTAATCAACACCAGCCACTTAATTGACGCCCTTACCGAAATGGAAAATGGGCTGTTTATCTTGCGCGACTCCGAAGGCAATCGCTACGAGATCAGCGAAGTCGAGAAGATGGATGAGCCATCGCGCTTGATGTTCGCGGGCAAGTTTTAATTTTAGACAGGATGAACAGGAAGGCTGGATGGAACAGGATAGGTTACGGAACAACTGTTTGAGGAGGGAGATCGAGGTGCTTTTGTGTTGGGCTGGTTTCGAGGATAAATTTCTCTTGACGCAAAGCAAAAAACTCAAATTACTTGCCCCCAACCACCAAACATTTACCCCACAACCTATTCTGAACATCCTGTCCATCCTGTCTAAAATTAGCGTCTCAAACTGCCGGGCGAAACGCCGACTCTGGCTTTGAACTGACGCGAGAAAAACGCGGCGTCGTTCCAGCCCAACTGATGCGCGATGGCCTCCAACGTCCAATCGGTTTCGAGCAATAGATGGCGCGCGGCTTCGATACGCTGTTCGCCCAACCATTGCATCGGCGACGCGCCATAGCGCGCGCGGAAGCGCCGCACCAACTGTGCGCGCGACAGATGAACCAATCGCGCCATTTCGTTCAAGCTCCAACTGCGACTTAAATCGGCGTTTAAGGTGATTGCCAATTCTTCCATGGGGGCGTCGGCGAGTGTGCGCGGGTGCGTGGATTCGTCGTGCAATTGCCACAGCATCGCTTCGATTAAACGCCGCGATTCGTCGCGCCCGCGCGCGTCGCCGCGCGCCCACAACGCGATAGCACGATGCGCCGATGCTTCAAAAAAGCGCACGTCATGAACCGTCTGCGGTTGAGGCAGTTGCCAGGGCTGCCCATGCCAGTCGAAATGGCAACCAAACACTTCGAGCGGATAATTAACATCGTGCGTCGCCAGAGGCGTATCGCCGGGGCGCCACACGAAACAGAGGCCGCTACGCAGCGCGCAATCGCGTTCGTCAAAGCGGGCGTCACCGCGTCCGGCGGCGACGAACCACAGGTCGTAGTCGCTCAGCGCGCGCGGTGCCCAACTCCAATCGGGCGCGCACTTAAACCAAGTCGGCGCACTGTTCAATGCAATGCACGGATGCGAAGCGGAGGCGAAACTCATGCGCCGATTATACAAAGGTTTGCGCCGCCTCGCCATGTTCGCGCGTCCGAAAATGGGGGAAAATTAGGAAAGGATAAAGATAGGTTGAAGAATTTTACCCTTTTTCCTTCAGCCTTTATCCTTTCCCCATGTCCACTCAAACCGTTTACCAGAGCGCGCCGATGCCCGCGCAGATTACCGCTCAGCACCAGGCCGATTTCGAGCGCGACGGCTTTATCGCCTTCACCGATGTGCTGAGCGCCGCCGAAGTCGAAGCCGCCAAAAGCGTGATGAGCGAGGCGCTGCAAAACCTGCGCGCCCATCGCAAAGAGGGTGGTAACGATTATGGCAATACCTGGAGCGCGCCCGAAGGCGGATTATCGGTGCAGTTCGAGCGCACCGGTGCGCCCATTGACGCCAACGATCCCGATTTGGAATTGAAGGTGCGCAAATTCCACAACGTTATCGAAGCCGCGCCCGCCATCGCGAATATGGCGACGGGACACTCCAACGTTGGCGCGATCATTGACGCCTTATTGGGGCGCGAAGCCCTGCTGACGCAGGATATGGCCCTCGTCAAACCGCCGGGCGGCGTCGCCAAACCCTGGCATCAGGATGATGCTTATTTCAAAATCGCGCCGCTCAATGCGGTCTGCGGCGTGTGGATCGCGCTCGACGAAGCCAGCGCCGATAACGGTTGTATGCACGTCTGGCCCGGCGGCCATCACGTCGGCGCACTGCGCCACTACCACGCCGACGATTGCGAAATCGTGCCCGACCGTCTGACCAACGAACAGACCGTCGCCGTGCCGCTTCCGCCCGGCGGAGCGATCTTCTTTTCGGGATTGCTGCCGCATCAAACGCCGATCAACAACTCGAACATGCGTCGCCGCGCCTTGCAGTTTCACTATCGCTCGCTCGATTCGCGCGTCATCTCCGACGAAGAATATAACGCGCTCTTCGTCGAACGCGATGGCACGCCCGCCTCGTGCGCCGCAGCGACGACGAGGGGATTTTGATTCGATATTACCCGCAGAGACGACGATTTATCGCGTCTAAGCGTTCGGCTCTTCAATGTAACAGGAATTCTGACGTTTTAGACGCGATAAATCGTCGTATCTACGGGGTTTCAGACAAGGTATGATAACCCTACCCGAGTCAGCATCAACGAACTGGCGAAGCGGCTGGGCCGGTTTCAGACAAGGTATGATAACCCTACCCGCCCGCGTTCTGCTCGCGGTCGCGCGCGATTTCGCGCCTCAGCGTCCACGCGCCGCCGCCGGCAATCAACACGAAAACCGCCAACTGAACCTGCAATGCCGCGAGCGGCTCAAGCTCGGATGCGCCCCGATTGCCTTCGTCTTGGACGTAAGTCAATGCCGTTATCGGATGCCAGAACGAAGTCAGATATTGAAAATCAACCGCGCGATATTGGGCGCCCGCCGTCGCGTGAAAGTAGGGAGTCGCCCGCACATCTACGCCATAAAGCCAGCGCGTGATTTTCCTATCAACATCGGTCGCCTCGCGCAGAATCGGAACGGCGACGAACAAAAACAAACCTAGCCCCAGCACCCAGCCCAGCGCGGTATTGGGATGTCTGGCGCGCCACGAAACCAGCAATCCGACCATCGAAATCGTGCCCAGCGACAAGACGACGATGCCGATGCTTAAAGCCATCGCGCCCGCGTCCATGCCGGATTTGTCCGCGTAAGCGATGCCAAACGGCACCAGTAACCACAACGGGAGCGAGTAAATCGCGAACGCCCACAAAGGCGAAAGCCATTTGGCGCGCACGATTTCGAGCGGCCTTAACAGCGAAAGTTTGAGCGCTTCCCAGGTGCCACTCTCGCGTTCGCGCGCGAAGCCCGACGACGACAGCGCGCCGATGGTCAGGGCGCCCAGAATCCATAACGTGTAAAGCAACGCCGAAGACACGTCTTTACGCATAAGCCCGTCGGAAAGCGAATAAATCGCGTAGCCCCACGTCCACACGCCCGCCGCGAATAAGGCGAAGCGGCCCAGCATCAGCGCCAGTCCGCCGCGTCGCAGACGGAAACGCGAACGCACTTCGCGCTCCAGTAAGGGATTGGCCGAACGAAAGATTTTATCAATCGGCACATCAGCGACCATCGTGTTCTCGATGCGCCGCTTTTTGGGCGCCACACTTTCGCGTTGGGCAATCGAGCGCCGCCACGATTCGACCGGCGCACTCGCGCGCCCGCCCCACGCAGCCGGAGGCAACGGTTTGCGCACCGCACGAGTCGCGAGGACGAGCAATATCAGACTAATGATGCCCCAAAGCGCACAGAGCGCGGCCACGAAATGTCCCAATTCCCAACCGAGCGGTAAGGGCACCATATTCAAGTTTTGCCCCGACGCATCGGTGACGACTAAAGCCAGAGGAAGCGGATGCGACCACAACAAAACGCTGGCGGGATAAACCCATTTGCCCGCCGTCGGCGCGAACGCTCCGTAACCAGCGGGATAGAGCGCAAGCGTCCACAAAACGACGAATCCCAGCGCGGCAAACAGCGCGTTCGAGGGCCGGTGCGAGCGCGCCGAAATAAAGGTGCCCGCGCCGATGCCGCCCAGCGCCGTCAGCGAAATGATGGCGCCCGCCAGAGCGAATTCGCCCGGCGAGACGCCGCCGAGCCAGAAGATAATCGCGTAAATCGGGGCGACGGCCAGTTGCAACAGCAGCAGAAAAATCAGCGCCGCCCCGACGCGCGCGGCGATTTGCGAGCGCGGCGTCAGGTGCGAGAGTTGCAGCGATTCGAGCAAACCGCGTTCGCGTTCGCGCGCGATGGGCGTCGCGGTCAGAATCGGCGCGACCAAAAGCCAGGCCGCGACGTTACCCAATGCCAGCGCCATGAACAATTCGCGCCCCGAACGCGCGGCGCGGGCCGAAGGCGTCATCTGCACCTCGCGAAAGGTGTAGTTGCCGTTGGGCAATAGCACCCGCACGCTTTCGGGCCCGCGCGAGACGCCGTTGAGGAACATCGAATAGGCCAGAAATGCGAGCGCGCCGGTGAGCGCCAGAATGAGCCACCACGCGCGGCGGTCGCGCCAGCGCGCACGGAGTTCGCGGGCGAAAAGCGGGTTCATGGATGTTTTGGTGTGGGATTGAGCGGTTTGGCCCAATAGCGTTATTTTAAGGTGAGCGTAACGTTTAACCCCCTCTGTCCTTCGGATCTGCTCTGTCTCCGACGGGCGCCACCCCCTTCGTAAAGGGGAGAGGCTGTATCACAGTCGGCATTGCCGCGAGAAAACTACGAATTCACGCAGAGGATAACGCCGCCTCTCCCCTTTACGAAGGGGGTGGGCGCCCGTCGGAGACAGAGCAGATCCGAAGGACAGAGGGGGTTAAACGTTACGCTCACCTTAAAACAACGCTATTGGGCCAAACCTATCGCTCACCGCAAACTCAAACGCTCACCCCGCATACGCTCGCGTCAACGTCGCCACCACATCGGCGATGAACGTTTCGGCATCGGCGGGCACTTCAATCTTCATCTTGGTCGCCAACCGCAACGCCAAAGATTTCGCCAACCGCTCGCGCGCGATGACCGGCAACGTTTCGCGGCGCGTTAGGAAATCGCGCGCCAACTCGTAATCTTCGCGATTCAAAACGCGCGCCAGAGCAATCGCTTCGGGATCAACCGACCTTGCGGCTTCGACGCTCAACTCCTCGTCCCGATAAGGCGCGCTCGTCTGCGTGCCGGGGATCGTCGTCGCGGCTTGCAGAAAACTATCAACGGCCTGACGCATCGTCAGCGTTTGTTTTGCCTTCTCGCGCTTGCCCTCGACCACGACAATGGTGCCCGCCGCCAGGTCGCCGCCGCGCTGATTCAGATTATTGCTCAGGCACAGCACCGCGCCGAATCCGTAAAACACCGGCAGAAAATCCACCACGCGCACGATATTGCGAATCATCGCGGGCCATAACGTGAGCGGCAAACCGTCGGTCATCGTCACGCGCAAACCGAAGAACCGTTTGCCGGGCGTCTGCCCGTCCCAACGCCACTCGAAGAAAAAGTAGTAGCCGAAAAACAGCAGAAACCCCAGAATAATCAACAGCCCTTGCCCGACCGATTCCCAAAACGGCGGAATATAACTGGAGATTCCCAGATAGTATTCCAGTCCGGCGACGGCGATTAGGCCGATGGCGGCGACAAGCAATTGGATAACGGTATCAATCGAAAGCGCCGCCAGCCGCGAGCCGAGTCCGGCGGTCTCCAGCGAAAAAGAAACGTTTTCGGCGGACAGAATGGCGAGGTCTTCGTCCCAATAAGAGCGCATGGAGAAAGGATAAAGGATAAAGGCTGAAGCATAAAGGGGGAGTTACGCAGTTGAATTTGCGACCATGAACCGCGCGCGTAAGCAAGCGGGCCATAACGCTCTCGACAAAGTTTGATTCTGCTTGCAACTCTGACGGCCCGCTTGCTTACGCGCGCGGTTCATGGTCGCAAACTCAACTGGGTAACTCCTGCCCCTTTTGTCCTTCAGCCTTTAGCCTTTTCCCAAGTAGTCCAAAACCAGCCGCACGCCAAAGCCAGTCGCGCCGAGCGCGGTCAGATGCTTCTCGGTCTTCACAATCGAAACCGCCGCCACATCCAGATGCGCCCACGCGATGCCTTCGCCGACGAAATGGCGCAAAAACACCGCCGCCACGATGCTGCCCGCATGACGGTTGCCGCTGATATTCTTCAAATCCGAGATTTTGCCTTTCATCGTGTCATCGTAGCTTTCCCACATCGGAAAACGCCAGATTGGTTCGCCGACAGTTTCGCTGCTTTTCAGTAATTGCGCGCTCAACTCGTCGTCGTTGGAGAACAATCCGGCGCCTTCCTGTCCCAGCGCGATGCCGATGGCGCCGGTCAGCGTCGCGAAATCCACGATGGCGGCGGGCTTCTGCTCGCTCGCCCACACCAGGGCATCCGCCAAAACCAGACGGCCTTCGGCATCGGTGTTGAGAACTTCAATGGTGGTGCCGTCGCGCGCCGTCACGATGTCGCCGGGGCGTTGCGCGTTGCTCGAAATCATGTTCTCCGCCGAAGCCACGATGCCTGTAACGCGCTTTTTGATGCCCGCCTCTTTCAAGGCCGACATCACACCTAACACGATGCCCGCGCCCGCCATATCGTCTTTCATCTCTTCCATCGAAGCCGAGGGTTTGAGCGAATAGCCGCCGGTATCGAACGAAATGCCCTTACCGACCAGACAAATCGGCGCGTCGTCCTGCGTGCCATCGGGCGCGTATTCGATGACGATAAAACGCGGCGGATTATCGCTGCCCATGCCGACAGCGTAGAGCGCGCCCATCTTCTCGTCCTGAATCTTCTGCTCGTCCCAGACGGTGACTTTCATGCCATTGGTGTCGCCGATTTCGCGCGCGACCTGCGCGAACAGTTCGGGCGATTTGCGGTTCGACGGCGTATTGACCAGGTGCCGACATTTCAGCGTCGCGGCGGCGATAACGCGCGCGCGCGCGATGGCGGATTGCGCGTCTGCGTCGCTGGTCAACAGCGTGATGGTTTCGATTTCGGTCGCGTCTTTGTCGGCTTTGAATTCGGTGTAGCGCGCCAGACCGAGCATCAAACCTTCGGTCGCGGCTTCGACGTTTAAGTCGGAGAGCGCGATGGCGATTTCGGTTTTCTTGAGGCCACGCGCCGCACGCGCGGCTTTGCCGATGGCCTTACGCAATTGAATATCGTTGAATTTGTCTTTTTTGCCCAGACCAAACAACAGCACGCGCGCGGCGGCGCGACCGGGCGTATAAAGCGTGCGCGTCTCGCCGAGCTTGGCCTTGAAACCATCGTTTTCCACGATGTCGGTAATCAGACCGTCGAGGGCGTTATCTAAATCGGCGGCGAGGCCGGAAAGCGGCGCATCGCTCCAAATCGGAACGAGCAGACAGGGCGTGGAAAAATCGAGCGCCGAGGCAGTAGAGGCGAGAATGTTCATGTTGAATTGGGCCTCTTTTATTTTATGTGAATTGCAGGGGCGTTAGGCGAATTCATCCCACCTGTAACAAATGGTGGGATGAGCGTGAATGTGCGGGGTGCGCGCGGGGTGCGGGGCTACCGCCCTCTTCCAATCGCCAAAGTGTGAAGGCTAACTATTGCCGGGCAAAGCGACAAAATACCGCGATTGGAAGAGGGCGGTAGCCCCGCACCCCGCGCGCACCCCGCACATTCACGCTCATCCCACCATTTGTTACAAGAGGAATTCATTCGCCTAAAACTCGTAGTTTCAAAAACTCCGCCGCGCCACCACAACCGCCGCGTAATCGTCAATTGGTTCGGGCGGCTCCTGCAAACTCAGCGGCACCAAAGCGCGCCAACCCGTGCGCGGATTGTCGGCCCAATACAACGGGCGCGCCTCTAAAGTCGAACCGCTTTCGTCCACGATGCGCAGTTCGATATTCGTATCGGCAAGCGCGCGTTCGATTTGCGCGCGCGCCGCGTCCGAAGCCGTCGAATCGCCCAACGCGACGACAGCGATTTGCCATTGGCGGAGCAGTTCGGGCAAACGCGATTCCAGCGAATCGGGCGCGACGATAGCATGCCACAGAATGTCGCCATCGCGGTTAATGATGGCAACGCCAGTTTTGAGTCGGCCTGGGTCAACGCCTAAAACGTTGGTGCGTGAACTCATGCCGGAGATTTGCGCGCGGCGGACTGGGCGGTCGCGGACGCGAGCGGCGTAACCTCGAAACGCACGCTGAGTTGGTCGGAGGTCGAGATCGCTTGATCGGTGAGGATGCGCACGCGCGCGCGATCATCGAGCGCGCTGACTTTGCGTAGCGCCTCGAAGATTTGTTCGTTGGAGCCGGGCGCGTAAAAATCGGGCGCTTCGGGCGAAAGCGGCGGCGTGACGCCGTTTTGTTTGGCGACTTCGCGACCTGCTTCGACCAGTTTTAACAGGGCCGAAAAGAGTTGGGCGTCGCTGATGTTCTGGTTAAAAGTCGCGCTGGCGAGTTCGGCCCCATCAGGCAGCGCCGGACGAATGGGCACGATGATAAAGCGCGCGTTGAGCGTCTTTTCGCCATCGAGATGGTTACGTTCGGCCACCAATCGCACCGAAAGCGGCGTCTGACTGCGTGAGATAGCCTCCGCCAGATTGATGTAAATTTCGTCGTCTTTGATGATGACAAAAACATCGGGATCGCTGTCGTTGACTTTGGGGAGCGGCACCGGTCGCGACGCCAGTTGCAGACGCGCGCCCGGCAAGAATCCAGGCACGATCTTGTCGGCGGCGCAGCCAAAGAGTGCGCGCAACTCTTCGGTCGCCTCGGTAAACGAAACGCCCTGCTCGAAAGTGCGCGCCACCAGAGTGCGCCCGACCGGCACGCGAATATCGCTGGCCAGAATATAATCGGTTTCGTTCGCGATACTCTGGTTGACAGTCAGCGCGAGTTCGTTGGCGCGCCGCAAATCTTCGCCCTGCTTTTCCAGTTCCTCGACGGTATTCTGGGCTTCCCTGACTTTTTGTTCCTCCTCAAGCAGTTTCTTGCTCGCGTCATAGGTGCGCTGATTGGCATCGTAGGCACGTTTCACGGCCTGCTCTGCCGCGACTTTGGAATCCTTCGCGCTCTGGCGCGCTTTTTCAGCGTTTGTTTTGGCGGCTTGCTCACTGGTGAGCGCCTTATCTAAATCGAGCTGCGCTGCGCTAAATCTGAATTGCGCGAGTTTCACCTGCTTTTCGGCCAGCGTCACTTTGTCTCGTGCCACCGTCACCCGGTCATTGGCCACTTGCACGCGCTTGTCAGCGACTTTGACTTTGGCACTGGCACCTTGCAATTCGACCAGAGCCACTTTTAATTCTTGTTGTGCGGCGAGGCGTTCTTGCTTGGTCACGTCGCGTTGCCCTTCGACAATTTTCAGGTTTTTGCGCGCGTCTTGCTCGCGTTTGACCGCGACTTGCTCGCGCTTGCTGAAAGCGGCGGCGCTCTTTCGTGCATCGTAGGCTTCTTTTTCGGCGGACTTCTGCTCGCGGCGCGCACTTTTGACGGCTTCGCCCGATTTCTTTAATTCCTCACTCACCAACTTCAACTTACCCGCAGCTTTCTTAACCTGAGCTTCCAACGATGTGGTCTGACTGGTCAGCGTCGCCAACTGCTGGTTCAAAACGCCGACCTGCCCATCAAGCCGCGTTTTGGAAGCGCTCAACGTGCTTACGTCCGCCTTGACTTTGTCGAACTTGAGCAACGCCTGACGCAGTGGCGGAAAAATCGCCAGCATCACGCCGAGCGTGAAAATCATGATCAGCCAACTGGAGGCGATGGTGAGAAAGGTCGCGGTCGTGCGCGGCCTCATGCCCCACAGCGAGACGCGTTTTTTGCCCAGCTTTTTGCCCAGATTGTCCGACCAGTAGGCGATGACCGCCGTCGCCAGAGTTAATCCGACGAAAAGCACTAAAATCGTGAGCATGAGAGGGGCGCGCAGGCCGCAGTTCTAAACGCGCGAACGCGCGCGACGTTTGCCAAGTTTCGGATTACCGCCCCTTACGAATCAGCAAGCCAACGCCGATCACGCTAAACAAAACCACCGGCAGATACGCCGCAACAAGCGGCGCCTGTCCGCCGCCTTTGCCCCATTGCGTGCATAATGACCACGTCAAGTAATACCCCAAAATTACCATCAGCGAAATGCCCATCGCCAAACCCGCCGATGCCGTGCGTTGCGGACGCACGCCCAACGGTGCGCCAATCAGCAGCATCGCGATGACGAGGAGCGGCGTCGCGAATTTATCGTGGATACCGTAGGTTTCGCGGCGAATTTCTTTCGCGACTTTATCGCGCGCCTCGCCGCTCAACGCCGGCAAACTGGCGCGTTGTTCGGCGCGATGGGCGTCGAGTTGGCGCCACGAAACCATCTCGTAGTTCTGCCTGGCCAGTTGATCGCGCGCCGATTTCTCGCCCTTGTCGAAAGTATCGGGCGCGGGCATTTGATCGGTTGGCACGATGAACTCAGCGGATTCCGACAACGTGCTGTCGAAATCGTCGGCTGCCTTTCCTCGTGGCGAACGCGTGCTGCCCTGATAAAATACCCACGCTTTCTCGTTGGGATTCCAGGCCGCGCTCTGTGCTTTGATCTCGGTTTCGATGGTGCCGTTGGGCCGAAAAAGCTGAATCACCGGCGCGATGATTCGCTTGTTCTTAATGTCGAATTTCTCGGCCTGCACGATGCGCTCGACGGTGCCGTCGCCGCGATAACTCACCAAAGGCTTGAACTTCTGATTATCCAAAATCGCGACGGCGGCGCGCGTGGTCAGATTGCTTTTGCGCAGTTCAAAATCGGGAACCACGACTTCTTGCAGCCAGAACGCCAACAAACTGAGCGTAACCGAAAATACTATGGGCCAGCGCAACATGCGCGGCAGACTCATGCCGCCGCACATTAATGCGGTGACTTCGCCGCGCGACGACATTTCGCTGAAGGTCGCGACTGTTCCGTAAAGTAGCGATGCCGGAATGGTGAACAGCACGATGCGTGGCAGTTGCAGCGCCAGGCTTTCGAGCGCGATGTTGATGGGCACTTCGGCGGTCGCCATGTTCTTGGCGGCCTGAATCAACGCGAACGCCAGAAGCAATCCGGCGAACCAGCCGATAGAACGCAGCGTCGCCGCCGCGATGCCGCCGACGACGAAACCGTCGGCGAGGGGCAACAGTTTGAGCCGCGAACGGCGGACGGGCGCGGCGGGCATGGGCGCTTCGGCGGCGGCGTTAGTTTTGGTCGCGACGGCCAATGCGGTCTCCAAAATAAATAGCGCGCGCGCCCTCGTCGGCGAGCAGTTCGGCGGGCGTGCCCTCGAACTCGACGCGCCCGTTGTGCAAAATCATGCCCCGGTCAATCACGGCGAGAGTGTCCTCGACATCGTGGTCGGTAATCAAAATGCCGATGCCCTTATTTTTCAGCCCCGAAACGATGCTCTGAATCTCCTGCACCTGACGCGGGTCAATGCCCGAAAAAGGTTCGTCCAGCAGAATAAAATGCGGATCCGCCGCCAGCGTGCGCGCGATTTCCGTGCGTCGCCGCTCGCCGCCCGACAACGCCGCGCCGATCGCGCGACGGCGCGCCGTCAGGTCGAACTCTTCCAGCAATTTCTCGCAGCGCTCCTTCCGTTCGACTTTGCCCAAAGGCATCAATTGAAGAATCGCCATCAAATTTTCTTCGACGGTGAGCTTGCGAAACACCGACGCATCCTGGGCCAGATAGCCAACGCCCGCGCGCGCGCGTTGGTGCATCGGCCAGCGCGTGATGTCGGTGTTGTCAAGCGTGACTTTGCCGCCGTCGGGTTTGACCAGGCCCATAATCATGTAAAACGAGGTGGTTTTGCCCGCGCCATTTGGCCCCAAAAGGCCGACGATTTCGCCGCGTTTCACGTCGCACGAGAACTTCTCGACGACGGTGCGCTCGCCGTAACGCTTGAACAAATCGGTGGCGATAATGGTTTGTGGGCCGGTTAAAGTCATAATTTTTCAGACAGGATGAACAGGATGAAACAAGATGGGTTCGAGGATTAAATTTTCGATATTCAAGCCAAAAGAATGGTTGTTTTTCTGGATAGGCTACGCCCGCTCAACCCCATCCTGTTTCATCCTGTCTAAATGGAATTTTAAAAGCCTAAGTTGAAGCTCGGAACTTCGACATCAACTGGCTTGCCGGTGACGAGAACGCTCAGGCCGTCGCCGGTTTTGGCGGCCTCTGCGTCGTAAGTGATGGTCGCACGTTCGCCGTTGAAATTGAAGTTTTGCGCGGGCGCCGTGCCCGCTTGCAAACGGTAATAACCGGTGACGTTGCCATCGAAAACACCGGTCGAAGTCGCGCGGTTGATGATGGCTTTATCGGCCGTCACTTCCAGGTGCGTCGGCTTGCCCACGCCCGTCGCCCTCGCGTCGGGCGGCACGTCCAGCTTAGTGACGGTTTTGCCTTCCGTTGTCAGCAAACCGATGGTGCCGTCGGCGGCCCGATTGACGGTGAAGGAGGTGGCCGTCACGTCAATTTTGTTGGCGCCGCCAGTCGAAAACGCGCGCGCGTTACCGATGAGGTAAGCCGCGCCATTTTTCTGGTCGACGCGCAGCGAATCCGCGCGCAAAGTCACCGGCCCCAACGCGTCGGCCTTGCCGGTTTCGGCGGGCAACAGCAGCTCGACCTGAGAGTTGGCGTCGCTTTCGATGAGCGCGTTGAGATTGTCGCCATTGTAATTAAACGTCGCTTTGTTGCCCGAAAGCATCGTTTGCGGGCCGTTGCCGATGCGATAAAAACCCGACAAATCGCCGGTCAAAACCAGAGTTCTATCGGCGGTGGTGAGCCGGGCGACATCCGATTTAGATTCGATATGAACGGTTTCGCCCTGCCCGCTTTTGGGTTGCAGGTTCAACTTAATCGAGACACTTTTGCGCGCGTTGACGATTTTGTTTTCGCCATCGACATCAATAATTTCGGCGGCAACTTCCAGAAAACCAGGCGCTTTATAGCGCGCTAAATTATTGGGGAATCCTTCCAGCAACGCGCGTTTCTTGGTCAGATCAAAACTAAGATTTTTGGGAGCGGTAATCGAATCTTTGCTCGTCGGAGTCTGCGCCCACACCGCAGTGGATAAGGCTAACGACAAAGCGAAAACAAGAGGTTTGGAGAATTGGCGCATTGGGATAAAATGAGTTGACAACGCGAGACGCGCGTGGGCGCGCCACAGTTTGACAGGAAGCGGCAAAAAAGCGCGAGGCAACTCTCGTCTCCGGAGGTTTTAACCTCCGGAAAACAATCATCAAAGCGCCGCTTTAATCTGCGCCGCGACTTTGCCCGGCTTCTCGACTTCGACGACCAGCATCTGATACTTCTCGCCTTCGAGCTCGATAACGATGGCGTTATTGGGATCGCTCACGTCCCAGAACCAGCGTTTTTTATCGTGGTAAAAGGTGCCCGCCGTAATCATGCGCGGAATGTAAGTGCCCGGCGCGCGCAGACCGCGCGGACGGTCGGCCAACTGCGGGTCAATCGTCACGCTACGCACGCTCGAAAGCGGGAATTCCAGCGCGCTTTTGAGCGCCCAGATTTTGTGAATTCCCAAAATTTCCAGGCGAATCGTGTCGCCGCTAATTTGAATATCAATCATCGTCTTCTCCGCGAGTTTCGCCGCTCCCTTTGGCCGTCCACTTGACAATCGAGGCGCTTGTCGAGGCCAACACGCCCAGAAGCAGATAACCGGTCAGCGACTGAACGCACGCCAAAACGCGCCCGATGCCCTGCGGCTGGAAATCGCCGTAGCCCAGTGTGGTGAAAGTCACGATGGAATAGTAGCAACACTGCCAGAAATCCTGACTAACCGGATTGCCATCGCGTGGTGTCAACGATGCCAATTTTCTGGTAGACCGCCGCGAACGCCAGCAACAGCAAAAACACGTTAAGCGCCGACATCGCCAGCTCTCTCCATAATTTGCCGTCGCCGATGTAGATGCGCTGCAAAGTGCTGAGCAATGACCACAGGAAAATCCCCGAAAACAGAAAGGTAATGCCGATGGTAAAACCGGCGCGTCAACGGCTGTCGGGCAACAGGCTAATCAGCGAATACCACAAACCTCCAACGAAGATAAAGGCGAACAGAAGTCCGGCGGCGGTCGCGGTTTTTTTCATGGTGCGTCTGAGTCGAGCTCAGTTAGAGCCAATTTAAGACCCCGACAACAAACCCGAAACCACGCTAATCCCCAACGCGACGATGACGGTCGCAAAGGCAAACGATAGAACCCCATGTTTGAGAACGGTGCGCCGAATCTTGCGTCCGCCGAGTTCGCTATCGGTCGCGCCAAAGGTGGTGCCGACGGCAAACGAAAGATAGCAGAAATCGAGATAATCCGGCGGCTCGTCGCCGTGAAAGTCAACGCCGCCGCCTTCGCCCGTGCCTTCATAGTAGAGCCGCGCATAGTGAAACGTATAAATCGTGTGAATCAGCGCCCACGACAGAACAACCGTCGCAATCGCCGCAATCGTCAGGCCGAACTCGAAGGCGCCTTGCGCTTTGACTAAAGCCACTAAAACGCCGCCCATACTGATGAAACTGGCGCTCAAAAGCACGCTATCAATGATGGAACGATTCTCGTCCTGTTGCCGACTGAGCTTGCGCGTGCGCGTCGCGTCGCAGCCCACGATTATGCGCCAGGCGAGGGCCAGATAAACCGTAACCGCCACATTCCACGCCGTCAAGCCACGCAAAATGGTGGGCCAACCCCAGGGCGCCACCAGCAAAACCAGCAGCGCGAAGCCCAGCGCCACCCACAAACGAGAGGTCGCCAGACGATGCCAAAAATTCGTGTTGTTCATTTTTCAGGGGGCAGTTCTCAGGTGTCAGGTGGCAGTTCTCAGGTGTCAGGGGAAGCCCGTTGCCCTGACACCCGAAGACTGCCACCTGCCACCTGAATTAAACGTGAATCGCCTTCCACTCCGCCGCCATCGCCGCTTCTTTGAGCGTCTCGGCCAGAGTGGGATGCGCATGACTGGTGCGCCGCAAATCTTCCGCACTCGCGCCGAACTCGATGGCCGCGACTGCTTCGGCGATCAAATCTCCGGCGCGCGGGCCGATGATGTGAACACCCAAAATCCGGTCGGTTTCCTTGTCGGCCAACACCTTCACTTTGCCCTCGGTGTGCCCCAACGCGCGCGCGCGCCCGTTGGCCATCATCGGGAACGTGCCCTTCTTGTATTCGATGCCCTTTTCCTTCAACTGCTCTTCGGTCTGCCCGACTCCCGCGATTTCCGGCTCGGTATAAACCACCCCAGGAATCGCATCGTAATTGACGTGAGCGTAACCCGAAGTAATGCCCTCGACGACCGCAATGCCCTCTTCTTCGGCCTTGTGCGCGAGCATCGGCCCGGCGATCACGTCGCCAATCGCGAAGACGCCTTCGATATTAGTCTGATATTTTCCGTCCACGATGACGCGGCCTTTGTCGTCCAGCGTAACGCCCGCCGCTTCAAGATTTAAGCCGTCGGTATTGGGCAGACGGCCCGCCGCCACCAACACGCGGTCGGCGCTAATCGGCTCGGCGCCCTCGATTTCGATGACGCCTTTGCCGTCCACGACTTTGGCACTCGTGACCTTGGTGCCCAACCGAAATTCGATGCCCTGCTTCTTGAAAATCTTGAGGGCTTCGTCGGCGATTTCCCTGTCCAACCCAGCCAGAATAAACGGCAGATATTCCAGAACAGTGACTTTGGCGCCCAAACGCGCCCAAACGCTGCCCAGTTCCAGACCGATATAACCGCCGCCGATGACCACCAAATGTTCCGGCACTTCGGGATAACTCAACGCCTCGGTCGAGGTGCCGATGATGTCGTAATCGAACTCGATGCCCCGCAGGGGAGACGGCTTACTTCCGGTGGCGATAACGATATTTTTCGCCTCGATTTCTTCATCGCCCACTTTAACGCGGTTCGGGCCAGTAAACGTCGCTTCGCCTTCGTAACGCGCGACTTTATTTTTCTTAATCAAGAAAGCGACGCCATCGGTCAGGGTTTTGACGATCTCGTCTTTACGCGTGAGCATTTGCGGCAAATCGAGTTCGACGCCCTCGACTTTGACGCCGTATTTCGCCAGCGAATCGCGGGTTTCGACGTAACGTTCGCTCGATTCGAGCAGGGCTTTAGAGGGAATACAACCGACGCGCAGACAGGTGCCGCCGAGACGGGGATTTTTTTCGATGACGCCAACGTCAAGGCCGAGTTGCGCGCCCCTGATGGCGCAGACATAGCCGCCGGGCCCGGCGCCGATAACGAGAAGATCGTGAGTTTTCATGAATTAGGTTCAGACGAACGAGAACGGGTTAAGGGTTTATCAGATGCCGGATGGCAGATGGCGGATTTCGGATGACGGGAAACGATTCGGGCACAGAAAGAGGCCGGAGAACAACGCTTGTTCTCCGGCCTTTTTGTCTGCGCAGAACGTCACTTACCCGGAGTAACTATATTGACATCGTCGGCCACGCGGCGGATGATGCGTGCAGTGACGAAAACGACGATATTGGGCGGATCAACGGCGTCGGCGGGCGCGAAAAGCGACGACAAACCCGCAAGAGCAAAGGTATCGCCATCGCGCAGATTGATGATGGAAGTCACGTTGGATTTCGCTTCGAGAAGCGCGGCGGCATCGATCAACAGAGTGATCGTGTCATCGCCGTTGATGGTGGGCGTCAGCTTTAAATCGGCGCCCATCTCACGGGAAGCGAAGGGGCGTTTGGGATCAGTCGAAGGAGCGCTACCAGTGTTCGCCCGCAGAGTGGCGCTCAGGTTATTGATGGTCGTCACGCGCGGAGCCGCAAGGACTTTGACTTTGTCATCGGCGATTAATTTGTTTAATTTCGCGGTAAAGTTGTTGCGCACGAAGCCCAGTTGAGGAGTTAAAGGCACCACCATTTGTGTCGCGTCTTGCGCGGCGCCGTTACGTTTTTCGGCGGGAGTAATCCCGAATTCTCTGGCATCTTCGGGCGTGATTTGGATAATCTGCGCTTCGATTTCGACCTGACGAAGCGGCTGATCCAGAACGTCAATCAGCTCCATCAACCGCCGAATATCTTGGTCGCTGCCGCCCGCAACCAAAATCACGTTTTGCGGATCGATAGAAACGATTTGCGTGATGTCGCCGGGCAACTCGAACGTGCCTTTTTCTTCCGTGTCGGGTTTTTCGGCAAACCAAACCACGTTGTTCTCGCCTAATCCGAGAGGCCGAGGATTATGTTTGGGATCGAGCGTATAAGCGACGATAGCCGACGGCAGATTCTTGATTTTTATCAGGTGCGTCTTTACCTGCGCGCGTTCGGTTTTCGCGGGAGCGGGCGTCTCGTCATTTTGCGCGAACGCGGTAGAAGTTGCACCGACAAGCAGGGCCGCGCCCAACAGGGCGGACAGGCGAAGAGTTTTCATAAGCCGTTCATCTTATCAAAAAGAATAACAGTCAACCGCAAGTTTGCCGAATTTCGCGCGAGAATTTTCAGCAGCCAACGCCAATTAGCGCGCGAGGCGCGCCGTAACGAACACCAAAACCGCGCGTTCTTCGTCGGCCTTTTTCGACCGAAACAACGCGCCGACAACGGGAATATCATCCAACATCGGAACCGACGGTTTCGTCGAATTGATCAGAGGAATATCGCCCAGCATCGGAATCGGCGGTTTGTTCGTCTCGCGCGGAAACGCCGACGCCCGCAAACCCGACAGAGCGATGGTTTGGCCGTCGCGCACGTTGGCAACAGTCATCAAGCCCGACGAATTAATGTTTTTGGGCAAAGTGTTAATGCCCATCAAAACGGTGATGGTGTTGTCGCCATTAATGGTCGGCTGGAACATGAGGATAGTGTCGCTCCCTTCTGCGGGCGCGACGGGGCGCTTATTCTGATTGGCGCCGGTGTTATCAATCGGGCCAGAGCGCAGCGAAACCGCGAGGCTATAATTGTTGCCGATGGTGAGCGGTTTGGTAGAAAGCAATTTCGCTGTGCCCGAATCAATCAGTTCATCAAGGGCGTTCTGGAAGTTGTTGCGCACGAAGCCAACTTGAAACGTGCCAGGATTGAAAGTTTTGGTATCGCCATCGCCTTTTTGCGAGGGGAAATCGATGCCAAATTGTTTCAGTTGTGTAACGGGCAGTTCGACAACTTGCGCTTCGATTTCGACGAATCGCGTCGGTTGATCGAGTATGGAAACCAACTCTTGTATCTGCGCGATAGCCTCGGCGTTGGCGCCAGCGACGAAGAGCAGATTTTGTTCGTCAGCCGCCGCCAAACGCACGTTGTCGGGCAAATCGAAAGGGCCTTTGACGCGCTTCTCGTCGGGCTTCTGCGGCTGATAATCCGCCGCGTATTTCGGTGGCGGCGACCAGGGCATATTAAAAAACGCGGGCATTTTGTTGTGCTGCGAATCGAGCATATAAGCGATCATCGAAGGCGGCACGTTTTCGACGCGAATCGCGCGCCAGTTCGCGCCATCGAGCGGGGCCAAGTCGGGCGCGGTCTTCGCGATTTTCTGATCGAGCATCGACGCCGCGAGCGCATCGGGTTGGGCGAAAGCGCGCGGAGTTGCCAACAACAATGCGGCGACCAGAGGCGCGGCGAACAGGCGAGTGAATTTCATAACTGAAGCTATCTTATCAGTCGGTTTGCTCGCGCGCAACCGGCAACTCCAACTCGACTTCCAATCCGCCGCCTTCGATGTTGCGCGCGCGCACCGTTCCGCCGTGCGCGCTGATGGCGCGTTGCACGATGGCCAGACCCAAACCGGCGCCGCCGCTTTGCCGGTCGCGCGCCTCTTCGACGCGAAAGAACGGCTCGAAGATGCGCTCCAACGTTTCGTCAGGCACACCATTTCCGTGATCGCGCACGCGAATGAGTGCGCCCGTCGGCGTCTTTTCCAAGGCGATTTCGACGGCGCTATTTTCGGGCGTATGGCGCAAAGCGTTGCGCACCACGTTCTCGATGGCCGAGCTTAACAGAGTGCGTTCGCCCGTAATGCAGAAATCGTCGGCGCGCGTAACTTCGACGCGCTTGCCCAACGCCTGCGCCTCGAACCGCGCGTCGGCGGCGATCTCTTTCAATAACGCGGTCACGTCTACGGCTTCAAATTCGCCGTGCCCACCGTTTTCTAATCGGGTCAAATCTAACAGTTGGCCGATAAGCAAATCTAAACGCGCGGTTTCGCGCGTGATGCGCTCGAAGGCGGGCGTAAATTCGGCGCCAGCGGCGCCGCTTTCGATTTGGCGACGGCCCAACGCGCCCGCCATGCGCAGGCGAGCCAGAGGTGAGCGGAGTTCGTGCGAGATGTCGCCCAGCAATTGGCGTTGGCCTTCGACCAGGTTTTCGATGCGACTCGCCATCAAGTCGAAGTCGCGGCCCAGATCGGCGACTTCATCGTGGCGACGACTTTGGCTGGCGCCGGTGCGCGCGGCCAAATCGCCCGCCGCCAACTGTTGAGTGGCGCTGCGCAACGAAACAAGGGGCGCGGTCAAATAGCGCACCAAACCCCAGCAGACCAAACCGGAAAGCAACAGCGCGACGGCGCCGCCGACGAGTTGGGTGCGCGCGGCGGCGGCGGGCCGACCAAATTCGGGGCGCGGCAGGTCGGCGACCAAAATATAATTGGCGCCCGAAGCGCCGCTTTCGCGTAGCGCGACGACGGCGCGCGCGCCCAATATCTCGAAGACTGGTTTCTCGCTCGCACCCGCTGTATTCACCATTTTGCGGAAACGTTCGCGCACCTCGGCGACCGAATCGGGGCCGAAAAACCGCGCGCTCTCGATAGCGCCCACGTTGGGATTGCCCACGTTGGGATTGCCCTGAGTATTTTCGCGTGCTTCGCCACGATCATTGCGGACATTGGGAGGAGTCTCGCCCGCTCTTTCGTCTCGTCCATCGGGCCCGCCTCGGCCCGAAATCAGCCGTTCGCCTTTGGCATCGAGCAGACGAAAACGCCCGTTGCCGCCGCGTTGCGCGCTACGCGTCGCCGCGCGCAATGCTGTCGCGCCGCCACGCTCCCACTCCGAAACCAAAACTGTCGCCGTCGCGCCCAAAGCCGACGCCGTATTCTTGCGCCATTCGGGCGGCATCGGGTCGGGCCGCGTGGTCAGGACGACCGTGTAAAGCGCCAGCCCGATGAGGATCATCGCGCCCCAGAACCAACCGAAAATTTTCCAGAAAAGGCGGGGCATGGGGGAAGGATAAAGGCTGAAGGATAAAAGGGGTTTTAGGAGATTTTCATCCTGTATTCTTCAGCCTTTATCCTTTTCTCCCACCGGCGGCAGGGCGTAGATATAGCCGACGCCGCGCACGGTTTTGACGCGTTCGGCGCCGTCGGGGTAAGCGCCGATTTTGCGGCGCAAACGCGAAATGTGAGTGTCAACGCTGCGGTCGAATGCGCTCAGGTTGCGGTCGAGGATGCGCGTGGAAATCGTCTCGCGCGTCACGATGTCGCCCGCCGAATTCGCTAAAAGCGCCAGCAAGTCGAACTCGACCGCCGTCAGGTTTAACGTTTCGTCGCCGCATTTGGCCGTGCGCGCGCCGCCATCAATTTGCAGATCGCCGACTTTGAGCGTCGCGCGTTCTTCGCCCAAATTGGCCGTTTCGGTCGCGGGGCGCGCGCGCCGCAGAATCGCGCGCAGTCGCGCCACGAGTTCGCGTTCGTCAAATGGTTTGGGCAGATAATCGTCGGCGCCGACTTCCAATCCGACGATACGATCCACCGCCTGACCGCGCGCCGTCAGCATCAAAACCGGCGTCTGCGCGCCCGCGCTACCCCCACCGCGCAATCGTTTCAAGACCTCGAAACCGCTCAGTTTGGGCAGCATCACGTCGAGCAAAACGGCTTCGTATTCGCCGCCGCTCGCGCTTTCCAAACCCGCCGCGCCATCGTGCTGTGTCGAAACGTGGAAGCCTTCGAGCGCCAGATATTCGCCGACCATCTCGCACAACTCGGTGTCGTCGTCGATCATCAATATCGGTTTCATCTGCTTGAGTATGGCTTGGATACGACGGAATTGGGGAAAACGTCAGAATTATTCACGCAAAAAAAGAAGTCAGGAGTCGGAAGTCAAGAGTTGGAATATCGTCGCGTAATCGCCTCGATTCCGACTTCTGACTTCCAACTCCTGACTTCTGTCGTCCTAAACTTCCAGCAACATCCGGCTCGGATTTTCGATGCAATCGGCCAAACGCTTCAGAAAAGAAACCGCCTCGCGCCCATCCACGATGCGATGGTCGTAGGTCAAGGCCAGATACATCATCGGGCGAATCACGACTTCACCGTTACGCGCGACCGGGCGCTCCTGAATCGAGTGCATTCCCAGAATGCCCGATTGCGGCGCGTTGACAATCGGCGTGCTTAACAGCGAACCGTAAATGCCGCCGTTGGTGATGGTGAAGGTGCCACCCGAAAGTTCGTCGGGCGTGATTTTGCCGCTTTTGACTTTGCCCGCGAAATCGGCGATGGCCAGTTCGATTTCGGCGAAGCTCATGCGCTCGGCATGCTTGAGAACCGGCACCACCAGAGCCTTGCCGCCGCCAATCGCCACGCCGACATCGTAGTGATTGCGATAGACGATGCTGTCGCCCTTGATCTCGGCGTTGATGGCGGGATAGGCCTTGAGCGCGTCAATCGCCGCTTTGACGAAGAACGACATGAAGCCCAATTTGATGCCGTATTTCTTGGTAAAGGCGTCCTGATGTTCCTTACGCAGTTCCATAACCGCGCTCATGTCGGTCTCGTTGAAGGTGGTTAAGAGAGCGGCGTTTTGCTGCGCCTCGACCAAGCGTTGCGCGATTTTGCGGCGAAGCGGCGTCATGCGCACGACTTCTTCGTCTTCGCCCGCTTCAACCGGCGCGGCGGGAGCTTTGGCAGTGGCCGGAGCCTGCGGCACGGGCGCGGCTTTTCGGGCTTCGACGGCGCTTTGCACATCCGATTTCAGCACGCGTCCGCCGGGGCCGGTGGCGGTCACGTCGCCCGCGTTCATGCTGTTTTGCGCCAGTTCGCGCGCGGCGGCGGGCATCACGCGAGCGTCTTCGGCGCTCTCTTGCGGCGGGTGGGTTCCCACCGCCAATCCGTTGGCGCCCGGCGCGGGCGTGTCGAGCTTGCCTTCGGGCTTCGCGTCGGTTTTAGTGTCCGATTTGGCGGCGCCATCGGACTTTCCCTTCGAGGCGCTGCCGCCTTCTTCGAGAATGGCGACGACTTCGCCGATAGCGACGACTTCGCCCTGCTTTTTGAGGATTTTGCCGATGATGCCGCTTTTGGGCGCGGGCAGTTCGACCGTGGCTTTATCGCTTTCGAGCATGACGACGATTTCGTCGGTTGCCACGCTGTCGCCCTCGCTTTTGAGCCACTCGCCCATCTCGACTTCGGAGACCGATTCGCCCACCGACGGAATTGTGATTTCTACGGACATGATTAATTAGATGAACAGTGTGAACGCTTGCGCCGCAAACTTCAACGGCTGTAAGGCGCCAACGCCTTTGATTCGCTTGCAAAAATCATGTCGCTCGCATTTCCGGAAGCTAAAGCATCCGGCTAAAGCATCCGGAAATGTAGGTTTTAGCCTCCGCAAAACAAACAATTTAAATCGCCGCCCAATCCTAAACCCACATCGCGGCATCCTTTTCGCGACGTTGCGCCCATTATGCCGACTCCCCAACCCGCGCCCGATATGGCGCTGCCCGCTCTCACGCTCGACGAACTGACGCAACCGACCAGCGAACAACGCGCGCGTTTGCTCGATTTAGCCAAACGCGTCTACAAAAGTAAACCGTGGAAACAGCTCGAAGAAGACGAGATTTTCGTGGTGCGCAATCCGACCGACGAGACGCTACTATTCGTCGGCGCCATCGGCGGCGCGGGCGAACAGGCGGGCGTGATTATCTATCGCGGCACCGAGGCTTACTTTGGCTTGCTCGACTTTCTGGATCGCGCCAGCCAAATGCCCGCGTTGCCGCAAATCGGCGAGAACGTCAGTGACCCCGAAGAAATGATGGCTTTATTAACCGAGGCGTTGAGCGAAGCCAATTTCAACCCGATGGAGCTGATGCAGTTGCCGCAACTGCAACTGATGTTCGAGCCGAGCGCGCAGTTGGAAGACCCCGATAAAGCATGGATCAAGGCTCATTCATATAAGGCGACGGGTTCGGCGTTTCCGACCTTTCGCGGCGTCTCGTCGGGCTTTTTGCCCTGGTGGATTTCGGACGAAGAAGCCGACATAATGATCGTCGCGTTGGAACAGTTGCTCGATGTTATCGAGCGCGACGATGATGCTTCCGACCTCATCGAAATTCTTGAGTCGGACGATGACACGGGCCTGGATATGTTCGCGCGCGTGCCGACGAAGGCCAAAGGTGGCAAAATAACGTGGAGCGACGAACGTCTCGTCGTTGCGCCGCGCCGCGAGACGTTGCGCCTGGAACTGGCGCCCGATGCCCAACAGGTCGAGCAAATTCTGGCCTTGCCCGCGAGCCGCGAAGTCGTCGAAGTCGCCCTGCTCAGTCTGCCCGTGCCTCTGGGCGACGCGCAGACGCGGCCCTACTTCCCGACGGTGTTGCTATTGGGGCACAACGGTCAAGTCGCGGGCATGGAAACCATGCCGTGCGGCTTTGGCGATGCGTTAATGCCACAGATCGTTCATGCGCTGGTGAAATCGCTGTCAGAGCGCCCCAAGCGCCCCCTGACGTTGCAGTTCTCGTCGCCCGACCTGGAGATATTGAACGCCATCGGCCAAAAATTGGGCATCGCCGTCGAAGAAGTCGAGGAGCTGCCGACGCTCGATGCGGCCATCGAAAGTCTGATGGAACACATGGAGAACGTGGATTTGGACGACCTGAACGAAGAAGATTTCGAGGCGCTGGAATCGAATCAACCGCCGAAATTTCTGCATTAACCCAACGGTTCGGTTAAAATAAAGTAAGGAGGCGCAAACGTGCCGCTCCTTGACGAAAAAGGAAATGTGAGCGCCCATATCCATTATGGCGACGAGTCTATGCTCGTTCACTGCTGCGATAAGCGTCACGACGATTTGACGGTTGAAGTCGCTGTGAGTCTATTGACGCTTTTGGTGGACGGTTATGGCGAGCCTTCGATGGAACTGCCAACGCCTCAATTTTTGATTGAAGCGGTTCAGTATTGCATCGACAATCAAGAGATGTTGCAGCAAGCGTGGGAGCAAATTCAGCACGAGGATTTCTTGAGTTAGCGCGGCGCAGAGATTGATTATGACAACACAAGCTAAAAGGTTTTCTGCCATAGAGATGTCGCCCGCCGAGCGCGCCGCCGCGTTTCACGAGGCTTCGGAAGCGCGGCGTGCGCGGGCGCAAGGCCCCAAAACTCGTTCGCTGAAAGTCAGGAATGGCCAGTTAATTTTGACGCTTCATGGCGGCGCCATCGAAGGCACGACGCTGACGGTTCCCATCACGGCCATCAAGCGGATTGCTGGAATGAGCGAAGAGGATGTGCGCAACGTGAAATTTCTCAACGGAGGTTTGGTGTTGTGGTGGCCCGCCACCAACGTCGATATTTTCACCGACACCCTGATCGAAATCGCGACTGGCATTCGTTCGGCGCGGGCGCACATGGCGCAAGCCGGAAGCGCGCGCACGCCTGCCAAAGCCGCCGCCGCGCGCGAGAACGGCAAAAAAGGCGGCAGACCGCGCAAGCCAAATGCAAAAAATTCTGATATTCAAGAGGAATAAACGCAACCTCAATCAGCAAAGAGGAAATGTTGCCCACTTTGCTCCGCGTCTGCCCATCATTGTTCTGTTTGCCAAACGCACAAGAGCCAGACGCAGCAGACAAAAAGGGCGCTTTTTCTCTGCACAACATCAAGCTGTTCTTCACCGATGAGTTGTGGACGCAGAAAATTTTTCAAAACTTAGGCTTTGCCCCGACTCTGGAGCCATACAAGCACGCTTGCGCACGCCGCCCCGACACCAGGAAAATCGCCGTATGATTCTTAGCGGATTATTATCAGTGGGCAAATATAATTTTCATTTGAATGACTTTCAGGAACTGCCCTTATCGTTTGGGCATTGAATTGGGCCTGTATATTTTTCATTTAAATGACTCTTTTTCTAATTATCGCCGTCGCTTTTCTGGCCTACTCCAATGGTGCCAACGACAACTTTAAGGGCGTTGCTTCGCTCTTTGGCAGCGGCGCCACCAATTATCGCGTGGCCATCACCTGGGCGACGGTGACGACTTTCGCCGGTTCGGTCGCGTCGCTGTTTCTGGCGCAGGCGCTGCTCAAAAAGTTTTCCGGCAAAGGTTTGGTGCCCGAAACTCTGGTCGGCTCCGAACATTTTTTGCTGGCGGTTGCGCTGGGCGCTGGGCTGACGGTGATTCTGGCCACGCGCTTTGGATTTCCGATTTCGACCACACACGGCCTGACCGGAGCGATGGTGGGAAGTGGCCTCGTCGCCGCGAGCGGAGGCGTATCGTTTGGCGTGCTGGGCAAACAGTTCTTTTTGCCGCTTTTGCTCAGTCCATTGCTGGCGGTTGCGCTGGGCGCGCTGCTTTATTTAATGTTCCGCTGGACGCGATTACGTTTGGGCATCACCAAAGAAACCTGCGTTTGCATCGGGGCCGAGCAGCAGGTTTTCGCGCTGGAGCAACCGACTTCAGCGTTTGCTATGCAGCGAGTGGCCACGCCGAGCATGGTCACGCCGAGCATCGCCGTTGACAGCGAGGCGCGTTGCTTCGAGCGTTACGCCGGAGGTTTTCTGGGCATCGGCTCACAAAAAATTATGGACGCGGCGCATTTTCTGAGCGCTGGCATCGTCAGTTTCGCGCGCGGCCTCAACGATACGCCCAAAATTGCCGCGCTTTTGTTAGTTGTTCAGGCGTTCGACATTCGCTGGGGTCTGCTTTTGGTGGCATTGGCAATTGCGTTGGGCGGCGCGCTCAATTCGCGCCGCGTGGCCGAAACCATGAGCCACAAAATCACCGCCATGAATCATGGCCAGGGCTTTTCGGCTAATCTGGCGACCGGCGTTTTAGTCATCGCGGCGAGCGTTTATGGCCTGCCAGTTTCGACCACGCACGTTTCGGTGGGCGCTCTTTTCGGCATCGGCGCCCTGACCAAACAGGCCAACACGCGCGTGATTTCGGGCATTTTGTTATCGTGGATTTTGACTTTACCCTGCGCCGCATTGTTGGGTGCGCTATTTTATAAATTGCTCAATTTGATTTGAATTAATTTACTGCATAAACATTGAATAAAAATCGCGCGCAACAAAAAGCCCGACAGACCTCAAATCTGTCGGGCTTTTGCTTGCGCCGAATCCTATCGCTCGAACGCCTGATTAATCAACATTTCCTGTTCCTTGCGATGGCTGGCCGCGCTGCCCGTCGCCGGACTCGCGCTGCGGTCGCGGTAGACGCCCGACCACTCAAAACGCTCGCGTAAGACGCGCCAGAACATCTGATCCATGTGGAACCACGCTCCCATGTTCTCCGGCTCTTCCTGCGCCCACACGACTTTGGTGCCATCGGCGTATGGAGTTAAAGCGCCCATCAGTTCGTCGTTGGAAAGCGGATACAGTTCCTCGACGCGCAAAATCGCGACATCGTTGGCGCCGCGCTCTTCGCGCGCTTTGTCCAACTCGTAGTAGATTTTGCCCGAACACAAAATCACTTTCGAGATTTGATCGCCGCTACGCCCGTGCGTATCAGGGATGATCTTCTGCCAGCCGCCATTGGCCAAATCGTCCAGACTCGAAATCACTTCGATGTGCCGCAGCAAACTTTTGGGCGACATCACGATGAGCGGTTTGCGCCATTTGCGCATCACCTGGCGGCGCATCAAGTGGAACATCTGCGCCGGCGTCGTCGGGTAGACCACCTGGATATTATCCTGCGCTGCCAACAGCAGGAACCGTTCGGGCCGCGCCGACGAATGTTCGGGGCCCGCGCCTTCGTAGCCGTGTGGCAGTAACATCGTCAGGCCCGACAGATGATTCCACTTGTCCTCTGCCGACGCGATGAACTGGTCAACGATGACCTGCGCCGCATTCCAGAAGTCGCCGAACTGCGCTTCCCAGATGTTCAATCCTCCCAGCGCATCGAGAGAATAACCGTATTCAAAGCCCAGCACGCCAATTTCGGACAAAGGCGAATTATAAATCCGCAGCCGCGATTGGTCGGACGACAAATGATGGAGCGGCACATATTCCTTGCCGTTTTCGATGTCGTGCAAAACCGCGTGACGATGCGAAAAAGTGCCGCGCTCGCTGTCCTGCCCGCTCATGCGAATCGGCACGCCTTCGGTGCTTAATGTGGCGAACGCCAGGGCTTCGCCCGCCGCCCAATCGAGCGGCGCTTTGCCCTCTGCCATCTGCATGCGCGACTTCAACATCCGCACAATTTTCGGGTGCGGCGTAAAATCGTCGGGCACCGTTGCCAACTGTTCCAACAACATTTGCAAACGTTCCTTGGGAACGCCAGTGTTGACTTCGGGCGCGTTGGCGTCCACGCCGCCGATGTAGCCGCCGTGCGTTTTGCGTTCGCGCGTCGGCGCCTCTTCGTGCGCCTGCGATAGCTCGTTTTCCAGATGGTCGCGGCGTCGCGCGGCGATGGCATCGGCCTCTTCGCGCGTGATTTCGCCCATGCCCAATAGTCTGTCCAGATAACCCTCGCGCACCGATTTGCGCTTGGAAATCGCCGCATAAGTCATCGGTTGGGTGAACGCCGGTTCGTCGCTCTCGTTGTGGCCGAGTTTGCGATAAGAATACATGTCTATCACCGCATCGCGGCAGAACTTGCGGCGGAATTCCATGGCGATCTTCACCGTCGCGGCGACCGCTTCGGGGTCTTCGCCGTTGACGTGAAAAATCGGAATCTGAAGCATCTTCGCCACGTCGGTGCAATAGTGCGTCGAACGCGCCTCGGACGGAGCGGTCGTAAAACCGATCTGATTGTTGATAATAATATGCAGCGCGCCGCCGACGGTGTAGCCGGGCAGTTGGCTCAGGTTGAGCGTTTCCTGCACCACGCCTTCGCCGATGAAAGCGGCGTCGCCGTGAATCAGAATCAGCAAACCGTGTTCGCGCTTGAAGTCGCCGATGCGATCTTGCTTGGCGCGCAGACGGCCCATCGCGACCGTATTGACGAACTCCAGATGCGACGGATTGAAGCACAGCGAAAGATGCACTTTGCGGCCCGTCGAAGTGCGGTAATCGTTGACGTAGCCCAGATGATATTTCACGTCGCCGCCGCCGATGTGCAGGTCGGGGTCTTTGTCCTCGAACTCGCGGAAAATCTCGCGCGGGCTTTTGCCGATGATATTGGCCAGCACGTTCAAACGTCCGCGATGCGCCATGCCGACGACGACTTCCTGCACGCCCTGTTCTCCGGCTTCTTCGATGGCCAAATCGAGGGTCGGCAGCAGGCTTTCCGAGCCTTCGAGCGAGAACGATTTGGCGCCGGTGAACTTGACGCGAATGAACTCCTCGAAGATGACGGCATCGGACAAGCGCGTCAAGATGCGCACCTGTTCGGGCCGCGAGAGTTGCGCGCGGTTCTGAGTGGATTCCATGCGCTGTTGCAGCCAGTTGCGCGCTTCGATGTCGTCGATGTGAGTGAACTGCACGCCGATAGTGCGTGAATAGGTATTTTTCAGCCGTTCAATTAACTCGCGAAGCGGCAGTTGGCCGGTATTTTCCAGCGAGCGGTCGCAGGCGAAAACGCGATCCATGTCGGCTTCGCGGAAGCCGTAGAAAAGCGGATCGAGTTCGGGAATATCGTGTTGTTTCTGGCGCCCCAACGGATCGAGCTGCGCCAGCAGATGCCCGCGCACGCGATAGTTGCGGATCAGTTGGGTGACCGCTTCCTGACGCTCTTTGGCCTCAATGGTCAGTGCGGCCTGACCGACGCTATTGATGGGCGCGACCGAAACGCCGCTCGGATTAAAAATCGAGGCGGGCTCGAAGGTCGGGCCGAGCTGCGTCGAACCGTTGGCGCCCGCGCCCGCGACGCCGTCGAGCGACTGAAAATAACGTTGCCAATCGGCGGGCACGCTGTTGGGGTCGCGTTCGTAGTCGGCGTAGATGATCTCGATAAAATCGAGGTTGGAACTGTTGGGTAACTCGGCGGCTTCGCCATCGGCGTGGCCGTTAAGATGGGGGTCGAGGGTGGCTTGGGTGGAATCCATGAGGTGTCCTGCGGTCAAGTGCTAAAGGTTGTGACCGCGCGGAGGCGCGTCAAGTTCAATCGAAATGTAAAGCGACGCGAAAAGTTGCTATAGAACATGATAGCAAATCTGGGACAAGGGTTCCTTTTTCAGGTGTCAGTTTTCAGGAGTCAGGGGACAGGAGTGGAATCGCGTTTGGGCCTCACCCCTGTCCCCTGACTCCTGAAGACTGACACCTTCATCTAAATCACGAACTCATCGTTCATCTCCTTGAACTCTTCGGCGAATTTGGAATTACGGAAGCGCCAGATATGCACGCGCCCGTTATAAACATAAGTCGCGGGCGTGGCTAAATCCGAGCAGAAATCGCTCAACATCTCTCCGGCGCGCGAGTTTTTCAGGGCGCCATAACTCATCGCGGTGAAGTTGAGCACGATGGCGACCAGGCAAAATAGAATCGGCAAAAACGACCGGTTGGCCACCGACAACGCCACGCCGCCCATCGCCAGAATCAGGCTGCCGCCCATGCCCCAGAAGGTGACTTTATCGCCCAACTTGGCCGCGTGCTGATGGTTCGCGCACATCTCGCATAACGGCAACTGCCATTTGCCCGAAGGCGAATTGAGTTGCCACTGCGTCGCCGGTTTGCGCGCATAACAACAGACGCAACGCGCCGGCATTTCGGGCTGCTTTTTCGTCATCACGATGCGATACGAACCGCGCGCGTGCGTCGCCAATTGAGGCCGGTCGTCCGGCGTCGGCGCGTCCACAACGACCGGCGCCTTCAACGATTCGAGCAGTTCGGCGATGCTCTGCGGACGACTGGGCGCATCCAAATGGAGCGCGCGTTCGAGGGCGAGGCTCAGGTGCGCTTCGAGTTGCGGCAACGTCTGCGCGATGTCGGGCAACGCAACGCCCGCCGCACGGTCAACCGCCGAGAGCGGCGCCGCACCAGTCAGCAGATGATAAAGTGTGGCGCCCAAAGCGTAAACATCGGTGGCGGGCGAGAGCTTGGCGTGCTGCGCGTATTGTTCGAGGGGCGCATAGCCCGGCGTGCCGATTTGCGTGGCCAGAGAAAGCGGGCGCGTATTGAAATCGGGCTTTTCGCGTTCGGCTAATAAATCGAAATCCACCAGAACCGGCGCGCCGTCCACCAGAATCACGTTTTCGGGCTTGACATCCAAATGCAGATAACCCGCGCCGTGAATCGCGGATAAAGCGTCGGCTAAATTCTCAAAGTAACCGATGGCGCTGTCGGCGGGGAGCGGTCCTCGGTCTTCGATATGTTCCAGCAAAGTCGGGCCATCGAGCAGAGCCATGACGAGATAGGTCGTCTGGTTTTCGTCGAAGCTATCGAGAAGGGCGACGATGGACGAATGTTCCAGCGTTTTTAGCCGTGTGGCCTGCGCGTGAAAACCGCGCCTGAATGCTTCGAGGCAACCGCGCGCGGCGAAATCGGAGGGCACAACGTTCAGGCCGTCGCGCTCGCAACCGGTGGGGAAGCATTCTTTGATGGCGACATCGCGTTCGTTCAGGGTGTCGCGCGCGCGATAAGTCAGGCCAAAGCCGCCGCGCGCCAGAGAACTCTCGATGCGGTAAGCGCCATCGTGCAGCAAGGTTTCGGGCGGAAGCGCGGGCATAAAACGATTAATTAAACGAGCGGTGAGGGAGCGTCGTTGCGGCGAATTTATGTTGAGTGAGTGGGCGTTTTACTAAAGCTTGCGCAGAGAGCGCCTTAAAACTTCAAACTCCACTCGTCGCGCCCATACCTTTCCTCCACCAACTCATCCAACGCGCCCGTCGCAATCGCCTCGCCCTCTTCGTCCGCGCCCCACGCGCCGCATAACGCCGCTTTAACCGCATCGCGCGAAACCGGCAAGTTGCGAATGAAATCGCGGTGGCTGCGCCGCGCCCGATACTCCGGTTCTTTCGACGGCGGGCGCAACAAATGCTGCACTAACTCCAAATCGAAGTCTAGTAAAATTGTGCCGTGAAACAGAAAATTGCGCGCTTTGCGCCGTTGCGCGTTGCCGGAAAACTTGAGGTCGCCCGTCGCCAAATCGGTGTGTCCAGCGATAACAATGCGCTCGCCCAACAGCGTTTCAAAAGCCGCGCGCTGCGTTTCCATCACCAGTTTATTGGTCGCCGCCACGTTCAAAGTTTCGCCTGGCGCAATCGGATAAATCAGAGCATAATTCAAACAGCCCGGCCCCTGCATCACCGTCCCGCCGCCCGAAACTCGCCGCAGAATCGGCACGTTCGCCGCCGCACACGTTTCGATGTCGGCTTCGGTTGCGGCGCGATTGGTGTAACCCAACGCCACGAAATAAGCGGGCGATTCCCAAAACCGCAACGTCGCCGGACGCGCGCCCGCTTCGGCCTGAATCAAAAGCCATTCGTCGGCGGCCAAGTTTTGCGCGGGCGTGGGATAAGAGAGATCGAGAAGTTGCAACGCTGACAGTTTAAGGTGGCGCCTGAGCCGAATGGCTTGAGCTTTGCATCTTCATTTGGCACTCATGGCAAAACTTGATGGAAAACGGGTCGCGATTTTGGCGACCGATGGCTACGAACAATCCGAGCTTCTGCAACCGCTTAAGGCTCTCAAAGACGCGGGCGCGACGGTTCACATTATTTCGCTTAAACCGGGCGTTATTAAAGGTTGGGACGAGGACGATTGGGGCGACACCGTCAACGTGGACTTCACCGTTGCGCAGGCCAACGCCGCCGAATACGACGCGCTGATGTTGCCCGGCGGCGTGATGAACCCCGATAAACTGCGCACCGATCAGGGCGCTCTGACGTTCGTCACCGGCTTTTTCGAGCGTGGTTTGCCCGTCGGCGCGATTTGTCACGGCCCCTGGACGCTGATTAACGCCGATTTGGTGGATGGCCGCACCATGACGAGTTATCCGTCAATTTCGCAGGACTTGAAGAACGCCGGAGCCAACTGGGTGGACGAAGAAGTCGTGTGCGACCAAGGATTGGTGACCAGCCGCAAGCCGGACGATTTGCCCGCGTTTTGTGAGAAGCTCATCGAAGAAATCGCCGAAGGTTATCACGAAGGCCAAACGGCTTAATTTTTTAGACAGGATGAACAGGATGGAACAGGATAATTTGGAGCGGGTAAAACTCTCGAAGAAAAACAATTGGTTTTTTAGTTTGGGCGTCCAAACTCTATTTGCTCGAACCTATCCTGTTCCATCCTGTTTATCCTGTCTAAAAAAGATTTTTCGAGTAACTTATCTGTGTGACAAACAAAACCGAACGCCAAAAGATGATGGCGGGCGAACTTTATCTCGCTTCCGACCCCGAACTCGTCGCCCTACGCAATCGCGCGCGGCAGATGACGCGGGCTTACAATAACACCACCGAATCCGAGCGCGATGTGCGGCGGACTTTGCTCAACCGTTTGTTGGGGCAGATGCCGCCGAAAATCGAGATCGAGCCGCCGTTTCGTTGCGACTACGGCACCAACATTTATCTGGGCCAGAATTTCTACGCCAACTTCGGCGTCGTCATGCTCGACTGCGCCGACATTCGCATCGGCGAAAACGTCCTGCTCGCGCCCAATGTGCAGCTTTATACCGCTCATCATCCGCTCGATCCCGAAACGCGCTTGAGCGGACTCGAATCGGCTTCGCCCATCACCATCGGAGACAACGTATGGATTGGCGGCGGCGCCATCGTGTTGGGGGGCGTGACTATCGGCGATAACGTCACCATCGGCGCGGGCAGCGTGGTCACCAAAGATATTCCATCGAATGTGGTGGCGGCGGGCAATCCGTGTCGCGTAATTCGCGAGATTTAGTGCTTTTGTGCCGGAAGCTAAAGCCTCCGGAACAGAAGCACATGAGTAACTTTAGGCCAAAAATGTGAACCATAGCGCTGCCTGTGACAAGTTCTCTCGATGGCCCTACTGTTCACCCTGACCGCGTTTTTAGCGGCGTTTTTATTATTCTCGATTCAGCCTTTAGTCGCGCGATTGTTGTTGCCACCATTGGGCGGCTCGCCGATGGTGTGGAACACGGCGATGGTTTTCTTTCAGGCGGCGCTGCTGGGCGGCTATCTTTACGCGCACTGGATGGGCACGCGCCTCACGGTCAAGCCGCGCGCGGCGTTGCTGGCTCATGGCGCGCTGTTGCTGTTGCCGTTTCTATTTTTGCCGATTGGCATTCCCGACAATTTAGTGGCGCCGACTTCGGCGCAACCCATCGGTTGGCTGCTGGGCGTTTTGGCGTTGTGCGCGGGCGTGCCATTTATGCTGGTCGCGACGTGCAGCCCGTTTTTGCAGCGCCTGTTCGCCTTATCGGGCCACAAAGACGCCCGCGATCCCTATTTTCTTTACGCCGCTTCTAACGTCGGCTCGTTTTCGGCGCTGTTGGCTTACCCGATTCTGCTCGAACCCGAATTGGCCCTCAACGTTCAGAGCCGCTTCTGGATGATCGGTTACGCGGTTTTGGTGGCGCTGTTGTGGACGTGTTTCGCCGTGACGTTGCGCGGCGGCACCAGCGAAACCGTCGCCGAAGAAGCCGCCGCGCCGCCCGCGCCGATTGCGCCCAATCGCATCGTGCGTTGGTTGCTGTTGGCGTTCGTGCCGTCGAGCCTGATGCTGTCGCTGACCAACTATCTGTCGAGCGATGTCGCGGCGATTCCGCTTTTGTGGATCGTGCCGCTCGCGCTTTATCTGCTATCGTTTGTCGTCGTGTTCGCGCGCCGCCAAATCGTGCCGATACAGGTCTGGCCGCGCGCCCTCGTCATTCTGCTGTTGCCCCTGGTCATCGCTTTGGCGGCGCACGCCAACGAGCCGTTGCAGTTGCTGATGCCGCTCCATGTCTTGACGTTTTTCGTGGCGGCCATCGTCTGTCACGGCGAACTTTCGCGCGACCGTCCCGCGCCCGCGCAACTGACGGCGTTTTACGGTTGGATGGCGCTCGGCGGCGTGTTGGGCGGCGCGTTCAACTCGCTTTTGGCGCCGCTTCTGTTTTCCAGCGTCGTCGAATATCCGCTCACCATCGTCATGGTTTGCCTGCTGTTGCCGCGCGATTTGTTGATGGACAAAGCGAGCCAAATCGCGACAAAAGTCAAGGCCACGCAATGGGCGGCGCCGCTCGCCATCGGCGCATTTTGCCTGCTGATGGTGCTGGGTTTGCCGCGCCTGAACATCGCGACGGGGCCCCTCGCGTTGCTGCTGATGTTCGGAATTCCGGCGCTGTTGTGCTTCCCCTTATCGCGCAAACCGTTGCCGTTTGCCCTGGGCGTCGGCGCGATTCTGGCGTGTGGCAGCTTTTACACGGCGGGGCTTTCGACGCAGATTCTGGAGCAGCGCCGCTCGTTCTTTGGCGTGCATCGCGTGGTGACTTCGCCCGACGGACGCTTTCACCAACTGTCGCACGGCTCGACGTTGCACGGCATCAGCATCGTTGATAAACCGCGCGAGCCGACTTCGTATTACGCGCGGCGCGGCCCCGCTGGTGACGTGATGAAGATGATGGAAAAGCGTCCGAATTTACGCGTCGCCGTCGTCGGGTTGGGCGCGGGCGGATTGGGCGGCTACGCGCAAAAAGGGCAAAACTGGACGTTCTACGAAATTGACCCGTTCGTCGCGCAAATCGCTTCCGACCCGCGTCTGTTTCAGTTTTTGAGCGGCTCGCCCGCGCCCTATAAAATCTTGCTGGGAGACGCGCGCCAAGAACTCAAGAAAGCGCCCAACGGCGCCTATGATGTTTTAGTGCTCGACGCCTATTCCAGCGACACGATTCCGGTTCACCTGCTGACGCGCGAGGCGTTGGAGATTTATCGCGAAAAGCTGGCGCCCGGGGGCGTCCTGGTGTGGCACATCTCCAACAAATACTTCGACCTGGAACCGGTCGTCGGACATCTGGCGCAAGACGGCGGCTGGCAAAGTCTGATTCGCCACGATTTGAATATCGATCCGGCAGCGACCGCTCACGACGGTATCGCGCCTTCGGTGTGGGCAGTTTTGGCGCGCCAAACCGAAGATTTGGGCCGCTTAACCCGCGACGATAATTGGCGCCCGCTTCGGGCAGATGCCGCATTGTGGAGCGATCAGAAATCGAGCCTGTGGCCGCTTTTGGTCAAAAGATAGCGTAGAGTGCTTCAATAGAAATAGAACAGTCAAGATGCGGGATAGCAAGATACGGAATGACAGGTATCTCGCATCCTGCATCGCAAAGCGTCGCAAAAATCCTGAACTCTAATCCCTGAAAACTGTCCCCTCCTCCCGTTTTCATGCTAAGATAAAGAACTGCGCAATAGTCGAAACTTTGCCAAAGCTGGCGTCATCGGCTATCCTACTTGCAGAAAACGAGAGACAGTTCTCATTAAAGTCGCCTCGATTTTTCGTTTTGTTTCACCCCGCTTCGGCGGCCCCCGCTTCGGCGAGGATTCTCTTCATGCAACTTAGTTTCAACCGTTCCAAAAGTTCGCTCGTTCTGGCCGCTCTGGGGGTGTTTTGCTCCGCGAACTTCGCCGGGGCCACACCCAGTTCGCTGGGCGGGCCCGAAGCCAACCTCTCCGATTCTGGGGGAAGCAGCAAAGCCGCAGCCAAAACGCCCACTCTCAGCTACCAGGCTAACGCGCAACGTCTGCCCTCCTCGAACGTGCCGCCGCCCGGCGTGCCTTTCGTGCCGGGCGTGGACAACTCCAGCGCCACCGACACTGGCGGAACCCTGGCGCAACCGCCCGCCGCGCTGGGGCCCGCGCCCTTCGATCTGGGCAAAATCAAGCGGCTGCAAATCGGTAACTTCTCGATTCGCGAACAACCGCTTCGCGTCGGCAACCTCGACGTTCTGGCGCCTTTAGTGGAAGAGTTGCCGATGGTCGGCGCCACCGTCACCAGCGCCGATTCGCGCAATTTGCCCGCGAAAAGAAGCAACCCCAACGGCCAGTATTTCCAGATTAACCTGCCGCGCGGCGCGCCGATTGTAATGTCCGCCAACAGCTCGACTGCCTACGTTGACGGCAACGAAATCACCCTGCGCGCCGCGCCTCTGGTGATTGACAAACAGATTTGGTTGCCGGTCTTCTCGATTGCGCCCTTGATGGGCGCCGCCACCCGTCTCAATCCGCAGGGCACGCTTTACCTTTCGCCCACGATTCAGAGCGTCGAATTGTTTCCGGTCAACGATACCGTCGCCGTCACCATCAAGGCTTCGATGCCCGTGCCCAGCAACGCTTACAAGATCACCAAAATTAGCGGTTCCAACCCCAAAACTCTGATCGAGTTCGACGGCTTTTCGATGGGCTTTGACGCGGGCAACTCGACGATGGAACGTCTGGTCGCGCCCGGTCGCGGTCAGGTGAAGGGCGTGCGCGCCGCGCAGGGCGAATTCTTCCCCGACAAAACGCGCGTCGTGATTGATTACAAATCGGCGCTCGAACCGACGATGCAGCAAGTCAGCGACTCGACGATTTTCGCCCTCGTATTGACGCCGCCCTCGCGGGCGCCCGTCGTGGTGCCCGAAACCGTGATTGACCCTCTGCCGCCCATCGCGCCGCAGGGCGAAGTGGTGGCCGCTTACACGCCGCTTTCCAAGCCGTTGCAAGGTCTGACCATCATCGTTGACGCTGGGCACGGAGGGCACGACACCGGTGCGCCCGGCCGCAAGTCGAAGGAGAAGGATCACACGCTCGACATCGCGCGCCGCGTGCAGCGTTACCTGACCGAGCGCGGCGCCAACGCTCTGCTCACGCGCAGCAACGATACCTATATCACGCTGCAAGGCCGCGTGGACTTCGCGCAGAGCCGCAACGCCGATATGTTCATCTCGATTCACATGAACTCGTCGAGCAGCTCGGCCTCCAACGGCACCGAGACCTTTTACTCCACCGACAAGTCGCTGCTGTTTGCGCGCGAGATTCACAAAGAGTTTGTGAGTGCGACGGGCCGCAAAAGTCGTGGCGTTTCGCGCGCAAGATTCTATGTGATTCGCAAAACGACGATGCCGTCGGTCTTGCTCGAATGCGCGTTCGTGTCCAACCCGACCGAAGAGAACATCGCGCTTTCGACGCAGTGGCGCGAGCGTCTGGCGCAGGGCGTCACGCGCGGCGTCATCAACTACGTCGAGAAGTATGGCGGCAATAATCGCGGCTGAAAATCAAATTTTTTTGAGGGCTTCACTTTTGGCCCTCTCCCCAGCCCTCCCCCGTGCCGGGAGAGGGAGCACCCGCAAGAAAGTATGGCTTGCAAGAACTTACTTCTCAAGTTAGTTTAGAACTGCATAACTTTCCGAAACGTGCTCCCTCTCCCGTAATCGGGGGAGGGCTGGGGAGGGGGCTTCAGGCATACTGCTCGTCTATCTCTATTAAAATCCCCGTGAAACCCTTTCCCTTCCGCCGCCTTCCTCTCGCCCTCGTCGCTTGCGGTTGCGCCTTTGCGCTCGCCTCCTGCACGCCGCTGACCGACGATAACACCGCGACGCCCGACAAAAACATCATTGACGGCAACGATGTCATTCCCAACGCTGCCAACGCCGTCGAACCGGCGAGCGACGCCAACGCCGCCCCGCCTTCGGCGGTCGAGTTCGCCTCGCTCGAAACGATTTATGTGCCCGGCAAAAACGATCTGCTGCACGAAGAGAAAGTCTCGCGCAAGGCGATAGATTCGCAGCTTAAAAGCGGTGACCGCGCCGCGCCTGGCCTCCAGGAAATCATCGAGAAGGCACCCGATTATTACCCGAAAGACGCCAAAATCAACAGCACCACGCAAACCGAAAAGGGCATGACGGTTGACCTCAACAAAGCGTTTGCCAACGACGAGTTCTGGCGCACCAAAGGCGAGAAGACGACCGAATTGGCGGTTTACGCTCTGGTCAACAGCGCCGCCAAAACGACGGGCACTCAGGGCGCGACCGAGCCGAAACCGGTGACTTTCACCATCGAGAAAAAGCCCGCCAAAAATATGGGTGAGTTCGACGTTGACGGCGAAATTGAGCCGGAGATGCGTCTGGTCGCCCTCAAATAAATGGCGCCGGAACTTCCCCAACTCACCATCGGCATCCGCGATTCGGGCGTCGGTGGCCTGACCGTCGCGCGCCGCGTGCGCGAACTGCTACCGACGGCCAATCTGCTCTACTTCGCCGATACCGCTCATGTGCCCTACGGCGATAAAACGCCCCAACAGGTGCGCCATTACGCGCTTTCGATTTCGCGGTTTCTGATTTCGCAGGGCGCGCAAATGCTGGTCTTCGCCTGCAATACGACTTCAGCGTTGGCATTGGACACGGCGCGCGAATGTTTCGAGGTGCCAATCTTCGGCGTGATTCGCCCGGGCGCGCGCGTCGCCGCTCAAATGTCGGGCGGCAAAGTTGGCGTTCTGGCGACCGTCGCGACGGTTCAATCGGGCGTTTACACCCGCGTTTTGCACGAGTATCGGGCCGATTTGCAGGTCGAAGAAATTGGCTGTCCCGCGTTCGTGCCGCTCGTTGAAGCGCAGCAAACCGGCGGCGTCGAGGCGCTCGAAGCGTGCAAACATTATCTGGCGCCGCTCAAGCGCATGGGCGCCGACACGGTCGTGTTGGGCTGCACGCATTATCCGCTTTTGCTGCCTGCGCTACAAACCGTCGCGCCGGAAATTCGCTTTATCGATCCAGCGATGGCCGTCGCGCAGGAAGTCGCAAAGGCGGTCGGCAAAGGCACGACGGGCGCGGGAAAGTATCGGTTTTTCGTGTCGGGCGAACGCGCGGGCGTCGGCGATTGGATCGAAAGTTTGCTGGCCATCGAACAGCCGAATCTGGAAGCGGGGCCGGTTTTCGATTTGTAGAAGTGCCGGAGATTTTAACCTGTGTCGTTCCCCACAATTCCAGATGCTTTAGCTTCCGGAATTGTGTGGGAACGACAAGGCTTTTAACCTATGGCAGTGGGCGATTGCCTCGCCGAATAGTCTCCCATAACTTTTCCTGGAAGAAGCATTAGGCTTTGCGCCAGATCAACGGATTGAACTCCGCATCCAAAACGTCGCCGATTTGGTAGCGCGCGAACAGCTCGTCGGGCAAGACGTTTTGCTGGCCGTTGAAAGTGGCGCCGTCGGGCATATAAGCGCAAGTGATGGCGCGGCGTGGCCCGGCGGTCATGTTGGCTCCAGCGCCGTGCGCGCACAGGCCGTTGTGCAAAACTGCGCTACCAGCCCGCGCGGGCGCGCTCTTCGAGGGCATGTGCGCCCAGTCGGGATACTTCTTGAACAGATCGCGCTGGTTCTGACCAATTTCGGCGTTCTCGTAAGTCGCCAGTTTATGAGTGCCCGGAATATACCACATACACCCGTTTCCCAAAGTCGCGTCATCCAGGGCGACCCAGATCGAAAGCGAATCCTGGGAGTGAAAACTCCAAAATGGGTTGTCCAAATGCCAGGCCGTCGCGTTGCCGTAGGGCGGCTTAAAAAGCGCCTGATCGTGCCAGATGCGGATGCCGTCCACGCCCGCCAGCGTTCCGGCCAACTCGCCCATACGCGCGTCAAACATCAACTCTTTCATGCCCTCATGGGTGTCGGCCAAACGTATGCACTGGGTAAAAACCTGCGCATAGTAGCCGTCGGGATTGCCCTGGTTGGTCAAAGAATTGGAGTCCTTGCCCCAACCGGCGGCAGTTGCCGAGGCTTGCAAACGCTTGTCCACCGCGTCCTGCGTGGTGGCGCGCCAGTGTTCTAACTCATCGGCATCGAGGAAATCTTCGATGACGATAAAGCCATCGCGTTGATAATGCTCGACCTGGTCGGAAGTGGGTTGGTATTTCATCGTCGGAAAGTATCCGTCCAATGCGCGCCCGCGAGTTGAATTAAACTGTGTTGTCTCTTGAACGATTCTGATATTTTACGCCAGCCCTATCACATTGGGCAATCGCAAGTGCGATTGGGCGCCACTCATCCGGTGCGCGTGCAACGTCTGCAAGTGGAGCGGCCCATCGGGGCGCATGATCACGCTTTTACCGAAATCGCGATAGTCGAGGGCGGGCGCGCCCTGCACCACGATGCGAACGGCCAAAGCGAAATTGTGGTGGGGAGCGTCATCGTGGTGCCGCCTGGCCCGGCTCACGCGTTTCCTTTTGCCGATGATTTGCGCATCACCAACCTTTATTATTTGTCGCAGTGGCTCTTGTGGGATTTGAGTTCGCTAATGCAAAACGAGGGTTTGGTGCCGCTTTTTTTCGCGGCCCATCTGTTTCGCCGGGCCGAACATCGGCGCGTGGCGATTTTTGCTCTCGATGCAGACGAACGTGAAGTGTGTCAGCGCGAACTGCGCGACATCGAAGCCGAAAACGCGCGCGCCCAACCGTCGCTGTTTTGGGTGCGCGGCGCGTTTTCCAAGTTGCTGGTAACTCTGGGGCGGGCGTGGTCTCGCCAAAGGCCGCAATTGAACGATTCTGATTTTCGCCCCGAAATTTGGCGCGCCATCGAGCGCGTGGACGAGGGCATTAAAGAGGGCAGACCGTTTTGCATTCAAACTCTGTCGCGCGAGGTGGGCTACGGCGCGGCTCACTTTTCGCGGCTGTTTCGCGCCGCGACCGGTTGGAGTCCCTCGGATTATCACCAATTGCGCCGCGTCCAACACGCGGGCCACCTGTTGCTGCATTCGACGCTTTCGATTTCGCAAATTTCGGCGCGCCTGGGCTACTGCGACAGCGCGCACCTGTCGCGTTTCTTCTCGCGCCTTCAAGGCGTCCCACCGCGCGAGTTTCGGCGCCTTTATGGAAGCGAGAAGTAATTGCACCCGTGCCTCATGCCGCCCTTTATTGTTGCGTGCGGTTGAGTGAGGGGAGCGGGGCTGACGCACCCTTCCAATCTTGGTTTTCTCGGCAATCTAAAGATTGGAAGGGTGCGTCAGCCCCGCTCCCCTCACGCACTCTATTTGGATAAGCTCTTAAAAGCGTTCGATCTCGAAAACGCGTCCGGTGCGCGGATTGATGCGCGCACTCACTTTATCGCCCGCCTTGATCGGAACCGATCCCAACGGCGTTTCGCGTGGCGTCGTCCCCAGAGTAACGCCAGCGATACTTGACGCGCCGATGGTCGCGTTCAGGTCGATGACATATCGAGTTGGCGAGCCACGAAACTGCACAAACGGCATCGCAAACGGCGTCACTTGTCCGAAACGTTCCACGATGCCAGCGAGCGTTTTCGTGTGCGCCGTAACTTTGGTCGCCTTGCCATCGCTTCCAATCTCGACCGTCACGGCGTCGCCGCGTTGCAGTTGCTCCAACGAAACCGAGTCTTCGTCGCCCGCTTCGCCGCGTAATATCGTGGCACCCACGCTCAGCGCGATGCGTTGCAAACCGTCGGCGTCGTCGCGCCAGACGCCGAAAATCGGCGCGGCGCCCGCTTCCAAAATCGCGCGGTAAGTGCCGCGCACAACGGGGACGCCCGCCTGGGACGCGCCCTCGACGTTCAAACTCAACTCCAAATCGCCTTTTTCGTCCGCGATCTGTGCGGCTTTATCCTTAGCGCCAGGCGCCGGACGCAACTGCCACTGTTCTGTTTCGCCCGCGCGCCGTAAAACATAGGCGACGCCGGGTTTGAGGCCGCCGAACTTGAAGCGGGGCGAGACCACGCTACGACTTTCAACCTGGAAGTCAACGCCGCTTTCGTCCCAGCTTTGCAGCGTGATCGTTAGCGGCGCGGCGGTTTCGATGCCCAGCGGATACGGCTCTAAACGGCCCGATTGCTGCACTCGGTAAGTCGCGCCCGGCAACCAGCTTTGGGCGAGGTTGGCGGCGCGGTAAGCCTCGGCGTATTGGCCCGCGTTGTAAAACGTGCGGGCGCGAACGACTTGAGCTTCTATTTCGGTTTTGGCGGGGTTGTCGCCGAACGAATCGGGCAATCGGCTCAACGACAGCTCGGCGTCACGGCACCAACTGACGAGCAGATTGCGTTGGCGCTGCGTTTCGAGCGACGCGGTTTGATCGAACGCGGTTTGCAGCAGCGCATCGGGCCAGGGCAAGGTGAAGCGCAGGTGATAAATCGCGCTCCAGCTCAACACCGAAGCGGGCAGTTGGGCGCCCGCCAGTTCGATGCGCACGAAGACGGTTTTCTGGCCGCGCGCCATCGCCGACAGATCGATTTTGTGGACGGCGTTGATGTCGCCGTCATCGAAAATGCGCGCGGCTTCTGTTGTGGGGAACGCCGTTGTGCCGGCCAGCACGCGGATGTAAACGTTGGGGTTGCGGTCGCGCGAAACAAAGGCGCGCCCAGACACTTCGAGATGCAAGCCGTCGAACTTCTCGCCGGGCGCCTGCAAACGGTAGGTCAGCCAGCCGAAATTGGCGCCGGGCGCCGGATAAAGCGCCTGCAAAACCGTGTTGCCGATCAAGCCGCGCTGCAAACCTTGCGTGCCCACCACGCGCTCTTGCCAGGTGTCGTCGTCAAAGCGTTCTTCGCGCAAGACGCGCTCGTAAACGTGGGGCGCGACGCCGTTTGAAACGTCGCGCAGTTCGCGCGCGGCCACGTCCATTTTGCCCAGAGGATAATTATAGAGCGCGTAATAGCGCAGACCCAAACCGTAGCCAACGCGCACGCCGATATTCTCTTCGGCGCGCCCGCCGCTTTCGGCGTTGACCTGCGCGGTGCGGCCCAGCGGCAGTTGATGCAACACCGCCTCGCGCTCGTGCAGCGAATCGCCGTTCCACTCGCCGCCCACGCGCGCACTCGCGGGCGCCGCCGTCTCCCAAAACGGATGAGTCGCGCTCTGCATCGGATATTGCAAGAGCGGATTGGCCACCATCGCCTGGGTGTAAATGTTGTCGGCCAACGGCTCGGCGGGCGCATGAACGCCCGTCGCGTCAACCACGATTGGCTCGCGGCTCGCGCTCGCAGTAGCAGCGATGCGTTCGTTATAATTCAGCAGATGGCGCGAAAGCCACAGGCGTTCGGCGAAACTCAAGCCGTCGGTCGGATCGAGCATTACATTATCGCGGCGCGCGGCTTCGACGGTCGTCGGGTTGAAATCGGCCAGCAAAATATCGCTGCCCAGACCGGCGTTGCCCGTCGCCCAGTAAACCGGTTCATTGTCGAGGTTGAGCGCCAAAATCAGCTCGCGCCGTCCGCGCAGTTGCTCCTGCAACAGCGCCATCGTGCTTTGCAGACGCCGCGTTTTGTAACTGTTCAGGCGCTCGTTGCCCACCGTAAGCCAGGGCGTGCTGCTCCAGCGATTGGGAATCGAGAGCTGGTAATTTTTGGTGGTCTGATTGTAAACGACCTGCTGATATTCGACATCGCTCCAGAAGCCGCCGCGCCCGTCGCTACCGTTGGGCGTCGAACCCCACCAGGTATCGAGGCCGAGTTGCACCGGCAGATCGGCGCTTTGCGCCAGGCGCAAAATATAGTCGAGTCGTGCGGCGTTGTCGGCGTCGCTGTTATTGGCGTAGGTCATCCAGGTCGTCCACGCCGCGCGCGCGTGCGGATGCTCGCCCAGCGAAGTTTTGATTTGCCGCAGCTTCGTCAAATCACCATCAAAGTCGTTGAAGCTCAGGCGCACGGTCGGCGCCAGAAAGTAGGGCACGTCCATGCCGGACTTTTCAAAGTAGGCCGAAAAATCGGAGTAGGCCCACAAGCGGCTCAGAAAAAACGGCGCGTCGGTCTCATTTTGCAGCCGAACTTCGAGCGAATCGGCGTCAGTGGGCGGCACCTGAACGAAGAAATGCAACGGCCCGGCGCCGCTACTTTGCGCGGTGCGGAAAAAGGCGCGTTTGCCGTTGACCCACACCGAATACGCGCGCACCGGAGCGGTTTGGGCGGCGGGGGCGCGGTTCTCGATCTCTTCTATTTCCAAGGTGACCGGCGCGTTGGGCGTGACTTTGAGTTGGTAAGAAACCCAACTGCCTGTCCCGCTCACGCGCCGCGCGCGGCGACGCATATCGTGACCGCCGACCCAGTCGCCCGCCGTTTCGAGCGCGACCGTGCCCCGACTGCGATAATTGTGCGCGGCTTCGCTGCGCGCGTCGGAGGCGTCGAGCGCATCGGTTTGGGTGCCACTTTGCGCGGAGGCGGCGCTGATTAGGCATACGAGCAGGAGCGCCACGAAAGAGCGCGCGAAGGGGAGAATTAGGCTCATGTTGGGTATTTGGAATATGGGATTGCCATTCTGAGGGCGAGGCGGGTGATAGGTTGTGGTCACCGGGAGCGATTCACCTTTTGGAGAGCGTCAGGTTTTTCCCTCACCACTGCCTTGGCTCCGCCAGGCGACCACTCTCCCGGAGGGAGAAGGAACTACGCATCGGAAGGCATAATTGGGTTCAACTGACTTCTTTTGAAGCCTTGGATTCAAGTAGTAAGTGCAACGTTGGTTAACTGCTCGTAGACCTGCTGCGGCGTTTGAAAACCGAGCGTTTTCCTGGGCCTGTGGTTGAGCTTATCAGCGATGAGCTGAACCTCGTGGTCGG
>JAABUN010001171.1_pt1 | contig 60993 bp, 47 predicted proteins | sample 5559311 | NCBI WGS metagenome assembly JAABUN01 (sample SAMN10711877, study PRJNA513370) | rock metagenome | isolation source: Antarctica rocks | place: Antarctica: Victoria Land, Siegfried Peak sud
CACAGGATTTTGCAGACATTCGCAGCTACATCTCAACCATGAAAAAACAAGGCATCTCCATCATAGAAGCGCTTGGTGCTGCCATCAATGGCACTCCTTTATTCTCTTCGGGCTGAATAGTTACAAAACTTATAGATATATACATCATTGAAAGAACCGCCGGCTTTAATGATGGATGCGAAGCCTTCATTGTCGCCGCCCACCTGATAACCAGGGTTGGATGCAATAAGTTCAACAATTTTATTTTTGTTCTGTGAGGCGTTAACTGCGGTTTTCCAACTAAAATTCTTTGTGCGAACAGGTTCAGCATTGAGGGTTACTTCAAATCCATGGTTATCGATTTTTCCGGCGTTTACATAATAAGTGGTGTATCCGGAACCAGAAGGGGCCCCCAGTGAAAGGAACTGGTTCGTGCTGATATCTTTGTAGATAGTAAAATCAAAACCAATCCTTGACTCAAAGAAACGCATTTCAACACCATATTCATCACTTTTGATCTTCTCCGGCTTTAAGTTGGTGAAGGGTACCTGTGTGTTCCTGTTTATACCGCCCTGAGCGCTACTAACACTATTCAGCGGGTTAACCACGTTGTACGGCACTTCGTTTGCTGTCTGGGAAAAATTGGCCCTAACCTTGAAAAATGAAATCACCTGGGGCAACTTCACCATTTGGCTGATGACTGCTGAACCGCCGAATGAAGGGTATAAATAAGACTGGTTACCGGTAAGTGCCAGGGTAGAAGCCCAGTCGTTACGTGCTGCTATATCCAGGAATAAAAAGTCCTTAAATCCTACTTGTACGTCTGCAAATACGCCTTCTTTGATAGTCCTGCTAATGGTTTGATTGAAGATTATAGTAGGGGGCATATTGGCGAAAGTGAAATAATTGGGGTATAACATGGCGACGGTTCCGTTATTGACATTCATACCATCGTTAAAGGTATTTTTCTGATAGCTAACACCCGCTAAAGCGGTTAAACTAAAGCTTCCAAATGTATTGTTGTACGTTAAGATACCATCGGTATACAGAGATTGGTCGTTATACCGGGTATAATCCCATTTACCTGCTGAACTTACACTCACCGAGTTTCCCCCGGCGGCATAACGATTATCTCTTGTTACGTTATTGTAATCAATGTTGCCCCTTGCTTCAAACCTGAGGTGCTTGGTGATGTCCCAGGCGGCTTTCACATTGGCAATTACCCTGTTAGATTTTTGCAGTTTAGAATTTTTATTGATTTCCCAAAAAGGATTGTTTTGCTTTTCTTCAGTAGAATACCAGTTCATTTTATACAAATTCCTGGTGCTGTCAAATACCTGGTAATTTTGCTTGTAACTATTGAAGTCCCTGTTCCTGGCAAACAAATACAAGCCCGTAAGCGGGTTGTTATAATAACCGGCTCCGGGGCGGTTATTAGATATCTCGGAAGAGAAAATGACATTGGAACTTAAAGTAACTTTATCACCTAACAATTTGGTGCTTTGGTTAAACGAAAAGTTGTTCTTGCTATACTTATTTGTTGGAACGACACCCCTTGCTGAAATATTTGCATAGGAAAAATAAGCGGTTGTTTTGTCATTCCCGCCATATACTGATACCCCGTTTGTAATAGTATTGCCAATTTTAAAAAAATCTTCAATGTAGTCTTTTTGATAATTATCTGATTGAATATTAGTAACAGGGGACTTAGTAATATTAACAAGTTGTTCCGGAGTTACTACTGCCAAATTAGGAGGTGTCCAGCTATAATCGCCCCCTACGGTACCATACCTGTATTGAAAATCCGGAAGCCCGGATACCTGCTCCAAAACAGTACTGTGATTGAAGTCTACTACTACTTTACCTGATTTGCCTTTTTTAGTAGTAATTATTATTACACCGTTGGCACCCTGGCTACCATAAAGAATGGCAGCATTGGCCCCCCTTAAAACGTTGACACTTTCGATATCGTTGGGATTGATAGCTGAAAGACCATCCCCGCCATCTGTTCCACCATAACTGTCAGGCTGACCACCTTTATTATTTGCCATAGGAACACCATCGATTACATACAGCGCCTCACTGAGGCCAAGCAAGGATTTGTTTCCCCTTAATACCGCTTTGGTAGAGCCGCCGGCGCCCGAGTTGCTGACTTTAATATCAAAGCCTGCCGCCTTACCGCTGAGGGCATCCACAAAATTCATGTTGGCCGCTTTTCTCAATTCGTCACCGCCAATCTGCTGGGTAGCATAAGTTAAAGCCTTCTTTTCCCTTTTGATACCCAGTGCGGTAACAACTACTTCATCCAATTGTTTCTTATCCTGTGACAACTCAATAGAAACAGTTTTGTCGTTCGCCGTTATCACCGTTTGTTTCGAATCGAATCCAACAGACGTAATGATAAGTGTCACATTACCTGCCGGAACAGAAATTGAAAAACTACCATCCGTTGCGGTAGTTGTAGTAACAGAAGTGCCTTTAATTGTTACAGTGGCCGCCGGGACTTCCGTTCTGTCTGTTGCATTAATAACCTTACCTGTAACTGTTCTCGTTTGTGAGAACCCTTGTAAAAAGAAAATGATGAGAAAACACGTCAAAAGAAATTTTAACTTGTACATAAGCATTTGTTTGTTTTGGTACACTATTTTAATTAAATCTTGGGTTAATCTTGATATGTAAATTGTTAAATTTAGAAAAAGTTATTGAATATCCCACAATCGTGGAAATAAAATCTTTTACACGGTTGGTTAAGAAGCCTGAAAAGGAGAATTGTTTCTTTAGGCATAGATATTAAATATAATATAAGTATTATTTATATTATTAGCTATCGACAAGAGGTTGCCAAAAAAGTCAGCATGGATTGGAAAGAATGTTGCTCGTCCGGTAATATCTTAAAGTTTGATTAATTGAAATGCACTAATCATTTAATCCCTTTCCATTGAGAATTTGCTGCATACATTTTTCAACCCTCGACTCCCGGGTTTTGGATTGTTTAGGTGCAGAAAAATAAAGAATGTATGCTCTTTGCCGTCCTGGCGTCAAGTCTTCAAAAGCAGTTTTCAGGGAAGCGATTTCGTCTAACTTCTTTTGAAATTCCTCGGGAATGGTGAATGCTGCCGTCTTTTTTAAATTCACTTTCAACCCGGCTTTTTCCACTTCCATGGCTTCATAAACATAGGCTTTCAGGATGGCTTCCATCTTAGCTATTTCCTGAACACTGGTGAACCGGATTTGGCGCGCCGCCTGCACATGCTCCGTTTGTTGGATCAGGATACTATTGGCATCATGTAACAAGGCACCCTTGAAAAACAAAAGCGCACAGTATTCTTTGAATACATGTATTAAAACTATGTTACTTTTCTGAAACGTGTAACAAGGAACACCCCACTTCAATTCTTCAGCCAGCCCACAGTCAAGAACGATCATTCTCAAATTCCTGATTTCTTCCTGCCACTTTTTGGCTTTACTAAAATAAAAATCAACTTTGGGATTCATTCTATTTTTTTATTGATTAACTGAAATGATTTTTCTATCTGCAGGCCTGAAATACCAGGATACCACAGTCAGGATCAGTAATAACACCGGGGGAAATATTTCTTTCACGGAATCACCCAATGCGATATGTGAAATCAGCGCTTCCGACATGATAAACAAAAAGCCTGCATAAGCCCATTCCTTTAGTAAAGGAAATGTAGGAATAAGCACTGCTACAACTCCAAAAAATTTCCAAACACCTGGTGTTAAGGTAAATGTAAAATGACTAATATTAGCTATCAGCGTCAGCTATCAGCCATTAAGAGGAAACATAGTAGGCATTGACCTGCTGATAGCTGATAGCTGACTGCTGATAGCTAATAGGTAATTTTATTTCTCTTTGTCATAATGTGCTATTTTAATTTGCTTACGATGTCTTGCAATCGGTTATGGGCCATATTTATGCCTGGAGCAAAACCTATTTGCAGCATTTGGTCTCTGAGTGCGACTGATCTATATACTATATGCATATTGAGTTTGCTGGTGTCGTCATTGAGTTTTTCGAATTCTAAGAACTCAAGCTGGACGGCAAAAGGCGTATTCTCCATTTCAAATGTCCGTATGATTTTCCGGTTCGGGCTAAACTCATGGATTACCCCACTGGCCTGAAATACTACGTTTCCCTGAGCATCTGTTGTTTCAAATTGCCAACTGCCGTACTTTTTACTTTCAAGTTTCAGCACTTTTGTTCCCATCCATTGCTCAACAATTTCGGGCTCTACATACGCTTTAAAAAGTAATTCCAATGGCAAATCAAATTCCCTTGTAATCACTAATTCCTGTTTGCCGTCTTCGGCACTAATTTTTGTTTTTTGTTCCATGTTATTCTATTTTCTTGTTTTGTATTTTTTCATTATGGTTTCCAATTTATTAAACCTGTCATCCCACATTTTGCGGAATGGTTCAATAAAGTCGGCTACTTCTTTCATTTTTTTTGCATTGATGTGATAGTAAATTTCCCTGCCGTTTTGTTTTTGTTCAAGTAATTCGCACTCGGTGAGTATTTGCAAGTGTTTTGAAACTGTCGGTCTCGCTGTGTCAAAGTTTGAGGCTATTGCACCTGCTGTCATGGATTGTGAGGCTACCAACAGAAGTATAGCCCTTCTTGTCGGGTCTGCTATGGCTTGAAATACATCCCGTCTTAAATTCATTGCGTAGCTATTTGACTACAAATATATATGTAGCTATTTATCTACACAAATTTTTTTGCCATTTTTCTACCGGATGTTTTTGTATGTCGTTAGCTGTAAGTCTGAATGATTGTCATGGGTTACAATTTAAAAGACAGGTATATTAAATTTTATTCATCACCCTTTGAAAAAGTCAAATAAAAAGCAAGTAATCTCAATAGCTGATGCACAAAAGCTACTTGAAAAAGATGGTATTTTAACAAATGAAAGGAAACTAAGATTGTATTGATATTCCTTTCAGTAATAGCCGAATTAGCAATGGAACAATATTTTAGAAGTGAAAACAGTGGTTCGAGTACCAAAAGCTATGTTTTAGGTTGAAGTTTTGGCAGTCAATAGATTAATTTCATGTTCGTTTGAGAACAAACACTGAAAATTTTACAAAAAAAAATCAATGCTTATAAGTGAAATAAGCGAGAAAGACAGGCAGTTATTTTTTCACAATCTGCGGCAACGGATATATGACAGAAAAAAATTATTATAGACATTAATACACCACTTATGAAGTCACTTACTCCCGTGCAGTTATCAGGCGCAATGCAATATCAGCTGCAGATTTATCTTGCCGGTACCCAAAACATAAAGCCTCATCTGCCTGTATCATTTGAAGAACTTGAACAAAAAGCCCGTGAAGTAATGAGCCCTGAAGCCTTTGGTTATATTGCAGGAAGCGCAGGCGCAGAAACAACTGCACACAATAATAATATAGCTTTCAACAAATGGCAGATAGTGCCGCGTATGATGGGTGATGTATCAAAGCGCTCCATTGAAGTTGAGTTATTTGGTACAAGATTTCCAACTCCTGTTTTGGTTGCGCCTGTAGGCGTGCTGTCAATCGCACACCCTGAAGCTGAACTTGCTGTAGCCCGCGCATGCAGACCTTTGCAGGTGCCTCAGATAGTTAGTACAGTGTCATCGAAAACAATTGAAGAAATAGCAAATGAACATGGTGAACATCCGCATTGGTTTCAGCTATACTGGGGACGTGACAATGATTTTACAAGAAGTATTATTGGCCGTGCCGAAAAAGCCGGATACAGCGCCATTGTTGTAACACTTGACACAAGATTATTTGCATGGCGGGAGCGTGATATTCAAAATGCATACTTACCTTTTTTGTTTGGTGAGGGATTAGCTAATTACATTTCTGATCCTGTTTTTCTTGGATCAGTCGGTGATCCTTCAAAAAATAAGATGGAAACGATGATGCATTTTGCTGATTGTTTTTCTAATCCATCCTCTAAATGGAGTGATCTTGCGGTTATCAGAGACTGTACTAAATTACCTATTATTTTGAAAGGCATTCTTCACCCTGATGATGCAAGAAAAGCAATAGATCATGGCGCTGATGGAATCATCGTATCCAATCATGGTGGCCGTCAAATGGATGGTGCTATTGGTGCACTTGATACATTGGATACAATAGCTAATGCTGTTGGAAACAAAACAACAATATTATTTGATAGCGGAATTCGCAGAGGTGCAGACGTTTTTAAAGCAATAGCTTTAGGCGCCAAAGCAGTTCTGCTTGGGAGGCCTTATGCATATGGGCTGGCAATTGCAGGCGAACAAGGCGTAAAAGAAGTGCTTGCCAATTTGCTTGCAGATATTGATCTCACACTTGGTCTTGCAGGATGTAATTCGTGGGCAGATGCTACCAAAGACAGATTACATTATTACAGCTCTTACTTTGAAAAGTAGTTTATGCAAATACAAAACATGCCAGGCTGGGAAACTTCCAGATCATTCTACTTAAATTCTTTTCTTCAAAATTTCTTCTATACTTCTCTGCTGATTGTCGTGACAGCGTAACAACAATTTATTTTCTATCCTTTGCCCCCTTGTTGTTTAAAATATTTCTATTTATCCAGTTACCGATCTGCCAGAAAACCATCGTAAGCGTACTGTTGACGTAGATTTCCAATTCCTGCAAGTAAATGCTGTTTGGGATTGGTTATAGTTTTTGATTTTGCATTCATAGATAATGCTTTGCATCACTATTTTTCATGGTATACTCTAAGTGAAATTACGTGCTTAATGCGGATCTTCAGAGATCTGGAAACATGTAAAGATATTCTGTAAACAGCACCCGGTGGTAGCTTGCTGCGGCGGGATTGTCAACTTATTTTTAATTGCCTCAGCAATATAAAATATCTCTTGTTCTGCTCCTCAATACGTAGACTTATGTTATATACTTAAAACAATCTTAATTTTACGGCAGCTGTAATTAAAGAAAACAGAAGCATAACAACAGTTGTTCCTATTGCCCATTTAAGGGTAAAGCGTTGATGATCTCCAAAATTTACACCCGCCAATCCAACCAATAAATATGTAGATGGTACTAAAGGGCTAAGCAAGTGTACAGGTTGACCCAACAAAGATGCCCTGCCCATTTCTGCTGCTGAAATTCCAAAATGCGAGGCAGCTTCAGTTATCAATGGAAGTATTCCAAAGTAAAAGGCATCATTGCTTATAAAAAAAGTAAAAGGCATGCTGATTATAGCAGTTATCACAGGCATGTTTGGACCTAGCGAAGCAGGGATAATATGTACAAAAGATTTTGCCATGGCATCCACCATGTGTGTTCCTGATAAAATACCCGTAAAAATGCCTGCGGCAAATACCATTGATGCTACAGATAATGCATTACCTGCATGTGCCGATAACCTTTGGCGCTGGTCTTCAAGTTTTGGATAATTTATAATTAAGGCTAATGCAAATGCAATCATAAATAAGATAGCCAAAGGCAGAACATTAATTACCAATGCTACCATTAGTGCAAGTGTAAGTAAAAGGTTTACCCATATTAATTTAGGTCGCTTATTACTATCTGATTCATCTGCAATACCTAAAGGTTGCGCTGTTGCACCAAATTGTAATTCTGATATTCCCAATCTTTTTCTCTCTTTTTTACCAAACAGGTAAGCCACAAACAAAACCCATAAAGCGCCAGCAACCATAGTGGTAACAACAGGCAGAAAAACTTGCGATGCATCCAGCTTTAATGCACTCATGACCCTTGCAGTTGGGCCACCCCACGGAAGTATATTCATTACTCCGCCGCTTAGCATAATAACAGTTGTAAGTATAAGCGGATTAATACCTAACTTTTTATATAGAGGAAGCATGGCAGCAACTACTATCATATAAGTTGTTGCGCCATCACCATCCAGCGATACCATTATAGCAAGTAATGCTGTACCCATAATCACCTTTAAAGGATCTCCTTTCACTGCCTGCAAAATTATCGCTACTAAAGGATCGAACAAGCCAACATCTATCATTATCCCAAAATACAGAATTCCGAATATGAGCATAATGCCTGTTGCCGCTATACCCGTTACTCCGTCCAGCATCATCTTTCCTATACCTGAAGATGCACCGGCTATTAAACCAAAAACGATGGGTATAATTATCAATGCAATTTGTGGTGACAATCGTTTGGTCATGATTAAAACCATAAACGTAATAACCATTCCGAAACCAAGTAAAGCAAGCATGTTGTTGTTTATTAATTGAGTTTATAATAGCTGGTTTACTCCTCCACTATTTCTTCCTTTTTAAATTTCGATTTTAACCGGAACGATAATATCAATCCTGTAAAAATTAAAAAGATACCTGTAAAGCTTTGCAGATTGTAAACCTCATTAAAGAAAAAATACCCGATAATAAGAGCATACAGAACTTCAATATATCTTATAATAGCAAGAAAACTTACTTGGTTACCTGGCTGTTGTATAAAACTGGTAAAATAAAGTTGTGCTGCCAAACCAACTGAACCAATCAGCAAGAACCAAAGGCAATCTTTAAAATTTGGAATTACCCAATAAGGAATAACCGCAATACCACTGCAAACTGCTGATACCAGCATAAAGTAATGAAGAATAACAAGAGGTTCATCATCATCACCAATTTGCGAATAATTATATAAAGCAATCCTCCCGAAATAGCTGAGATCAATCCAATGCTTAAATCGAAAAAACCAATACGTGTATCAAAACCTTTTAGTAAAACAATGCCTGCAAATGAAATTAAAAAGAACAACCATTGAGTGGATTTTATTTTTTCCCTAAGGAGAAACAGAGCAAAGATGGCAGTGAAGATTGGCGATAGATATTTAAATGCAACAGCAGATCCAAAAGGTATATTAGTAAGAATGTAAAAAAATGAGAACATAGAAATGGAACCAATAATGCTCCGGAAAATTAATAACGAACTGTTCTTGCCCAATAAGGAGGTTCTTTGATATACTAACACTATTATACTAAATACCCATCCAATCACTGACTTAAAAAAATATGCTGAAAGCTATGAAACTTAGGCAGGTATTTAACAAGGGCCTGCATAATTGTAAAACAAAGGGTGCTTATAATCATGTATCGGACACCCTTTGTAAAAATTGTTTTGTTCACTTATTCATACTGTTAAAAGACTATCAGAGACCTCAAAAGCTAATACGTACAGAAGTATAATAGTAAGCACCCATAAAACCAAATTGTGAAGTAAAACGGGTATAAGGCGTTTGACCGGAACCAGTTAAAGCAACGAGGGCAATCTTATCAGGGTAAATATTTGCAATATTATTAGCACCTACACTCCACGAAATTTTAGGATTGATGTTATAAGTTAAAGATGCATCAGTAATTATCCTGGCTCCGAAAGTTTGATCCTGTGCAGGATTATTTTGAATTGCAGTAACCTCTCCAAAACGTGTTGCCCTCACTAATCCTTCTACCTTCCTGTAGCGGTAGTTAGCTGATAAAATTATTTTGTCACGAGGTTGCGCTACTTCAATTAAACCTATCATCGACCTGTCTAAAAGATTACTTCCCAGGTTTGATAATTTATCAGGAGTCCTTATCGATCCATGAAGCTTAGTCTCGTTTAACATCAATGCAGCAGAAATTGTAAGCTCGCTTTCTGCACCAAATTTTTCCTTATAAGTGCTAACAACATCTAAACCTTTTGTACGTGTGTTTATTGCATTAGAGAAAAACTGAACCAATGCATAACCAGAGCCTGCAAATATTGGAGAAAGAGCAGCTGATGTTGCATCTAACTGTGCTGATATAACAATCCTGTCTTTAATATCAATCTGATAAGCATCAACAGTCATCAGAAATTTCTTTCCTAATTGGAAAGTAAGGCCGGTATTATAATCAAGAGATGTTTCAGCTTTTAATTTACCAACACCTAAGGCCTGCACATAAGGGTTATCGTTTCTTAAATGACCAATCGGGTAGGCATCAAAAACACTATTAATAGTAAGCCATTGCGCATCAGCGTTATTACTGTAATACAATTGGTGCATACTTGGCGCTCTGAAACCCCTGTTTACTGAACCACGAATGGATAACGAATTAGAGAACTTATAACGGGCAGAAAATTTACCGGAAACATTAGAACCAAAATCACTGTAATTTTCAAAACGTGCTGCTACGCCTAGCAATAGCTTATCAGTAATATCGCTTTCAACATCAGCATAAACACCTACATTATTCCGGCTGCGTTTAACCGCGTTTACATCTGCAAACCCTTCTCTTCCGCTTGCACCTACATCTGTATTTTTCAAAATTCCTTTTTTCCATGATGGGTCATCACCTTGTTTAATCTGGTAATGCTCCATACGGTATTCAGCACCTAAAGAAAGGGTGAAGGATTGAATACCCGATAGGTTTGTTAAAGACTTAGATAAATCTACGTTGGTAGTATTCTGACCAAATATTAATGCTCCACCATAAAAATTTGTTGGAGATGCCTCTCCGTAAGATGGATTGACAGTATTGTTAGAATATAAGTTAATATGGTTTTGACCATAAGTATTACTGAAGTCCATGCTCCAGCCTGCTTTATTATTTCTTTTAATACCCACCGTTGAACTTATATCTTCAAGTACAGCAGGAAACACAGGCGCATATCCATTAGGATAAATATTTAACACAGCACGCTTTGCATTTGATGGTGGTCTGAAGAAACCATAAGCAGTAACTTTTTTGTAAGAATAACCACCAAAAGAGTAAAGTGCCCAATCGTTAGCTAAAGGAATTTCAGCATTATAAAAAGCGATTCCTGATGTATTGCGTGATGTACCATATTTAGTACCTGCAATTTGACGATTAAAATTTCTTGCTGCTATTATAGAGTCGTCTTTAACCTGGTTGCTATTATAAACCCTTGCATTAAAAGGTGTTGACCTATCTGTAGGGTCGTTGTGATGAGCCTGAAGCGTGGTATTAAAGAAGCCACCTTTTTTACCAAGAGGCAAACCAAAATTTACAGACTCTTCATAAGTTTTTCCGTCGCCTTCTTTTGTAACGCCATAATGCGTATTAACCGAGCCACCTTTTGAACCGCGCTTTAATTGAAGGTTAACAATACCAGCGATAGCATCAGAACCATATTGTGCCGCAGCGCCATCTCTTAATATTTCTACCCTGTCGATAGCACCTGTGGGTATAACATTTAAGTCTGTACCTACTGTACCACGCCCAACAACATTATTTACATTTAAAGCCGCTGACTGATGACGACGCTTACCATTTACTAATATTAATGTTTGGTCTGGTCCTAATCCCCTTAGTGTAGCAGGGTCAACATAAGAAGTTACGTTGCTGATACCATGCTTTGTAGAGTTGAATGAAGGAGCAGAAAAATGTATCATTTGAGCTAACTCAGTTTGTCCTGTCTTTTGCATGTCTTTTTGCGAGAAGACATCTACAGGCACTGGTCTTTCCACATTTGTTCTTACTACATTAGATCGAGAACCAATTACAGTAACATTCTCCATGTTTTTTGATGTCGATATAAGAGAAATGTTAAGTGACTGTTGGTTTTGAATTTTAACTTCATATTCTTCATAACCAACAAAGTTTACTACCAATACCTCGTTATTATCAGCATTAATTTCAAACTCTCCCTTGCTATTAGTAACAGTGCCGCGGTTAGTTCCTTTAATAGTAACCGAAGCTCCTTCTAATGGAGCTTCATCAGCAGATGAATAAACTTTTCCTTTTATAATACGGTCAGCAGCAAGTTCAGCAGTAACCATCTTTATTTCAGCAGCAGCGGTAGCTTTCACTTCAGCTCCTTTTTTTTCATCTTCATAAATAGTTATTTGCTTATCTGTTATTTTATTGAATGATAATCCAATTGGAGTGAGGAGCTTTTTAAGGTCGGCTTCAAGACTATTTGAAAGAATAATATCTGGCACTTTTTTGTCAACTACTATCTTATCAATGTAGATAAAGTTTACGCCATGCTTTCTTTCTAATTGTGCAAGCGTGTTTTTTAAATACACACTTTGGGGAGATTTCGCTTTTTGAGAATTTTGCTGGTAAGCTGCATATGTAATTTGCGCCGTAGCACAATTAAAGAAAACAGTAAGCAGGCAGGTAACAGATAATATTGTAATTATCTTTTTCATAATGGCAATGGTTGGTTTAAAATTATTTTGAAGAGATCGTTATTTGTTGTCCTTGTTGTTTGATGTTTGCATTCAAGAAAGAAGAAAGTGTTTGTAATAAGGATTGTTCATCCTGTAATATCAATGTTCCTGAAATTTCCTGGTTTGCTAATAAAGTATTTTCAATTTTAAAGTTAAGCCCATAAAAATCCTGCAAATGATTGCATACTTCTTGAAGCGTTACTTTAGAGAAAGTGTATTTGTGACTAAGCCATGCTGTATAATATGTAGGATTAACAGTTTGACTTTTTATTTCTTTTGTTTTTGAGTTAAAAGAAATAAAGTCATTTGGTTTCATTATATGAATAGCATTACTTTCTTTAATCCGTAATTGAACCTTACCTGATTGTAACATTACACCTGTTACATTCTCCCTATTTTTTACATTGAACTCAGTACCTAAAACCTCTATGTTAACTTTATTAGTATAAACAGTGAATTTAGCAGCAATCTTTTGTTTTTCAAGATGTGTTATTTTAAAGAAGCCCTCACCTTTTAGCGTTACTTCACGTTTATTATTATTCCACTCTTTTGGATATTCTAAAGAAGAATTTGCATTTAACGTTACAAGAGAATGGTCTGGCAATTCAAAAGTTTTTACCTGTTTATAAGCAGTAACAATTATAATGGTGGCAGCAGGTTGTAAATAAACATACAGCATTGAAACTCCAATTGCTATCGCTATAAATACAGCAGCAACTTTCATCAATATATTTAATTTATAAATAGGCGAAAGCTTTTTTACAGGAACGTTATAAGCTAAAGTTGTATCAATATTCTGCTTTAATGAGGTATAAAAAGTTTCAGGAAGGTTAGAAGTTTGATAAGTAAGGCTTTTTATAGTTGCTGCCGCTAATTCAATCTTTAATTTCTGTTCAGGATGCCTGATTATCCAATTATTCCAAAATTGGTTTGAATCACTTTTAGGATTCTTTACCCAACCTATGAAATCATCATCCATCAAAAAATCTTTAACCTCAAAATTTGTATAATCAATCATAATTCAACAACCTTGTACCAATGAGAGAAGCGAGGTAAACTTTTTACCCCGCGATTTTCTACTTTTTATTAAATTATTTTTAAAGTACAGAATTAACTGTGCCTTATAAGGTATAATAGCACAAAAACTGTATTAGGTATATTCAGTCGAAGTTCAACCATTGCCCGGTTCATTAACTTATAACAAGCCTTTACAGTCAAGTCTAATTGATCTGCAATTTCATCAAAGGATAACTCGTGAAAGTATCTTAAATAGATTACTTCTTTTTGTTTAGGCGTAAGTGTTGAAATAAGTTTTTGAACACTATCAAACACCTGGCGGTTGTTCTCATTAATTAAAATAGTTTCTTCCGGCGAGATTGAAAGAGTAAAATCATATTCTTCATTTTCAGCAGTAATTGATCGTAGTTTTTTATTCCTGTTTACCTTTTGGATGATTGATGATCGTACAGATTTTATCAGATAACTTTTTATTGATGATTGGATTCGCAACTCTTCCTTGCGCGACCATAAGGAAACAAAAACATCATGAAGACAATCATGAACTGTGTTTATATCATCTGTAAATTTCAAACCATAATGGGTAAGACTTTTAATATACTTGTCATACAATAGTGTAAAAGAGTTATAATTTCCTGAAGCAATGCCTGCTACTAATTCTGTATCATCTGTACTTAACATAAGTGGCGCATTAAGTAAAATTTTAAATTTTACCTTTAAATATAGTAAGTTTCAAATTGTTTGCGAAAACACACAGTCAAGAGTGTTTATATGTGTTTACTGATGATATAGTAAAAAGGCAATAACCTGCTTATTTAGATAATCTTCTTGTAACTAAGTATTACAGAACTATCACTCGGCCTTAATGTTGCTTCTCAGCGCAATACCATCCCTGTATGGCTGGCTCGCACGCTCGATGATAGCAAGATTGAGGCTGTAACAGCTCATAGTTGCGAAACAGAATCAACGTTAAAATCATTAAACAATGATATGCCTAGCTATGTAAGGTTTAAAAACAGTACTTCAGGTAATATGGCGGTGTATTGGATTAACTATTCCGGGCAAAGAGACACAAGTGCTAAACGAATAAATCATATTGCATCTGTAAAATTTTTTGATCTGTCAACATTTATGACCGATCCTTTTATCAGAATTGGCTCAAACGGCAAATAATACGGTATTTATAAAGCCTCGGCAAATCCATCCATAGCAATAATTAAGGATTAGATTTTTAATCATAGTTCAGACTAGACTATGATTTTTTACCAGGCTTCATTACTCTTTTAAATTCAACACTTCTGGCTCCAAAGTTTATTAATAAACCAATATCCACGCCCGTTGGTAAATGACTTCCTGAAAACCGTTACCCAGGATGCAGTGAACTTCCATGCAACAGCCAATAATTTTTCCTGTCAGCTCACTCTCCGGATATTTTTCAGTAATCATAATATTCATTTAATCAATTAAATCCTAGTTCAAAACACTGCCCGTTCAGCATGTTGTCTGAACTATGATTTTAATGATTTTATGATGGACTATGATTCTTTGGAGGGTTTCTGAATTTTTATTAATCATAGTATTCATTCAATCAATTAAATCATAGTTCAAAACATTGCCTATTCAGCATGTTGTCTGAACTATGATTTTAATGATTTTATGATGGACTATAATTATTTAGAGGGTTTCTGAATATTTTATTAATCATAGTATTTCATTCAATCAAATAAATCATAGTTCAAAACAATTTCTGTTCTTTATTCTTTTCATTAACTAGCCGGATAGCAATATGTCAAGAGTAACACAACACTACAGCTTCTTCTCATTGCAATTAAACATCCATTGTACACCATACTTATCAGAACAGCTGCCAAAGTAATCTCCCCAGAACATATCCTGAAGGTCCATTGATACATTTCCGCCCTCGGATAATTTATCAAATAATTGTTTTGTTTCTTCCCTTGTATCTGGTTGAAGATTGATATGGCAGTTATTACCAAAATTTACTTTAAATCCCATAGACTCGGGTGCATCGGTTCCCATTAGGTTATGGCTGCCGAGAATACGCAATTCAACATGCATCACCATATTTCCATCCTTTTCTGCCATAGGAGAATTATCAGGTGAATCGGGAATATCGCTGAACCTCATTACTCCACTACCAAGAAATTCACCTCCAAAAATACTTTTGTAATAATTGAATGCTTCCTCTGTGTTACCGGGGAAGTTAAGATAAGTACTAACGCTTGCCATTGTTTTAAGTTTTATTATTAAAAATTTTAAGCCTTTGAATTGTTTCAAATTCAACCTAAAGGTATGTTGCGGAGGGAAATTGTTTAGCGTGTTAAGCCGACATTAAGAGGGTAAAATGCGACAAAACATTTTATATACTTACAAGAAGCGGAGCCCATTGATTTTATAATTTATTATTTTTTACATGACATTAAAAAAAAAGTGCAAACCCGAAAATAGTTTGCACTTTTGTAAATGTACTGCCTGGCATTTGCCGGTTCTTTCTATAACATTATGTTTCCTGGGCTATGCTTAAACGTTATATGTAAGATGTTCATTTTCTCTCATTGCCCAATCTCCTACCATTAATGCAAATTAGGATTTAACTGCTGGTCATTAATCGGAATGGGTGCCCAGTAAAAACTATGAAGTGCATCACTGGGTAAATTTTTCAAAGGATCTTCACCGGCATTACGGGCCAGGTTCACCTTTCCCACCGTTTCGGTGCGCAGCAGGTCAAACCAGCGTGCGGCAGGTTCCAGGTCGGCAAACTCCCAACCCCTTTCTGCAATAACGGAATCACGGAAGGCAGCCGGAGAAAGGCCAGGTACCAGGTCAGCAAGGCCGGCACGTTTGCGTACCATGTTAATAGCGTTATAAGCAGTTGCATGTATACTGAAAGAAACCACATCATAACCAGAAATATCCATGTTAATAGCGTTATAAGCAGTTGCATCCGTTCCTCCGGACATTGCTTTTGCTTCAGCGTAGGTAAGCAGCACTTCTGCATAACTGATAATGTATACGGTATGATCACCTGCCCGGCGTAGTCTCCTGCTGGCATTGTTGTAAGTTATACCACGTATGGTAGCCTTATCTGCCAGTACCATCAGGGGGTATTCTTTTTGTAATTATAAGTTTTTGTTTGGCGTGTATTGCTGTGACGGGAAAGCATTTAGTTAAGGCATATATAGTCATCTGCCTAGCTTACAAATGTTCATCCTTCAATAATCAAAGACTTTTTAAGTTCCTGATTTCTGACGCTAGTGTAGTAACAATTTAGTTTTGAATCATGATTAAAAATTTTTAAGAAGCGAATGAGCTTCGCCAAGTCGTTTTCTCCTTAGTGGTCTTTAGCCAGTACTGTTCCCATTCCAAATTTATTAACTTGAAAATATTGTTGTGGAACTTTATATAAGTTTTATTAGCCTTAGGTTTATAAAATGATATTCAAAAATTAAATTGTCATAACACTAACAGCAATTTAATATGTCATTTTCAAGCTTAGCTTAAACCTACTTATTCTTTTACTTTATGCGCTTTAGGATAAACTTTTTTCACGGCTGCATCGGTTTTATCATCTGCTTTCTTACTTATCTTCCTGGCTTTGGTTTTAACTTCTTTCCGGGCTTTCGCTTTATCTTGTTCAACTTTTTTATTCGTACCATCCTGAGAATAAGAAGCTAAGCAAAGAGAACATAGAGCAATTGCAATAAATACCTTTTTCATAAATTATTATTTTCTGTTATTAAACAATGAAAATAGAATAAAAGCTGCAATAATAATAATAATTAAAACCAATGTTATGTTAATCGTAAAATAACGTATTTGCTATCAGTTGTTAGCTATCAGGAGGAAGTGTAATACACATTGACCTGCTGACATCTGATAGCAAATACGTCATTTTAGTTTCGAATGTTTCATGCCAACATACTGATAAAAAAACCCAGTAGTATACTACCCGGTAAATTAACCACGGAGTAAATGCAAGAGGGAAAGAAGAGGTTACACAGAGGAGTTCTCTGTGTAACCTCTTCTTTCCCTCTTGCATTTATTCTGTGGTTAAAAAATATTCAAACTTATATTACTTCTTCACCAGTTTAAGTGTCTTACTGAAATTCTTCTGGTTAATTTTTAAGATATACATTCCCGGTGCATAAGTTGATGCATCTATGTCAACAACACCTGAGGAACTTACTACTTTTTTCAATAACAATTTTCCATCGAGTGTATACAAGCTCAGGTCTGTATTTTGCTGACTTGATAAAGAAAGATACACTCTGAAATATTTAGATGCCGGGTTAGGGTAAACAGTCACTGCATTAGCTTTATCAATACTTTCAGCGTTAGCTACCATATCTGATAATTTATCCGTATTGGCTGCAGTCACAGCATCCTGGCCACATCTAGCCGTAGTGCTTCCGGCATAATCAAAGTGAGGAATACCAAGGTTATCGTTCCAGTCAATAATGGCAATATTAGGAACCGGCCTGTTAAAGAAATATACCGTTTGGGTGGTAAATGTTGTTTCCCCCGGACCAGCAATTTCAGATCCTTGTTGTGAAAACCCATTGATCAGCCAATGCACTTCCACTTCAAATGGATTAGGATTAGATATGACCCAATTTCTTGTATAATTCGGGTTATCCGAGCATACTGCTTTTATCGTTACATTTTTAATATAAACAGTAGGAAACTTAACCGCTCCCACTGCTCCATCCGCTTTAAGCAAACCAGTACCGGTAGCAAAATCAAATCCTTTGTCGAAGCCGGGGAAAAAAGGATTATCCATATCTACCGTATTGGTTGTCATGATGCCTCTTATCTGGTCGGCAGTAATGGTATTCAACTGCTGGCTTTCAATCATTAAAGCGGCTACACCCGCGGCGTGAGGAACAGCGGCGGAGGTTCCAAAAAAATTAGGGAAGGTATCACTGTCTTGTCTTGAATCCCTATAGAAGAAGGAAGTATTACCGCCATCAATAGAAATGAAATCGGGTTTCCTTCTCAGGGGCTGATTGATCCTGTTGCCCTGAACATCAAAATAAATTGCCTGTCCGCCGATTGACGAATAATATTCAAGCTTTGGCGGATCAACGCCATAAGCCGGAGTTTGATTATAGTTTGCCGCCCCTGTTGTGATTGCGCCTGCTGCATTGGAATGACCTACAATAGTAGAGCCTGAACTTCCCGGGATAGTGGGTGCAGGAAGATAATATTGATCACCCAATGTAAGGCACTTCAGGCGGGTAGGGTTCGGACCGGCATATTTCAAAATAACTATGTAAAATGTATCGCTCGTAGTATTGTTATAGTAATCTATATACTCAAAGGGATCACCGGTCAGGATGTTATCATCTGCACCAAAATCTACTACCTGTCTTTTTGAATTCAGCAAAATGATATCCAGATCAGAAACATTCGCTTTTCCACCTGCCGAAAAAGAGGGTTGATCCCACTGAAATATAGTTACAAATTCCCCTTTAACAGGTATGCGAACGGGTTGGTAATATATCGGCGCAAAGCCAGCACCGGCAAAATTATGAGCCGTACCATTGACTGCTCCCAGAGGGGTAGCCAGTGTAGGCCTGTAATCACTCTCATAGCAGTTTGCCCCCTCATTACCGGCTGCTGTAAAATAGGCTACACCCATCTTTTTTACCTGGTCTATAGCCTGCGCGAGAATTCCATCCTGAAAAAAGGGCTCATCAAAATAATAAACATCATCAACAATTACCTTGCATCCGGCTTCGGCAAGCTTTATAATACCGCTGGCAAATGAAGCTTCACCCTCATAAGCGGTATGAAAGTATATTTCCGCACCGGGGGCAACGTCGTGAATAATTTCAGCCATGCCCCGGCCTTCATCTTCACCGGTAGAATCCAGGTCTAATAATACCTGCACCGGTTTTGTATAACCAAACGGATTGGCAGGGCCCGGAAGTTCACCGTTTTTTACACCGGTTTCCGCTGTACCGCGGTTATTATAGCTATCGGAAAGAATACCTATTTTTACGCCTTTACCGGTAACACCATAATACTTCCTGGCAAGAAAAGAACGAAGAGCAGTATCGCCCTGGCTGATAACGGGAGTAGGCAAAGCGTAGCTTCCAAATGCATTTAACGATTTAGTCTGGTGTTTAAACCTGTAGGAGGCCTTCACTGATTTAACCTTGCCTGCTGACTCGAACGATGGCAAGGAAGCTATGGGAACCATGCCTGAAACCATACGGCCAAATACGGCATTTATTTGTACACCCATTTTTTCCAACTGAAGCCGGGTTGCATTATTATATTCCGTTACTGTTATGTCAACAAGAACACGGCCGCCTTTAATCTGCATATATTTTTTCATAGGAAAATCTTCCGTGGAAGACTGAGACCTTGCATCGGTACTAAGGCTCGAAGACGCATAGCTTTCATATAATTTATTCAGGGGTTCGCTCAATTTCGATGAAGACTTTTTCATTTGTAAGGCGTTAAGTGACGGATCGCCTTTCTGAGCATTGGTTTGAAATGAGAAAAATAAAATTAAAGCAGAGCCGTAGCTAATGGTGAGTAGCGTTTTTATCATAAATAAATGTTTAACAATGTAAGTAACAACAACAGGCGATACGTCATTGCATCTTAATAGAGTAGGAAAATACTTTCAGGGGTGTTATTATTCCATTAAAGTAGTACAATTTTCAATAAGTCACAATATTTTAAAAAATATTTCTTTAAAAGAAATGGAAGGTGATATTTTACTTTCTTTGGAAAGAGTTGTTATATTCTGCGGTTAGTAGAAGACGCTACCATCTAAAAATTTATTAACTACTTGTGAAGTCAGTGGCTTATCAACTATTTCTTATGCTCCATCTCTTCTATGGCAGACAACAATTTCCGCGCAGCGGTTTTTATTTGCACCATGTCTTTTTCCATCGCTTCTTTTGTTAAGAAATAAACAGGTGTGAAAGTTTCCTTCGTTATATTGGTTAGATCTTTAAAAGGCCGTCCGGCCTTCCAGGTAGCATTGGCAAAATAAAGAAACAAAATTTTATCAGCCTCATTGATACTATTATTTTCGATAGATTTTAAAATATCGGAAGGAATCATACTTTTTGCAGTAACCAAATAATTAATACCACATTCCAATGCATAAAACCCTGCACTACCCGAGGCTATTTTTTGCTCTCTTACACTTTTCTCAATGATTGCCGTATCATCAGCTTGAGTTAAAAACAGGGGAGCGGGTTGGTGTTGGCTTATATAATGAGATGAGTGTAAGAACTTTGCCATTATAAAAGCAAATGCAGCATCCTGTAATAATGTTTTCAATTGCTCCATTTGTTCTGATAAAGAGCTCTTATCTACTTGCTGCATGTGTTGTAATAACAAAGAGGCTGCAGATGTTATCTGGTTATGGTCCTTTTCAATTTCTTCAGCGGTTAAATATCCTGCTCCGGTGAAATTATACCGCATAATACGGTTTAAGCTGCGAAAGGGTTGACTTGCTTTCCAGGTAGCATTGGCAAAACGATTGAGTAATAAAACTGCACTCGAATCAGCGGTTTTGCCCACAATCTTTTTGAGCCATTCTGTAGGAGTTAGTTTTGTTTGTTTACATAACAGTCCTACCCCACATTCCACTGCATAAAATCCTGCAAGATTCGTTGCGATTTTTTCTTCTCTTGCAGTTTTATTTATTATAGCAGTATCCTCCGATGCTGAAATAAACTCTTTATGTTCGTTATTACATGCTGCATTTAGTTCCTTTGCCATTTCAAAAGAAAAATCTTTACTTCTCAGCAATGAGTTAATTATAACAAGTTCTTTTTTTATCTGTTCGCCGGGCATATTAATATAGGTTTTACTATACGGGAACTAATATATAGATAGATAAGCTAGAATACGGCATACTATCTTTAATAAATTTGAGCATACATAATTTATGCTGAAGTTAATGAATTAGTAATTGAATAGCATAGGATAGATAGAGAAGGTAGTATCTTAACGGGTAAATCTCTGATGCATCATAATAAAAAAACCTTTCCGTTTGGAAAGGTTTTTTTATTATGACAACTACCGTTGAGTTAATCATCAAATATGTATTGCAATCAGTAGGCAACTTTCAGCAGTAAGCAGATCAATCAATAACAAGTTCCTCCTGATAGCTGATAGCTGACTGCTGATAGCAGTTATGTCAATTTGGATATAACATACAAAAGATATACTCAATTATTTATTATTAAATAAAGTATAAAACAGACTTAACTGAACTACACTGTTCTTAAAATCGGGATTAATTGGGTTTGATGTTGATGTTTGAAAATCACCTACTTTACTTAAACCCGCCATATATCTTGCACCTACTCCTAAACCTGACTTGCCATGATAACCTATACCCGCTCCAACAGAAAGATCAAGATTCTTTGCAAAATTGTTAATCGTCTGATTACCATTATGAGCATCCTGTCCTGCTCTGAATCCAACTTGTGGACCAGCTTCCAGGTATAGTGTGCCGAAGTTTAACTTCGCCATTACAGGAACATTAATGTAAGAGACTTTAAGATTGGACTTTGTGCCTGCATTATTATATTTAGCACCCTGTGAAGAAAACAACAATTCAGGTTGAATGGAAAACGCTTTCCCCAGCATAAAATTAAATATGCCACCAACGTGAAATCCTAATAGAGCATCCGAGCTAAAGTTACCACCTGTATAATTACTGATATTCACTCCACCTTTTACGCCTAACTGGAAACCCTGTGAGAAAGAAGCTGTACTCATAAACAGCAATGCAACAAAAACTATCTTTTTCATAATTGTGATTTAAATTTTAATTAATAAAATATAAAATAATGGAATCTTAATACGTACTTATCATTATAAAAATTATCAGAAAATTAAACTTAAACCAGTAAGGCAAAACGATTATTCCCGGTTATAATTAAATGTCGAATATTTAGAATTAAGGTTTTATTGCTGATTTATTTATAATAAATAATCTGCAATAGATGTTCCATTTAATTTGGATTATGTTCGATTTATGCAAAACAAATGTTAACAGAATATTATTCAGATAAAAAGTGCAATATCAATAAAAGGTTCGTAATTATTATAAGCTATAATTAACAGTTGGTGTTTATAATGATTATTGATGACGCATTTAATAGTAATAATAATACCCGAATATTGTGAACAGTGTAGATAAATTTACCTATTGGGGAATCAGGCAGATACTTAACAGGAACAGTTAGGTCCGCAAATTTCATCAGCCTCCAACGATTGCCCCGATAGCAATTCTTTGTCTGTTGCAGGTCTTATTTCTTCAATTGTTACTGTGAAATGCAATTGCTTACCGGCAAGCGGATGATTACCATTAACAATTATTTTGTCAGGCAAAACCTCTAAGACTTCTACCTCCCTTCCGTCGGACATAATTAACCTCATTCCGGGTTGTAACGTATTGTCATTATCTGGAAAAATATTTTTATCCATCGCAGCAACCAATCCATTATTATAGTTACCATAAGCCTGTTGAGGCATCAGTGTTATCTTTCTTACTTCAGTTTCAATAGCCCCTTCCAATTGGTGCTCTAGTGAGGGTAATATATTTCCTGCACCTTGTAAATATTGAAGTGGTGCAAAGTCTGTATTGCTGTCAACAATAACTCCATCATCATCAGTAACGATGTAATGAATACTTATGACATTGTTTTTAGATACTTTCATGATTGTTTAAGGTTATTTGAATCTGCCAACTATCAGTAACCTATAGGCGAATTTATTCATTCTGATATTGATTTTGTCAAGACAAGTTATTACAGGACAATGTCAGTATATTAAGCAATAGGGTTCGACCTGTGAGGTCTCTAAAGACCTCACAGGTCTGATATACATATTGTACCTCTATTTAAGACCTGTGAGGTCTTTAGAGACCTCACAGGTCGAAGCTTCTTCTTTGATAACATTATTGTTGTTATCCTTACTTAACAACACAGTTCCCTGTGGTTAATGCCTGCAAATATCAAGGCTCTAAATTTACTTAATAACAACCATCAGCACCTGACTTACAGGAACGCTTATCTTTTTGTCCAGCGTTATCAAAACAGTATCACCATGAAGTTCAAAATTACATGCAAGCCGCTTTTTACCCAGGCTTACATCAATCTTTTCCACGTCTGAATTTATACTCTTTTCAAAGCGCATAGCTTGTAATTGCAATAAGCCATGCTTTACTGCAATTGTATAAACCCGCGTATCATTTTTCTTTTGCTCACTGTAAGTTCCCCATCCTTCAGCCGCAATAAAAGCCGACTTAAAATCATCAGCATTCCATGCTGGTGCAAAACGAATATAACCCTTAGAACCATGGTACTGAAAACCAGAGGCAGTAATAAAAGTGCCATAGCTTGCCATAGCACGTGCATAATGATCACTGCATTCAATTTCGTTGAACGGGTTTCTTTTAGATGCATGATACCTGTCATGAATCATCCTCGTTAGTATAAGCGCCTCATCCGTCATACTTTCCGCCATCATATGCGACGCTACCTGGTGCTCAAAACCGCTCATGCATTCATGAAAATAACCTAGCTGCCATGTTACACTTTCACCATAAGCCTTCTCTTCATTTGTAGGATTTGTATTCATGATCATACCGCCTTCACCGGCCAATGCATAAGGCCTTCCACCAGGATGTGTTTTTATATAAGGACCAACATCCGGAGTAAAGTTATACTTCCATAACGACCTTAAAGCAGACAATGATTTTTCTTTACTGATGATCCTTTCCAGCCCCACCTGGAATGCCCAGCTTTGCCCCAGCACCTGGTCTATATGGCAGGTGTTATATGATCCTAACTTCCCCCTACCCTTTTCTGTATCAGGACGGTGAATAAAGTATTCACCATTGAACAATTTATTTTCCATGTTGGTACTTCCGCTGCTGATATATTCCCCGCAAATTTTTTCAAAATCAATATCCTTCATTTCAATGGCCATTTGCCTGCCCGCCGAAACTGCGGCAATACATAATCCTACTATCCAGGCTATCTCGCCATCCCAAACGGCATCCAATGTATTCTCCATCGGCGTATCTTCCATACCGTCTTTGTTCCTATCCTGGTTAATGAGAAACTGTACCGCCTTCCTGATATTTGTCCAGTTGTTTTTAAGAAAAGAATCGTTGGCGCTCATCTGGTGTTCCCGGTATATCCGTAGAATGGTACCGGCCTGTCCATCAATAGCCGGACGTTTTTCAAATTCACCCCTGAAGATAATACCTCCATCTTCCTGCAAAGACAACCCCAGGTCTACCCTGCTTCTTGTATCTCTCTCCAGTGCAGGAAAAATTCTGCCAACTGCCTGCGCATAATGCCATACGTGAGTACAGGTTCCTGCGCAACAGCCAACTCCTTCCCAGCCATAAAATCTGCCGGAATCAAAACGGTGACAGGTAGTAGTAGCAAGCGTGGTTATATTGGACAGTGTTCGCTCCAGGAACCAGTGTGGTAACGATGAATCATACCATGTCTTTTTGAACAACTTTGTTTTTAAAGAAAGCTTTTTAAAATGCTGCTTAATATATGCTGCCACTTCCAATGCATTGGTAAACTGGTTGCTGTAATACCGGCCCTTATCTTTAAGACCTTTAAATGAAAGATTAGGGAAAAACCAGGAAATCGTAAAATCAGTAGTTACCTGCTTACCGGGTCGTAACTCATGAGAAACAGTAATACTTCCAAAGAGCTTTTCATCTACAGTTTTGCGCGTGGTGGCCTTATGAGCAGTTAATAAGATTTTACTGTTCTGCCCTGCAATGTAATTGGTATTGATACGCGCGTTCTTATGTAAGCAGGCAAGGCACATGGAACCAAAATCCGGTGCCTGTGAAATATTATCAGGTTCTGCTGAACCTTCAACTTCTAAGTGCACAGCCTGAAAACCGGCAAGTGCCGAAACAGTATTTACCCGCTGATGAACACCTTGCATGGCAGAATATATAGCTGTTTGATTTTCCAGGAAGCCAGTTAAGACAACCTTTATGTTTTCAGTGGATTTATTTTTTAATGTAAAAGATAGAATGGTTGCTGGCAGTCCGGAGTTATGTTCATCCAGCGGAATAAATGGAGAGTACACTTCAAGCGAAATTTCAAGTGGGAGGTCTTTATCAGTATAGCGTATGGTTGCGATTGGGTAAGTGGCCTCGAAACTTATTTCATCCCAGTCTTCTGCCTGCAGGCGTTTTTTAAATGACCTTCCTGCATATTCGATGTGTATAATAAAACCTTGCTGGAGCGGACGAATGTCTTTTGCGGGTTGCAGGTAAGCAGAGCCGTCACGCGGACGTATTTTTCTTTCTTCCTGTCCTTCAGTGTTCCATTGAATTATTGTTGGTTCTATTCCTTCCTGATTCTTATTGAAGATATCCCATAACCAGAGCCGGCCATCTCCGCCCAAATAAACCGTGCCGCAATTGATACCGCCAACAGGCATACCGATATAATTCAATTCGTTTTTGCTTTTAAGATAAGTAGTAGGAGTGCCTCTATAATATAACGACCTTACCCATTCTGGATCTAATTTCTTATTCTCCGGAATTTGCCGCCCATCCAGTTCTCCGGGTGCAAACGGACCGGCAATAACAGGCATCCGTAAGGCAAGAAAGCCGGCGGAGAGGACAGCGCTTTGTTTTAAAAAATTTCTTCTTTTAATGGTTAATTGTTAATGGTTAACGGAAAGTGGTTAATAATTATCGTAAATATATGTAGGAAACTTACCGTTAACAATTAACCATTAAATTAAAGCCTCCTTCAAATCAGGACAGTACAGGATGCGATTATTAAAACATCATGTATATTTAACTGTCACTTAGCCTCTCGGCATCTGACCAAAACTAATCATTGTTAATTATCTAACAAATTGTGCTATTATGAAAAAAAAACATCTACAAGCCTTTTACCGGGGTAGGAAATTTTTACTATTCCTATTTTTATTTTTATCACTGATAAGCTCCCGGTCATTTTCACAAGATCAAAAAATCACAGGAAGGGTGCTTGCCAGTACTAACGGTACTCCCCTGTCAGGTGTAACAGTAAAGATAAAAGATAAAAAGACAGCAACCACCACTAATGCTGATGGAAGTTTTACTATTAATGCTCCAAAAGGAGCAAGCCTTCAGTTTAGTTATGTAGGTTACCAGCTTAATGAGGTTACAGTAGGTAATAATGCAAACCTTGAAGTTAAACTGGATGCATCCAACCAAGGTCTTGATGAAGTGGTAGTAGTTGGTTACGGTTCAAGACGTAAACGGGATATCACCTCAGCGGTATCCACCATTAATATGAAGGATATCGGTGAAGCCCCTTCAAGAGGAATTACCCAGCTAATACAGGGACAGGCACCAGGTGTGGTAGTTAAACAAAAAGATGGCAGGCCCGGAGGTGAATTTGAAGTGAGGATTCGGGGTATCGCTTCTTTAGGAGCCGGTAGTGACCCCCTATACGTAATTGACGGATTTGCAATGGGAACAAGTGCAGGCCAGAATATCAACCCAAATGATATTGAAAGCATTTCAATATTGAAAGACGCGGCTGCCACTGCAATCTATGGAGCGAGGGGCTCAAATGGAGTGGTGCTGATTACCACAAAAAATGCCAGAGAAGGGCAGACATCATTAAATTTTTCTGTTGATTATGGTGTTCAGAATATTCCAAAGTCGCGTAGAGTAACCGTTTTGACCGGGCCCGAATTCGCTCAGTTTAAAAAAGAGGTGTTTGAGGATAACATACGTTATTTCAAGAAAAGAGAACCTACCCTTGACGAAGTTCCCTTAAACTTCCGGTATCCTGAACAAACCAAATATTCAACAAACTGGTTTAGTGAGATACTTCATAATAATGCTCCATATACTGACTATAATATTACCCTGGCCTCCGGTAAGGGACCTATTACGTCAGTGCTTTCAATAGGCTACTACAAAGAGGATGGAGCCATTATTAAAACTGATTATGAGCGGTTTTCCATACGCTCTAATATAGGAGGAAAAGTAAATAAGTTCATTACCATGGGATGGAACACGAGCGCAACCTATTCAAGGCAGAATGGATTGAATCAAAATGGAATAAATGATCGTAATAATAATACCAATAGCCGTAATGGCATCATAGGCCAGACTTTGATCATGGACCCTAGAGAACCGGTATATGACAGCAATGGTGTTATGAGAAAATATGTAGGAGGAATAGATGGCGTTTTTGGATGGCCAAATCCTGTTTTCTTACTTAACAATGTTACCAGGAAGCGAAATATAGCAGATGTATTATCCAATGGTTTCGTGGAATTGGCCATACTAAAGAATTTAAAGTTCAGGTCTTCGATTAACGTTCGGTTAAATTATAATAATTACCGGGAATTTATACCTTCTACAATAGGTACGCTATTAGGTTCCGGACTTTCAGGCGCACCTCCCAGGATTGCTACTGCCCAGGAAAATACAGACCAGCTTCTGAACTATTCAGCAGATCAGTTATTAACATATGCTCCTGAAATAGGAGGAAATCATAAAATAGATTTTCTTGCCGGTTTCACAGCGCAGGAAGAGACAGCCAGGGGTGTTTCCGGAAGTGGAAACACATTCCCTGATGACCTGGTTCCCTATCTTGGCGCTGCCATTTTAAGATCCTCCAACTCGTTCCAAGAAGGATGGAGCCTCTTAGCTTATATAGGAAGAGTAAACTACTCTTTCAAAGACAAATATTTACTTTCCGCCTCTATCCGCCGCGAAGGCAGTTCCAGGTTCGGTGCAAAAAACAAGTACGGTGATTTTCCTGCAGCATCTATAGGATGGAGGGTTACGGAAGAGAAGTTCATGCCGAAATTCTCCTGGTTAACAGACCTGAAATTGAGAGCCAGCGTAGGTAAGACAGGAAATAACAATATCGGTAATTACTCCAGCTTATCATTCCTCGGTACTGACAATTACATCCTTGGCAATGCTATCGCCGCCGGAAAAGTAGTAACCTCTTTTGCAAATTCTGCTTTAGAATGGGAAAAGTCCAGCCAGGTAGACATTGGAATGGATCTTTCCTTATTTAATAACAAAGTTATCATAACAGCTGAATATTATAATAAGCTTACCAACGACATGTTATTACCGATCAGTATACCAGCCGTCTCCGGGTTTACAACCAGCTTGGCTAATATCGGAAAAGTAGAAAACAAGGGCTATGAATTCGCTATAGATTACAGGGCAAAGGTTGGGATGCTGAATATCCGTAACAGTTTCAATATTGCTTTTAACCGCAGTAAAATACTCGCCATCAAGGGCCCTAATGATGCATTGTATAATGGAAATTTTTATGGGGGGTATAATGTGCAGAAAGTAGGCCGCCCGATCGGGATGATCTATGGTTACAAAAAACTGGGCATATTCAATACCCAGGAAGAAATTGATAAATCACCCAAGCAGGATGGGGTCATTCCGGGTGGTATGAAATTTTTGGATGCTGATGGCAATGGTGAAGTAACCTATGATACCAAAGACATGGTAGAAATAGGCAATCCTAATCCAGCCTTTACATGGGCGCATACACTTGCTATGGATTACAAAAAATTTGATTTTAATATTTTATTGATAGGTGCCCAGAACTTTGACATTTATAGAAATATCGAGGCCTCTACAATGAATATGGATGGCGTATTTAATGTTTTAGATAAGGCAAAAGATCGCTGGAGGTCTCCACAGAATCCTGGTTCAAACCCCGGTGCTAAAAATTCTCAGGGGGGCACTAATTATTTTAAATGGAGTCGTGAAAGCAGTGAACGCTATGTTTATGACGCAAGTTATATGTGGGTTAAAAACGTAAGCCTTGGTTACGCATTACCAAAAATCAGGAATATCAGCAGTGCCAGGGTATTCGTAAGCGTTACCAACCTTTTCCTGTTCACTAATTACCCCGGCGGAAATCCGGATGTAAGCCAAAGAAGTTCCATCGAAGGCGGTAACGACGATGAGGCTTACCCTGTTCCAAGAACATTTGCTATAGGTGCCAGACTTAACTTTTAAATTATACAATTATGAAATTTTTAATCAAAATAGGAGTCGTATTTATCTGCATGGCAACAGTTTCATGCAGCAAGGACTTCCTTAATAAGACCGATCCTACCCGGATAGGTACTGAATTATTTTTTAAAGACCAGGTGCAGGTAGACCAGGCAGTGAATGGTGTTTATGCGCAATTACAGGGAATTACCAATTCTGCGTATATCTTTAAGGAAATGACGTCGGACAACACCACATTTGATTTAAACCCTTTAGACCGTGGCGGCGCCGCAGGCTGGGAGGCTTTCGAATTCTCTACTGTGAATTCAGGAAACGGGGAAATTTCGAATTTGTGGAACCAATATTACAGGGTCATGTACAATGTAAATAATACATTGGGCAGACTTCCAGCATCCACGATATCCGATGCATTAAAAAAACAAGTGGATGGAGAACTTAAATTCCTGCGGGCATTATTATACTTCGACATGGTTCAGTATTGGGGAGATGTTGTGCTGGTAACGAAAACGCTGGAAACACCGGATGAAGCTTTCAATCAGTTAAGGGTGCCCCAGGCCCAGGTTTATACACAAATTGAGACTGATTTAAAAGACGCAGTAGCCTCTCTTCCTGTGAAGCAGCCTTCTAGTTATGTGGGTCGTGCTACTAAAGGCGCCGCTATAAGTTTGTTAGGCTCTGTGTATCTTACAGAAAAAAAATATGCGGAAGCAGTCGCTACTTTAAATGGAATGCTGCCCCTTGGATATGCTTTGTTACCTTCTTATAAAGATGTATTTGACCCTACAAAAAAGAATAGTGTTGAATCGGTTTTTGAAATACAGTACCAGGGTGGAAACGATCTTGGAGAACAAAGCAACTTCATGTATATTTTTGCACCAAGGCTTTCTGGCGCAGCAATTACCGGTTATGCGAATGTTAACCCATCAGGGCGAAATATTCCGACAAATGATATGATTGCTGCTTATGAACCAGGTGATTTACGCAAAGATATATCGTTAAAAACAGGGTACACCGCAACAAACGGTACATTTGTTCCGATACCTTTTGTAAATAAATTCAACCATGTTCATACTATTGCCGGGCGTACGGATGATAACTGGCCGGTTATAAGGTATGCTGATGTATTACTTATGCTGGCTGAATCTATTAATGAAGCCACCGGCCCCACACCCGAAGCTTTAGGTTATCTCAACCAGGTACGTAACCGTGCAGGTCTTACCCCTTTAAGTGGCCTGGACAAAGCCGGATTTAGAACCCGTGTGCTCCAGGAAAGAAGGGTTGAACTGGCCTTCGAAAATCATCGCTGGTTTGATCTGAAAAGGACTAAGACCCCCGCTGAACTAGCTGCTTTTATGAATGCCTATGGCACCAAAGAAAAAGCTAATCCAACGGTCGCAAGGGGTGGCATAGCATTTAATGCATTGGATTATGTGTATACTGACAATGAATACTTTTTGCCCATCCCGGCTCAGCAGATATTAATCAATGCACAGCTATCGCAGAACCCGGGCTATTAGGTTTGGAAGTTGTATTGACCAAAGGTTGCCTAAAAAGGAGGGTTCGACCTGGCGAAGCTCATCGGCTTCACTGGTTTCTAAAAACCATGAAATCGTTAAGATCTCACAGGTAGAACCCCCGTTTTAGCCTATTTTTACATTTTGGCAGCTAATGAAAACATCAAGTAAGAAGATATCTTTAGAGATTATATTAATTTTAATGCTGGTAGTTTGCTTACTACAGCTTTTACTAATAAACACTGGATTTGCGCAATTACCTGCACCCCCACCTGCTGCTTCTCCGGCCGAACCTTTCTGGCTGTGGCGATTTTTGGGAAGGCTTCATCCTTTAGCCGTTCATTTCCCGGTAACGCTGCTTTTATTTGCAGCTATACTGGAACTTTTCACCCTGAAAAAATTTAAGTCCACGCTGCGTCCTGGCATTAACTTGCTTGTAGCCACAGGTGTTATTTCTGCGGTAATTTCTGTTGTATTTGGATTATTCTTATCTAAAGATGGAGATTATGGTGCAGACCTTTTAAACTTACATCAATGGATAGGTATAGCAACCGCCTTCCTGGGAGCGCTTTCATGGTTCTTTCTTTATAGAGTGATGAAAAATAATCAGCTTGCTCTTGTAAAACCATATAGGGGCGTTTTATTTATCAGCGCCCTGGGAGTATCTATAGCCGGCCACTTCGGGGCATCGTTAACACATGGTAAAGATTACCTCACAAGCGCCTTACCCTGGAGTTCCGATTACGCAGCCGCTAAAACCAGCAGTTTCGACATGTCTGCATTTAAAAGTGATACCGCCAAACTATCTAAAAAACAGGAGACTGAACTCAACGTTCAGGTCAGGGCGATACTTGCGCATAATTGCTATAAATGTCATGGCGCGGAAAAAGTAAAAGGTGAACTAAGATTAGATAGCAAGGATATGGTTTTCAGAGGTGGTGAAGACGGACCGATTATTATTCCCGGCAATGCCCGGGAAAGTGAAATGTTCAAGCGCATTACACTGCCGGCCGATCATAAAGATGTAATGCCGGCCAAAGGAAAGAAATTATCAGATGATGATATCGCCGTTATCAATTTCTGGATACAAAAAGGCGCACCATGGCCTGACGGTCAGGATGCTAAAAATGTTTTCCGTGTGGCCAAGCTGGAACCAAGGAACCCGCCGTTGCCACCTGGCACTGATAATTTAATCAACCCGGTTGACAGATGGACCAATCAATATTTTGTAAAGAACAAAACACCCTGGCCAAAGCTGGTTGACGACAGGATATATTTAAGAAGGATCTTTATGGATATTATCGGGCTGCTTCCCAGTCCGGAAGACTTTGAAACATTCAGTAAAGACAACCGTCCGGATAAAAGAGCGCTGTGGGTGAGGCAATTACTGAACCGTGAAGATGATTACGCCCAGCACTGGCTTACCTTCTGGAACGATGCGCTAAGAAATGATTATACTGGAACCGGTTATATTACAAAGGGGCGCTATAATATCACCGACTGGTTATATAAATCTATAAAAACAAACAAGCCTTACGACCAGTTTGTTAAAGAGCTGATCAGTCCTACTGAAGAATCGAAAGGGTTTGTTGAAGGCATCAAATGGCGGGGTGTTGTAAATGCCAGCCAGAGAACGGAGATGCAGGCTGCACAGAATATATCGCAGGTATTTTTCGGACTTAACTTAAAATGTACCTCCTGCCACAACAGTTTCATCAGCGATTGGAAACTGGAAGATGCGTATGCCTTTGCAAATATATTTGCCGATAGCTCACTGGAAATAAACCGTTGTGACAAACCTTCAGGTAAATTCACTAATGCAAGGATTCTCTGGAAAGAACTGGGTACAATCGATAGCAGTGCTACTACAGCACTTAAAAGGGCGCAACTGGCAGAAGTTATTACAAAGCCGGAGAATGGCCGTCTTTACCGCACGCTGGTAAACAGGATTTGGGCACAGATGATGGGTCGCGGTCTTATTGAACCTGTCGATGTTATGGACAATGAACCCTGGAGCCAGGACCTGATAGATTGGATGGCGTATAATTTTCAGCAAAATAAATCAGATATTAAAGAACTTATCTACCTGATTGCCACATCAAACACTTACCAATTACCTTCTGTTGGATTTAAGGATCCGAATAAAATTATTTCCCTGGATTATAAGTTCACCGGCACGTTGCGGAAAAGAATGTCGGCAGAACAATTTGCAGACGCGGTAGGAACTGTTATAGGACCACTTTTCCCTGATTCACTGGTTAGGTATAATCCTACTGGTCAGCCAGACTACGATCAATCAAGCCATCTCTTCGCCCGTGCATCACTGGTAGTTAACAATACTTTTTTAACAGCTTTAGGAAGACCTAACCGGGAAACAGTTTCAACCAGCAGGGAATCGCAGGCCAACCTTTTACAGGCGCTGGAACTAACTAATGGTAACCGGTTCAATTCAGTTATGAAAACAGGCGCTGTAAACTGGAAACAGAAATATAAGACGAGTGATGCTATCATTAAAGAAATTTATAAGCGTGCACTGGGGCGTGAAGTGCAACCAAAAGAATACAAGGTTGCAAAAAAGTTGTTAGGTGATAATCCCGGTACAGATTCCATACAGGACCTGTTCTGGGCAATCATGCTGCTCCCGGAGTTTCAAATCATTTATTAAGGTATGAGGTATGAGGTATGAGGGAAAGCAATCAGTAATAAAAGTAATTAAATGATTTATAAAATTCTTGATATAATTGAACAATTTGAAATCTTTACTTTATGTCATACCTCATACCTCATACCTCATACCTCATACCTCATACCTCATACCTCATACCTCATACCTTAATTTGACTTACCTTTAAGTTATTAATTTTTTGCTCATGAATACTCAATGGAACAGAAGGGAATTTTTAAAGAGAAGCAGTGCCGCTACTATGGCCGCGCTTGCCGCAGGAGTTCCCTTAACAAGTTTACTAACTTCCTGCAACAACAAAAAGATAAATGCTAAAGCCGATACTATTATCCTGTTATGGATGGCAGGAGGTATGGCACATACCGATACTTTTGACCCTAAAAAATTTACACCTTACACTAAAGGGATGGAAGCAAACAGTGTGCTGAGCACTTTTAAATCTGTACCTACCGCGCTTGATGGTGTTTTCTTTTCAGAGGGGCTGGAGAATATCGGCAAGGTGATGAACAAGGGAACTGTAATAAGATCTTATGTTGCTGCTGACATGGGACATATTTTACATTCACGCCACCAGTACCACTGGAATACCGGCTACAAACCACCTCAATCTGTTTCAGCTCCTCATTTCGGTTCCTGGATCGCTAAGGAACTAGGCCCTGTAAACCCTGTTATTCCTGCCTTTATAGACATTGGTCAAAGATTTACTTTAGGAGAAGGGGAAGAGTTAAAAGCATTTCATACTGCGGGCTTCCTTGGAAGTGAATATGGTCCGTTCCTTATACCTGATCCGTCGGCAGGATTGGAAAGTGTAAAGCCACCAGCTGGCATGTCTGCAATGAGGTTTGAAAAAAGGAACCAGTTGTACAATGACCTGATGAGTCAAAGCGTGGTAGGTGAGTTTGGCAGCGACTACCAGAAAGAATCACTGAGAAGGTCTATGGAGCAGGCTTATATGTTGTTGAAGTCTCCTGAAGCCGCAGCATTCGATTTAAGCAAGGAACCAAAAGAAAGTTATGATATTTACAATACCGGTAAGTTTGGTTTAGGTTGCCTGATGGCGCGCCGGCTAACGGAGCAGGGTGCACGCTTCATCAGTGTCACAACAGAATATGAACCCTTTAAAAACTGGGATACTCACGATAATGGTTACACGAGACTGATAGATATGAAGAAACAGATAGATGGTCCTATTGCACAGTTGATTAAAGACCTTGATAAAAGCGGCCACCTGGATCGTACCATGGTGATACTGGCTACAGAATTCAGCAGGGATATGATGGTGGAAGGCCGTCCAGGTCTGAAGGTACAGGAGCAGGTTAAACAACCGGATATTATTGAGGATATTAAATATTACGGGATGCATCGCCACTTCACGGATGGTGTGTCCATGCTGATGTTCGGAGGGGGAATAAAAAAAGGAAACGTGTATGGTAAAACTGCCGATGAACGTCCCTGCAAAACCGTTGATAAACCTATTGTGATAGACCAAATACATCAAACGGTCTATCATGCATTAGGCATTCCCGAAGATGCTCATTATGTTGTTGAGAAGCGGCCTTTTTATACTACCTCTGATGGGTTGGGTAAGGCGGAGCAGGCATTGTTTGCTTAGAATTTTTTTAACCACAGAGGAGAAACCGGAGAAAAAGAAGAGGTTACACAGAGGAGTCCTCTGTGTAACCTCTTCTTTTTCTCCGGTTTCTCCTCTGTGGTTATTTTTTTATTTAGGCGCTTATTCGATTTTAAAAATTATTATGTTTACAATATCAATACGGCATGCCCTTCATTAATCCGCAAATTCGCCGATCTCTTAATCTCAATCAATAACAATTAATGAAGAAGCCCAAACTTACAGCAAGTAATTATGTAAAGCTTTCCGGGAGTGCTAAAGCAGCTCCGGCATTATTCAGCCTTAACACTTTAAATCCGCTGGATGCCGTTTCAGTTACTATAAGAGTGAGAAGAAAAAAAAGTATCGAAAGCGCATTAAAAAAAGGAAAGATAATAAGCCGGGAAGAATATGATAAACAGTTCGGCGCTGCTGATGAAGATATCGCAATGGTGGAAGCTTTTGCTGCAGAAAATCATTTATCAATTGTTGAAAGCAGCAAAGCCCGCAGAAGTGTTATTGTTAAAGGCACTATTGGTGATTTGGAAAAAGCTTTCCAGGTACACCTTGCTAATTATAAAGATAAAGATGGCCAAGTATTTTATGGCCGCTCAAGAGATATCAATATTCCTGCAACGTTAGAAGGTATAGTGGAAGGTGTTTTCGGACTTGATAACAGGCCGAATGCTGATCCGAAATTTATTATTTTCACACAAGAGAACGGGATGTTTGCGCAACAAGCGGCAGGCACCAGCTACAGTTCCACGGATATAAGTAAAATATACGAATATCCGAAAACAGTAACCGGTAAAAAGCAGTGCATCGCTATTATAGAACTGGGTGGCGGCTTTCGTAATAACGACTTAACAACTTATTTTGCAGGACTAGGCATTGCTACGCTGGTAGTTAAAGCAATTTCTGTTTACGGAGCTATCAACAAACCTACCACTGCCAACAGTGACGATGGTGAAGTAATGCTTGATATTGAAGTAGCAGGCGCTGTAGCACCCGGAGCGACTATCGTTGTATATTTCGCACCTAATACCGACAAAGGTTTTCTCGATGCTATTACTACCGCTGTTCACGATAATCTGAACAAGCCTTCTATTATCAGTATCAGCTGGGGGGCTGCCGAAAAAACATGGACTTCTCAATCGCTTACGAATTTCAATGAGGCATTTAAAACAGCAGCATTACTGGGTGTTACCATATGCGCCGCAGCAGGTGACCAAGGCAGTGATGATATTGTTCATGATGGAAAAGTGCATGCCGACTTTCCATCAAGCAGTCCTTATGTTTTATCATGTGGTGGTACCAAACTGGTAGCAAGCGGAATTAAAATTACCAGTGAAACAGTTTGGCACGCAGCTCCGATTCTGCAACCGGTGGAAGGGTAAGTGATTTCTTTCCACTGCCAGACTATCAGAAAACTGCCAAAGTACCTTTGTCGATTGATACTAAATTTAAAGGACGCGGTGTTCCCGATGTCGCCGGCAATGCCGATCCTGCCACGGGTTATAAAGTAAGGGTTGACGGACAGAACCTGGTCATCGGTGGTACCAGTGCTGTTGCTCCATTAATGGCTGGTTTAATTGCATTACTGAATGAAAAGAATGGAAAGCCATCCGGCTTTATCAATCCCATTTTGTATGCTAATCCTTCCGGTTGCCGCGATATAACAGTGGGTGATAATATTACTACATCTAACAACAAGGGCTATAAAGCAGGTGCAGGTTGGGATGCATGTACCGGTTGGGGTGTGATGAATAAGTTGTAAGGTATGGGGTATGTGGTTTTACTACACCAGCCAATGAATAACGCCATACCACATTGCAGTAGTTGCAAAAGAAAGGATAATCCCTATACCTATTATCTGATTTGATAAAGTAGGATTCAGATGGTATTCATCTGCGATCACACCTGCCGTAAGAACTGTTGGCATGGCCGCTTCAAAGATGCTTGTTTGCGCTACTGTTCCTTTTATATGCAGAAGCAATGCAACAGACAATACCAACAGTGGTGCAATAAATAATTTATACAGTAATACAACGGAAATAGATTTTAAATTTTTTTGCCAACCGCTGAATTTCAGTTGCAGTCCCATGGAGAAAAGTGCTAGCGGTCCTACTGTTGCGGCAAGTTTATCAAACAAAGGTTCTGCAGGGGAAAGATCAATAAGCCGTGGAAGTGTTAATGCAGCTAAACATCCCAGGAAAGGCGGAAAACGAAACAATTTTTTCAGTACTACCCTCGCTGACAGCACCTGCTTTTTTGAAGAATTAATGGCAACGATCACACCTGCCGTTGATAGCAGTGTAAACGACATCTGGTCGCATATAACGGCAATGCCTAAATGCTGTTCACTAAAATAAGCCATTACCAAAGGGAAGCCTACAAAACCGGTATTACTTAAACCGGAAGTTATTTTCATAGCTCCCCGGGTGGAAGTGTCAATGGCCGATTTAGAAAAATATAAGGAACAGTACAACCAACCTCCCAGCCATACAATAACGGGCGCTATGGCTGCTAGTAACAGGTGAGCGCTCCATTGAATATGAGGCAGGTATTTTAACGAAAGTGCAGGGAGCGCAATATATATAATCCATGCGTTGATTCCTTTATGAGCGTCTACAGGTAATGTCTTTGATTGCCTGAACAACATTCCGGCAATTATGCAAACAGCTATTAATGCAAAATTTATCAACTTAGTACTGTTATGTTAACCGTGATCAAAACCTAGTGTAGTGTCAACCATAAAATGTCGTATCAATTGCTATCAGCTATCAGCAGTCAGCTATCAGGAGATCAGTACCTGAAAAGCTTTCCTCCTGATAGCTGATTGCTGATAGCAAAAGCGTCAATTTATAGTTGACATAATGCTAGCTTTGATAGTACTATTTATAACCGCAGAGCATGCGCCAGAGATGAAAAAGAGGTTACGCAGAGGACTCCTCTGTGTAACCTCTTTTTCATCTCTTGTATTTTCTCCGTGGTTATAATAAAGCATCAATTTACTATAAACATAACAGTAAAATGAAAAAAGAAATCCTGGCCTTTTTCACAGATTTTATTCAGATAGATACAGACCGATGAACTTCGATAACTGATGTAATAGTACATTTATATTAAAAGTAGCAGCGCAAATAAATTAGTAACGATTAAACCTGTAAACGTATGAAAATAAAAAATTTAAAAAAAGTCACCTTCATATCAGTGGCATTTGTATTGAGTTGCTTTTTTACTTTATCACTCCATTCTCAAAACAATTCTGTTACTATTGATTGGACCAAAGTTGTAAGCACCTCTAAAACCACGCCCACCTTGCAGTTGGTTGAAAATCCCATGGTGCGTAAAAACTCCATCATTCATGACAGCACCTTTAAGGCGCTGAGAGAATTAGGTGCGGATTATGTTCGCTATGTTCCGTGGTTTCCTTATCCTAAAATGGCGGTGGCAGCATTAAAAGCTCCTGCCAATGGAAAAACATTCTGGGATTTTACCTATCTCGATAGCACCATGCAGGCTTTTATGGAAGCTACCCAAGGACATCCGGTAGTGATCAACTTCAGCACTACCCCCGCATGGATGTGGAAAACGGATTCACTCGTAAAATACCCTGAAGATGCATACCAGCCAACCTGGACCTATAACCAGGGAACCCAGCTAAGGGATACCACCATGAATGAGGTGGCTGGTTATTTCGCCAGGTTAGTAAGCTGGTATACAAAAGGCGGCTTTACTGATGAAGCAGGAAAGTTTCATAATTCAGGACATAATTACAAAATAGCTTACTGGGAAGTTCTTAATGAACCCGACCTTGAACATAATATTTCACCACAGCTATACACAAAAATGTATGATGCTATTGTTACTGAAATAAAAAAGGTTTCACCGGAAACCAAATATGTCGGCATCACCATTGCATATAACACGAACCCTGAATGGTTTGAGTATTTCCTAAACCCTAAAAATCATAAGCCCGGGATTCCATTAGATGCTATTTCTTATCATCATTATTCAACGCCCTCCTGGCCGGATCAGTCTTTGGATTACTATCAATATGTTTTCTTTGAGAAAGCCAATGCATTCCTTGATAAAGTGCGGTATATAGAAAGTATAAGAAAGCGATTGTCTCCGAATACCATCACTATGATCAATGAAATAGGCAGCATTCTGCGTTCACCTTCTATAACGAAACCAATTCCGGACGACTATTGGAATTTATCAGGTGCCATGTATGCATATCTCTTTCTTGAATTTACTAAGATCGGCATTGATGCCGCAGGTGAATCACAATTGGTAGGTTATCCTACACAGTTTCCGGATGTAAGTATGATGGATTGGACAAATGGCAAGCCCAATTCCAGGTATTGGGTTTTGAAACTGCTTAAAGACAATTTTGGACCTGGCAACAAACTTGTAAGTAGTACCTGGCATGAGGCAGCCGGAGATAGGGAGCCCGCCAGTGTTTCAAGCCAGGGGATCATTACTAAAAGCGGAAAGAAAATTTTATTGATTAATAAGTTGAACAAAGATGCACGGGTCACGCTGCCAGCAGAAGCAAATGGAGCGTTCGTTCATTATGTTGATGTTGCTACCGGTGAAAATTCTCCGGGCCGGATGCAGCTGACAGATAATACTATTGTGTTGAAGGCTTTCTCTGTAAGTGTAGTGGAGTTGAAGTAAGTTTGAAGTATAAATTATAAGTTCTATACTTTGATCCTGTCATTGGTTACAGTTATTCTGAACTTTACTTATTACCAAACATTAAAGCTTCTTGTAAAAATTCTTATGAAACAAATCCTCCTGCCTCTTATACCCTTTCTCCTTACCTGTACCCTTACTGCCCAACACCTCAAACCAGGATTCGATAAAGAAGAATACATCGGCCTTGTGAAAGTCTCCGCGCAATTCGGTGATTCAGGTTATGGGCGTTCTATGCCACCACCTCCTGAATACAAATTCGTCTACCGTTCCCCAGTTGTAGGACTGCATAATTGCTGGGACCTGTATATGAATAAAAACGGTGTAGCGGTCATCAGTATACGCGGCACTACAGCCGACAAGATCAGCTGGCTGGCAAATTTCTATGCAGCCATGGTTCCGGCAAAAGGCACCCTAATACTTTCTAAAACGGAAAACTTCGATTATCAACTGGCAGATAATCCAAAAGCTGCTGTGCATATAGGCTGGCTGGTGAGCACCGCCTTCTTAACAAAAACCATCCTGCCCAAAATTGATTCGCTATATAAAAAAGGTACCAGAGAAATTATTATTATGGGACATAGCCAGGGCGGTGCCATCGCGTACCTGCTAACGGCTTACCTGTATCATCTTCAAAAAACCAACGCCTTACCGGCCGGCATTCGGTTTAAAACCTATTGCAGTGCCGGTCCTAAACCAGGCAACCTTTACTTTGCTTATGACTACGAATCCATGACCCAGGGAGGTTGGGCTTATAATGTGGTCAACACCGCCGACTGGGTGCCGGAAGCACCTTTCTCTATTCAAACGCTGGATGATTTTAATAACATCAATCCATTTAAGCATGCGGTAACATCTATTAAAAAAGTTAAGTGGCCGGCAAGATGGGTACTGCGATATGCTTATGGGCGAATGAATAACCCCAGTAAAAAAGCCATGCGCAACTATAGAAAATACCTGGGGAAGTTTTTGTCAAAACAAGTGAAAAAACAAATTAAAGAATATAACGCGCCTGCTTATTCAAACACGATGAACTATGTGCGCACCGGTGCTTTTATTATATTACAGCCTGATGAAGACTACTATAAAAAGTTCCCTCAACTTGAATCTTCCATATTTGTAAATCATTTTCATCAGCCTTATCTGTATCTGGTGGAGAAACTATAGATTCATGATGTAATTTTTTTAACACAGAGAGCGCAGAGGAAGGAAACGCGGAAGGCGCAGAGGTAACAGTTGTAATTGAAAAGCCTCATTGTATTCTCTGTGTTTCCTTCTCAGCGCTCTCTGCGTTAAAAAAATTTCATAAAAAGTTATTTCTTATTCGCTTTAAAAACCCTTATAAAATTGCCACCTAAAATCTTTTTAATATCCCTCTTACTATACCCTCGGCGCAGCAATTCTTTTGTAACAAGCGGATAACCTGTAACATCATCCAGCTCCCGGGGCGCAGATTCAATACCATCAAAATCAGAACCTATACCTACATGATTAACACCAATTAATTTTACAACATAATCAATATGATCTACCAGTTGTTGTATAGTCGGCCTTAACGAAGCAGCTTCCTGGGGATAGGTAGCTGTAAGCCATTCAGCAATGCTATAATCCGGCAATTTTAATCGTGTAAGCGAATCCACTTCAGCCTGGTGTTTCGCCCTCATGCTGATCATTCCCGTTGCGAAATTGCTATCTACAAAACCGGAATAAAAGTTAATATCAATCACACCACCATTTCTACCTACAGCAAGGATCTGGTCATCTTTCAGATTACGGAAATGATGGCACAATGCATATACACAGCTATGCGACACAAGCACCGGTTTTGTACTGACACTGATAGCAGCATTGAAAGTTTGTTCACCAACATGTGAAAGATCCACCAGCATGCCGAGATGGTTCATACGTGCAACTACCTGCATGCCGAACTGACTCAACCCGTTATGCTGGGAATCAGGATGCAGTGTCTCATCTCTTGCTGAGCTGGCCCAGGAAGTACTGTTGTTCCAGGTAAGCGTCATGTACCTCACTCCACGCTTATAAAAACTATCGAGCTTGCTGATATCATCTTCAATCATGTGTCCCCCTTCAACGCCCATCATCGCGCCAAGCTTTTTACTCCTGATCGCTTTTCTTAATGACGCCGGATTGTTCACCATCATCATCTTATCCGTGTTGCGCGCAACGATGGAATAGAGCGAATCTATTTCGCGATTAGCATAATTGAAAGCCGTACCCTTACCAAATGTTTCATTACAAAATATTGCAAAGACCTGTACATCAACGCCCCCTTTTATCAGCCTGCCCAGGTCTGAATGCGTCTTACCTTTAAGATCTGAGGCGAAGTCTAATCCTTTCATAGATGCCGATGACAGTACGTCGTTATGGGTATCGATGAGTACTGCTTTAGAATGTATTTTTGAATAAGACTGTCCAAACAGGCATGAATGGACGAAGATTAGCACAACGAATGCAGGTAATGATTTCATTTGTATATTATGACTGTTAAAACTGAAGGTAATAATTACAGGAAGTCTTTCAAAATTCAAAAGGTTTAATCATAAATCTTAATACAAATCAATTAATAGAAACAAACCCTTGGAAAGTCTTGTTTTTTCTTTGAAAAGTTTTATTTTGTATAATTCTCTGTTAAGAAAAATAACATTAATTAATACAATAATCTTTTATGAAACAATCGCTTGTATTTGTTTTCCTAATCGGTTGTGCATCTTCATTTGCACAATATAAATACCCTGCTACTAAAACAGTTGATAGCACCGATACTTATTTTGGTGTTACTTATAAAGATCCCTATCGCTGGCTGGAATTTATAAAGCAACCTGAAGTTGAAAGTGTAACCTATTCTAACTTCGCCGATCAGTTTGCTTTCGTAATGTGGCAGTGCGGACATAAGGATTTTCAGTTAAAAAAGTGATGGATATAGGTTAAGAGCTGGCATGGTTTATAAATCATGCCAGCTCTATCCCAGTGGCAAACTTATACTCCTCCGGTTCTTTAAAAAACAACCTGTCACCCTCATCATTCTCCAGTAATAATCCATCCATTAATAATTCATCTCCGGTATATCTTTTAATTACCCAAACCGGTTGAAAGTTATTTATGGTTGAAAGTACTTCGTACACTGGTGAGGGTTGGACTATAACAGTATCACTATTCTTATTTTCATCAATTGATAGTATACCAGCCGGACCAAACAATTCATACAAAGTAATACTATAGGCTTCACTGAAATTCTGCAAAGAGATCAATGTCCAAAAAGCTGCAAGAGAAGAGTATTGCCTTTCATCGGCACCGGAATTGCGGTCTTTTAAAGTTATTGGAGAGATATAGACAGGCTTTCCTGCTGAAATATGTATGGCTGTTTTCATGATATCAGGCTGATTTTGGAGGTTCTCCAAAACAGACCGGTTATCAAAAGCATGCGCCTGTGGATGAAGTCCGAAACTTATAAAATCAAATGGAATTTGTTCAGGACGATTTTGGTTCACATCAACAAAAATTAAGTCTGTACCATAACCGGTTTTTACAGCAGGCAGCTTTGCTTTTATAATTGGATATAAATATAGAAGCAGTTCAGGTGAAGAAACAGTATACTGCTGCTGAAGCACCAGGATACTTTTTATAAGCAGTTGCCTTTCGGTAAGCAGATCTGCCAGTTGGATGATCTCATTTTTATAATCATCAGAAAAAAATACCACCAGCTCGAGCCTGGTATTAATCTGAATAGCTTCCATAAGCGCATCCTGTAATTGCCGGATCCATTCGCTTTGATTCAATACAATCGTTACCCTGTAATGATCAAAAGGAATGTTGGTTATCCAATCAATTGTACCGGCATTGATCAACGGACCATTGAGTGATCTGCTATAACCGATCTGCGGAAATGGAACTTTAACTTCACTTGTTTCATTATGCAATTCAGTCAGGGTATTACTTGCAATACCTGATATTTGAATCGTAGTTCTTTGTTCAATTGTATCTCCCTGGTTTACTTCTACAGGAATAGGTATATCAGACCGTGTAGAATAAGTTTTATATGAACTGTCTGACCAGTTACGCTGGTCTTCGGTTTCAAAAATATCGCCCTCAAAATGTAACCGCACAGTAAGGTTATCTTCGGTTACCCAATGCAGTTGGCTCATTTCTAAAAAGGGCAGCGAAGGACTTACCAGTTCCGGAAATACCGAATGATAAACAGTTCCATCGGGTTTTGTAACAATAGCCTTCCTGTTATAACATTCCTTTAAAGGGTGAAGCAAACATAACCCGATCCTGTTTCTTTTGAAACTTGCAAGCGCTATTCCTTTCATTGAAAAGCTGATGCTGTTATCTGCTTTGCCTTCAATATGGTAATCAGCCTTATACAGGTTTATATCACTGGTATAAATAGCGGTGTAACTAATAGTAAAACCGGATTCATTAATTATTACATTTTCATTTTGTATTTTATAAGGTATGGTTGTCCAGTTTTCATTTCTAACGGCGCCATATACTTTTCTCACCAGCTCTGTTTTTCCCAGGCAGATGTAGCGCAGGTTACCCATTTCATACATACAGCTAAGTGAGCCTGCTTTTAAAATCTGTGCCGGCGGCAGATTAAGATCAAACGGTAATTGTATTTCTTTTATCATTGTTTATGCATAGATAGGTATTGCAAAAATACATGTATATCGCTTTTATAAATCTTAATAGCTCCGGTTGTTTCGAAGTCCGGAATACGGCCTTTTCCTGATTTAAGATTCAAGAGGGAATGAACCACAAGGCAGAGTGGCACGGAGAACCACAACTATAATTAAAAACAATTAAAGTGTTTCTCCGTGCCACCCTGCATCCGTGGTTCATAAAAACCTTAGCTGTTTATGCTTTTCATTATTTGTTCAGGATAACAAACTCCTGCAGCGGCATTTTCCGAAGTCTGAAAGACTTCAGAAGCCGAACTTAAAAACCATCATCATTCCCAAAGGATCATTAATTTCATAGATCAATAATTAAGGATCTCTTAAACATTATCAACGATGAAAAAATTTCTTCTGCTTGTTTTGTTAACAGCCTTCTCCCTTCAGGGCATTACTCAATTCAGCATCAGTACTAACAAAAGATTTCTTTTAAAAGATGGTAAGCCCTTTTTCTGGTTAGGCGATACTGCCTGGGAACTTTTTCACCGGCTGAACCGCACCGATGCGGATACCTATCTCAAAAGGCGCAGTGAGCAAGGCTTTACGGTTATACAGGCTGTTGTGCTGGCTGAATTGGATGGTCTGCATACGCCAAATGCCAATGGAGATACGCCTCTTTTAAACGATGACCCCGGTAAACCCAACGAAAAATATTTCGAGCAGGTTGATTATATAATTGACAAAGCCGCATCATACTATATTAATATCGCTATGCTGCCAACCTGGGGTGATAAAGTTTTTAAAAGTAGCTGGGGTAAAGGGCCTGAGATCTTCAACGAACAAAAGGCTGCTGTATATGCACAATGGCTTGCCAACCGTTATAAGGACAGGAAAAATATTATCTGGATATTAGGTGGTGATCGCATTCCGCGTAATGAATCAGATGTTTCTATCTGGCGTGCTATGGGCAATGCTATTATGAAAGCAACCGCTAACAAAGCAGTGATAAGCTTTCACCCGCAGCCTAACAAACTGGGATCTGCAGAATGGTTTCACCAGGACGCCTGGCTTAGCTTCAACATGTTTCAAACAGGCCATTGCAGGAACGAGGCAGTGTATGATAAAATACAAGCCGCGTATAATATGACCCCTGTTAAACCGGTGATGGATGCAGAACCCATATACGAAGATCATCCGGTATGCTTTAATGTTAAAGACCTTGGCACTTCAAATGCTTATGATGTAAGAAGGTCTGCTTACCTGGATCTATTTGCAGGCGCTTTTGGTCACACTTATGGCTGTCATGATATCTGGCAAATGAATTCACCAAAACATGATCCTGTTAATGGTCCGCATTTTTCCTGGCAGGATGCGCTCAACCTGCCTGCTGCAAATCAAATGATTTATGTACGCCGGCTGATGGAAGCATTTCCAATGACGGACCGCTTGCCGGATCAATCGCTTATCCAGGAGAACAATACCAGCCCTACAGAAAGAATACAAGCCACAAGAGGCAGTGATTATTTACTGGTGTACAGTACGGCAGGAAAGCCCTTCAACATTGTTATGGGAAAGATAACCGGCGCACGATTGCAGGGCTTCTGGTATGATCCGCGCACTGGTAAAACCATCACACTAACAGATATCACTAATACAGGCAGTAAACAATTCACGCCGCCTTCATCTTCTTACGGTAAGGATTGGGTGCTGGCATTATATGATGCTGCTAAAAGCTATAACGTGAATAACGATTAATCACTGTTCAAAATTTTCAAACCATAAGCATGAAAAAATTAATCCTAGTCTTTATTGCCTGTATGGAATTAGTGGTTATCCATGCACAATTATTGTCGAGTAAAAAATTGTTTGAGTTTGATAATAACAGCACACCACGCTGGAGCAGCTTTGAAAACATCAATGCTGAAAAAGGTAAAGGCGGAATGGAAAACAACGGCGCTAAAGGCCATCCTTCCGATGCACTGGCACCCGGCGAAAAAAAAGTATTATTAAATGTAAAGGGCGCTGGCGTCATCAACCGTATCTGGGTTACCATCAATGACCGTTCCCCTGAAATGCTGCGTTCGCTAAAGCTCGAAATGTTTTGGGATGATGCGTCCAATCCCGCTGTATCAGTGCCTTTCGGCGATTTCTTCGGGATAGGATTGGGCAAGACAGCCATCTACCATAACGTCTTCTTTGCCGATCCTGAAGGAAGATCTTTTCAGTGCTTTATTCCCATGCCATTTAAAAAAGCCGCACGCATACAAGTCACCAATGAATCCGGCAAAAGGTTGAGCCATATTTTCTTTGATATCAACTTTGAAAAAATCACGAACTGGAATAATGACTACCTGTATTTTCATAGCTGCTGGAACAGGGATACCGCTACTACGCTTGCTAAAGATTTTGAATTACTGCCATCTATAAATGGCAGAGGCAGGTTCCTTGGTGTAAACATCGGCATTAACACCAATCCACTATACAATGGTCATTGGTGGGGTGAAGGCGAAGTAAAAATGTACCTCGATGGTGACAAGGCCTTCCCTACCCTTGTGGGAACAGGCTCAGAAGACTACATCGGAACCGGCTGGGGACAGGGAGTATTTTACAATGATTATGCAGGCTGCTTACTTGCCAATAAAGATACTGCAGGTTGGGCCTTCTACCGGTACCATGTACCTGATCCTATATATTTTAAAACGGACATAAAAGTTACCTTGCAGCAGATCGGCGGTAACCGGAAAGACAAAGTAATTGAATTACAACACCAACACGTACCAATGATACCGGTTGCTATAGATGACCAGAAAAGGGTTAATCCCTTGTATAAAAAAGATAGCATCGTTCAACTCGATACGCCAGGACTTCCTGAGGGCTTCGCAAATTTTTACCGTTCAGATGATGTATCGGCCACCGCTTATTTTTATCTTGATAAACCGGGAGGCATATTGCCAGCATTGCAACCACTATCAATAAGAATAACGATGTTAAGAAAGTAAGGTAATGTTAAGTAAGAAGTTGCTATCAGCTTTCAGCTTTCAGCTTTCAGGAAGAAACTTGGCAGGCAGTGATCTACTGATAGCTGACGGCTGATAGCAAACTGTTCTTCGTCTTAATGTCAATCGTTTTTAGATTAGTTTTGAAAATAAAGTATCATCTAAAGAACACTTAAATGGAAATTGGAATTGATAGTTTCGCCGCGGCAATGGTTAGTAAGGATACCGGTACTTCAATTAATAACATGAGTTCCATAGCTCAATTGCTCGAAAGAATGGAACATGCAGATAAGATAGGTCTTGATGTATTTGGAATTGGAGAGCATCACCGCAAAGAGTTTCTTGATTCAGCGCCTACCATGATTCTTGCAGCTGCTGCTGCCCGCACCAGTCGCATACGTCTTACAAGTGCCGTTACTGTGCTTAGTGCAGCCGATCCGGTAAGAGTGTTTCAAAATTTTGCTACGCTGGATTTGATATCCCGTGGCCGTGCTGAAATGGTGGTGGGGCGTGGTTCATTTATAGAAGCCTTTCCGCTTTTTGGCTTGAACCTCCAGGAGTATGATGAGCTTTTTACTGAGAAGCTGTACCTCTTGCTTAATATCCGGGATAATGAATTTGTTACCTGGTCGGGTAAATTCCGTCCGGCATTAAAGAACCAGGCTGTTTATCCAAGACCCTTGCAAAATCCGTTTCCTATCTGGATTGGCGTAGGTGGAACACCCGAATCATTTATTCGTGCAGGCACCCTTGGATTACCGCTTATGGTTGCTGTAATTGGTGGGGAAACACACCGCTTCCGTCCGTTGGTAGACCTTTACAGGGAAGCAGGAAAAATAGCCGGCCATTCACCGGAACAATTGAAGGTAGGACTACATTCGCTTGGTTATGTAGCAAATACTACGGAAGAAGCTATTAATGATTTTTATCAGGGCTATGCTGAAACCTTTACCAGGATTGGAAAAGAGCGTGGCTGGCCACCGGTAACGCGGGCTCATTTTGATGCGCAGAGAGGCCCGAAGGGTGCGCTGCTAATTGGCGGTCCGGAAGAAATAGCTGAAAAAATTGTCCGGCATAGTAATGCATTAGGCGGCATTTCAAGGATCACTTTTCAAATGGACAATGCAGCGTTGCCGCATGAAAAACTATTGCAAGCTATTGAGCTGATAGGTACCCGGGTTGCGCCATTGGTAAATGCCAGAATTGAAAAATAGTTAATACCAGTTATGGGCAAGGCTATAATCAAACATCTTTAAATGATAGGCATGACTAGAAACAGTTTGTATGGGTAATATACCTTTTGTATTTTTGACAGTATAAAATACAGATCATGGTAGCAATAATGGGCACTTTTCAAAATGGATATGTAAAGCTTGATCATGAATACTTGTCTGAGAAACCAGTTAAGGTCATTGTTACATTCTTAGAAGACATTGAAGTTTCTTCTGCAAAGGGACTTTCTTTAGCCGACTTCTCCTTTTCAAAAAGCAGAAAAGCTTTGGAGAATTATACCGGATCATTTGTTGACTCTTTAATAGAGGAAAGACGAATGAACCTATGAAACTGTTTCTAGACACTTCCTCTTTATTTAAACTCTATCATCAGGAGATAGATTCAAATCTAATCGAGGGCATCTTTGCAGCACATACAGTAAGGACAATCTTTCTTTCCGACCTTACTAAAGTTGAATTCGCATCTACAGTATGGAAAAAATTAAGGACACGGGACATAACTGAACTACAAGCTACAACGCTACTTGAGTCTTTTAAATACGATTTTGACAAATACACCTTCATTCAAATTGACAATATTATAATCGAATAAGCCCAAGACCTGCTCAAAAAACATGGCAGTATAGGATTAAGAGCATTAGATAGCATTCAACTTTCTACAGCAGTTATGCTTAAAAGTCAAGTAGACTTATTTATAAGTGCGGACAATTTGTTAAACTTTTTTTGGAGCACGAGTCATTACAAACTCGACAGCCCGGCAGCTAACATTGCCTAAGCAAGCAGGCTGGAAGTTTATCAATCAGCTATAGCGTAGCTTAGGTATATGTTTTGGCAAACGAACATTGCCGGCAACAGAATAATACAATCCACGTTTATTTGTAAATTCAACAGCAGTTATAAGCTGTCGGAAAACCAATACCCACCCGATACAAACCATACATGTTGTGTGCTTTTTAAAAAACCTGCGAATGCAACCAAAACAAATAAACTATTGTCATCTAATAAAGACTTATTAAAAAATTATTGCTTCATTTCATAATTATTTTTAGTCTTGTTATTTTAACACGATCCTGCAAAATGTCTGCTAACAACAATAATCAGCAAACAATAAGTTCAAGTATAAAAAAGCATCAATCTTTCGGATACGACTTTGTACTATTAAGTATAGAGATGGTTAGACCATTAAAACAATAATCAAATTCACTATTACAGAATAAAGCACCACACATCATTGCAAATGCTAAACGTTGGCAGAAATATAAATTCTTCATTTAAATTTAATATTTATGAGATTACTTTTAAGAACCCTTACGACTATCTGTTTTCTAACCTGGCTTACTCTTTGCAGCTTTGCTCAAGACAAAGTACCCCATAATATATCTTTACGTGCTGGGGCGGGTAACAGCATTTCTATGAAACACTTTTCTCAGGAAGAAACCTCATTGAATATTCCAAATTCTTCTTTTATAAATATTGGGCTCTCTACTAATCTTATACAAAGAAATAATCGAAGTTTATTTTTAGGTTTAGAAATGCAGGCCCTTAATTATTATCCTACCCTTAGTGAAAAAACTGACCTCTCCTTTGCATCGCTACTTATTGGAAAAACAAGAAGATTTGATGTTGCTCAGGGGCTTTACTTAAAGTATACAGGGGGATTGTCCCTCGGTACATTAGTGGACGTTACTTCCTCAATTTCCGGTTACGACACATATTCAGGAGGCCCGTTTAAGAATTTAAACTTTGGACTCTTTAATAATTTACAAGTGTTGTTTGCAGGAGAAAAAGCAAAAAATAAAAATTTTTATTATGGATTAGGCTTTGACTTTGCCATTAACGATATACCAATTTATAACAATAAAATCTATCCTTCTTATTTAAAGCATAATGGTTTTATACAGTATGGCATTGGCCTGGTTATAAACTATAACTTACGGAAACGTGTTGCAATCCGGTAACAGATTAAAATATTTCTGCCAACGGGGCGGCAATGGTGCCCGGCTTTAATTGTTGTCTTTATTTATTTCTTCGCAAAAACTTCCACCGGATATCCAAACAGGCTCATTGATAAACTGTCAATTACCCCTTTATTATTCATTAAGAATTTTAACCTGAACTCTGGCAAATCAGTACCGGCTGCTTCAGTAATAAACCGATCAAACACCTGCCTAAAGGTTTTTATTTCTTTTCTTCAGTTCTTCAATATCGGCTTTATCTTTAAATCTGCCTGCTGCTTCCTTGACTTGTATAAGATGATTGAGGTGAATATATTTAACCTCAATATTATTTTGAATGAAGGTTTTGCAAAGGGGGTATGCTTCAGAAAATTTAATCCCCTTAATTTTATTTAGCACTTCTATCCGGTTAGGTTCCATGCCTATACCCCATACGTCAAATTGATTACCTAAAAAATCTTCTTCAGAAAAGATAGGAGCGCCAAAAAGGTTAAAAGCTTTTTTTAATCTTTGATAGTTATCTGATGTTTTATTAACCCAAACATCCATATCTGCTGTGCTACGGATATAACCGTGAAGAATGACTGCATAACCACCTACAAGAATATATTCTACTGCTGCCTTGTTCAGCGATTCAATAAAATCCTGAAAATCCTGGTTGAATAAATCTGCCATTAAGGCTGTTTTCTCTTATCGGTAATGGTGCGATCTACTTTTGTTTGTGGAGTAACGCCAAAAATCTGGTTAATAATAAAACAGGCAGCATTCAATCTTTCATCTTCTGTTTTTTCCATCCAATAATTTATATGATTGTCGGCTTCATTGAAGGTTAATGAAGTAACCTTTGCTCTATCTAAACGATATTGTTGTTTTTCCATAAGTTAAAAATAAACAATACTTAGCAAATGCATTTTGAAAAAAACTTGCAACCGATCTGTTTCGCATTCATATTTGCAACTGATTAGTTGCTTGTCAACCTTTGTAAAAATGAGACGAGACGTATTTCAGGCAATTGCAGATCCTACACGCAGGGCAATCCTTAGCTTATTGGCCCTGCAGACAATGACACCAAATGCCCTTGCCGAGCATTTTGACAGTACCAGGCAGGCGGTGTCAAAGCATATAAAAATTCTGACGGAGTGCCAGCTTGTAAAACAAGAACAATCGGGAAGAGAGATCTATTATCATTTTAATCCTCAAAAAATGAAAGAAGTAGATAAATGGCTGGAGCCTTTCCGCGCACGGTAATACCTTAGAAAACAAGTCTGTCTCTGATTTCAATCCCATTTCAACTTCATTTACAAATGGTGGCCAGGTAGGCGCTAAACAATATCTTACATACCGGTCACATTATTTTCATGGAAGCATTGATGATATAAGAATTTACAACAGGGCTTTATCGGAGAATGAAATACAAAAATTGTATACGCTTAATCGATAGTAAACATCTCACCCCTTTCCTTCTAGCCGGATCGTCTCTGTAATTAATACAAGAGGAAAGGCACATAAGCCAATAACAGGCTTTCAGTGAAAAATATTATTAAATATGAAAGCTATACATAGGAAAGGAAATATTTTTTGTAAAGACTCCGCTAATACTCTCCCTGCATCCCGCCCAAAATCTTTTACCTGCCAAAATATAAGAGCAATAACCATAATACTACTTTTTACTTCGACGCTTGCTTCATGTCTCAAGAGTAGGCCTTTATTTGATGCATCATTTTTTCTATATTCTGCTAGTAATGCTGTTACTTAATTCTTGCATCAAACAGGTTGATAAATCCAGTCTGAATGCAAATTGTGTAGATTCATGTACTATTGTTCAGGGACAATTTGTAACAGCAAATAATGTTGCTATAGCAGATGTGCAATGCATTAGCAATAGCACGGCTTTATATCACAAAATCAACATAGGCTAAGTAAGGACATTTCTTCGGGCAGATGTTAGTAATTATACTATTCTTTTAACTTCAGCTGTATGATTTAATCAGTGGCTGTCCAGGTGGCAGATCATTGAATTCCGTGCCATCTCTAATACTTTAACGTTGTACGTCACCCTAACGAGCATCCTACTCACATTCAAGTTTGCATGACTTTGCCGACGCTGCCCCACGCTATTTTTAGCACATTGCAAAAGCACACAAAACCCCGACACAAAGCCAACCTTGCAAAGAGCTAAAAATGCCAATGCACCGCCCACCCACCCCGGCTGACGACTATCTATCAACAGTATGTTGAAAACTTCTGGAACAAATCTTTGCTAAACAGGGCGACAGTCTATAAATTTGACAGAAATTGTCAACAGGCAAAATGTCAACAGAAAATATTGGAGAGAAACTCCGCAAACTCAGAGAGGAAAACGAGTTACCGCTTCGTAAAGTGGCAGCATTGATTGATATTGATGTAGCTATACTAAGCAAGATGGAAAGAGGCGAAAGACCACTGACTAAAGAAGTGGTGAACAACCTTGCCAAAATTTATAAATACGATGAAGAAGAACTTACAATTCTTTTCCTAAGCCAAAAAATACTGAACGAAATTGGTAACGAGGATTTAGCATTGAAAGCGATGATGGTTGCAGAAGAGCAAATTAAATATCAAAAAACTAAAAAGAAAAAGTAGCAATGCAAAATCTTTATAACGACTTAGAAAAATTACTGAAAGACAAACCGGCGTTTGTTGTAAACAATAAACTTAACAAGAGCCGCATTTCCGATGCTGCTTACAAATACAATGAAGCACTTTTGAAAATTTTGTTGAGTAATGCAGGATTGAAAAAACAATTCTTCATGGAAGTTGGCAACGCAACAGTATTCAAGCAAAGTGAGTTTCTGAATTTTTTGAAGAACAAAGATTTTTTGCCGAACAGTTTCACAGAGTATAAAAACCAAATTGGTTTACAAGACGAACAAGGTGAATACTACCGTGAGAACAAAAATGTGGTGTTGGTTTTCCCTTACAAAGACTGTGTGTTGGAAGGCGGACAAGACAAAGAAGAACAAAAACGGAATGAAATTTTTTACAATGAAACACTTGCACCCGATGAAATAACAAGATTGTTTGACACCAAAGCACTAAGCAATTTCAAACTTTACGACAGCAAAGGCGAACAAAAACTCACAGCCAAAAGTGATATTGATTTCTCAAAACAAAACCTGATAATAAAAGGCAACAACCTTTTGGCTTTGCACAGTTTAAAAAATATTAAGAGCGTTGGTGGACAGGTTAAACTTATTTACATAGACCCACCATACAACACAGGCAGCGACAGTTTCCATTACAACGATAAATTCAATCACAGCACTTGGTTAGTGTTTATGAAAAACAGATTGGAAATTGCAACACAACTTTTGAGAAAAGACGGAGCAATTTTCGTTCAGATTGATTACAAAGAAATTTCCTACTTAAATGTTTTGATGGATGAAGTATTTGGAAGAGAAAATTTCATTCAATTGATTTCAGTTAAAACTGCTTCACCAGCAGGTTTTAAAACTGTTAATCCTGGACCAATTGATGTAACAGAATATATTTTGTTCTACACAAAATCAAAAAGGGATTTCATATTCAAAAAACAATTTGTTCCAATTGAGTATGACGACAACTACGATAAAGTAATTACAAACATTGAGGACAAGCCAGAGAAATGGATTTTAGAACCTCTTAGAGATATTATTTACAAAGCCAACGGAATTGAAATTGGGAAATCTCCACAAGCAAGTGCAAAGAATGCAGAAAAGGTTTGGGGGAAATATTGGAAAGCAATCCGAAAACAAATCATGGCTGAATATGCTTTAAGCAATTCAGAAAAAGTTGTGAGTATTCGTGACCCACATAAACCAACTGATAAACTTAAAATACTTCTTGAAAAATCTAAGGTGACAAGAGATAAGATTTTTGTTTATGAGAAAAGCGGAAAAGGTGATGATGCTGAAATTGAAAGTGGCTATATAATAAATGGCGGTTCGCTTTCCTTTTATTCAAACAAAGTAAAGGTTATTGATGGTGTAGAAACTCCAACGGAATTACTTACTGATTTTTGGTATGACCTAAGTTGGGATGGAATTGGAAAAGAGGGGGGAATAAAATTGAAGAACGGAAAGAAGCCCGAAAAACTTTTGAAAAGAATTATTGAGTTAGCGACAGACAACGAGAATGACATTGTGTTGGATTATCATTTAGGCAGCGGAACAACAGCAGCAGTTGCACACAAACTAAATAGAAAATATATCGGCTTGGAGCAACTTGACTATGAAGAAAACGGAAGTGTTACAAGATTGAAAAGTGTAATTGAAAATGATACAACAGGAATTTCTCAATCAGTAAATTGGAAAGGAGGAGGAAGTTTTGTTTATGCAGAGTTGAAACGATACAACCAACAATACATTGATGATATTGAAGCAGCCAAAGGCAGCAAGGCATTAAAGAAATTGTATGAGCAGATAAAAGACGAAGCATTTTTCAGAATAGAAATTGAAGAAAGCAAATGGAACAGCGAAGCATTTGAAAAACTTTCATTGCAAGAACAAAAAGAATTGTTGTGTGAATGCTTAGACAAAAACCATTTATATGTGAACCTTACTGAAATGGAAGATGCTTTTTACAAAATGAGTAAGGACGATATTTCTCTTAATAAAAAATTCTACAACATATCGTAAGCAATGGAATTTTTAGCAGATAAAATACACAGTTACTGGAAAGACGGTTTCATCAATTACACCGAGAGAGATTACATCAAGGGCAATCTCAATCCTATGTTTCTTGACCGTCTTTATCAGCAGGAAGCCAGTGCCAAGTTTGATTTTTATTTGAACAAATTTCCTGCACGACCAAAAGACAAACCAATTCATTTGTTGCTGAACATGGCAACAGGAAGCGGCAAAACTGTTTTAATGGCTGCAAATATGTTGGAGCTTTACACAAAAGGTTATCGCAATTTTATTTTCATCGTCAACAGCACCAACATCATTAATAAAACCATTGCCAACTTCACAAGCAAAGGCGACAATAAATATTTATTTGCCGACAAAATAATTTTTGACTTCAAGCAAATTCAAATCAATCAGGTTGAAAATTTTGAAACCGTTCATGCTGACGACATCAACATTATGTTCAGCACCATTCAGGGAATACACACACAACTGAAAGAACCAAGAGAAGGAGGATTGACTTTTGAAAGTTTGCAGCAAACCAAATTGGTAATTCTTTCGGATGAAGCACATCACTTAAATACCCTCACAAAAAGAAAGCGAAGCAAAACGGAAGACGAAGAAGAAAACAGTTGGGAATGGACAATCAACACCGTAATTGAAAATCATCCTGAAAATATTTTGTTGGAATACACAGCAACGGTTGACTTGAATCATCCAGAAATTGCAAAAAAATATTCCGATAAAATTCTGATGCGGTATTCTTTGAAAGAGTTTAGGAATGACGGTTACAGTAAAGAAATAAAACTGATTAAAAGCGGCATTGACACTAACGAAAGAATTTTGCAAGCATTGGTTTTAAATCAATATCGTTTGAAAGTTGCGAATGAAAATCACAATCTCAAATCGCCTTATCTGCCTTTCAAACCAGTAATACTTTTCAAGAGTGCCAGCATTGATGAAAGCGAAAAATGTTTTGAAGAATTTAAGTTGCTGTTGATAAATTTGAAAGTGAAAGAGGTGAAGCAATTGCAAAATTCAGGAGGAGCAACTTTGAAAAGAGCATTTGAGTTTTTCAAACAAAACGGAATCAGCATTGAGCAACTAACAGAAGAAATTAAAAGTGATTTTCGTGATGAACGCTGCATAATAGTGAACAACGAAAACGACAGCGAAGCAAAACAAATTGACCTGAATAAATTAGAGATAAATGATTTCAGAGCAGTGTTTACAGTGAAGATGCTTACAGAAGGTTGGGATGTTTTGAACTTGTACGACATTGTTCGTTTGGATGAAAGCAACGGAATGAACACAAACGGCAAAGCATCGGCAAGCACACTTTCAGAAGCACAGTTGATTGGCAGAGGAGCAAGATATTTTCCGTTTCAGCGACACAGTGCCGATGAAATGTACAAGCGGAAGTTGGATAAAGATTTAAGAAATGATTTGCGTTGCCTGGAAGAACTTTATTATCATAGCACAAGCGATAACAAATACATTGAAGCTATTACAAAGGAATTGATTGAACAGGGAGTTTACGACCCAAGGCAAGATGATGAACCTATTGAAGTAAGAGTGAAACAGTCTTTTAAGCAAACATCTCTTTGGGCTGATGGATTTATTTTTACTAACGAAAAAATTCTGAAAAGTCATAAGCATGTTTCGTCTCTTAAACAAATTCATGAAACAGGGTTGCAATACAAACACTTTGTAGGCACAAGTGGAAGGGATGAATTGGTAGTATTTGACGAAGAAGCAGTAAAGGAAGATAAAGAGTTGCAAAAACAATTTACAGGTTCAATCAATAAAGAAATTACACTGAGTTGGCTTGGCTTGAATGTTTGTCTGAAAGCAACTGAAAATATTCCCTTCTTCAACTTTGACAAGTTGAACGGGATGTTGCCACAACTTACTTCAACGAGAGAATTTTTATCAAATGAAAAGTGGGTTGCGAAAACGCCAATTACTTTAATCGGCAGTAAAGAAAAGTTGGACAATCTGCAACCGAAAGACAAATTGAAAATTGCTGAAAATATTTTACGGAATATCAAGAACGATATTGCATTAAAGGTTCAGGAGCATGAAGGCAGTAAAGAGTTTGAAGGAAGACCTATAAAAGAATATTTACAGGAAGATATTCTGATGATGGTTTCAGAACCCGAGGAAGACAGCAAAAAGCAATACGGACTTTCCATGACAGGCAATCGCAGCGAAGAATTCAGAATGAATGTTGCAAAAGCTGACTGGTATATTTTTGATGAGAACTACGGAACAAGTGAAGAGAAATATTTCATCAAATACATTGAGCAATCGATAGAATTGCTGAAACAGAAATACACCGACATCTATTTGCTTCGCAACGAAAAACTATTTCAGATTTACGAGTTTGATACAGGCAGAGCATTTGAACCCGACTTTGTTTTGTTTATGAAAGAGAAGAAAACAGAGAAGAAACTATCTTATCAACTTTTCATTGAGCCAAAGGGCGATGGCTTTATTGCCAACGACCAATGGAAGGAAGATTTTTTACAGCAAATCCACATAAGGGCAAAAATAAAAAAATTTGAATTGCTTTACGAAGATGATAAGTATAGAATTTTAGGATTGCCTTTTTACAACTACCAAACCCGACACAAGTTTGAAACAAAGTTTAAGGAAGTGTTGAAGGTGGAATAATTCATTTGCTTACTTTCTTTCTAAAAATAATTATTGATTTAAAAATGAACATCACAAAAGTTGTCATAGAAAATTACAAATGCTTCAATGGTAGATTCTCTTTTGTACTGAATAAGGGATTAAACATTCTTGTCGGAGACAATGAATCGGGGAAGTCAACAATTTTGGAAGCAGTTCATCTAGCATTGACGGGAATGCTAAATGGCAGGTATTTAAAAAATGAAATAACTCAATACCTTTTCAATATAGAAACAGTAAGCTCTTATGTTGCGAACCTGAATGAAGGTAAGCCAGCTATTCTACCTCATATTTTGATTGAAGTATGTATTGAGGGGGCAGATATTGCTCTCTTTGAAGGAGACGGAAATCTTGATAAGAAAAAAGATTGCGGCATCTCCTTTAAAATTGCTTTTGACGAAAAGTATCAGGCAGAATACGAAGAACTGGTAAAAGGCGGAAGCATTAAAACTGTTCCGATTGAGTATTACGATATTATTTGGACATCATTTGCTCGGCAAGGAATTACTTCAAAGAGTATCCCTATCAAATCAGCACTTATTGACTCTTCAAACCATCGTTATCAAAACGGTTCAGACATTTATATTTCACGAATCATTCGTGAGAATTTAGAGCATAAAGAAATCGTTGACATTACTCAGGCATATAGAAAAATGCAAGAGGTATTTATGGATGAAGAAGCTATTAAAACCATAAACATTAAAATCAAAGCAGCCGCAAAAATTTCGGATAAAGAGGTAAAACTTTCAGTTGACTTATCTTCAAAAAATGCTTGGGAAACAAGTTTAATGACTTACCTGGATAATATTCCATTTCATTACATCGGAAAAGGAGAGCAATGTATTGTAAAAACTAAACTTGCTTTGGGACATAAAAAATCTAAAGAAGCAAATCTCATTTTACTTGAAGAACCAGAAAATCATTTATCGCATACAAAACTCAATAAGTTAATTGAAAGCATTACAGAAAATATAGAGGACAAACAAATTCTGATTTCTACTCACAGCAGTTTTGTTGCAAATAAACTTGGGCTTGACAGTTTGATTCTATTAAATGATGGCAAAACAACTAAGCTGAAAGATTTAGACCCTAACACAAAAAACTTTTTCAGCAAACTTTCAGGATATGATACTTTAAGATTAATTCTTTGTGAGAAAGCGATTTTAGTAGAGGGTGATTCAGATGAGTTGGTTATTCAAAAATCTTTTATGAAACAAAATAGTGGCAAGCTCCCCATTGCAAGTGGTATTGATGTCATTTCAGTTGGAACAGCATTTCTAAGGTTTTTGGAGATAGCTGAAAAATTAAACAAGTCCGTAGCGGTAGTAACCGATAATGACAGTGACATTGCAGCATTAGAAAAGAAATATGAAAACTTTATCAGAGATAAAATTAAACCAAACGTAAAAATCTGTTACGACAATGCGATAGACACAGGAGCATTAGAAATTGGAAATAAGAAATTTAACTACAATACTCTTGAACCAAAAATTCTGAAGGAAAGTGGTTTGGAGAAGATGAATAAAATTTTCGGAACGGGTTACACAACTGTTGATGAAATGCACAGATACATGAAAGCAAACAAAACTGAATGTGCATTGAAAATATTTGAAACCTCAGAAGAAATAACTTTTCCAAAATACATCTTAGATGCTATTACTTAATGAAAGTGAACAAACTCATAGTTGCGGCTGCCGGTGCAGGAAAGACTACGTTTCTTGTCAATGAAGCTCTTAGTATAAAAGACGAGAGAGTTCTGATTACAACATATACCCAAGCGAATGAGGCAGAAATAAAAAAGAAGATAATTGAACTCAATAAATGTATTCCTGAAAATGTAACAGTTCAAACATGGTTCTCCTTTTTACTTCAACACGGAGTAAAACCATTTCAAGGAGGTTTATTTGAAAAGGAAATTACAGGACTAATTTTAGTAAATAGTCAATCAGGGTTAAAATATATGTTCAAAGGCAAGCCAGTATATTTTAATGAGGAAAAAGAATTTGAAAAACATTATTTTTCTAAAGAAATTAAAATCTACTCTGATAAAATTTCCAAGTTTGTTTTTAAATGTAATGCTAAAACAAATGGCTCAGTCATTGACCGCTTAACCAGAATTTACAAGCACATTTTTATTGACGAAGTTCAAGATTTAGCAGGTTATGATTTGGAGCTTTTAAAATTGCTTTTCAAATCATCATCATCAACTCTTTTGGTTGGTGACCCACGACAAGGAACTTACTCAACTAACAGTTCTGCAAAAAATAAGAAGTTTAAAAAAGCTGCTATAGTTAATTTTTTTGAAGACGATTCTATGAACATTGAAAAGGATACAACTTCATTAATTATAAATTATCGTTGTAATCCTTCAATTTGCCAATTGTCAAACAAATTATTTCCTGACTTACCAACTACAACTTCAGGTAATGAGATAACAACACATCACGATGGAGTTTTTCTTATTAAAAGCAGTGATGTAAATGAATACTTATCAAAGTTTTCTCTGAATCAATTACGAGAGAATATAAAAACAGAAGTCAATCAGAGTTACACAGTAATGAATTTTGGCGAATCAAAAGGACTTTCGTTTGACAGAGTATTGATTTACCCGACCAAGCCATTTTTGAAATGGCTTTCAAATAATGGAGAAGAATTAGCTCCGACAAGCCGTTCCAAATTTTATGTTGCCTTGACAAGAGCAAGATACAGTGTAGGAATTATTTGTGATTATTCAGACGATTTAGAAATTGAAGGAATACAAAAGTGGAATATAATTAAATAAATAACATCCTGACCCAACGCACCAAGTCAGGCACATTTGCAAGGTACACAAAGCCGACACACAAAAGCCAACCTTGCAAAAGAGCCTGCCTTGTTCCTACGCTTCCGGGACACACCCTAAGTAATATGACACAGTATGCAGGTGGACACACTCTGACGAAGGGCGAACGTACAACATGGGGTTTGCTAAAATGGGGGCGGATTGTTATGACTTCTCCAAATGTTTTTTCTTACAATTTCATGCTGCTTGCTTGGTGTTATCCACATATGCTTTTTGATTATTGACAACGGCTGCTGCTCTTAATACTATTTTGTTCCTGA